>Ga0070682_100001192_pt1 | contig 14823 bp, 12 predicted proteins | sample KBSC63LmetaG_FD_64668 | JGI IMG/M metagenome (GOLD analysis project Ga0070682, IMG submission 64668) | Corn rhizosphere microbial communities from Kellogg Biological Station, Michigan, USA - KBS C6-3L metaG | ecosystem: Host-associated > Plants > Roots > Rhizosphere | place: USA: Michigan... | reverse complement strand
CCGATCATCCGCACCTTCGCGCCGTTCGTCGCGGGCATCGGCAAGATGACCTACTCCCGCTTCTTCTCGTTCAACGTCGTCGGCGCGATCCTGTGGGTCGCGCTCATGACCATCGCGGGCAAGGTCTTCGGCGAGCTCGAGATCGTGAAGAAGCGCTTCCACGTGGTGATCTTCGCGATCATCTTCATCAGCATCCTGCCCGCGATCATCGAGATCACGCGCGAATACCTGAAGGCGAAGAAGACCCCGGCCGCCTGACGCGCGGTCAGACGGCGCGGACGGCGCCGCTCAAGCGGGCTTTTCGTCGGCGGGCTTCGCCGGCGGCTTCTCGTCGGAGGGCTTCTCCGCGGCGAGGTGCTTGGCCTCTTCGGCCTTCTTTGCCTCTTCGATTTCGTCGTCGGTCAGGCCTTTCTTGAAGGCACGAATGCCCTCGCCCAAGCCCTTGCCGGCGCCGGCGAGGCGCGTGGGACCGAAGACCAAAAGCAGAACGACTACGACGAGTAACCAGTGTATCGGGCTGAGCGATCCCATGAGCGGCCTCCTGGCCGATGACCCTAATAGCATAGCACGTGATCTGTGGCGCATCCCCGCAACCGGCAGCTCCGTTTGCCTCTACAGGGCCAACGTCGTCTGCCAACCCGACTCGGCGCGCGGCAGGCGGAAGGCATGCGAATACGCGCGAGACCCCACGCGCGCCCACAGCCTAACGTCGATGGGTGGCTCGGAATTCCCGAGCGAGACCAGCACGACGCGCACGACGTACTTGCCCGCCACGGGGTCCCCCTCCTCCTGGTAAACGGTCTCGAGATTTTTCCCGCGACACTCGCCTTCGCGGCCCGGGCAATCACGCTCCTTCACGAGGCCGCTCTCCGTCGGGTGGCCCACCTCCACGAGCTCATCGTTCGGATCGATGACCCGGAGGTCCACGTCGGCGCTCGGCTCGTCCCACGCGATCAGGAACTGCACCGCGCCGCCCGTGAGCCCGCACCCTTCCTCGGCGAGGCCGTTGCCGTTGTCGTCGAGGGCGTTCCCGCAAATCTCGGGGCCGCTCGCGACGCTCGCGCGCTCGAGTGAGCTCACCTCGAGCGCCGCATCGGGCGAAGGCCCCACCCGCGCGCAGCCGTTCACCGCGCCGAGGAGCCACGCCAGGTTGGCGAAGCCCCAGGCGCGGGTCACTTCTTGTCCGGAACCGCCACGCCCGTGACGAGCTTCGGGTTCATGAGCTCGAAATAGGCCTGGCGAGCCGCCTCGCCCGGCGCACCGGGCTCGCTCCGCAGCGCCAACAGAACGCCCTGCTCTTTCATGAACTTGAGCGTGCGGATCGCGCCTGCGCGCTTCGCCTCGTCGGCGCCCTTGGCCATCGCGTAGAGCCGGCTGCGGAGCACGACGCGCGTGAACGAGTGGGGACCGTTGTCGTAGAGCAGGTTGTCGAACTGGCTCGTCAAGAGCACCCGCGCCCACTCCTGCGGCGTCTGGTTGATCGTGACGTGGCTCATCGCCTCGGCGTTCTCGACGTAGCGGAAGAGCAAGCCCGCCTCGAGGTCCTCCGTCGACCAGTAGCCGAAGCTCTTGTACCAAAGGTCGCTGAGCTCATCGAGCGCCGGCTTGGCGACGCCGGGGGGCTTCTTGCCGAAGAGCGCGACGGCGCGCGCCGCGGATTCGGGCGAGCCGCCGAGGATCAACGCGAGCGCCGCGTCGTTCATCAGCACCTCGTTGTCCATCATCGCGAAGAGCTTCTCCTCGATCGCCTGGTCGAAGCCGCTCTTCGCCATCGCGCGCGCGACCTGATGACGCGTCTCGGTCGCCGCCTCCGGCGTGAAGAGCGAGATGAGCGCACCGGCCGTGCCCGGGATCGGGCGCTGAATCAGCGTCTCGAGGAAGCAGGCACGACGGACCTCGTCGGGCTTCTCGTTGCCGGAGTACTGCTGGATCTTCTTCGCGACCTCGAGGAAGTCGTCTTTCTCGGCGACCCAGGCGAGCGCCGCACACGCCTGCGCGCGGCTCTGCTCGTTCTCCTTGGGGTTCTCGATGTATTTCATCATCATCTTGAACGCCTTGTTGTCGCGCCACTCCGAGAAGCCGTCGGCAGCGCCGACGCCGAGCGCGCGATACGTCATGCCGAGGATGGCGAGGCCACCCGCGTAGAGGCCGTCCATCGTGACGTCGTATTCGCGCGAGTTCGCCTTGATCGCCTTCTCGAGCGACTTCCACGAGCGCTCGTCCTTCAGCCAGCCGACGTAGCGCAGAGCGCTTTGCGCGATGACCCACTCTTCGGGCATCGGCGGCTGCTGGCCTTCCTTCGGCATCGGCACGCTCGGGTCGGCCCACTTGCGGAAGGCTTCGATGTCCTTGGTCGAGCCCATCGCGGCGAGCGCGCGCAGGCCGTTCGCGTGCGGCGACGGCATCTCGTGAATCCAGAAGATGACCGCGTCCTCCGCCTGCTCCTGAATGAGCGGCAGCTTGTCGGGGTGCAAAATCGCCAGATCCGCGATCATGCGAGCCGCCTGCACGCGCTCGTCGTCGCTGCGCTTGAGCCCCATCTCCCAGTCGTTCTGGTCGGAGTAGATCTTCAGCGGATCCATGCGCAGACGCTTGGCGAGCGTCGGCACGGCGCGGATGTCGCCGATCGCCGCCAGCGCGAGCGCGGCGTGCGTCTGCAGATGAATGTGGGGATTCGTCTGGATGTACTTGTAGAGCGCGTTGCCGCCGCTCGGATCGTTCAGGCCCTGTCCGGCCTTCATCGCGTCCGTGGCGTCGAACACGTACATCATGTTCAGGAGCTGCTTGCGGAAGTACCAGGCAGCCTTGCCGGGCTGACGGTTGTCGTCCGCCGGGTCCTCGGTCGGCGCGGCGTCGAGCGCGACGACGAGGCCCTCGGCACCGATGCCGTCGCGGAGCGCTTCGAAGTATTTGGTGCGGCTCTCCTTGTCGACGCCGCGCAGCGCGGAAACGAGCGGCTCACGAGCGCGTGCGTCGCCGATCTTGCCGAGGCCGGGCGCCGCCTGGCGCTGCACCTCGGGGTCCGTATCCTTCACGAGCTTGATGAGGGTGTCGGTGTACTTCGGCTCGGCGTGATTGGAGAGCACCGTCGCCACGAGCTGGCGCACCGCCGGGCTCTTGTCGTCGGCCATCGTCGCGAGCTTGTCGATGCCGATCAGGTTCACGATCTTGTCGGGATTGAAGGCCGTCCCGCCGCCGAGCCGCTGCACCTTCGCGAGATGGCCGAGCCGGTACAGGTTCAAAGCCTCGTCGAGCGCGCGCGTGTCGCCGAGCACGACGAGCGCCCACGCGATCTGCGGCTTCGCGCCCGCGCCGGCCGTCTTGAGCGCGGCGAGCAAGCTGTCGCGCGCGCCCTCGCCCATCGGGCGCCCGTACTCGGCGAGCGCGAGCGCCGCCATGCCTTGCACGCCGTCCGACGGATAGCTGAGCGCCGTGGCAGCGAGCGGCACGCCTTGCGGATCCTTGGCCCACGCGAGCTGCTTGAGCGCTTCGGCGCGCACCTCGTCGCTGCTCTCCTTCGCCGCCCATTCGCGCCAGAGCGGGATCTGCTCGGCCTTCGGCTTCACGAAGATGTCGCGCTTGATCGCCTCACCCTGCTCGACGGTGAGTCGCTCGGCGTCCTTCTTCATTCCGAAGACGAGGAAGCCGGCGAGGCCGAGCACCGCCACGAGGCCGACGACGATGACGCCGGCGCCGAAACGGCCCTTCTTGAAGTCGCCGTCACCACCACCGTAGCCACCGCCCCCGAAGCCACCGCCTGCGGGAATGCCGGGGCTCGGTGCACCCGGAACGTCGCCATCGGGCGGCCATTTGGCCAGGTCGACCCGTGGGATCAGGACGGAAGGAGGAGGAGTGGGAGCCGACGGTGAGGGCAGGTTGGTTTCGAGCATGGCGGCGCGGGCGACAGTAGCCCAGGCGCTGAGTTGTTGGGAGACACTGAATGCTCCCACTGGAACTGACTTCCCATCTCCATCGATGGCGGAAGTTTCCGTGGATTCTGTCGCGTCGGCCAGACAGCCGAGCGCGCCGGATCCGGTGAGTCGTAGTAACTCCCCTCCTCGTGCTGCGCGCGCTGACCCCGCTCGCCGTCGCCGTCGGCGTCACGGCGTTCGTCACCGCCCTCTCGTACGGCCTGCCGGAGGCCTACCAGGCGACGGGCGTCGGGCTGGCGTTCCTGCTCGCTACCTACGTCTTGGTGCTTCGCCACGACGGCGCGGCGGTCCAGCACCATGGGCTCGCCCTGGGCGGTCTCTTCGATTCGGAGCCGCTCGACGCCGGGCGGGTGCTCCGCGCCGGCGCTCGCGCGTGTGCCGAAGCGCTCGTCGTGGCACTCGTCGTGTTCCCCCCGTTCTGGCTCGGCTGGGTCTACTTCTGGAAGCCGGCGTCGAGCTTCGCGGCCGCGGGGCTCTCCACGCTCGCCAACGACGCGCTCGGGCAACTGCTCGTGATCGCGTTGCCGGAGGAAGCTTTCTACCGCGGCTACCTGCAGACCGCCCTCGACGACGTGTGGCGACCGCGCCTACGACTGCTCGGCGCCGAGCTCGGTCCGTCGCTCCTCGTCACGAGCGCGCTGTTCGCGCTCGGGCATCTGGCCACCGACCTCCACGTGAACCGGCTTGCCGTGTTCTTCCCGGCGCTGCTCTTCGGTTGGCTGCGCGCGCGAACCCGCGGCGTCGGTGCGAGTGTCGCGCTCCACGCGCTCTGTAACCTCTTTGCCTCGTACTTGGCGCGGAGCTACGGTCTCGGCTGATGCTGCCGCCACTCCTCGACGCGATCATCGATCGAGCACTGGCCGAGGATCTCGGCTCGGGTGACGTCACGAGCGAAGCGGTCGTCGGTTCCGAGACGCGCGCCGTGGCCCGCGCCGTCGCGAAGCAGCCGCTCGTCAGCGCGGGCGCCGAGGTGTTCGCGCGCGTGTTTTACCGCGTGGACGCGGGCGTTCGCGTCGAGCGCCTCGTCGAGGATGGCGTGAGCGTCGCGGCCGGCGCGGTGCTCTGGGTCGCGGAAGGGCGCGCGCGCACGCTCCTCGCCGCGGAGCGCACCGCACTCAACTTCGCGCAACGCCTGTGCGGCATCGCCACGCTCACGGCGCGCTTCGTCGCCGCCATCCCCGCGGGCAGCTCGCTCCGCATCGTCGACACGCGCAAGACGACACCGGGCCTGCGCGCGCTCGAGCGAGCGGCCGTGCGCGCCGGCGGCGGACGGAACCACCGCGACAATCTGGGAACGGCCATTCTCATCAAGGACAACCACGTCGCGCTGGCCGGCGGTATCGCGCCCGCCATCGCCCAGGCGCGTTCACGCGCCACGCACGTGACGCGCGTCGAGGTCGAGGTCGACACCCTCGCGCAGCTCGACGAGGCGCTCGCGGCGGGGGCCGAGGTCGTGCTGCTCGACAACTTCACGAACCCGGAGGTCGAAGAGGCCGTGCGTCGCACGCGGGGTCGCGCGCTCGTCGAGGTTTCCGGCGGGGTGACGCTCGAGCGCATTCCCGAGCTCGCGCGCCTCGGCGCCGACATCGTCTCGGTCGGCGCGCTCACGCACAGCGCGCGCGCCGCGGATATTTCGCTCCAAATCGAGCCGCTCGCATGACGGCGGCGTTCGACGGCGAGGGTTTCCGTGACCATCTCGCCACACTCACGCTGGGGCGACCGTGCGTGGTGACGGCGCACACCGACTCCACCAACGACGACGCGCTCGCGGCGGCGCGCGCAGGGGCGCCACACGGCGCGCTCTTCGTGACCGACGAGCAGCGACGCGGTCGCGGGCGGCGCGGCAACACCTGGCACTCAACACCCGGCGAAGCACTCCTATTCTCCGTCGTGCTCCGCCCCGAGCTCGCGGCAGAAAGGGCCGCAAGCTTGGCGCTCGTGGCCGGGCTCGCCGTGCGCGCCGCAGTGGCGAGCGCGCTCGACAGCGCGGGTGTAGCAAAAACCGCTCAGGTCAAATGGCCGAACGACGTCGTCGTCGAACGACTCAAGGTTGCCGGCATCCTCGTCGAGAGTCAGATGCGCGGCGACAAGCTCAGCGCCGCCGTCGTCGGGGTGGGTCTCAACGTGGGACGCGTGGAACTTCCGCCCGAGGTGAAGGCGCGCGCCACGTCGCTCGTGGCGCTCGGCGCGCAGGTGAAACGTGAGCCGTTGCTCGCGGCGGTGCTCGCGGAGCTCGAAACGCGCCTCGCGCGGTTGGAGCGCGGCGAACGCGACCAACCGCCCCTTTCGAGCCTGGTTACGGAGCTTTCCGCGTTCGACGCCGTCCGCGGGGAGCGCGTTTCCGTCGGCGACGTAGCGGGCACGGCGGCCGGTATCGATGCGCTCGGAAACCTACTGGTTTTGGACGACGGCGGGCTCACCCACAGGGTGAGTAGCGGACACGTCGTGGTCGAAACGTGGGAGCGCGAGTCCTAGGAAAGTGACCGTTCGTCCAAGCGAAAATTGTTGTTGTAAGTGCGTGTCGCGAAACGTCCGGGCGAACAAAAACGTATGTCACAGCGCAGGGCGGCGTGAAGCGCTTGCAGCCGGGTGAGACTCGGGGCATAAAGAAGAAACTGTACCCACGTCTGGGGGCGTGGTTGGAAGGCCAACAACACATGGCGACCGAAGAAACGGTGAGCACCATCGCCAAGGCTCTAGGCGAATCCGACGAAATCCCCATGGGGCAGATCGCCGGCGTCGTTCGAGTCCTCGGTGAGGAGCAAGCCCTCAAGATTCTCGAAGAGACACGGGTCATCGAAGGCAAGGGCGGCATGATGCTGCCGGACAACAGCCGCAGGCGGAGCATCGGCGGGGTGTTCTTCTTCTTGTCGCGCCAGAAGCTCTCGCACGACGACAAGCTCGCCATCTTCCGTGCGACCAAGCCGGCCAAGCCGGCGAGCGCTTCGGGTGAAGACTCGACGCGCTTCCCGCGCCGTCGAGTGATCGACGTCGCGCCCGCGCGGCCGCCGTCTTCGGCACGCGCTCCGCGTCCGGGCTTCCTCCCGCCGGAGCTACCGGTCGCGGTCCGTCGCGTGAAGGTTCGTGAGGCCGTCCAGACCTCGCTTTCCTCGCTCCCGAGCGAAGACCAGTACGGGGTTCTGCTGGATCTGATTGCGGAGCTGCACGACCAGCTCGGCTACCGGGTGCCGGAATCTCAGCGTTCCGGGGCCTTCGATCCCCCCACGCGTCCGGGCGTCAGCCTGGCGGGTCCGCCGTCGTCCCAGCGTCCGATCCCGATCCCGGAATCGGCGCGCATCGCTCCCGAGTCGGCGCGCCTCCCCACGGGTGCCCCGCCTGCGGTCGAGGCCGCCCCCGAGAAGCCCAAGCGCACGGCGACCCGCGCCAAGCGCAGCTGACGGCCTGGCAGAGCTACGCTGCGCGTCGCGCAGAGTGACTCTGCTCGCGATCGGCGAGCCGGTCCGCGAGGAGGCGACGTCCGCGGTACAGCCGACTCATCACCGTGCCCACGGGGACGGAGAGCTCCGCGGCGGCGTCGAGGTACTCGCGACCACCGAGATCGACGAGCTCCACCGCGCTGCGGAAGGTGGGTGGCAGCTCCGACAGCGCTTGGGTGACGCGCGTGCCGAGGCGCGGCGCCATCGGCAGTGGATTGCGATGCGGCCACGTCTGCGGATCGGAGCCGAGCCGTTCGAGCGCGCGCTGCTCGCGCTTCGTTCGCCGATAGCGCGACACGAACACGCTGCGCAGGATCTGCGAGAGCCACGCGTGGAGGTTCGTGCCAGGCTCGAAACGCTGTTCGTACACGAGCGCGCGGAGCACCGTCTCTTGCACGAGATCCGCGGCGTCGCTCTCACGCCAGCACAGCTTTCGCGCCTGCGCGCGCAGGCGTGGTAGCTCGGTTTCGAGCTCGCGCCGGACCGCTACGTTGTCCTTCATGAAGCTCACCCATCGCAAACCGCGTGCCAGGCGCGCGCGGACCGAAACGACGGCTACTTGCGGGGTTTTTGCGGCTTCGCGGCCGCGGAGCGTGTCAAACTGGCAAGCAAAGCGTGTCCCGCGTGCCAACGCGGCGTCGCGTGCCCGCGAGAGCGACTAGGGGCAGCTCGTGACCCAATCGAGGGTCGACCCGGTCGCGGTCGTATCCGAGCTCGAGTTGTTGAGCCAGAGCGCCGTATCGCCGGTGTGCAGCGCGGTCGGCGTCTTGTTGACGGTCGCCGCGTCTCCGAACGTGAAGGAGAGCGCGGGCGTCGTCACCGTGATCGAATCCACGTACACGAGCGTCGGGTTCGTCCAGGCGCTGCCACCCTGACCGGTGATCTCGATGCCGAGACGACGCACCGTCGCCTTGTTGAGCGTGCCCGTGGACGTCTCCGCCGAAAGGTCCCAATGGAGCGTCGTCCAGCCATCGAAGGTGCCGAACGAGACCAGCGGCTGACCCCAGAATTCGTAGGTCGCCTCCTGGAGGTAAAGGAAGAGCCCGCCACCCGTGCCCTTCGCGTAGAGGTGCACGTCAATCACTGCGTTCGTGAAATCGAGGTCGCTATTGCCGAGGGTAACGACGTAGTGCGTGTTGTCCGTCGTCGCCGCGAGCCCCGCGCTCAGCGCCGCACAGCCCGAGGCGGTCGCGGCGCCGGCACTCCCGCCCGCCCCCGCACCGCCGCTGCCCGCACCGCCGCTGCCCGCGCCGCCGGAGCTGCCGCCGGTTCCGCCCGTCCCGCTCATCCCGCTCGCGGAGCCACCGACTCCCGCCGAGCCGCTGCCGCCACCCGTCGACGTGGTGCCGCCGTCCGCCGCTCCGCCCTGACCTTCGCTCTCGCCCGCGTTGCCGCCTTCGCTGCCACCACCCGTCGACGTATCGGTTCCACCGGTGCTCCCGCCCGTGGAGCCGCCGCCCGTGGAGCTGCCGCCCGTGGAGCCACCGTTCGAGCTGCCACCGGAAGCGCCGGAGCCGCCATTCGGATCCGAGCCGCCGTTCGAGCCGCCTGAGCCCGTCGCGCTGCTCCCCGACGTGGCGCCGTTACCGGACGTGCCTCCACTCTTTCCGCCGCGCGAGCTGCCGCCGTCACCGCCGTTGCCCTGCGCTCCCGTGCCCGAGGTGCCGAGCCCTCCCACGAGCAGCGACGCGTCGTAGACGCTGCACCCGATCAGCCCGAGTAGGGCACCGAACGCAGCGCGACGTGCAGAGCGGGACACAAAAACCCTTCACGCTAACTTAGCACGCGCGGCGCTCCCGACACGGGACGAGACGCGCGGCGCATGCCGTGCGCAAACGCGTGCGTTTCATGCGCGCGAGCTCGTCACGCACACGCACCTACCGTGTTGCTGCGTGTGCGCGACGCGCAGGTGCGCGACGCGTGCGCGCTAGGTGACGCCGCTGCTCACGCCACGATGGCGTCGAACGTCTTGCCGCCGCTCGCGCCGAAGTTCGTCGTCGGGGTGCCCGTCGCCGCGCTGATGAGAACGTTCAGGAGCGTCGCGTGGTTCGCGCCGTTGCCTTCGACGTATTGGCCGGTCTTCAGGTGACCGCCGCCGTTGCCCCAGATGATGTGGGGAACGTTCTTCATCTGGTGGTTGCCCTCGGCCACGTGGTTGTTCCACATGACGATGCAATTGTTGGCGAGGCCACGGTCGCGGAAGTGGTTGAGCCCCGCGGAGAACGTCTTCATGCGCACGACGTCGATCTCGGCGTGGGCTGCCTCTGCCGTCGAGTTCGTGCCGAGCGCCGCGTTCGAGGCCGTGCGATGGCTGATGTAATGCAGGCCCCAGCCGAGCGACCCGTTCGACGGCACGTCGTACACGGTCGAATCGGTGCCGTCGCCCCACTGCAGCGAGCCAACTCGGTTGAAGTTGCACGCGAAAGCGAGCGCCACCATCTGCATGTGGAGCAGCACGATTTGCTCGGCCCCGCCGGGGCTCATGGCCTTCGGCTGGTACCTGTACTGGGAGAAGCCTTCGAAGGTGGCCGTGTCGACGCCGTCGAGCGTGCAGCCCGCGGTGGTCACCGGCGTGCCCGGGTTCATCATGCCCATGCCGCCCATCGCGTTCTCGACGTCACGGATCGAGTCGAAGTGCTGCTGGAGGCGCTGCCGGTCGTCCGAGCTCACCTTCGGGCTCTGGATCAGCGACGTGAGCTCGGCCCGAACGAGGTCGTTGACGCTCCTGCGTCGCTGCACGAGCTCGGTCGCCATCGGGGTGCCGCCGGTACCGCCGCCCGCCATGCCGGCGCTACCGCCGGTACCCGTGCTGCCCGTGCCGCCCGTGCCGCTGCCACCCGGCATCGCAAGACCCGTGAGCTGTTGGTAGAGCTTGTACGGGCTGTCGGTGGCTGCGCGGACCTTACCGCTCGCATCGAAGGAGAGCCGCTCCTCGATGAAGCCGTTGTTGAGGTTGCCGGCGTAGAGCGTCATCGGGCTCGTGCCCGCCGGGTTCACCGCCTGCGAGATGACGAAGTCGGCGGAGGGGCCGCCGCCGCTCGCACCCGAGCCGCTGCCCTTCGGGTTCGTCCCGGTGAGCGCCTGCGACAGACCTTCGGCGTGACCGCAGCCCGCGGGCCCCGTCTGCGGGTAGTTGATGCCGTGCGTGATGATCAGGTTCTCGGCGTGGTCCTTGAGATTCGTCACGGCCCGATCGCCGGTCGCGAGCAGCGTGGCGAGGTCGGTGCCGGGATTGCCGTCCGGGAAGAACCGCTTCGGCTCGACGCCGCAGGCCGCGGTCAGGAAGAACGCGAACACGGGCTGCGCGTCTTGCGCCCAAGCCGAGCGCTCGGGCATGCCCTCGAGGTAGGGCAGGCCGATGGCCACGCCGCCCGCTCCGTACAGGAAGGCGCGGCGGTTGATGACGTGGCGCTTCGCGACGACCTTGCCGTTCACTGTGAACCTCCCACGTGCGTGCGGAAATTGTTCTCTTTCACCAGGGCGATCATCACGTCCTTGAGCGAGCCGCCAGCAAGGCTGATGGCGCCGAGCGTTTCGATCATCGGGCGTTCGACCTCCACGACATCGCGCTGGAGCGCGTAGCTCGCCATCTTCTTCGCCCAGCACTGGTGCGCCTGCGTGCCGGCGGCGATGAGCTGCATGAGCTCACCCGAGTTGGCGAAATCCAAGCTGCCTTCGGCGAACGGGTACGTGCCGGCCGTATCGACGGGGCTGCCGTTGTCCGTCGTGCGGTGCCGACCCATGCCGTCGAAGTCCTCGAACGCGAAGCCGATCGGGTTGATGACCTGCCCGTGACACTCGGCGCCGCACGTCTTCGTGAGCCCGGTGATGATTTCGCGATTCGTCTGATTTTCTTTCGGAGGCGGGATGTCGGGAAGGTCGGGGCTCGGTACGCCGGGGTCGGCGCACAGCGCGTCGGTGTTGATGCGTACCCCGCGGTGGATCGAATCCGGATCGTTGTTGCGCGCCTGGCGCGTCAAGAAGGGCACCTGGGCGTAGTAGCCGGCACGACCGGTGTCGACTTGCCTCATCTGCGTGCCCTGCGCGGTCAGACCGTAGAGCGACGCCGTCTTCGGACCAACGAAGCCGATCGTCGACATGAAGATGTCGGTGACGCCGAGGTTTTCCGAGAAGATGCGATCGAAGAACAGGTACGACGTTTCCTTCATCTCCGGGTTCATGTCCGCGGACCACTCCGGCACGCCCACCTTCGTGATGCTGTCGTAGAGGGCGAGCTTGTAGAGCTCGGCGTTGAACCGGCGCATCACGGTGCCGACGTTCGGATCCGCGAGCATGGCCTGCGCTTGTTCGGCCACACCTTGCGCGGTGTCGAACGTACCGGCGGCTGCCGCGTCGAGCATCGCGTCCGAAGGCGTGGTGTCGCGAATCCAGAGCGATACCTTCGACGCCAGCTCGTAACCCGAGAGCGGCGCGCCCACGTCGCCCATCTCCATGCGGTACAAGAAGTTCGGCGACTGGAGCATGGCGCCGATGACGTAGCGCGCGCCCTTCGTGAAGGCGCTCACCGTGCCGGTCGCGATCATCGTGCCCTGGTCGTAGACCTCGCCGTACGAGGTGACCTCCGCCGCCGTGAGATCGCGACGGAACGCGCGGCGGCCGAACTTCGAGATGAACGTCGACTTGTCGGAGCCGGCGCCGATGGCTTGCGCCGCGGTGTCCGTCGCCGTGACTTGATTGGCCACGGCTTCCGCGGCGCCCTGGAAGTCGTTCCATGCCGTGTCGTCGACGTAGACGACGCGCTCGTTGTTGTCGAAATCCGTCGTGCCGCCGACCGCGTGCTGGAAGTTCTCCGAGAGGCCGGTCGGGGCCGTGAGCTTGAGGATGTCGTGGACGCTGTTCTCCCACTGGGAGACGGTGAGGCGCAGGAAGCGGCTGTACAGCGGCTGGCCCTGCATGCTCACGACCTGAGGCATCGGGGGCTTCACGGTCGCGCCGCTACTTCCGCCGCTGCCGCTCGCGCCTGCGCTGCCGGAGCTTCCGCCCTGGCCGACGGCGTTGCCCGTGCCGCCCGCCGCCTTGCCCGAAGCGCCGGACGCGCCGCCGGTGGCGACGGTGGTACCGCCCGTCGCGCCCGTCGCGGTCGGCCCGCCCGGATTCTCGATGCTCGACGAGCAGCCGAGCGTCGCCGCGATCAGCGGTGCGACGGCGCAAGCGATGCGACCGATCGAACCGAAGCGCAAAATGGATGCGTTCACAAAGCCTCCCGTGAAGACGTTGTACCGGATTGACTAGAACGCAACGGCCCCGACGCCGATTTCCGTCCCGAATCACCTTGTGCCGATTCACCGAGGAGGTGCCGCACCGACATCGTGGTCCAAGGTGCGACATGTTGCGCGTCGCCAAGTTCCTCGAGGGATGTTTGCGCAGCGATCATCGGTTCGAATGCCTCAGCAGCACTGTTTGAATGGTCGGACTCCTCGCGAGCGTGTCGCGACAAACCGTGGTTCGAGACGTCGGCCGAGAGCGGCTCGACAACGTGCGTGTAGATTTTGAGCCAGAGAAGATGCATCGCGCAGAAAACCGCGGCTCGGCGCCAGTAATGATATTCCCTCGCGGCTCCGACTGGATCACCCCCGAGGGTGTTCTTGTGGGCTCGACGACGCCGCCGACTCGGCCTGCTCAGAGCACTTGCATCTTGCCGCTGAGTACGAGCAGGGCAAAAAGTTGAAGGATGCCTGTGTAATAGCGGTTGCTGCCCTTCGGCAGCGGCTGCTTCCAGACAGCTTCGATGTACGCCTTGCGATCGGGGTTCTTCGAGACGGCCGCCGCGATGCCGTTCACCACGACGAGGGCGTATTCGCGCCCCATGCTGACGGGCGTGCCGTCGAGCTCGTAGTTGCCCACGTACTGATCGATGCCGACGTCGCTGAAGAAGCTCAGGACCGTGTTGAGCTGCGACACACCGGACGGATTCCCGCGCAGCCAGATCTCGTCGAGCACGAGGTTGATGAACAAGCGGTACGACTCTGCCGTGAAATCCTCCGAGCCCGGCACCGGCGTGCCGTCGAAGTAGGCGCGCACCGGCACGAGGCCCGTCTTCGTGTTCGCGACGGTCGGGAAGAACGCGCGCGCCGCCTCCGCTGCGTCGGTCCAGAACGAGTCCCCCGTCGCTTCGGCCCACAGCGCGTAATAGGCCGGCATCAGGATGGAGGGTCGCGTTTGCTGCGCCTGTCGCAGGTCCGGCACGTCGAACACGAGGTGGGTCTCGGCGTCGAACATGTTGATGACATCCTCGACGATGCCGCCGTTCATCGCCTGCTTGTTCTTCATCACGTTGAGGATATCGAGCGCGTCCGCCTCGTAGTCGATGCCGCCTGCATTGCCCCACACGTCGTGGGCGAAGATGAGCGCCATCGCAAATTGCTCGGCCCCGTACGGATCCACGCAGGGCACGGGCGGGCCCGACGGGCTATCGCACGTCGAGTTGAAGTAGCCCACGTTCGCGCCCGAGGCGACGCGCTGGTTCGTCTTGGCGTACGTCCAGAGCTTGTCGAACTCGTCCTGCTTGCCGAGCTGGACGGTGATCAGCATCGCGAGACCGAGTCCCTCCGTGCGCACCTGATTCTCGTGCAGAATGTCCTGAATCGAAGCGGCGTCGTCGCCTTCGGGAAAGTAGATGACCTCGTCGGCGTCGCCGTGGAAGAGCTGCTCGAAGGCGTCGTTGACCTTCTTGTCGATGTCCTCGTTCGTCTGGGCGAGCAGATCGTGAAACGGGTTCGGGTACTCCTGCGGCCCGGTGAGCGGCATGAGCGACGGCTTTTCCGGGGGCGGCATGTCCGTCGGCATGGCGGTCGGCATGCTCGTCGGCATGGCGGTCGTCGTGCCCGTCGGCATGGCGGACGGCATGGCGCTCGCCGTCGCTGCGGGGTTACCGCGACCGATCGTGTCCGTGGTCGAGCCGCAACCAACCAGACAGGACGCAGCAGCGAGCGCGGCCAAAAGGCGGATGCGGGGGAGCCTCACCGCGTGCATGGCCCAAGGCTAGCAGCCCCAAGTGGAACTCGCCCGCGGGCGGCTACTCGAGGAAGCCGCGGACGCGAGTGGCGAGCACGCTGTTCGGGTGTCGCTTGAGGAAGGCCTCGGCGCGCTTCTTTGCCTGACCGCGCTGCCCCGCGCGCGACAGCGCGTCGATGCGGAGCACCTCCGCTTCGAGGACGAGGCGGCCACGCGGGTACGCCCGCGAGTAGTCGTCGAGCCTGGCGAGGGCGCCCGTCGGATCGCCGCTCGCCAAACGCGCGCGCGCCATGTCGAGCGCACCGAGCTCCGCGGCGAGTGCGCTCGCCGACGTCGTGCGGGCTTCGACCTTGGGCGCGGGGAGCACCGGCGGCGCCAAGCTGTTTTCCGGGGGGTGAACCGGTTCCAGGGGGGGCACAATGGCGGATGCCACGGGGCGCGGCACCACGACCTGGGCGGTCCTCGCGAGCGCTTGCGGG
>Ga0070682_100001191_pt1 | contig 14824 bp, 10 predicted proteins | sample KBSC63LmetaG_FD_64668 | JGI IMG/M metagenome (GOLD analysis project Ga0070682, IMG submission 64668) | Corn rhizosphere microbial communities from Kellogg Biological Station, Michigan, USA - KBS C6-3L metaG | ecosystem: Host-associated > Plants > Roots > Rhizosphere | place: USA: Michigan... | reverse complement strand
GAGGGCAAGCTGACGCCCGAGCGCGCGATCCGTTTGGTCGACCTCGCGCACAACCACTTCCAGATCGGCGCCGACGGCGAGCGCGTCCTGCGCGGCTGGATCAACCGGCGCCCCGACGCCGCCTACTTCCGGGAAGGGCTTCACGACCTCCTGCTGCTCGCCTACGCCCCCGACGAATGGGGCTTCGATGTCGACGAGCTCCCGGGGCTCTTGGCCCACGCGGAAGCGATTGCCCGGACGACGGCCAAGGCGATGGACGCACCCACCGCGGTCACCGCCGCGGAAAACCGGGCCCTCGCAGAGATTGCGCGTGAGCTCGGCGTGGATCGCGGGGAATCCTGGGGTGAGCTCATGCGCGAGCTCGACTCCCGGGCGGCAGCCGCGGTTCCCTCGTAGTAAGAAATTCGTCGGAAGCGCGCGGTGGGGCGAAGGCGGAGCCCGCCAGGCCGGCGTCGCCTGGCGTGCGGCCCGCCGCCCGGAAACGCACCCGCGGCCCCACTCGTATTACTCTCCGAGCATGACGGCGAGCGCACGGTATTACGCGCCCTTCGGCCCGCGCGGCAGCCACCGGATCGACGAGGATCTGGCGACGCGCCTTCTCGGCATCGCGCTCGGGCGTGGCGGCGACTACGCGGACCTCTTCTTCGAGTACCGCGCAGGCGGCGGGCTCACGTTCGAGGAGGGCATCACCCGCAGCGCCTCGCGCGGCGTCGGCCTCGGGCTCGGCGTGCGTGTGCGGCAGGGTGACGCCACCGGCTACGCGCACGTCGAGGATCTGGCCTGGGAGTCCATGAAGCGCGCGGCGGAGACGGCCGCCGGGATCGCGAGCTCGGGCTCCACGCCGCCTCCGCAAAAGCTCGACCCCCTCACACTTCCGGAGCGCTACCTGCTCGACGCGCCCAGCATCGACCTCTCGGGGCTCGAGAAGCGCGCGTTGCTCGAGCGCGCCAGTCGCGCGGCGCACGCCGTCGATCCGCGGATCGTGAAGGTGAGTGTGACCTTCGCCGAGGAAGTGCGCGAAATCCTCGTCGTGACGAGCGACGGACGCATGGCGCACGACGTGCAGCCGCTGCTGCGCTTCGGCGTCTCGGCGGTGGCCGAGCACCAAGGGCGCCGCGAATCGGGGCGCAGCGGAGGCGGCGGGCGCATGACGCTCGCCTACTTCGACGACAAATCACCCGAGTGGCACGGTCGCGAGGCCGCTCGCCAGGCGCTCGTGCTGCTCGACGCGCGGCCAGCTCCGGCTGGCCAGATGCCGGTCGTTCTTGCACCCGGGGACAGCGGCATCCTCCTGCATGAAGCGGTGGGCCACGGGCTCGAGGCGGACTTCAACCGCAAGGGCACGAGCAACTACACCGGTCGCCTCGGCGAGGTCGTGGCGAGCGAGCTCTGCACCGTGGTCGACGACCCGACGCTCCTTCAGAGCCGCGGGTCCATCAACGTCGACGACGAAGGGATGGAGCCGACGCGCAGCGTCCTCATCGAAGGCGGCATCCTGCGCGGGTACATGCAGGATCGGCTTTCCGCCGGCCATTTCAAGGTGCGACCGACCGGCAACGGCCGTCGCGAGAGCTTCGCCGCCGTCCCGATGCCGCGCATGACGAACACGGTGCTGCTCGCGGGTCCCCACGATCCAGAAGAGATCATTAAGAGCGTCGAACGCGGCATCTACGCCAAATCGTTCGGCGGCGGGCAGGTCGATATCTCAAACGGGGACTTCGTTTTCTCTCTGACGGAGAGCTACCTGATAGAAAACGGCAAGGTCACGGCGCCGTTGAAAAACGTGAACCTCATCGGCAACGGTCCGGAAACATTGAGGGAGGTATCCATGCTCGGAAAGGACGTGGCGCTTTCCGATGGAATCTGGACCTGTGGCAAAGATGGACAGAGCGTTCCAGTCGGCGTCGGCTGTCCAACCCTCAAGATCGGGCGAATCACCGTTGGTGGCACCGAAATCACTCGATAAGGCCCTCAGCCGGCCGAAAAGCTTCGTAGCGGTGGTCGGGCATGGGCCCATGCTCGAGCGTGAGGAAGGCGCGGCGACGACGTTACGACAGCTCGGCGCAACCGTGCGGACGCTGGACCTATGGGACGACCCGGTAAACCTCATCGCCGACGATGACGACGAGCTCGAGGTGCGCCCGCGCGCTCTCGTGTTCGAAGCCCTCGATCGGCCCGACCTCGCGGTCGCGGCTCTGCGCGCCGTGCGCAAGGAGCCGTACTTCGACAACGTCGGGGCGGTGATTGCCGTCACGGTGGGGCAGATCGCGCGCATCGAACCGTCGAGCGGCTTCGACGATTTCGTGCTGCATCCCTACGTGCCCGAGGAGCTCTACGGACGCATCCGTGCTCTCGAGTGGCGGCGGAGCGAGTTCGCCACGGAAGAGCGGCACAAGGTCGCAGGCATCGTGGTCGACAAGGCCGGTCACGAGGTCTACGTGGACGGGCGCCCCGTGCAGCTCACGGCGAAGGAGTTCGCGCTCCTCGCGTACCTGTGCGAGCGCCGCGGCAAGGTCCTCTCGCGCGAGCATCTGCTCGCTCGGGTTTGGGGCAACCGCTACGAAGGCGGTCCGCGCACGGTCGATATCCACGTGCGCCGCCTGCGCGCCAAGCTCGGTCCCGCGCTTCCGCTCGAGACCCTGCGCGGCTCCGGCTACAAGCTGCGCTCGCCGGAAGCCGACGAACCGGCACCGAAGAGCTCGAAGGACCTCGAAGCTACGGAAGACTGAGCGAACGCGACCGGGTCGCGATCCGGGCCATCTCGCGATAACGTTGTCGCAATGGCCCGATCCGGCCCGCTCGTGTTCGTGTCGACCGGCTGCCCCGCGGGCATTGGCCCCGAGGTCTCGGTCGTCGCCGCGGACCGCGTGAAGAAGAGCACGGTCGTGCTCGTCGGCGACATCGGCACGTTACTCGAGGCGGCGTCGCTCGTGCGGGTTGCCGAGCAACGCCTCGTGCCGTTCGGTGAGGGGAAGCTCCGCGCAGGGAGCATTGCGGTCGTGCAGGCGGGTCCGCCGCTCTTGCCGAGCGATCGGCGGCCCGGCAAGCCGACGCGTGCGGCCGGGGCCGCGCAGCTCGCCGCCGTCGAAGCCGCCTACCGGCTCGTGAAGCAGCATCCTGGGAGCGCGCTCGCGACGGGGCCGGTGAGCAAGGCCGCCATCGCCACCTCCGGCGCGCGCGGCGCCAAGCGTTTCGCCGGCCATACCGAGTGGCTGCAGGCACTCGACCACGCGAAGACGAGCGTCATGTGCTTCTACGCCCCGGCGCTGTCGACGAGCCTCGTCACGACCCACGTTCCCGTCGCCAAGGTGCCGTCGCTCCTCACGCCCGAGGGCGTGGCGCTCGCGGCCGTCGGTCTCGCTCGCTTGCTCGAGCAAGTCGGGCGCAAGCATCCGCGCGTCGTGGTCGCCTCGCTGAACCCGCACGCCGGCGAGAACGAGATGTTCGGCCGCGAGGAAGCACGCGCGATCGCCCCGGGCGTCGCGCTCGCGCAACGCCGCATGAAAAGCGCGCGCATCACGGGCCCTCTCGGCGCCGAAACGGCATACCGCCACGCCTACGCCGGCCGCTACGACGGCGTCGTCGCGATGTACCACGACCAAGCGACGATCCCGATGAAGCTCGTAGCGTTCGGCGACGCCGTGAACGTCACGATGGGCCTCTCCATCGCGCGCACGAGCGTCGACCACGGCACGGCGTACGACATCGCGTGGCGCGGCGAAGCGGACGCGCGCGGCATGATTGCGGCCATCGAGCTCGGCGCGAAACTAGCGCGGGCGTGAGCGCCCGGAGTGCGGCTTGCGCTAGGCCGGCCGGGGTCGCGCGACTTCGCGCAGGGTGGCGACGAGGCGATCGGGCGCGACGGGTTTGCCGACGTGCTTGGTGAAGCCGGCGGCAAGAGCTTGGGCGTGGTCCTCCGCGCGCGCGAACGCGGTGAGGGCGAGCGCCGGGACGTTGCCGCCTTCCGCGGCGCCGAGCGAGCGGACGCGGCGGACGAACGAGAACCCGTCCTCACCCGGCATGCCGATGTCGCTCACGAGCACGTCGGGGCGGAAGCGCTTGAATGCCGCGAGCCCGTCCGCGGCGGAAGGGCTCGTCTCCACGAGGGCTCCGGCTTCCCGCAAGACCATGCCGATCAGATCGCGCGCGTCTTCTTCGTCGTCGACCACGAGGATGCGGAGGCCGGTCAGCATGCCCGCGGTCGACGCGTGCTCCTCCGGTGACGCGGGCGGGTCCGAGTCCGGTCGGGGCTGCAGGACCGCTTCGATCGGCAGCCGCATCGTGAACGTCGCGCCCTTGCCCTGGCCGGGACTCGCCGCTTCGACGACGCCGCCGTGGAGCTCGACGATGTGCCGCACGAGCGCGAGGCCGAGCCCGAGGCCGCCCACGCGGCGTGTCGTCGACGAGTCGGCCTGCCAGAAGCGGTCGAAGACGTGCGAAAGGACTTCCGGAGCGATACCGGCCCCGGTGTCCGCCACCGCCAGGAAAACGTCGGACCCCACCTGGCTCTCGCGAACCTCGATCTTGCCGCCCGCACTCGTGAACTTCACGGCGTTCGAGAGCAGGTTCCAGATGGCTTGCTGCAGGCGATCGGGATCGGCGATCAGCAGCCGGTAGTCCGTCGTCGAGTGAAACAGGATCTCGACCTGCTTGGCACTCGCGGACGGGCGCACCGCCTCGATCGCGTCACGCGTGATCGCGAGGAGATCGGCGGGCTTCGGATCGATGCGAAATTTCCCCGTGATGATGCGAGAGACCTCGAGGATGTCGTCGATGATGCGGACTTGCGCGAGCGCATTCCTGTGGATGACCTCGAGCGGCTTTTTTAGGTTCTGGTCGCCCACGCGGTCGCGCAGTACCTGCGACCAGCCGAGGATGGCGCTCAGCGGCGTGCGGAGCTCGTGGGACACCGTGGCGAGGAACTCGTCCTTGGCGCGACTCGCGCGCTCCGCGAGGTGCACGGCACGCTGAGCGTCGGCGTAGAGGTCCGCGTTCTCGAGTGCGACGCCCGCGCGGCGGCCGAGCTCCTCCGCGAGCGCCGCGTGCGAAAAGTCGTAGGAACGATTGGACTCGGCGTTCACGAAGCAGATGGCTCCGACGACGCGGGTTCGATGGTGGATCGGCGCGACGAGAATCGAGCGGATGCCGACCTCGCGCGCGATCTCGGTGCGCTCCGATTCGGACGCAACGCGGGCGAGCATCTCTTCCCCGATGTCGTTGAAGACTTCGGATTCGCCGGAGCGGATCACCCGCCATTTGAGCCCGTCGTCCGAGCGGTGCTCGGGAAACTTCGTGTAGAAGTTCTCCAGCAGCTTCCCCTTGTGGGGATCGGTATGAGCAACGGCGAGGCAGCGCGCCTCGTCGCCTTCGACGACGTGGATCGAGACCCAATCCGCGAGGCCGGGGACGAGACTGTGCGCGAGGTTCGCGAGCGTCTCGCGGCGGTCGAGCGACGTGCCGAGTGCCGCCGTCGCTTGCGCGAGGTACTTCTCCTGCCGCTCCTGGTGGCGCTCGAGGCTCACGTCGTGCCAGATCGAAATCGCGAGCTCGGGCTCGCCGTCGGTGCCGAGCACGCTGCCCGCGCGCACGAAGACCCAGCGATCCACGCGCCCGTGCTTGGCTCTCATTTCGAGCATCGCGCTCACCCGGCGTTGGCCCGCGAGGACGGCGGTGTTCGGACGGCGCTCGGGCGTGATGCGCGAGCCGTGCTCGTCGAGGAGATCGATGCGGCTATAGAGCTCGCCCGGCGCGGAGTCCAAAAGCGCGCGCGTCGACTCGTACCCGAACATCGACGCCGCGGCGGCGTTCGCAAAGACGACGTGCCCGGCGCGGTCTTCCGCGATGATGCAATCCGCGACGTTCTCGAAGACGATCTCGAGCCGCTCGCTCAGCGCGCGATAGCGCTCCTCGCTTTCGCGGACGCGGCGCTCGCCGAGCTCCGCCGCGGCGCGTGCGGCGTGCTCGCGTGCGAGCTGCCGGGCTCGTTCTTCGGCCTCGCGCCGCGTCGTCAGATCCCGCGTTACTTTGGTGAATCCGATGTGCTCGCCGCGCGCGTCCCAGAGCGCCGTCAGCGTGGCGTTGGCCCAAAAGTGCGTTCCGTCCTTGCGGACGCGCCACCCCTCGTCCTCGGTACTTCCGTCGCGGAGCGCAGCGGCGAGCTCGCGTGTCGGCTTGCCGGCTTCGACGTCCTCTTTCGGGAAGAAGATGGCGAAGTTTCGTCCGATGATCTCGTCGGTGCTGTACCCCTTCATGCGTCCGGCGCCCTTGTTCCAGATCGTGACGTTGCCCGCGGGGTCGAGCCCGTAAATGGCGTAGTCCTCGACGCTGTCGACGAGGAGGCGAAACTTCTCTTCGGATCGCCGCAGCTCTTCCTTGGTGCGCTGCTGCTCCGAGAGGTCGCGGGTGACCTTGGCGAAGCCCGTGACTTCGCCGGCCTCGTCGCGCAGGGCCGTGATCGTCACGCTGGCCCAGAACGCGGAGCCGTCCTTTCTGACGCGAAAGCCTTCCTCCTCGTAGCGGCCGTCCTTGCGCACGATGTCGAGAATGCGGGCGGGCTTGCCCGCGGCCTGGTCCTCGGCCGGGTAGAAGACGGAGAAGTGACGACCGATGATCTCCTCTTCCGTGTAGCCCTTCGTGCGCCGGGCACCGGCGTTCCACGTCGCGACACGCCCCTCCGCGTCGAGCAGGAAGATCGCGTAGTCGGTGACCGCGTCCACCAGATGGTGGAAGCGTTCTTCCGCTCGGCGTAGCTCCTCCTCGGCGACGCGCTGCGTGGCGAGGTCTCGCCTCATGGAATACTACGTACCCCGCACGGCAGCGCGTAGCCACCCCCGAGTCAGAGTCGACCGGCGTGGCAGAACGCACCGCCGATGCCCGCGCCGGATTGATGGAGGTTCGTACAGAATTGCGCCGGGTGAGTGCGCGCGGCTCGTCGCGCGCGCGACGACGACGCTCATCACGATGACGCCCGAGGCCGATGCACCAAAGCGGGACGCGCTCGATGCTCGCCCGCCCGCTCCGAGACACGCGAGTGCACGCCGGCAGAGCTCGCGGTCCCGCTGGAACAAGCTGGCCGAGCGCTCCGTCTAGTCTTTCGCCCCTGCGGGAGATACCCTTCTCCACCAGTGTCCGCAGGACGCATCGTCGCGTCGAAGTATTGCCTACTCTACGAGCTGGGGCGCGGAGGCATGGGCTCGGTGTGGCTCGCGGAGCACCTGACCTTGCGGTCCCACGTCGCCGTGAAGCTCATCAAGCCCTCGCTCGCGGCGAGCCCCGATGCGGTGCGTCGTTTCGAGCGCGAGGCACGCGCGGCCGCGACGCTCCGGAGCCCCCACGTCGTCCAGGTCCTCGACTTCGGTGTCGACGACGACGGCAGCCCGTACCTGGCGATGGAGTACCTGAACGGGGAGAGCCTGGGCTCGCGGCTCGCCCGGCTCGGTCGGCTGCCGCCCGGCGAGGTCTGGACCGTGATGAGCCAGCTCGGTCGTGCGATCGGGCGCGCCCACGATCAAGGCTTCGTTCACCGCGATCTCAAGCCCGACAACGTGTTCCTCGTCGACGAGCCGCCCGATTTCTTCGTCAAGGTGCTCGATTTCGGGATCGCCAAGGCGCTCGGCCCGACGCGCACCCAAGCGGGGGCGGCGCTCACGGTGAGCGGCGCGTTGCTCGGGACGCCGCATCACATGAGCCCGGAGCAGGCCGAAGGCTTGCCGGTGGACGCGCGCTCCGATCTCTGGAGCATGGCGATCGTGGCGTTCGAGTGCCTCACGGGGCGCATGCCGTTCGACGGCACGTCGCTGCCCGCGCTCCTGCGCGCGATTTGCTTCGACCCGATCGTGGTGCCGTCCGAGGCTGCGTCGGTGCCGGCCGGCTTCGACGCGTGGTTCGCGAAAGCCGTGGCGCGCGATCGCGAGCAGCGGTTCCAGACCGCGCGCGAGTTCTTGGAAGCGCTCGAGCCGCTGCTCGCGCAAGCGCCGGACGCGTGGAACGACACGCCGAGCGGCGGACCGACGCTCCGGCAATACGGCGCGTCCCGCGAGCCGGTGCTCCGCATGGACACGTACCCGGCGCGGCCGCCCGAGCGCCGGCGTCAGGCGCGCGTCCCCTCGTCGATCCCGGCCGGCATCAACGGGCAACGTGATCTCCGCCACACGGCGCTCATCCACAACGCGAGCCGCAGCGGAGCGCTCCTCGTCACGCGGCATCGCTGCCACCCCGGTCAAGAGCTGATCCTCACCTTGCACGTGAGCGGCGACTTCAACGGTCAGGACGTCACCGCCGAGATCATGCGCGTCGAGGCCCGCCACGACGATCCGATCTGGAAATTCGAGGTCGGGGTGCGTTTCGCCGAGCCCTTGTCCGAGGCGCTCCTCGCCGAGATCGAGCGGCGGGCGGCGCGCGGGAGCTGAGCGAGCGGTGGCCATCATGCGCATTCACCTCCGTTCGACGCTCGCCGTGACGCTCGCAGCCGCCGTCATGCTGAGCTGCGGCGATTCCAAGCGGGCGAGCGACGACAATGACGGGGGCGGCGATGGCGGCGACGGCGGCGCTGGCGGTTCGCGTGCGGGTGGGGGCAGCGGGGGCACGGCGGGGCATCGCGCGGGGAGCAGCGGCGCTTCGGACGGCGGAGCGGCGGGAAGCCGCGGCGGCACGGGCGCCGCGGGCATGTCCGGAGCAGCGGTGGGCGGCTCGAGCCAGGGCGGCTCGGTCGAAGGCGGCGGCGCGGGCGAGGCAACGGCCGGCGCCATCGGCAGCGCCGGTGCCGGCGACACCCCGAACGACGCGCAGCCGCTGCCGAATTGCACGACGAGCGGTTGGTGCTGGGACAACCCGACGCCCGGCGGAAGCAACCTGAACGGCGTGTGGGCGGGCGCTCCCGACAACGTCTGGGCGGTCGGCATGGGCGGCCTCATCCTTCGCTACGACGGAAAGCGCTGGCAGCGGTTCAAGGGTCCGACCACGGAGCGGCTCAACGCAGTCTGGGGAACTTCCGCCGACGCCGTCTGGATCGGCGGTAGCGGCGGTCTCTTCTTCTGGAACGGCAAGGAGTTCGTCACGTACCCGGTGAGCTTGTCGTCCGTGATCGACGTTCACGGGTCCGCACCGAACAACGTGCGAAGCACGCTCGGAACGCAAGCCATCGGCTACTTCGACGGCAGCAAGCTCACGCAGCCGATCCTCACCGAAGGCGGTCCGACGAGCTCCGTCCTCGCGGTCTGGACCTTCGAGCCGCACGTCGCCTACGGCGCCGGCAGCGGCGGCACGATCATTCGCGCGGACGGCCCGTTCGCCATGCCGTTCGACTACACGACGAGCATCGTCTACGCGGCGGGTGGCTACCTCGAGGACCTCTGGGGCACGACGGCCGACGAGCCGCTCTGGGCCGTCGGGGAATCCGGGCTCGTCGTGAGCGGGCACGTGGACCAGAAGACCTCGTTCCAGGTGCTCGACGCCGGCACGGTCGCTTCCCTCTACGGCGTGTGGGGCAGCTCACAGAGCGATATCTGGACCGTCGGCGACACGGGCACGATCCTCCACTACGACGGGAAGAACTGGACGGATCGTTCGCTCGCGACGGCGGTCGATCTCCGAGACATCGACGGGACCGGCAAGAACGATGTCTGGGCGGTCGGGACCGACGGTTCGATCTTCCACTTCGACGGCGCGAGCTGGAGCGCGCCGAACACGCTCACGCACCAGGAGCTGTTCGGTGTTTGGGGGACGAGTGACGACGACGTCTGGGCGGTCGGCGATCGGGGAGCGCTCTTGCACAAAGATGCGAGCGGCTGGCAGGCCCTCGAAAGCCCCACGACGGCGGCCATTCGCTCCGTCTACACCGCGGCCCCGGACGACGTGTGGTTCGTCGCCGACGACAGCAACATCTATCACTTCGACGGAACCGACTTCGCGGTGAGCTTCACCCCGCGGTATTACGCGAGCTTCTTGTGGGGCAGGGCAGGCGACGATATCTGGGCCGCCGGCGGCGGTGACCAGTACCGCTACGACGGCGAGAGCTGGCAGCCCTTCACGCTACCGTTCAACGGCTTCTTCGACGTGTGGGCGAGCTCGGCCACCGACCTCTGGATTTCGCGCGGGCGCGACGGCTACTACCACCTGAAGGACGGCGTCGCGACGAGCGGCAACGACTTCGCGATGGGCTATCTCTGGGGAACGGGTCCCGACGACATCTGGAGCGTGCACGACGACTCCGGGATCCGGCACTGGGACGGCCAGTCGTGGACCGTCGTTCCGGCAAGCTCGCTCTCTTCGCCGCACGGCATGTGGGCGAGCGCGCCGGAAAACATGTGGATCGTCGGCTCCCTCGGCACGACCGACTTCTTCGACGGCGTCGCCGTGCACCACGTGACGGACACGAGCGACGACGAGCTCGACGCGACGCTCAACGGCGTGTGGGTGAGCCCGACGGGGATCGCCTATGCGGTGGGCACCGCGGGGACGATCGTGGTGCACGGGCCGGGGCTCGAGTGAGCCGGTAGCGGGACTCAGAAGGCCACGCACGCCTGGCCGAGCGGGTCACAGAGCTGCCCCGCGGGGCAGTCGCGGGAGTCGGCGCAGCCGACGCAGGTGAACGTCAGCGGATCGCACAGGCGCGCCTGGCCCGCGCAATCGGCATCGACGCTGCACGCGGAACAGTGGGCCCCGCCGGGCGGGCAGTGTGGCCCGTTCGCCGAGTCCACGCAGTCGGCGTCGCTCTGACATTCCACACACAGGCTGCGCGTCCGATCGCAGATGAGCTTGGTGCCGCCGCAGTCCTGGTCGGGGTCGAGGGCGGCCGCACAGCTCTGCACGCAGGTACGGCTCCAGCCGTCGCAGACGCGGCCGCGGTCACAGCCCTCGTTGGGGTTGCATTCGGTGCACCGGTGCAGCGTCGGGTCGCAGTGCGCGTGGCGGCTTCCGCAGTCGAAGTCCTCGACGCACTCGACGCACGCGGGCGGCTCGCCCGTGCAGTGGAGGCCGTGCAGCGCACAGCTGTCGCACGTCACGTTGACCGGGGAAACGCCCGCGCCGCCTTCGGTGCCCGCGTCCCGTCCACCGGCGGCTCCGGCGTCCCCGTGCTCGTCGAACGCGAGCGTCCCGTTGCACGCCGGCCACGTCGCGACGAAGGCGAGCGCCGCCAGGCGGACCCGCCACGAGCTCATGGAGCGGATGCCAGCGCCGCCATCTCGCTGCGCGCGACGCCCGACGGGTAGCGCAAGAGGTAGGCTCTCGCCTCCTCGCGCGCGGCCGCACGATCCTTCGACGCCAAGAGCCGCACGCGCTTGACGCTCGCGCCCTCGGCGAGCGGTCCGCCGGGGAAGAGCGCCAGCAGGCGCGCGTACGCCGAGAGAGCCTCTTCACGCCGGCCCTCGCGACTGGCGCTCTCCGCCCGCGCGTAGAGGTCGTTCTGCTGAGTCAATGACGACACCGGGACGGCGGTCGCGGCGGCCGGGGAAGCTACCGAGGGTACGGGCACGGCCCGCGCCGGCACGGGCGGCACCTCGCGTTCGTGCTCGTGCGGTGCGTGCGACGCCGGGCGAGCGCTGGAGTCGCGCGGAGTCGCGCTGGCCGCGGAGTCGATCGTCGAGCAGGCATTGGCCCAGCGCTCGCCCGGGTGCAAGAGCAGCCGGCCACCGCCGGAGCGAACCTCGACCGCGCCTTCCTCGACCTCGACGGCGGTGCGTGTTGCGCACGTCGGTGTCGCCGCGTCGATGCGCACGCTGAAGGCCGTACCGCGCACCTCGAGCTCTGCGTTCGGGGTGTCGACGAGGAAGCGCTGGCCTGGACCGAGCTTGGCGACGGCGAGATGCGCCCGCCCGCGTAGTACCGCGAAGCGCTGCGTCGCCGTGTCTTCCCGGCACTCGAGCGCGCCGCCGTCGTCGAGCGTGATGCGCGTGCCCGTCGCGAGCACGACCGTCGAGGTTTGACCGGGCGGCACGACCAAGCTCTCGCCCAGCGAGAGCCCGTGCGCCCGCCCGAATTGCGCGCTGGCGAGGGCCCGCGGACAGTCCGAGCCGGTACAAGCCGTGGCGTGCGCCTCGCGCGAGCGGTGCGCGAGGCCAATCGAGAGCGCGACCCCCGCCGCCGCGACGAGTGCTACCGCCACGGCCGCTGCTCGCATCGCGCGCCGCCGCCGGCGCAGCGTCATCGCGTGCGCCACGACGCTCACACCGACATCGCGGCTCGTGCGCGACTCGGGGGCGGGCGGTCGCCGGCCGAGCAGGCGCGCGGCGAGAACCGCGTAGCGCGTGGGCTCAACCATGATACTCCCCAGAATCCACCGCCAGCTCTTCTAGCACGGACGCGAGCTCGGAGTCCGTGTGAATGCGGTCGTGGAGCTCTTTCCTGCCGCGGACGAGCCGGCTCTGTACCGCCGCGACGCTCGCGTGCGTGATGTCGCCGATCTCTTTGAGCGTGAAGCCGTGCACGTCGTGAAGCATGAACGTCCAGGCACGCGAGCGGTTCATCTCCTTCAGGTGCCGCTCCACTCGACGCAGCGAGCTACGGTGCAGCGTGACCGGGCCCGCTGCGTGGTCCGGTAGCTCGATGGTCTCGCTCGAGCCGAGCAGGAAGAGGCGTCGCTCCACTCTCCGGCGGCGTATGTGCTTGTAGACGGTGCGTGCGGCAATCACGGCGACCCAGGCGTCGAGTGGGCAGTCGCCTCGGAACCTGTCGACGCTGAGCACGAGGTCGATGAGAGCCTGCTGCGTGAGGTCGTCGCGATCGGGATCGCCCGAGCCGAGCAAGCGCCCGACGATCCGCTCGACCATCGGCCGCACGCGGTCGTGAAATGCCGCCGCCGCGGCGCTCTTTCCGGCGCGAACTTGCTCGAGGAGGGCGAGGTCCGCCTCAGCCTTCCCGGGCGGGTCTGACTGGGAGCCCCCATGAACGAGGCGGAGGGATCGGAGCGCCGGAGCCATTCGTTCTCGTGCCCTAAAGAAGTGCCCGCAGGCCTCGAATAGCAGGCGGCTCGCGGACAACCCGCCAACCGAACGGAATCGTTCGATAAATCATGTCGATCTCAGAGGCCCGCGCGCAGGCCGAACCGCAGCACGGGGATCGCTACTGGCCAGGTCGCGACGATTTGCCGATCGACCGTCACGTCCGTCTTGCCGGACAGCACCTCCACGCCCGGCTCGAGGAAGAGGGCGGAGAACTCGTTGATGTCGAGCGCGAGCCGCACGGTCAGATCGCCGCCGAAGAGCACGCGCGATTTGCGATCGGGAGCCGGGTCGTCGCTCGACAGGTGCGAAAGGGACAGCGCATAAGCGCCGAGGCCGAGCTGCACGCCGAGCCACAAAGCTCGCGATGGACGGGCGGTGGACCATCCGCAGGTGAGTCCCACCGACACGATGCGCGAGCTCGCCTGCGCGGCGGCGACGTCCCCGAATCGCGCTTCGACGCCCGCTCCGACGCGGAACGGATCGAACAGGGCGTAGTCCGCGTCGAGTCGCGCTCCGAGGCTCGTGCCGTCGCCGGGTGCCGCGAGAGCGGCGGCTGCCGAAATGGAGCCCTTGTGCGCGGGCGGTGCGCTCGGCGCGCGCGGCCGAGGCGGAACGAGCGGTTTTTCCGGAGGCGCAGGCACGACTGCACGCGGCACGTTCTCCAGGAACACGGAGGTCGAAAGGAAACCGACGGTACGCCCGCGTTCGAGCTCGGGATCGTCGGCTCGAAACGACACCGAACGCTCGAAGCAGTCGTGCGCGGCGCGACATAGCGTGAGGAGCGCGCCCTCGTGGTGCGGGGACTCCCACGAAATCCGCACGCTGCGCTCACCCTCCGCCGGAGCGCGAATCGCTTCGGGGTGCGCGTCCGGATACGCCACGGCCTGCACGGACACGTTCGGTCCGAGGATTTCCGAGGCCGCGTTCGTGATGGCGTCGGTGATCGGCAGGTCGAGCTGACTCGATGCGATCCAGATCGTGAGCGCGGCGCTGGTGGGCACCGGAGCGCGAGCATAGCGCGCCTGCGCAGGCGGTGCGCTGGCGCGCCCTGCCCCTACCCCGCGTAATCCTTGCGCGTGCCGCGGTGAATTGAGACGCGCCTCTGCCCACACGCTGCAGCTAGGGCTGAACTTTTCCGACGCGGCCTGGAAAGTCACCGTGCCTGCCTGATCGCGACGCCGTCACCGCACCTCTCCTACCGAAGGCGTCATGAAGCGAAGGCCCACCGCCACCCCTGCAGTCATTGCTTACGTCGCAGCGGCGCTGGTCGTCGCGTGCACGGGCGACATCGAGACGGGGATCCCCACGGGCTTCTATGCGAGCTCTGGACGCGCCGCGTCGAACGAGAGCGGCTCGGGTGGGGTTCTGCAGGGAACGAACGACGAGACCGGGGGCACGCTGGCGCCCGAAGTCGGCGGCGCGAGCGCAGCGACCGGCGGCGCCGGCGGCTCGGGCGGCTCGTCGGCTGCCGGTGCTGCGGGCGCTGGTGCCATGGGCGGGACCCCTGGTGCCACGGGCGGGGCCGGCGGCGTGGGCGGAACCGCGACGAGCGCGGGGAAGGCGGGCACAGGCCCGGCGAGCGGAGGCAAGACGAGCGCCGGCGCAGCGGGAGCCGCTGGTCGGGCGGGTGCCGGTGGGACGGGGCTCGGCGCCGGCGGTCGCGGAGGAGCGGCAGGTGCCAGCGGTGCGAGCGGTGCGAGCGGTTCAGCGGGCACGGGGTCAGCGTTATTCACGCCGGTTGGCGTGCTCATCAACAAGACGTGTGCCACGGCGGACTGCCACGGTGGCAAGGAGCGGCCGTCGCTCACCAACACGAATCCGACGACTCTCTACAACACGCTCAAGAACACTTCGGTCCGCCAGTGCGGTAGCGACCGGCTCGC
>Ga0070682_100001189_pt1 | contig 14831 bp, 12 predicted proteins | sample KBSC63LmetaG_FD_64668 | JGI IMG/M metagenome (GOLD analysis project Ga0070682, IMG submission 64668) | Corn rhizosphere microbial communities from Kellogg Biological Station, Michigan, USA - KBS C6-3L metaG | ecosystem: Host-associated > Plants > Roots > Rhizosphere | place: USA: Michigan... | reverse complement strand
CGCCGTAACGCGGGTCCCGCCGCTAGTCGAGCGGCCGCGACATGACGTGATCTGAGTCCACGCGCGCGCCAAAGTGGAAGGCTTTCCTGCCGACGATGGAAAAACCCATTCGGCGATAGAAACCAATCGCCCACGGCGCTTCCGACCAGGTTTGAAGCCAGATCACGTCAGCGCCCGCTCGCTTCGCGGCGTCGCAGCAATGAATCATGAGCGCCGCGCCCACGCCCTGACCTTGCATCGCAGCATCCACGTAGAAGCGCACTATCTCGACGGCACGACTTCCCTCCACTCCCTCCGGGAGTTCATCGGTCTCCCAAATATGCGCGTAGCCGATCGCCCTCCCGTCGAGACTCTCGGCTATGAAAACCGAGCTACGATCACCTTCGATCGCCGCGGCGATCGTCTCCAGCGAATAGGCATCCGCGAGGTAGCGACTCCGATCAGGCTCGGGGTGTGTCGGTCCGTACGCCTGCACGAAGAGGCGGGCGCCAAGGGATGCAACCGTCTCGACGTCATCACGCGTGCACCGGCGGATGCGCGCCGCTACGTCGGCGCTCGGCACGCGAAGTTGGCGGCGTCGTCGGTGCTTCCCGCCCCTTTATAGATGGCGCGACGCGGGAAAGCGCAGAGAGGGCGCGATCTAATTGTCTTTCCCGAAGAATCCGCTTTCGTAGCCACTACCTGGTCGGGCGCCCGCCCACTCTCGACCCAGTCCGTGATCGCCTGCATCCACGGAGCGTCGCTGGGACCCGGACCGTCGCCGCAGTGCAGAACGCCAGGCTCCATGAAGAGCCGAACGTAGTTGGCAGCGCGCGCGTCCCGAGCTACGACTCGGTTATAGTATCCAATCGTTGCCACCGGATTGAGCGCAGGATCTGACCAGCCGTGCCAGATGATCAGCTTGCCATTCCGCGCGGCGAAGCGTGAGATGTCGGGATTGTCCGCGTCCAGAATCTCGGCCCACCGCTTCGCGTCGGCGGCGAATGAGCCCGAATACCTGCTGTAGTCCCAGGTGGAATCGTTGAACATGAAGTACTTCGCGCCCTCGGTCACGAACATCGCCTGCGCGGTCGGAACGTGGACCTCGCGCATCAGCGAAGAATCCCGACCCGTGATCCAGAAGGGCCACCCGCCGCGCAAATTCTCGCCGCCAAAAGGCTGCGCCGGATAGATCACGCGACCGCGATTGTCCGTCGTCGCCGCGTATATCCGCGCGATCGCCACGCTTTGCTCGGATGTCAGGCAGTCCGGAGCGGGGTTGTCAGCGGGGCATCGCCTGATCGATGCGAGCTTGAACTTGCAGGTTCGCGGATCGTTGAGAACGCTGTCGCGGACGCCATCCAGCGCGTCGCACACCGCAAGGACCTTCCCCGCGACAAGATCGAGATTGGCCTGTGTAATCAGCGGTTTGTCGAAATAGCTTGGATCTGGAAATGCGGCCCTCGTGTTTTTGAGAAACGCGGCGCCGGTGACGCTCATGAACGCCGCCGGGGCGCCGGCGACGAGTCCATCGAAGTCGGCCGGATATCGCTCCGCTTCGATCAGCGCCTGCCGTCCGCCATTGGAGCAGCCGGAAAAATAGGAGTAGCGCGGCTCCCTTCCGTAGAACGCCTTCGCGAGAGACTTGGCGATCTCCGCGGTGCGATGAACCGCGAGATATCCGAAATCCACCTGTCGCTCTGGATCGTTGAGAGCCCATCGCGCGCCGCCACCGGGCGAGCGATCGTGTCCGGTATTCGTGCTCACCGTCAGATAGCCGTCGTTGGCAAGCGCCAGTGCGCCCCGATTGATGGTGCCGGCATAGCCGCCGTTGCCGCCCATCAACAGCCGGTCGTTCCATTTCTTCGGCAACATGGCGGTGAACGCCGTGCTTCTGCCGATCACCCCCGAGACGCGACAGTGAGGGACGCGAACGTTGTCGCGTCGCGAGCCGGAGTCCGGCACATCGACCACTTCGGTGAGCCGAACATCGGAGAGCTGGAGGTTTCGAATGCTCGCGCATCCGCCAGCTGCCGTGGGCGCGATAGCTGCGACCTGCGCCACCGTTGGGAGAGGCGCCACCGACAGCGCCGCAGCAACTGCGATCAGACGGGCTGCATTTCGTGAAAAGCCAGTGCGTGTGCGCATCCGTAGTGAGTCAGTTCCGACCTCGATGTTTCTTGCGAGCGACTAGCCACTCTATATGGCAGCGGGTACGATCTGCGAGACCGGTGAGACCGGTGAGAATACTGTTTTTGGTGCCCTTTTCTGGCTCTATTGTCCGAGGAAACGGTCAGATGAATTTCAATTCTGTTCCATCGAAAACCGGCATGCGGCGCTTGAACAAAACGAATTCCTCACCGGTCTCACCGGTCTCCCACCCTTCCCCCTGTCACTCCAACGGTGGCAATTCGAAGCCGGACCAAAAGCGCGAATCACCCGAAACTGGCAAAAAGCGTCCCTCTATGGAAGCCGGTTCGCCAATTCGGTGAGGTAATCCGCTGCTTCCGTGATCGGTTTGGCGCCGGTGAGCGCGGCCTGATCCAGCGCAGGGATTTCCGGTTCGCGCCGAGGGTTTCTGATGCCGAGTCGTTTACGAAGCTCGTCGCGGAAAGCGCGGGCGGGGCGGTAGAATCGGTCGCGGTAGATTCGCCATGTGACCATGTGCCGCTGCACGAGCTCGGTGCTCTCGCGATCGAGCTCGCGGTCGCGCTCTTCTTCCGACATGTGAGGCAGAGTGCGCGGGGTGATGAGCGTGGTAACGTATGCGCTATCGCTTCCGGCTTCGAAGCTCCGCATCTCTGCCGCGAGCTGGAGAGTCTCTTCTTTCAGCTCGCGGCGTGGCAGCTCGCTAAGCTGTTCGACAAGTGGGTCGACTTCGGGCGCCGCCGGGACGGGAGTATCTTCGCGAAAGCTGAGGTCCACCGGCTGCTGCACAGTGCACAGCAGCCACAGAAGCTCCGCGACCGTGACGACAGCGTACGAAAGAACGAGCATCGCGACGATTCGCGGACCGAGCGGTAACGAGCGCAGAACTCCGTGGCCGTGCCAGAGGACGTTCAGAACGGAGACGGTAACGCACCCCGCCAGCTTGGTAGGTTGGAGCAGAGGTAGCTGCTTCCAGGCACGGGGTGCGATGCGTTTCCAGTTGCGATTCTTGAAAGGACGCTTCACGTGTAGCAGACTGTTTCCGCGACAACCTAGTCACGGATTTTGACTTTCTCCTTCTGATTTTGCGCCACGCGGGTGACCGTCTTTTTCGAAACTCGGCCGTCACCCTGGGTGGCTAGTATCGTCAGTGAGAGCTCGCGCACGCACGGATCATCGGACGCTAGCGCTGCCTTCAGCTTCAGCATGTCTTCGGCGCCGAGCTGACCCTCATTGGCCCTCAGCTGATAGTTGACCGCCGAGACTATCGATGCGAGCGGCGTTGACCCGGCATCAGAGACTCCACCACCCCAACCCCAGTCGCGGACCGAGCGCGCCGCTATTGCGCATGCGATCGGCGGTCTGCGCGCGCGCACTCCGAAACGCGGCTGTGCGTTGATTGCGATCGGGGCTGCCAGCAACGCCGCTATGAGTAAATGTCTGGATATCGTCATTGTCCGTCTCATGGGAAGGGACGTGGACGCGGCCAGGGCCACGGCCACGGATCGAAGGAGTTGCGGCCGGCCAATCCGCGCACGGCGGCCTCCCGAATCTTTGGATCGGCCGAGCTGAGGAGCTGGGTCATCGTGGCTTCGGAGCGCTCACCGGATTTCATCAGCCCGCGAATCAGCGCCCGCCGCACGCGGTCATTTTTCTCGTCGCGGAGCGCGTCACGGAGCGCCGGCAGCGCAGCAGCGTCCTGGATCTGGCCGAGCGCCCACGCAGCCTTGAGGCGGGTGTCGGGGTCCGGATCGTTCAGAAGCCGCAGGAGGCCCGGCGGTGCTTTCGCACCGCTCTCTTCGTCGAGCTGGCCGATTGCCCACGCCGCGGTTCCCCGGACACGCGCGCTCTTGTCGCTGGTGGCCGCGCCAAGAATGTCCAACGCGGAGTTGTCCTCGAGCTGGCCGATTGCCCAGACTGCGGTCTCGCGGACTTTGTCTTCGCTGTCCTGTCGGATGGCCGTCGCGAGGGGCGCAACTGCACGCTTGTCTTCCATACTTCCCAGCGCCCAGGCTGCCATTTCACGAACGCCTGGATCCGCGTCGTGCGCTAACACGGCGCCGAGAGCATCGATTGCATCGTGGGCTTCGAGCTCGCCGAGCGCCCACGCGGCGACTCGGCGAACGCGCGGAGAGTCGTCATGACTCACGACACGCACCAGAGCGGCAACGGTGCTCACCGAATCCATATGACCGACGGCGACAACAGCTGCCTCGCGCACCGCCTCCGCGTTGTCGCCGAAGAGCGCGACGAGCGGCTTTAGCGCGCGACCATTGTCATCGATTCGGCCGAGCGCCCACGCTGAATTGGCGCGCACGTCGGCGCCGGCATCGCGGAGGGTGCGAATCAGCGGATCGATAGCTGTCGGCGCTTCCACGAGTCCAAGTCCGAGCGCGGCGATCGAGCGCAGCGACTGGTCCGGCGACGCAAGTCGGGTAATCAGCTCACTTGCCACGCCCTCTGGCTTCTGCGTGCCGATCAACCGGACCGACATCTCGCGCACACAGCCGTCGTCGGACGACAAGCCCGCCAGTAGGCGCTGCACGTCTTCGGTGGGAAACTGATCGCGCTCGAAATTGTAGCTCGTAGTCGAGACGAAGGAGCCGAGCGGCGTCGACGGCGCGTCGCTCCGATCACCCCACCCGTATCCGCGTATCGCTCTGGATGCGAGCGAGCAGATGATCGGCGGAGCGCCGCGCGCGGCGGTGAGAAGCGCCGCCACATCGAGAGGTGCTGCTCTCTGATCTCCACTGTCCAGATCGGCGCTCTCCGCCCATCCGGATGTATGCGCCACCGCCGGCGTTCCTCTCAAAGCGGAGAACGCGAAAGTCGCGATTGCAAATCCAAGAACTCGCTGCATGATGACTCCGTTCATGTTGCCCGCCCTGTTGCGGGGTAAGTTGAAAAATCAGCACTAACCATCAAAAGAAAGGGCGCCAGTTCTTCGGCGCCCCTTCCGGTTTTACGGATAGGGACGCGGCTCGGGCCACGGCCAGGGCCACGGACCAGTCGCATTTCCTCCGGCAAGAGCCTTCACCGCGATCGTTCGGATCTCCGGATCCTTGGACTCGAGCAGGCTCTTCAAGGCATCCACTGATCTCTCGCCAGTCGCCGCTAGCGCCTTGATGTACGCCACCTGAAGATCCTTGCTTGGCTCACTCCGAAGCGCAGACTCGAGTGCGGGAATCGCCGCTGGATCTTCGATCTGAAAGAGCGACCATGCAGCGAGCTCGCGGACTTCGGGATCGGTATCCTTGAGGAGCGCGATCAACTGAGGCGGTGCCTGCTTCAGCTCGGCGCTTCCCATCGCCCACGCCGCGCGGCGGCGCACAGAGGGACTCGCATCAGAGAGGGCAGCGGCGAGCACGGGTCCGACGCTGCGATCGCCGATATTGCCCAACGCCCACGCCGAGATCGCCCGGACCTGCGCGCTGGCATCGCCGCGGAGCGCCGTTGAAAGCGCGTCAATCACCGCTGTGGATTTGTGTCCATCGGCAAGAGCCCACGCCGCCATCTCGCGGACGTCGGCATTGGAATCGCGACGCAGCGCGTTAGCGAGCGCGTCCGACGCAACCTGCCTGTCGGCGTACTCGGATAATCCCCACGCCGCGATGCGGCGAAGGCTCGAGGAAGTGTCGGTCGCGAGAACCTTCGCGAGCAGCCCTGGCCGATCGTCGCTATCCTTTCCGGCGCCTTGCGGGGCGCGCCTTATCAGAGCCGTCAGCATCGCCGCAGGCGTCGACATCGCCGCGCGAACAGCCTCGTTAGTCGCCGTCGAGACGTGCTCAGACACATTCATCTGCGTGCGCTCAGCCGTCACCGTGTTGGTCTGCGTGTTCATGTGGGTCTTTGAGCCGCCGATGATCTCACGCGAATCGGGGTACGCTTTCGGTTGCACCTGTGGGTGCGGCATCAGCGACAGATCCGGCTTTTCCGCAGCTGCCGCGACAGAATCCTGTAATTGCGCGAGTCGCGGGGCCGGCGCAGCCGCCCCAACTACTATAGATATGAGCGCCAGACCGCCGATCAGCGCCGCGGACTGCCGTCTGCTCGGGCTCCCATGACGCAGCTCGGGATCCAGGATCGCGAGCATGCGGCCCTCGAATTCCTTGCGACGCGCCATCGCGAGCGCCACCGACGGCGTTGCATCGCGACGAACGCTCGTCACGATATCCAGCAGGTGCTCGGCGTAATCGGTCGCGCGCGCGCCGCATGACAGCGCGAGATCGTCGCACGCTCGCTCGCTTTCCGAACGAAGCTGCTTCGCGGCTGTCCAGACGAGCGGGTGGAACCAGTACACCGCGCACGCGAGACGGCCGAGCGTGTGGCCGACGAGATCGTGACGGCGTACGTGCGCGAGCTCGTGGAGCAGCACCGCGCGTCTCCGGTCGAGCGACCAAGCGTCGCATTCGGCCGGGAGAACGATCGTCGGCGTGAGAAGCCCGCACGCGAACGGCATCTTCGCATCTTCGCTGCGCAAAAGACGCGGCGGCTCATCGAGCTCGAGCCTGTCCGAGACTTCCCAGAGCGGCGTGAGCCAGTCTTCGGTGTCGAGCGGACGCGCGCGATTCACGATGCGACGCACTGCGAGCGATGCAAAGCCGAGCGACGCGGTGATGACGAGCACGACCGCGGCCCAGATCAGGAAGAGAACGGAGATACCGCTCATCAGAGTCGAGCTGGAGATCGCGGGCGTTGCACCCGTGACGGAAACGCCGGCATCGTTTGCGGAATTCGGCGCGGTTAGCTCGAGGTCATTATCACCCTTTTCCGATTTGATGACGACGGATTTGTCGCCCTTCGCGCTGGAGAGCGGGGAGTATTCGTTGGCGATCGATTTGACCGCGGGCAGAACCCTGACCGGCAACGGAGCCCAGGCGGTGAGGGCCGGGACGAACAGGAGCGCCGCAACTGTCACGAGCCATACGAGATGACGTGCGCCCGCCGATGCGCGCTGCATCACCACCGTGATGCCGAGCGCGAGGACGAGAATGATCGTCGCCTTGGCGAGCAGCAGCATCATGGAGACGTTGGAGCCGGTGAAGTCACTCACGGCCGCAAAGAAGTTCGCGATCATGTTATCTCCCACTCTGCCGAGCGCGGCGGATGGTGTTGCGGAGCCGTTTGACATCTGCGTCGCTGAGATCGACGTCGGACATTCTGAGCAGCGCGGTCACAGCCTGCTCGGTGGAATCGCCGAAGTAGGTTCGGACGACGTGCGCGAGGACGTCCTCGCGCGCCGTCTCGGTTGGCTTGGTGGGATAGTATATGTAGCGCGGGCCGTCTTCCCGGTGCTTGATCAATTCCTTCTCGCCGAGAATCCGCAGAACGGATCGAACGGCAGAATAGGTCGGAGGATCAGGGAGGTCAGCCATGATCTCGGCGACCGTCGCTCCGGTCCTGCGGTGGAGGATATCCATGACCTGGCTCTCTCTGCGGGAGAGAGCGGTCGACTCTGATTTCGGTGCCATAAGTGTAGCCGCCATTGGAGACGCAGATCGGTCCTCGGCTTCGGGACCGGCTTTAGTGTTGAAAAATCAACCCTGCTGAAAATTCAACAGAGGCCGGAGTTTGTCAAGGGGGAGATTTGGCGGGAGGCGGGAAGGCGGGAAGGCGGGAAGGCGGGAAGGCGGGAAGGTATTTGACCCGCCTCCCTCTCGCACTACTCGCCTTTTTGATTGGACGCAGACTGGGCCGCTATCCATGCTGACATCCGCTGCTCCAGAACATCCATCGGCAATGCACCGGCGCCTAGCAGCTCGTCGTGAAACGCCCTGATGTCGAACTTGGGGCCGAGGGCCTGGCGGGCTTGATCGCGGAGGCGGAGGAAGGTCAGCTGCCCGACCTTGTACGCCAGCGCCTGTGCCGGCCAGGCGATGTAGCGGTCCGTTTCCGATTGCAGCCCCGCTTCGTTCTCGCTCGAGTGGTCGCGGAAGTATTGGACGACCTGCTCGCGGGTCCAGTGCTTGTCGTGGATTCCGGTGTCCACAACGAGGCGGATTGCGCGGAGCATCTCGTCGTCGAGGCGACCATAGTCGATGTATGGATTCTGGTAGAATCCGATTTCCTTCCCCAGTCGCTCCGCGTAGAGGGCCCACCCTTCGACGTACGCGGTATAGTTGGCCTGTTGACGAAACGGCGGAAGCGCCGGCAGTTCCTGCGCGATCGAGATCTGCATGTGGTGTCCCGGCACGCCTTCGTGGTACGCCGTCGACTCGTTGTTGATTATGAGCTGGTTGGCGAAATCGTAGGTGTTGACGAAGACGTGGCCCGGGCGCGAGCCGTCGGGCGTGCCCTGGTTGTACGACGTCGATGCTTCCTTCTCGCGGAAGGGCTCGATGGGCAGGACCTCGAGCCTGGCCTTCGGAAGTCTTCCGAACAGCTCGGGCAGCCGCGCCGTCATCTGAGCGATGTAGTGCCTGTACTCGTCGAGAATCTGCTCGCGGGACTTCGGATGCAGACTCGGCATTTTCGGGATCGAGTCGCGGAACGACTTGAGATCGGCGAAGCCCAGCTTCTTTGCGATCGCGAGCTGCTCCGTCTCGATTCGCGCGACCTCGCGGAGCCCGAGCTGGTGGATCTCGTCGGGCGTCATGTTGGTGGTCGTCGACCGCCGAACATCGAATGCATAGCGAGCGGCGCCGTCGGGAAGCGCCCATGTCCCGATATCGAGCCGGCCCCGCGGCGCGTACTCGTCGCGCACGAACGCCGTGAACTTCGCATAGGTCGGGAGCACGCTGTCGCGGATCGCGGCGAGCACGCCGTTTCTGAGGCGCGTCTGATCGGCAGCCGAGAATTCCTTCGGGAACTGCGTGGTTGGAATCGCAAACGGAGTGTCTTCAGCTTTTTGCGCCGCGATGTTGCCTGCCTGCGAGACGACCTGCACGAGAAGGATCTTCGGCGGCATCAGACCATCGGCCATTCCCTTCCGCATCTGGACGACGGCCTCGCCAAAGGCGCGCGGGAACTGCTTGAGGCGCGCGATGTAGTCGTCGTAGTCCTTGACGGTCTCGAAGGAGAGCGACGTTATCAGCTGCGGGAGGTCGATGTGCAGCCCGTTCATCTGGTTGACGGGCATCTCCCACTCCTCGAACCGCTGACTCTCGACCGATTCGCGAAGATTGCGAACCATCAGATCGCGATTGAGTCGCTCCTGCTCCGGGAAGCCCGTCGCATCGACCGCCTCGAACTCCCTTAGAAAAACCTTCGTCTGCGCATTGTCGCGATCGATCGCTGCCTGCGAGAAATCACTGAGGCGGTCGTTGTAGCGCTTGTCGCCGAGGATCGACGCAAACTCGGGGGAATTGCGGAGGTTGTACTCCCACTGTTCGTCGAGGAGCTTGTGAAGATTCGCTACCCGCGCATCGACGCTCGAGGATTGAGCGGTTGTTGGGGAAGGTGCGGCGCCTGGATTGGGTTGCGACGTCATGCAGGCGGCGACTCCCAGGCAGAGAGCGCTGAGAAACATGCGGGGGCGGTGAACATTTTCGGTCATCGACGAAGCTCGAAAGGAATGATGCGCGGCTTTGCTCTGAGCGAGAAAGCTAGCGCCTGCGCAGGCCTATGATCTTACGCAGGCGACTAGCACCATGGTTTCACCAGCACCCGGTACCGGGTACCCGACAACTACTAGTTACGAGCTTTCCGTTCTCAGCTCTCGGCTGGGATCTGGGCCGTTACGGGTACCGGGTACCAGGCCCGGGCACCGGATTTACTTCGCTTTTTGCACCACAACATCGCCGTTCACGGTCTTCACGTGTATCACCGCGCCTCCCTTCCCGATGTTCTGGCGCGCGCGAATGTACCGGCGTGGAGTTCCCTCCGTGGCATCCCAGTTACTCGTCTCGGTCGTCGTAAGCGGCCAGTCGCTCACGATGCGCGTCTTGTGGCCGAGGTTGTTGGTGTAGGCTGTCTCGAGCTCCAGAGTGGCGTTGAGATTCGCGGGAACCTCTAGCACGACATCACCCTTGCCCGACGTCACCTCCACCTGATGCGAATCGGGGCCCTTGAGCTCGATCGCAACGCGGCCGGCACCTGTCTGTGCTTCTACCGATCCGGTTGCCGGACCGATGTCGATGTCTCCGCCGCCTGTCGCCGCGTAGACGACTCCCCCAGACGGACCGATTCGAATCCGGCCGCCTCCCGTGTTGACGCGCGCGCCATCGGGGGCGCTGGGAAGCGAGATATCGCCGCCCGCATAACTCATCATGATTGCGTTGTAGGAGAAGCCCGTCAATTTGTTGCCGCCGCGGACGTAAGTCGTAGTGGAATGCCCGCCGGACGCACTGGTGCTCACGCTTACATCCCCATCTTTTCCATCACCGGTTCCGTATCCGTATCCAGATCCGCTGCGGTTGCGGGTGGACTGCGCATACACGACGGGCCCGCTACCCGAAGTGCCCTCGAGATTTCCGTTGACGCGCTCGATCCTCACCATTCCGCCACCGGTGGATACCGAGCCGTTCACATTGGAGTCGCTCACGCGTATGTCGCCGCCTCCGGTACGGAGATCCACGTCGCCATTTGACTTCTGGATGTTGATCTCGCCGCCGCCGGTATTGCCGGTGAATCGTCCGTCCACTCCGGTGATCGAGACCGATCCACCGCTCGACTTGACGCGAACGTTGAAGTTCCTGGGGACCTGAATCTCGAAGACGTGACGCGAGCTCTGATTTCCGGACGACTCGGTGAAGTAGCTGTCGAGTGTGGCGTCCCCATCATCCGGACGAAGCCGCACTTCGGTTTGTCGCCAGTCGCGGCCACCAAGAGCGGCGCGAACGACAACTTGTGGTCTATCCCAGCTGGTGATGACGATATTCCCACCGGTCTTGAGATCGATGTTGAGGGTGCCGCCGCTCTTTACCGGCGCAGAGAGCTGAAAGCTGGTGTCCGCCAGTGTTGGGCTGGCGCCGACGATGGCCGGTGGAATCGGATCTGCCGTGGAGACGATCGCGTCGCCTTTCGCACTCGACTTCCTGGCTGGTGCGCCTGTCGATATCGAAAAAGACGATGATGCGACAGGGGCCGGCAGAGGGGTCACTTCACTTCCAGCGCTCCTCGCAGTCGATTTTGGAACGGCGCGAAATGCAGCGAGCGGAAGTAGAACGATCGCCGAGAGAACGATAGCCAGGCGTCGCGCGCCAGGAGACAGCGACACGCGGCGGCGCGATCCATTGAGTACTGCGAGCAGTCTTCCCTCCAGCTGCGACGGCCGCGCCATCGCCACCGACAAGAATCCCGGCGCGCCAAACGCGCGCGCCGATCTCGCCACTTCGAGCAGGTGCGCGGCGTAGTCGGCGGCAGGAGTCCCGAGCGAGACCACTCTGTCGTCGCAGGCACGCTCGCATTCCGCGCGAAGCCGGCGCTCCGCAACCCATACCAGCGGATGGAACCAGTAGAGCGCGCAGGCGACGCCGGCGACAAGCTGATTGAGGGCATCACCGCGGGCGACGTGCGCGAGCTCGTGTCGCAGGACGATGCGACGATGCTCTTCCGACCAGTCGAGTGCGTCCTCCGGCAGGAGGATGATTGGCGCGGTCCATCCCCAGGTGAGCGGCGTGCTCACAACCGAGCTCGAGCAAAGGCGCACGTTCTTCGTGACGCCGGACTCTCTACGCTCCGCGTCGAGTATCCGCGCCCATTCGGGATCGTCTAGCGGCCAGGCCATGGTTCCGATGCGGCGGAGGCGGAAGCGCCCGATTGCTAGCCAAGCTAGAATGGCGGTGAAGCCGAAAGCCCAAAGCAGGGCGAGGATATCCGGTGCCCGGTACGTACCCGTTGCCCGTTGCCCGGTACCCGGTGCCCGTAACTGCCCAGTTGTGAGCTGATCGCTGTTAGCCGTGAGCGAGATCGGCGACCTTGGATCGGTGAGTTGAACCGAGCGAGTGTCTGGGGTTGTCGCCGACTGCCCGACGTCACCTCCCGATCTTGCGTTCTCGGCGGACGATGATGGTAACAGCTGAACATTCCACTGTGGCGACAGAAGCATTGCAGCTGGAAGGACGAGACAGCTTGCGAGCGTCGCGAACAGAACGAGATGGCGAAGCGATGGCGACGACGCGCGCAGCGTGGCGGCGATGATGAGGCCGAGCGCGAGGATCAGCGTCAGCTTCGCGAGAAGTGCGGGGATGAAGGGATTCATGATGCGCCTCCTTTGCTGCGGGCCTTTTCGATGAGCTTTTCGAGATTGTCGAGATCTTCATCGCTCCAGCGATCCTCATAGAGGCCGACCATCGCGGCGACGGCGGAGCTGGCGGAGTTGTCGAAGAAAGTGCGAACGAGGTGCTTCACCGCAGACTTGCTCACACGGTCCGGGTCGGCGGTGGGAAAGTAGACGTAGCGCGGACCGTCCTGCTCGTGGCGCAAATGTCCTTTGCTCTCGAGGAGCCGGAGCATTCCACGGACGGCCGTATAGGTTGGCGGGTCGGGAATATCGGCGAGCACTTCCGCCGCGTTCGCGCTCCCCCGCCGGTAGATGATCTCCATGATCTGCCGCTCTCGGCGGCCGAGCTGGTCAAGTCCGCGATTCGTCATCGGGCAAATCTCCACGTTGGATCGAAGCCGTGAGCACGAAAGTACGTGCGCCTTGACATTATGTCAATGCACTGACAGTATGTCAATACCCTGACATCCGGTACCCGGTACCGGGTGCCCGTAACTGCATAGTTGCCAGCGTCCCGCTGTCAGCTAAGGGCTATTAGCTGGGAGCTAACAGTGTCAAAGCCACCATTAGCTATTATTGCCGCTGCTATTCTGCCGCTCGCCCCAGGCGCAGCATTCGGCCAACAGCTTGACACCGCGCGCGCGCTCTCCGCGCTTCGCGACGCGAAGACCGCGTGCGAGGCCGATGCGGGACTACTATGGAAACGCAGTCTCTGCGGACCGATTGCCCTTGTCGACCGGCAGAGTCGGCTCGTCATCGCCAACGATACGGTTGCCGGCAAGCATTTCCTGCGATTGGGCGACGCCTACGTCACGACGCTGCCCGACAACCAATACGTGGCCAACACATCGTTTCCCTGGGGCGGACGGACGTGGACAATGGTCGCGCTGCCTCTTCCGCGCGATCGATTCGCGCGCGCCGATCTCGTGATGCACGAGGTCTTTCATCGCGAGCAGGAGGCGCTCGGCCTCCGCCAACCCGACGCGCTCAACAATCAGCTCGACATGCGTCCGGGCAGAACGTGGCTTCGCCTCGAGTACCGTGCCCTCGCGAGCGCTCTTGATGCGCTGCCGAATCAGACCGTGGCGCGACACCACGTCGAATCGGCGCTGATCTTCCGCGCGCAGCGCCGCTCTCTCTATCCGGGGAGCGACAGCCTCGAGGCAACGCTCGAGATCCAGGAAGGTCTCCCCGAGTACACCGGCCAGCGCCTCGCGATGCAACTAACCGGCGAGGGAACGACAAGAGTCGCGAAGTATGTGCGCGATTACGAGAGCACGCCGACGTTCGTGCGCGCGTTCGCGTATGGAACTGGCCCCGCCATCGGCATTCTTCTCGACAGCTTCGCCCCAAGCTGGCGTAATTCAGTCCTCACCAATCGGGACATCGGCGTTCTGCTGGCGCAGGCAATCCATTTCCAGCCTCCGCGCAACCTTGCCGCGACGGCTTTGACCCGCGCCAAGGAATACGGATGGGATGAAGTAGATCGATCGGAAGCAGCACGGGATTCGGCACGAGCTCCGGCGATGCGCGAGTACCGGGCACGATTGGCCGATGGGCCAACCCTCACCCTCAGGCAGTCGAAGGACTCTCTATCCTGGAGCTACGATCCGACGGAGCTGATCGGATTCGATCTAACCTCGACCATCTACCCGTCGGGCAACTTCTCCGCGCCGTGGGGGAAGCTCAGCATCGAGCATGGAGGCGTGCTCGTGCGAAACGATTTCTCAGCGATCACGGTATCCGCGCCGGCGGCACCGTTGATGACGTCGAGGGAAATCAAAGGGGAGGGATGGAGCTTGGAGCTGGCTCCCGGATGGACTATCCGTGCTATCGGCAACAAGTACGAGGTAACCGGTAGATAGACCCGGTACCGGATTCGACACCACTCTTCAGGGATGCGACCTTTATGGCGTAGTCAACCGGCCCACCCGAACCGGAGAGCCCATGAGGAACCCGTCCCTTATGGTACTTATCCTTGCGTTCGCCATCCCGGCGAGTGCACAGAGCCACGTCCCTTTCGATGCGACGAGTGGCGAGGTACGACACCATACGGTCGCGAACCAGTATCCGCAGGACGCGACGTACGCGAAGTGGTGGAAGGAGATCGCGAGCTGTGAAGGCCTGAAACCGCCAGACAGCGCGACGATCGCGAAGGTGCGTTTCTTCGTCGTGCCCGTCGCGAAGTTCTCGCTCGATCTCAACCCGGAGCCATTGGTCGCGGCCTCAGACGCAAAGGTCGGCGAAGTGTACGTCGGCAACACGAGCGTCTGGAACGAGACCACGATCAAGCACGAGATGCTCCACATCGAGCTCGGCTGGAACGGCTACGAATTCGAGCAGTACCACCCCGTCGAGTTTTTCGCGGCGTGTGGGCTTAAAGTCTATGGAGATTCGCGGGCGAATTAATCCGGTACCCGGTACCCGGTGCCCGGTACCCGTAACTGCCAGTTAAGAGCTGTCCGCCTAGGGCTGTCCGCTATGAGCGACCGGCAGTGAGCTGGGTTCTTGCGCGTACCGGGAACCGGGAACCGGGAACCGG
>Ga0070682_100001187_pt1 | contig 14854 bp, 10 predicted proteins | sample KBSC63LmetaG_FD_64668 | JGI IMG/M metagenome (GOLD analysis project Ga0070682, IMG submission 64668) | Corn rhizosphere microbial communities from Kellogg Biological Station, Michigan, USA - KBS C6-3L metaG | ecosystem: Host-associated > Plants > Roots > Rhizosphere | place: USA: Michigan... | reverse complement strand
AGCTGGGAGCTCGGCGGGCGCGGCAGGCACGACCGGTGCGGCGGGTGGAAGCGGGGCGGGCGGAGCAGCTGGCTCTGGCGGCGCCGCCGACGCCGGCAAGGGACCGGGCGGTGCGGGGGGTGGCGCGCCCACGTGCGCGGCGGGGCTGTCGGCGCCGACTGCGGGCGATTCGACCGTGACGTTGCAGCACGGGGGGCGCTCGCGAAAATACATCCTGCATGTGCCGAGCGGGCTTTCCGCCGGCACGCCGCTGGCGCTGGTTTTCGATTTGCACGGCGCGGGCGGGAACGGCTCGCAGCAGAAAGGGATGAGCGGATTCAGCTCGCTCGCGGACAAGGAGCACTTCTTGGCGGTCTTCCCCGACGGGATCGACGGCTATTGGAACGTGGACGACAAGTGCTGCGGCACGGCCGGCGATGAAAAGATCGACGATGTCGGATATCTACGGACGATCATCACGACGCTGAGTGCGAAGACCTGCATCGACGCAACGCGCGTCTACGTTTCAGGCTTCTCCAACGGCGGCGGCCTGGCTCATCGCATGGGTTGCGACGCGGCCGACGTGATCGCCGCAATCGTACCAACCGCGACGGACCTTCGCACCCAGCCGTGCAACGCCGCGCGTCCCATCTCGATGCTCGAGGTGAAGGGCATGGCCGATTCGCTCGAGCCCTACGAGGGTGGTTTGGTAGGCCCTGACGGCGGGCAATACGTGGCGGTCGGCGCCAAAGCCTCGCTCGCGCTGTGGGCCGACATCAACGAGTGCACCGGTACGACGACGAAGACCGATGACTACTGCGACGTTTACGAGGCCTGCGCTGACGGCGTGGAGACGGGCCTCTGTTCCCTCCCGAACGTCGATCACAGCCCCTACAATAACTCGTTGGGCTTCAACGTCGCCGCCGTCGCGTGGAGCATGTTCAAGCGGCACTCGCTGAAGTAGCTGCTTAGTCCCGAGTCCCGAACTGGGGCGAGCGGGCGCCGTCATAGCCACGCCTGGCCAGAGGTCCGACGTCCTTTGCGCCAGAAATGAGCAGGCGAGCGAAGGGCCGCGGGGTAAGACCCATGACTACGTGCACGGCCGCAGCGATCCGGTCAGCATTACCCAAACGGCCCCGTGATATGAGAGCTGCGCCATTGAGGTTGCCATGAACTTTGTACGACTCGCTTCGCTCACCTCCGTCATCCTCGCTGCCGGCATCGGCTGTTCCTCGGGGGACGACGATGCCAACAAGAGCTCTGGGGGCATGTCCGGCACAGGGGCAACCGCAGGACAGACAGCCGGCGGGACCGCCGGCTCGGGTGGCAGCAGCGGCACGGCGACGACCGCCGGCACGGGCGGCTCCACCGGGGGTGCGGGCGGCGCGACGGCTGGCTCGGCAGGGATGAGCAGCGGTGGCACGAGCGGGACGGCTAGCGGCGGAGCAGGCACCGGCGCGGGTGGCGCGGGCGCAACCGGTGCAGGTGCCGGCGGCATGGCCACCGGCGGTATGGGCGGCGGCGGCCTCGATCCCGACACCTTCTTCTCACCAAACCTCAACGGCCTGTACTACGAGCTTCGGACCTACAACGGAACGGATCCCGGTGGAGGCATGTACTGGCTCACGGAGATGGCCGGCGATGCCTGCCCCACGGGCGCGGACTGGGCGTCTTCCGGCATCACCCGCACCAAGGATTTCACGGCGAAGGGCACGGCCGGTCAGAAGTACACCGTGAACTTCCAGGTCCGAGGCGCCATGGCGCTGCGCTGCGTCTCGGGCGGCACACCCTCGGGGATGATGGGCGATGCCATGGGGACGAAGAACAACACCTTCTACGTGGGCGGCACGCAGTTCATGGATAGCCCCTTGAACACGTGGCAGTTCGACGTGACTCCCGCGGTCACCGGCGAAGCGGCGAACACCTACTTCCTCAACGGCATCCCCTCGAGCTCGAACCAGTGTGACGCGAAGGTCGTCTACGACGTTGGGTATACGGCCAAGGTCGTCGTCGCCGGCGACAGCAAGATCACCCTCTCGGCGCACTCTTCGGACTGCAAGGTCCCGCAGAATTGCGGAGCCGATCCGACCGGCGCGGGCGGCTGCAAGCCGCGCACGATCGACATGACGGGCGTCGAGGTGCACGCCAGCCCCATGCAGCCGGTCGCGGACGTCTTCGACCCCGTGATGCTCTATCCCCAGTGGATCGTGATCGACATCACGTCCATCACGCAGAACTAGAGCGCATACCTATGTCACTTCGTCGAGCTTATCTTACGGCGCGCGGCCTCATGCGTGCGCGCTCGGTCGCGGCGGCGGCTGTCGCATCAGCGCTTCTGCTCACGAGCGGCGTGGTGTCGGCGGCTTCCCTGCAGGGTCCCATCAGCGGCTGGGAGCAGGGCACGGAGCCGGGCACGGTCTCGATGTACATCTACGTGCCCGACGCCCTCGCTCCGAAGCCGCCGATCCTGGTGACGGTCCACTTCTGCAGCGGCAGCGCTCAGGGCATCTTCGCCCAGGCGAAGAGCGGCGGCATGGTGGCAGCGGCCGACCAGTACGGCTTCATCATGCTTGTCCCGCAGACGACCAACAACTGCTGGGACGTGGGGACCCCGCCGTCCCTCACGCACAACGGCGGAGGCGACACGAAGGCCATCGTCGATCAGGTCAATTACACGATCGGCAAGTACGGCGCGAACAAGGACCGCGTCTACGTGACCGGCAGCTCGTCGGGCGGAATGGTGACGGAAGCGATCGTCGCCGTCTATCCGGACGTGTTCAAGGGTGGCGCCGAGTTCGCGGGCGTCCCGGCCGGCTGCTGGGCGGAGAGCGATCTCGACGGACAGTGGAGCACGCCCTGCGCCGGCGGCATGATCACGCACACTGGCCAGGAGTGGGGTGATATCGCTCGTGCGATGTACCCTGGATACACGGGGTTTCGCCCGCGGCTCCAGCTGTGGCACGGCTCGGCGGACGCCATCATTCAGTACACGAACCACACCGAAGCCATCAAGCAGTGGATCAACGTGATGGGGCTGCCAGACGCCAAGTCGGCGACCTCGACCGTCTCTATTGGCGGGCACGCGTACACGCACGATGAATGGAAGGATTCGTGCAGCAGGACGGTGCTCGACGTGTGGTCGGAGGAGGGCGGCCCGCACAGCACGGACGCCAACATGAACGCCCAGTACACGATGCCGTTCTTCGGCCTCGACATGCCTGGAGTCGACGTCGATCCGCAGGTCGCCCCATGCACGGCGAGCGGCGGCGGAGCGGGAATGCCCGCGAGCGGTGGCGCTGCCGGCATGCTCGGCGGTCCCGCGGGGACAGGGGGCACGCTCCCCGCCAACCCGGACGAGAACCTCCCGACTGTCCCGGCGACGGGCTGCGCTTGTCGTGTGAACAATACGTCGGGCTCCACGGGAGCTCTCGCGATCGCGCTTGCCGGGCTCACGGTTGCCACGTTCGCGCGGCGGAAGTCCAAGCGCTCCGCGCGCCTTCGCTAAAGCGGCGAAACGCGCCACAAATGCACACTCGTCGCGCGACGTGTGCGGCCGCATTTAGCTGGAGGTAAACGGCACACCCGTGCCATCGTCCGCCACCATGAAGCTGAGCCGTGGTGTAGCGGCATTCGCCGTGGTCGCGCTGTCGCTGACGGGGTCGCGCGCTTTCGCGCAGAGCGCGGCGTCCGACTCAGGCGACAAGGCCCAAGGGGACAAGCCGGAGCAGAGCTCCGCGCCCGCCGAGGATACGAAAGCCCCGGAGTCCACCGATGCCAAGGACAAGGTAGCCCCGCCTGCAGCAGAGCAGCCCGCCGAACCCCCGAAGGCCGAGCCCGCCAAGGTCGAAGCGACGTCGCAGGCGAATCCGTATCAGCCGTTCGCGCCAACCCCCGGCTCGCTGCGCCTGGAAGCCGAGGGCGTGTCCATGCAGTTCGGGGTCCTCCTGCAGCCGCAGTTCGAGGTCGCCGGTGCGCCCGACGCGGAGCTGACGACGAAGAACTTCTTCGTCCGTCGCACCCGCTTCATGCTCGGCGGGACCGTGCTCAAGTACTTCGAGTACTTCCTCGAGCTCGACTACCCGAACCTGTTCAAGCTCGATCCAACCGAGACGACGGCCGGCACCGGAAAGAACGCCCCAGGGCTCAACGTTCAGGACGCCTTGGTCACCGTCGCGCCTGTCGGCGACTACATCAAGGCCGACATGGGGTTCATGCTGCCGGCGGGTCCGTACAACAGCCTGCAGAGCGCGGGAAAACTCTTCGGTGTCGATTACTTTGCCAACACCTTCCGGCGCAACGTCTCGACGAACGCCGACCCCTTCAGGAGCACGCAGCAGAGCCCGGTTGGCCGCGACGCCGGCATTCAGCTACGCGGGCTCCTCCTGGGGGGCCACCTCGAGTACCGCTTCGGGGCGTTTCAGGGACTACGAGCCGGGCCGATACCCGCGGCCGCCCCGAAGCCCGCTCGCGTGGGCGGCTTCAACATCACGCGCTTCGCTGGGCGCTTGCAGGTCAACATCCTCGATGGCCAGCCTGGTTTCTTTTATTCGGGCACCACGCTCGGTCAGAAGAAGGTCATCTCACTCGGCGTTTTCGGGGATTGGCAGGCGGACACGGCCACGAGTGGCAAGGAGCGCCACGACTACAAGTACTACGGCGCCGACGCGACCGTCGATCTGCCCCTAGGTCCGGGCATCCTGAATGCGCAAGGCGGGTACTCGTTCTGGGATGGCGGCACGCTTCTGAACACGGTCCCGACGTACGTGATGATGGGCGAGCTCGGGTACCTCATCGGGCCCATCAAGCTGAGCCCGTTCGTGCGCGCCGAGCACATGGTCGCCGTCAACCCGACCAACGCGCAGCCCAGCGAAGATCGGTTCGGCGCAGGCATCGGGTTCTGGCCGTTCGGCCACACCTCGAACCTGAAAGCCTTCTTCAGCTACAATAAGCGCGACCCGGCGCCGCACGCGTTCACGCAGACGAACCTCCAGTGGCAGCTCTACTTTTACTAAGACGCATCGCGTAACCGGCTCGGCGCGGGGCTTCTTTCGCGTAGCCTTGGATCTTTCTGCGAGGGTTGCACAAAGCGGCGCGTGGGCAAAAATGAGTAAGTGGCGCCACGAACGCGAAGACCGCGCGCGCGTCACCTGTAAGGCTAGCCGAGACGCTGGCCACCCGGACGTTCACAAGGACACCCTCAATGCTGCGACTTCGTTCTCTCACTTGTCTTCTCTCGGCGGGCGCTGCGCTCGTGGTCGCACCCTCCGCGCACGCCGCGAGCTGGAAAACCAACGTGAACTACGGCGGGTCCGGCGACCCCACGCGGACGGACTTCTACGTGCCGGACAACGTGAAGACCAAGCCGGCGGTCCTCTTCAGCATCCACTACTGCAGCGGCCAGGGCTCCAACGCTCACTCGTGGTTCCAGAGCTACGCCGACCAGTACGGCTTCATCATCATCGCTCCGACGGCCCACGGGAACTGCTTCGACGCGAACCTCCATCGCAGCGGCGAGCAGGCCGACTTCGTGAAGATGATCGACTACGCGATCACGACGTACAACGCGGATACGGACCGGGTCTACGCGGCGGGGCTGTCCTCCGGCGCGTGCATGGCGCAGGCGCTCGCCGCTGACTACCCGGACCGGTTCACCGCCGTCTCGTCGTTCGCAGGGGTTCCGGCCGGCGCATGGACCGGCGGCAACGACTACCAGTGGTCGACGAGCGGCACGACGGGTGCGCAAGCCTGGGGCGACAAGGTGCGCAACGCGGATCCGGGTTTCACGGGACCGCGGCCACACGTTCAGATCTGGCACGGAAAGGGCGACACGACGCTCACGTATTCCCAGACTTTCCCGATTGAGCTGATCCAGTTCCCGAACGTCTTCGGCCTGACCGACGCCGACGGAATGAAGACGAGCATCAAGCCCCCCGGGGCCAAGAGCACGTGGGACCGCACCTCCTTCAAGGACTGCAGCGGCGACGTCGTCGTCGAAGCCAACGACGGTCCCCAAAGCGTGACTCACGACCTCGGGAACGAGGGCATCTGGGGCGACGCGATTCGCTACTTCGATCTCGCCAACGGCGGCGTCACGAAAAAGGCGTGCGGCGGCACGACGGGCGGCGCGGGCGGCATGGGCGGCATGAGCTCGGGCGGCGCGGCCGGGACTGGCTCAGCCGGACGAGCCAGCGGCGGCGCACCAGCGGGTGGCACCGGTAACGGCGGGGCCGGCGGCATGACCAGCGGCGCCGGCACGACGGGCACGAGCGGTACTGGGTCCGGCATTGCCGGCACTGGGATGGGCACCGCCGGCACCGGGATGGGCACGAGCGGTACTGGGTCCGGCACTGCCGGCACTGGGATGGGCACCGCCGGCACCGCTACGGGCATGGGCGGCACTGCGACCGGGAACGGCGGCACCACGACGGGCAGCGGTGGCACCTCGACGGGTACTGCTGGCAAGCCGACGGGCACTGGCGGCACGACGGGCGCTGCCGGTAGCGGCAACCCTGCGTCGGGTACCGGCGGCACCGCTGGCGAAGATCCGGCTGGCTGCGGCTGCCGCGTCGCGGGTGAATCCAACAGCGGCGTGGGTGCGTTCATGCTCGTCGGCGGCCTCGCGCTGCTCAGCACTCGCCGGCGTCGTCGCGAACGCGACTGACGGCTCGCCGCTTCGTCGCGGAGCTCTCGCTTTCGGCTCGCTCAGCGGGCGGCGCAGTACTGCCGCCACGCCGTGCGATACGCCGCCTCGAGGTTCCGCGCGAACCGCTGCGCGTCGTTGAACGGTGACGCCTCGAAGCGCGAGCGGAGCTCCGCGCGGAGCTTCGCGAGGCGTGCGCGATCACGAGCAAGCGCGACGGCTTTCTCGACGAACTCGTCTTCGCTCGCGGCCACGAGCTCGGGCAAGCCGAGGTTCGTGAGGATCGTGACCCCGGCGCGTTGGAGCGTGGGATCGCCGCGCAGCGTGACGATCGGCACGCCCATCCAGACGGCATCGAGGCTCGTCGTGCCGCCTGCGAACGGATACGAGTCGAGCACGATGTCGACCGTCTGATGGCGCTCGAGGTACTTGCGGCGCGACATGCGGCCCTCGAAGAGAACGCGCTCGGCCGCGATCCCCGCGTCCGCGAGCGTCGCGAGGGCGCTCTTGCGCGGAGCCTCCTCGGCGAGGAGGGCGAGGCGTGATTCCGGCAGCTCACGCATCACGCGCGCCCAAAGCCGCAGCGCCGCCGGGTGCACCTTGCGGAAGCTGTTCAGGTTGCCGAACGTAACGTGGCCCGCGCTCTCCGCCGGGAGCGGCCCGACGGCGAGCTCCTCGTTGAGCGGGGAGTAGCACCAGTACGATTCGGGCAGGTGGAGGGACGGCTCCGAGTACACGCTGAGATCGGTGCCGGGTGGATCGAAGTAGGGGTCGGTCAGGCGGCAGTCGAAGCAGTCGAGTCCCGTCGTCGCCGCGTAGCCGAGCCAGCTCACCTGCACCGGAGCAGGCTTGCGCGCGAAGAGTCGCAGGCGGTGGCCGGCCCCGTGGTTCGCGAGGTCGACCAGCACGTCGATGCCGTCGTTACGGATCAGCTCATCCGCCTGCGCGTCGTCGAGCCGCGCGATGTCCCGGTAGCGCTCGCCCGCGAGCGAGCGATACCACTCGGTCTCCGCGTCGGGCCGCTCGACGGACGCGTACAGAAACATCTCGACCGCTGCCGCGTCGTGGGACGGCAGGATCGGCACGAGGAACTGCTGCAGCGCGTGCGCGCGAAAGTCGGGCGAAACGTAGCCCACGCGCAGCCGGCGCTCCGGGCTCTTGTCGTTCGCGTGGGGGCGCTGGTGCCCGCGGAGCGGCTCGGCGTGGATCCGCGCAAAGTTCCTGGCCTCTTCGTAGAAGCCGCGGGCGTCGACGTTCGGATCCGTGAGCAGCAGCATCAAGAGCGTGCTGTGCCCGGCGTGGTCGCTCGGGTCGAGCTCGAGCGCGCGTCGGTAGCTCTGGGCGGCGCCGGCCTTGTCACCGAGCTCCTCGAGCGCGTTCGCCAGACGATGGTGTGCCGACGCGAGGTTCGGCGCGAGCTCGAGCGCGCGCCGCGCCTGCTCCACCGACTCTTCCACGCGATTCAGCCGAAAAAGCACCCACGCGAGGCTCACGCGCGACATCGGATGGTTCGGCGCGAGCGCCACGACCCGCTCGAGGTGCGCGCGCGCGTCCGCGTATTGTCCGGCCATGATCAACGTCATGGCGAGGTTCTGGCGCGCCTCGACGACGCTCGGGTCGATCGCGAGCGCCTGCTCGAACGTGCGTGCCGCGCGCTCGAGCTCGCCTTGGCGGCGATACGCTTCGCCGAGGTTCGTGAGGTACCTCGGGTTCGGATTGACCGCGGCGGCTCGCTCGAGATAGCGCGCCGCCTCCGCCCAGCGCTCACCCTCGAACAGGAGGACGCTGAGCGCGAACAGCGCTCGCTCGTGCTGGGCGTTCCGCGAAATGACCTGGCGGTAGAGCGGCTCGGCGTCTTTGCCCCGCCCGCCGCGATGCAACGCGAATGCGCGCTCGTACAGTTCCTGCGAGCTTTTTCCGGGTTTCACGGGCGCTCGAGCGTAGCGTCGAGAGCGCGGCGCGTCGACTCTATCGCAGTGGCGGACCGTACAAGGTCTCGCGGAAGTTCGCGTAGCCGAAGGAGCCTGCGCTGAGGCTTTGGACCAGATCACCCGCCGGAGAAACCTCCTGCATGATGCCGGCCACCGAGTAGATGACGAGCGTGTTGCCGTTCGGGAGGCGCTGCACGTCGCCCAAGACGAAGCTCGCCGCGTAGGCCGGGGTGTACGACCAGCGCTCGGTGGCCGTGAGCGTCGTGGCCGATTCGTCGAGGCTGTACTCGTAGGTCGTGGACTTGGCGTTGCTGAAGAAGACGATGTTGCCGTTGTCGAGCAGGTGGTGTCCGTGGTTCAGCGACCAGTCCCCGCCCGCGCATTTAGGTGCCGGAGCGCCCGAGCAATCGCCGCCGAACTGCCAGAGAGCGTCACCCTGACGGGTTATCTTCAAGAAGGCGCTCGCGTTGCGATCGCCGAACGTGTAGCTGTCGTCCGCGCGGTGATAGAGGAGCGAGTTCGCGTGAAAGCCGTCCGACACGTAGAGGTGGCTGTCGAGCTCGGCGACGGTCTTGATCGTCCCGTCGGGCGAGCGCTCCACGACATCACTCGGTAGATCCATGCTCACGGTCGCGTCGCTCGGGGGCTCGCCGGACTCCCAGGAGAGCGCCGCGACAATCCCACCCGGAAGCACCGTGAAGTCGTGGTGCGCGTAGGCGAGCCCTGGGACGTCGCGCTCTACCGCCGTGCCGTCCATGCTGACGCGGCGCATCTCGCCGCTGTCGTCGCCGCCGCCGTTGAGCGCCAGCATCCAGAGGTTCGCGCCCTCCCAGTCCATCAGGGCGCGGGTACACGACTCCGGAGCCTCGGTCCAAAAGACCACGGCTCCGTCCGAATCGATGATGTAGGCCATGGACGGGCGCGTCCCGTCGGCAAACGAACCGTCGCTCGTGATGATGAAGCCGGGCGCTCGGGCGGCGGCGTCGTTCGTCGTGCGCGTTACCGTCGGTGCGCCCAGCGCGGCGCCGGTCGTCAACGTACGCTCGGGGCTCGCGCAGTCGCCGCCGCTTCCCGTCGCGACGACGCGATAGGTGTAGGTGCGCCCGGGTTTCATTCCCAACATCAGGGCCCGGTGCGGGTTGCCCTTGATGTCGAGCGATCCGCCGCTGCCGCGGTTGATTTCGTCCGGTGCGGGATCATTCAAAGTGAATTCGAGGCGCGCCGCGCGAAGACCCGCGAGATCGGTGGACCAATCGACGACGCCGACCGTCGGGATGGCGGCGCTCAAGGTGCTCTCGAGCTCGAAGTGGCAGCTCGCGGCGCCGGGGCTCGGCTTGCTGTCCTCGCCGTCACCGCAACCCGCCAGGGAAGCGAGCAAGCAAAGCGGAAGCAGACGGCTCCATGGCCGCGGGCTCGTCGTTCTCATGGGGCACCGGCAAGCGCGTTGCGCGGGCCTTTTTAGCAGATCGAGAACGGCTAGTCGCTGGCGTCCGCGGCCGATGCCGGTGCCGGTGCCGTTTCCGATCCCGAGCCCGGTGCGGGTGTCGCGGCCGGGGCCGATGCCTGTGGGCTGGGTGCGCGCTGCAGCCGAACGGTGACGGTGTCGCGCGAGCCGTCGAGCGTGAACTGAGAGGGGAGGTAGCCGTCGTGGAACGCGATCAGGCGCTCCTTCTTGCCGTGCTCGACGCTGAGCTCCATCGCGCTGGAGCTGAGCTTTTTGCCGGCTCGGAAGATGACAGCATTTTCGGGGATGACTTTGACGGTGACGGTGACCGCGTTCACGTGTGCCGCCCCGGCGGGGATCTCCAATGGAGGGATCTCTTGTGGCGGAGCCGCAGGACCTGCGCTCGTCGTCACGATCGCCGAAGGGGCGGGCTCCGCGCGCGGTGGTTCCGGGAGTGGCTGCGCGGCGGGCTCCTTCAGCGGTGTTGCGACGACTTCGGGGGCGTGCGCCGCAACGCTCGGAAATTGAGACTTCGCGACGCTCGCGACGACGACCGCGACGGCCGCAACCATCGCCGAGATGATGACCATCGGACTCACCTGGTGCCGCCGGAAATTCGCGTTTTCGAGCGAGCGAGACAGCGCGCGTATCTCGCTCACCTTGGGCGATACGCCGTCGGTAGGAGGCGGCGGTGCCGTGGTGGACGCCGGAACGTCGTCCCAGCCAAGGTCAACATCGTCGGTCGAGACCGCGGCGTTGGTCGTCGCGTCTCGTAAGCTGCCGTTTGCCGGTCGAACCATGCGGTAACGCACCCCGGGACGCTGCCAAACGGGCAGCTCCCAACGAGCGGTGAATGGCGATGCGCGTGGGATCTTCTGACGCGCGTAGATTTTTCTTCACGCGAGGCCGCGAATCAGCGTCAGCGCGGAGTATGACCATCACTCCGCTCCTTCGATGATCGCGAGCTTCCGACGACGCGTCGTGTCGTCGGAGCTTTTCGATTCGAATCGATTCGAATGGGCTGCCGCCACAGTAAATGGAGGCAGCCCGGCGTTTTTCTGTAACCGATCTCCTTTTTTTTCGATCACTCAGACGCCTCATCACTCGCGCGTGATTGGGGCGATTTTGATTTACCGTTGTCGTCAGTTTGGGCGCAACATCCGCGGATGACGTCGTTTCGCACCTTCGTCCGAACGGTGGCGGTGCGCGCGCTGCTCGCGCTCGCATTGACGAGCGCGGCGACCACCGTCACTTCATCGGCGCACGCCGGTAGCGCGTCGCCGTCTGCTGCGGCCAAAGCCAAAGCGAAGCGCGCTTTCGATCGCGGCCAAGAGCACTACAAAAATGGCAAATTCCCGGAGGCCGCGGCCGCCTTTCAAGAGTCGTACGACGCGGTCCCCGATCCGAAAGCGTTGCTCATGCTGGCGCGCGTCCAGCGCGACGGTGGCGAGCTCGTCAAGGCGCGCATCACGTGCCAAAAAGCGCGGGACGCGGCCGTTGCTGCCGAGGCAACGGGTCAAGCGAACCGCGCGACGCGCGACGAGATCGAGAACGAGCTTCGCAACATCGATAGCGTGCTCGGCTTCATCAACATCGTGCTCTCGCACGCGCCGACGGGCACGCGCGTGAGCATCGACGACAACGACGTGACGAGCCAGCTCGGTAGCCCGATCCGCTCGGAGCCCGGGCCGCTCGTCGTCACCGCCACCACTCCGGACGGCATGGAGCGACGCGAGAACGCGATGGTGAAGGCGGGTCAGACGTCGTCCGTCACGCTCTCGTTTCCCTTCAACGGCAAGGCCGACAAAGCGCTCGCCGTCGCCCCGCAGCACGAAAGCAAGCCGGCACCGCCGCCCAAGCAGGAGGAAGCGCCGCCGCCCAAGCCAGAGGCCAAGCCGAGCGAAGCGCAACCTTCGACGACCAAAAGAACGCTGACCTGGGTGGCGGGTGGCGTCGGACTCGCCGGACTCGCCACCTTCGCCGTTTTCTGGCCGATGACCGCGTCCAAGTACGACGACCTCGACGGTGCTTGTCCGCAGAACCACTGCGATCCGAGCCTCGAGAGCGACAAGAATACCGGCAAGACGTACCAGACGCTGGCCAACGTCGGGCTCGTCGTCGGCGCGGTGGGGTTGGGTGCGGCCATCACGCTGTTCGTGATCCCCGACGCGGCGCACAGCAATCAAGCGACACGGACGAAGCTCGAGCTCGGGCTCGGTCGCGTCGCCCTCAGCGGGAGTTTCCAATGATCACTTCGCGAAACGTGACGGCGCTCGGGCTATTGCTCGTCGCGGCAGGCTCGTGCTCGAAAGACTTCGAGCGCTTCGACTTCAACGGTCAGGGCGAGCCCGGCACAGGCGCTACTGGGGGCACTGGCGGCACGGGCGGTACGGGCCGCGGCGGCACGACAACGCGCAGCACCGGAGGCACCAGCACGTCGACCAGGGGCGGAACCGGCGGCACGACGGGCAGGACCGGCGGCAGTGCGGGCGTTGTCAGTAGCGATGCTGGAACGACGAGCGACAGCAGTGCAGGACGCGCTGGCCCGGGCGGGCACATGATGGACGGCGGACGCCCTGGTGGCGGCGGAGCACCCGCCGCAGGCGCACCCCCTGCCGACGGCGGGCGCGGCCCCGGCGGCGGCGCCCCGGGCATGGCCGGAGGCGCACACGGCGGCGCGGGTAGCGCCGGCACTCCGAGCTGCCCGAAGAATCAGGCCGACTGCGGTGCGGGCTGCGTGCCAACGACGACGCCCGAGCACTGTGGCAGCTGTCAAAACGCGTGCGCCGACGGCTTCGCGTGCGTCGAGAACCTCTGTGCCTGCGACAGCGACGACGACTGCGTCGCGCCGGACGCCGACGGTGCGGGCGGCCAAGCCGGCGCGACAAGTGCGGGCGGCGCCTCCTCGACCGGCGCCGCGTGCATGTTGGGCGTCTGCACGTGCGGCGCCACCGGGTGCGCCATCGGACAGCGTTGCCAGAGCGACGGATCCTGCGGCTAGTCCTTTGCGAGAAGCACCGAGCGCGCGCCGGCGAACGGGAGCGCAATGAGGTGACAGTTCCTCACGGCTTCCGTTACTAAGCTTGTGGGTAACAATGTTGTCGCGCTCAGGAGACCTCATGCGTGCAAGTTTCTTGCAGGGCTTGGTCGTCACGTTGGCGGTTGGAATGATTGGCTGTTCCGCGGGCGGAACGGAGACTCCTTTCACTGGCGGCAGCGCCGGTAGCGGCGGCAGCAGCGGCAGCGGCGTGAACACGGGCGGACACGACACCTCCCCAACGGGAGGCAGCAATCCAAACGGGGGTACCCAAGCGCTCGCGGGTACGGGACCGGAAGGCGGCAGGGCGGCGACGGGTGGTGCCGGACCCGCGGGTGGGGGTGGTGCAGCGCCCACGGGTGGGGGCGGTGCTGGCGGTGCTGGCGGCAGGGCAGCGGCGGGCACGGGCGCCGGCGGCAGGGCAGCGGGCGGTTTCGGTGGCTCCGCTGCCGGAGGCGGCGGCCGCGCGGGCGCCGGTGGCAGCGCGGGCGCTGCAGCAACTGCCGGCACGAGCAGCGCAGGCACCGGTAGCGCTGGAGCCCCGGATTTCGACTGCAACACGCCCATGCCAACCGGAGGCACCGCGCACACCGGCAGCAACGTCAACGGCAACGCCGACGGCCTCAACTACGGCATTTGGACGAACGGCAGCGGCGGCACGATCACGACGTTTGCCGATGCTCACGCGTTTTCGACATCGTGGAGCAACAGCCAAGATTTTCTCGCCCACCTCGGCTTGGATTTCAACTCCGCGAAGGCCTACACGGCCTACGGAACGATTCTCGCTCAATTCACCGAGACCAAGACGGGAACCTCCGGCGGCTGGTCGTCCATCGGCATCTACGGGTGGATGCATAACCCCTGCATCGAGTGGTACATCAACGAAGACTCGTTCGACAATCTCGGGGCAAGGGGCGGTACCATGGTCACGATCGACGGCGGCACCTACTACTTGATGACGCAGCAGACCACGGGAACCGGCGGTGCCAACGCTTGCGAATCGGGCCACACCGGCAGCTGGACTCAGATCCACAGTATCCGCTCGATGGCCCACACCTGCGGAACCGTTACGGTGAGCGACCACTTCGCCGCGTGGGAGGCCCAAGGCTGGACCCTCGGAACCCTCTCCATGGTCCACATCAACATCGAAGTCGGCGGCGGCACCGGCAGCATCGAGTTCCCAGTCGCAAACGTCACGACGACGAGCAAGTGAACGTTCGCTGCCTCGGATTTTTGGGGGGCAACCGTACGTCGCCGCGCGTCGAAGGCTGAAAAGCATTGCCGTGCGTCGCACTCTCGAGTGCCCAACGTCCCGAATCTGATGCAGAAGTAGGTATGCCCCTCGATCCTCCGAGCGGCTGGGCTCGATGGCTGCCTGGCTTGGCGATGCTGAAGCGGTACGAGCCGACGTGGCTCTCGCACGACGTCGTCGCGGGGTTGGTCCTCACGACGATGCTCGTGCCGGTCGGCATCGCCTACGCGGCAGCATCGGGAGTGCCGGGCATCTACGGGCTCTACGCCACGATCGTTCCGCTGCTCGCGTACGCGCTGGTCGGGCCGAGCCGCATCATGGTGCTCGGACCCGATTCGTCGCTGGCTGCCGTGATCCTCGCCGTCGTCGCACCGTTGTCGGGCGGTGTTCCAGCCAAGGCCGTCGCCGTCGCCAGCGCGATGGCGGTCGTCTCCGGACTTTCGTGCATGGTGCTCGGGATCGCTCGACTCGGTTTCGTGACCGAGCTGCTGTCGAAACCCATCCGCTATGGCTACATGAACGGCATCGCGCTCACGGTGCTGATCAACCAGATCCCGAAACTTCTCGGCTT
>Ga0070682_100001185_pt1 | contig 14874 bp, 5 predicted proteins | sample KBSC63LmetaG_FD_64668 | JGI IMG/M metagenome (GOLD analysis project Ga0070682, IMG submission 64668) | Corn rhizosphere microbial communities from Kellogg Biological Station, Michigan, USA - KBS C6-3L metaG | ecosystem: Host-associated > Plants > Roots > Rhizosphere | place: USA: Michigan... | reverse complement strand
TGCGTTCGACGTTACGGCGAGGTGTTCGGTCTGCGGCCAAGCGTTGGTCATCCCTGCGCATGATCTCCGCGCATCGTTCGCGTGCCCTCGATGTGGAACGCACCACCCTGCAAGCGGACTCATCGAGTCATCAACGCCGCTGCGTGCAGTTCCGGTCGCAGCCTCGGGCGTGCACCAACCGGTCACCGTCTCACCGCAACGACCAACGGCGGACCTGGCACCGCGAGAACCCGCTCCACCGGCAGCCGTTCCCAGCTACGCCGAGGCGCCCAAGGCCGGCGTCATGCTCGCGGCGGGTGGCACCCAAATCATGCCGGCGATGGGCGTTGGTGCGTCGATCCCGACGGTTCAGTCTCCGCCACCCCGCCTGCCGGGAGGCTCCGGCGAAGGTGCAGCACCACGAAGCCAAACGCGTGTTGCTTGGTCCTTCGCCACCAAGCTTACGACGGTGCTCGGGGACTTGGCGTGGGGAATTCATCGCGGCACGTACGGTCGTCAGCTCCTGATCCTAACGGTGTTCGGAGGAGCCGTCTGGGCTGCGCGTCGCTGGCTGCCGAATCTGTACGTGCTGACGCTGTGTGCCTACTGCTCGTTCCTCTACCTGCTCCTGTTGGCTCGCCTTTGGTGGATTCGAGACGATGACGGCCATTGGTCTTGGCGGCACTTCCTCGAGCGGTTGAACGCGGTCTTTCGGGATGCGGCCGGGGGAGCTTTTGCGAGCGGAGAGGTCTCGCTAGGCACACTCCTCGAGCGCATGAAGCTCGGGTTTATTGCGATCGGCCTGAGCTTCGTCGTTTTGGTGCCGCCCGTCTCCGCACTTTTCCAAGAAATAGCGAGAGCCGTCGGTCTAGTTGCGGAGGTCGCGGACCTCAGCCGGACCCTTGCCCAGATCGAGGTGCTAGGTGGGTATCTCGTTGGCTTCGGCACGGTCCTGTGGCTCTTGCGGCAACTCCGGGAACGGAGCCCTTCGGCCAAGGCCGCGGAGTTCAAACGATCCGCGACGGCGCTAACCGCCAGCCTGGACCTTCCCTGGTTCGTGGATGCGCGCGAGGATGCAAGCGCTACCGACCTGCCAGCGGAGCTGCGCACCCTCGTTTCCGTTCTCAGTGACTGGCGTCCTCGTCGCTCGGATGAGAGTGGCTACGAACGCTCACTTGTTCGCTTTCTGGAGCGCGAGATGCCGGGTACGAAGACCCGAACGCAGCAACCCATTCGCTTGCGGGACGGCGGGCGCGGCGAACTCGACGTGGTCGTGGACGACGTGCTCGCCATTGAACTGAAGACATCGCTCCGATCGGCCGCAGAGGCCGATCGAGCCGTCGGGCAACTGCATCGCTACTCCGAGTCGTGGACGCAGGGGCCGACGATGCTCCTCGTGTGCGACGCGCGCGAAGGCTTCGCAGACAGCGGCATAGTCCAACGAGTTGGAGCGCTTCGCACATTGGGGCTGGCCGTCTTCATTGTGGCTGCGGGCTCACGCCCAAGAAACTGAGCTAGGCGGACGCTCCCGTTCCTTCGGATGTTGAAACGACCTCAACGACTCCTGCTCCCACCGGCAGGTGCAACCACTTTCCCAGGACGGTCATCCCCGCCATCTCCAGGACGCGCGCATAGGCGTTGAGCTGCATCCCGTGCTCACGAGCCTTCTCGGGCCATGCCGCTTGCCCTCCAGGGAAGGTCTTGTGGTCGATGAGCACGACGCCGTTCGGCGTCTCGAGGAGTAGGTCGATCGTCCCGTCGATACGCCGTGTGCCATCGGCGGTCTGCAGGGTCGCGCTGACCGGGCACTCGCGCATCCACCGGGCGGCGGGCCAGCGACTGGCGACCCAGTCGCGTAGCTGATTCCCGGCACGGATGAGAGCTTCTGGCTCGAGCACACCAGTCAGTCCCGCGGCCTCTAGCCGCCGCATGGCAAGGTCGACGCGCGCATGAGGCGCCAGCTCGTTCGAGTCGGCCGCGAGGAACGCGTGGATCGCGTTTCCGACGACATCCCACCCTACTGTTCCTTCATTGCGAAGTGTGAGCGTGTCGCCAATGGAATGGATCAATCCCGCTTCGGTTGAGGCGAGCTCGGTCCAATCACCGGCAGCACCAGACGCTACGATTCGATAGGGCTTGCGGGGCCGACGTGGGGCCGTTGGTTTGGCGAACCACCTGCGCTCCTCATTCGCCGACGCTGGGGCGCGCGCCAGTGCTTCTGCGGACAGCCGCCAATGACGTGCCGGCAGAAGCGTGGCTCGGCCGTTCGGTTCGCGGATTTTGATTTCGGCCTTGCCAGATGGGTCGACGGAGTCGGGTAACTCAAGCAAAGGAGTTCCCTCGGGGTCCTTGAGGACGTCGAGCCATTGAGCGGTGGGGGGCGCGTCGTCCTTCTGGCGTGCTGCAACGATGAGGTGGTCGCGAGCGCGCGTGAAGCCGACGTAGAGAAGACGCACGCGCTCGCGCACTTCGCGGTCAGCGACGGCTTTCCCGACGAGCGAGGTTGCGGCGGTGTCGAAAAGAGTTGTGGTCTGCGTGCTGCAGATCTGTGGCCAACAGCGTATCCAACGGCCGGCCAATGGATCCTTCGCATCAAAACTTGGCTGATCGGACTCCGGTGACACTTCGAAAGCGTCGCGTTTTGCAGGCTGGTGGAGGCTCGCCAGAACCACGACGGGCCATTCTAGGCCTTTGGCGCGGTGGTAGGTCGTGATCACAACGCTCGCGTCGGTTCCCCCGACGTGCTGATAGTCCGCGGCGCGTTCCTCATCACGCACGAAGACTCGTTCCTTGATCTCATCGAAGTATCGCAGCAAGCCCGCGAGCGTTCCAGCAGCGTGCGCCTTCGTGCACCGCTCTTCGTACGCGCGACACAGTCCGCGCAGGGCGTCGATGTTGCCCATCCGTTGAGCCGGTTCAGGCCAGCGGCTGCTGAGGGTTGCAAGATCGAGATCGTGTAGGACCCGGTCAACGATCTCCGAAGGACTTAGTCTGTCGAGCGCGGCCGACAATGCCGTGATGCGACCGAGGGCGACCGGTAAGGTCGGACCGACGATGGCCTGCTGCTCGTCGCCCGGACCATTGCCACGGGCCAACCGTTCGTGCAGCCAGGCATCCGGTGCGCCGCCGCCTGCAAGTGCCTCCACGGTCGCGCGTGAGAGGCTGTCCTCCTTGTCCAAGAGCAAGCCGAGCGCCGCCCGAAGCAATGTCCCCTCCGGCGTCACGAGCAGGCCGTCGCGAGCCACGCTGGCCGACACGCCACGCCTGCTCAGCGCGCCAGCGAGACGTGTTGCCTCATCGTTCGTTGCCACCAACACGGCAATGTCACCTGCACCAACGGGGCGCAGTAGCTCGCTGGTGGCATCGACGACCGGCGTCGCGTCCGGATTGTCCAGCAGCCGGCGCACACCATTGGCCAACGCTTCCGCGTCCTCGTCCAGCTTGGAAGAGGCGAGCGACCAGAGTCCTAACGGCGGCAACTTCGCCAGCTCTGGCGGTGTTGGACGGTGCGCACCGACAACGACCTCGCCGGCGTCGTAACCATGACCCGCAAAGGCCCTCGAGAAAAGGCGCGAGCAAGCGTCGACCAGCTCGGGACGCGACCGATAGTTCGTCTTGAGCGTATCCACGGAGCCTTGCGCTGCGCTTACCCAACTGCGAACCGCTTCCATTAGAGTTGGGTCGGCGCCCGCAAACTCGAAAATGCACTGTTTTCGATCACCAACCCATACCGAGCGGCCGACGACCTGATGCAATCGAACGAACAACGCGAGCTGTATCGGACTCGTATCCTGAAACTCGTCGACCACGACGAAGGCGAGCCGTCTTTTCAAGTCCGCTGCTACGAGCGGCTGCTCGACCAGCGTGAGCCCCTGTTCGAGCATATCTACGAAATCAACCACCCGTCGTCGGCGCTTCCATGTGTCGTACCCCTCCAGGCCTTGTCGTGCCGCTTCATAGATGCCAAGCACTACCTCCCTGAGTTCTGCCTGCAGGCGCGGATGGCTCTCCATACGCGACGCGACCTCCCGAAGGTGCTGCACGGCTTGCTGCGCCGACTTGCCGGGGCGCAGCTTTTGAAGCTTCACCCAGTCACTCCAAGCGACCCTCGTCGTTTGAGCCTCGCGCAAGGCTTCGTTGACGAATTCACGCACGTTCTGCGTGTTTTTCTGCTCGTCGTCGATGGCCGCTAGGGCCTTGCTGCTCGCGTGCAGGGCGGTGGCGAGCGCCCGGTCGAGCGCGTCGCCGTCTACCGCTGGGTTACCCAGCAATGCTAGCAACCCGTCGGCGGAGCGTAGAGCCATCGCGGGAAGCGCTGCCGGGCGGATCCGGTTGCTCCGTGCCAGCGTCATGATGTCTTCCACGTGGAGAAGCCAGTCGCTGCGCATCAGCCGGGTGATCCATCTCACTTGGAGTCTTCGAGCGAGGTCCTCGAGCCTCGCTCGGAGATTCACGTCCAAGCTATCTTCGAGAGCTTGTCGCAACAGTAGTCTTTCGTCACCAGGCAACACGTCGACGGCCGGCGAGAGTCCGATGTCGAGGGCGTACTCCTGGACGAGGCGCAAGCAAATAGCGTGTACCGTGCCGAGATAGGCGAGCGGCAAGGCTTGAGCCTGGTCGTGGGCGCCGCACCTGATCAGCTTTTGTCGAATGCGCGCGGCGAGCTCGGCGGCCGCCTTTCGCGTGTAGGTGACGGCGACGACGGCGGAGGGAGAAATGGGCGAGTGATTTGATGGGTCGACGGCATTGGCTACCTCTTGGGTAAGACGATGCGTCTTCCCGCTGCCGGCACTCGCCGCGATGAAGCTGAGCCCGTCGGCGGAGGCTTCCGGAGCCGTCACGCGAAATCCCCCCACCGCTTGCCGCAGAGCGGATCATAGGAGCAATACTTGCACTGAGAGTCTGCCTGCAGGTTCAAATGGCTACCCCAGGATTCCGGAGCGAGTCCTGCGCTTTGGAGCAAGGGGAGCGACTTCGGAACGCCCGTGACTGGCACTCGACCCTGCGCCAAAAGGTTTTCGACGAGCGCGACCGTTCGCTCGAGACCCGTCCACGTCTCGAGCACGCTGGGACCGTTGATCGGAACCGACTCGGCAAACGCGCTGGTATCGGTCGCGAGAAGAGTTCCGCGGCTCAAAGCAAAATACGCGGATGCCGGAATCTCCGATGAGCTGGTCTCCAGCGCGCGAGCCTTCGCATACACTGCGAGCTGAATGGCGAGGCCCTCCTTCAACAGATCCGCATAAGTCTTACGCCCCCATTTCAGGTCAAGGATGACGTCTCGACCAAGATGGTCTCGGAGCAGCATGTCCATACGTCCGACGAGCCGCCCGTCGCGCCACCGTCCCTCGGTTGGCATCTCGACGCCGACGATCGTCAGGTTCGACGTGGACAGAAGGTGCGCGAGCTTTCGAATGGCCCCGACCATCTGTTGCCGCAGCTGAGCCAACTCGAAGCTCATGCCAGGCCGAAGTAGAACTGCGGCTTCTTGCCGAACGAGGCGCTGAAGGAGCGGCTGGATGTCGTCTGAGAGCTCTTGCTGTTTCCCAAAGGCGCCGGAGCGGAAGAGTTCTTCCACGACGCGATGAGCCAGGGTGCCATAGAGGCGTGGCCCGGTCGGGACCGACGCGATCGACCCGGGACGCAGGTGTGCACGCTCTCGGAGCACCCACCGAAGCGGACATCCGATGAGGCTCTCCAGGCTGGTTGCGCTGTACGACGCCCTCGGGTCCAAGTTGAGCGGTGGGAGGGCCCATTCGGGTCTGCCGTCGGGCAGGCGCAGCGTGTCGTAGCTGGCGATCCCCGGCGCTGGCCAACGTCCGAGTGGTCCTAGGTGGCCCTGGACGAGGTCCGTGGCATTCACCGTGACTCGGTTCTCGTCTCCATCATCCGCAGCTACACGCGCCCGGATCTCGTCCCAGATGGGATGGGGTTGCTGCGGCTCCCCATTCGCAAAACGTGGGACGACTAGGAGGAGACGTTCCCCTGCAGCGAGCACAACCTGCCGCCAGCTATGCGACTCTGCGCTTAAACGATCGTTGACGTCCGCGAAGAGAATTCCAGCTGCGCGGAGTGCCTCGAGCTCGGCCTGTCGCCATGTTTGTGCTCGAGGTCGCCATTCGGCTCCCGCGACGCAATGCCACCAGATCACGAGATCTCGCGTTCGGCGCAGCCCGGCCGGTGAGCTGACGTGGTCGATCCGTTCGGCCTCTTCGATGGTCGTAGGTACGACGCTGCCGTGGGAGACGTGTTCGAGCAAGAAACGCGTCTCGACGAGATCAAGAACCTCTCGCGTGTCTTCATCGAGCAAGCGGATGAAGGCGCGCGCCTGCGAGATCGCCGCCCCAATGAGCAGGGTTGCCTCGCGTTCCACCGTGCCGGCCCGAGCAAAACGCTGTTCGAGCCATGAAAGGACACGCTGTGCGACTTCGAGCAGCGCGCCCCTCGGTGCGCCGGTACCCGCATCATGACCTGGCTGCTCGAGCCATTCCGCCACTCGACCCATGCGTTCGGCCACAGCGCCCTCCTGCACGGATCCGCGTAGGGCCTCTGCCGCTTTTTCCTTGGCGTAGTTCCACGTCGGTCCGCCGACTCCAGGCGCCTTGGCGAGCGCATCTGCCAGCCGCTCGCCGATGATTCCCTGAAACGGTCCGACCGGCAGTGTTAGGAGCTCGAGCAACCGGTAGGGATCTCGCGGCTCGAACGCGAGCTCGATGGCCAGCGGCAGCACCTGCAAAGGGGGACGCCAGACCGTTCTTTCAGCGACCCCTTGAGTTGGGAGCCGCTGTGCTTCGAATGCGAGGTCGAGGGCGCTCGTGTCACCCGAGCGGACAACGACAGCGGCCGGGGGGTTCCAGGAAGCAACGAGCGCCGCCGTTGCATGCGCCGCCTCCCAGGAGGACTCCCCGCGCAGAAGCACCAGAGTGCCGTCGCCTTGAAGTCCGCCGCGGACGTTCTGGCCGCGCAGCAGCGCCTGCACGCGCGCGAGATCTGTATCCGCAGGGTGGTGTGCAAAGGTTGGCTCAACGAAAGCAATGTCTGTCCCGCGCTCCTCGAGGAGCGCGAACACGCGTTGCCACCGCCCCGGCCACAAGGTGCGAGCGTCAGCAAGTTGGATAGCGTCCAGTGGTGAGCTCGGCGCCCCCCTAACCGTTTCTTCCACTCGCCGGAGCCGGTCTCCCCTTCCAGCTGGGAGCTTGAGTCCCGTTTCGAGATCGACGAGCGTCCCAAACCGGTGGCCTGCCGCAACGACCGTCTGCCCGTCCCAGCCAGCTTCCACGAGCTCATCGCGCCACGCCAGCAGCGCGGAGGCAGTGCCAAGCGGGTCAACTCGGAACGAGGTTGAGTAGAAACACTCCGCGACCTCATCCAGCGCCTTGAGGCGGCGCACCCAACATTGAAGGCGTTCTTCGACGAGCGATCCACCGTTAGCGAGTCCCAGGCGAAGCTCGAGCTCGCCCAGTAGGGCTGCGGGACCCCAGACTGGGCGCCCGATGTGCGCGATTCCCAAGGGTGGGTCGTTCTCGGACACGGTGGCGCCGTCGAAGCGGAGCCCAACCAGGGGCCTCAGTCGTGCGCTGTCCAACCCACTATGCGCCGCGTTCCTCGCTGCCTCTTCGCCCGAAATAGTTCGTGTGCCAACTGCACTTGGTGTCGATGTCTTCGACAACGGTGTGACGAGGCTGTTGGCGAGCTCCGACGCAGCCTCAGCAGCACCAAGGAGGTCGAGCTGGTCGCGAGCGAATGCCTCGCGCCAGAGGTCGGAGGGAAGGAAGGGCTCGAACTTCTCCCTTCCGAGCTCACGCAGGCGCATCTTCTCGTCTGCAAACGACGCAAGCACCGCCCCGTTGGGCCCGCGAGCCACGACTTCGAGCAGGCGCCGAAGGTCTGCTGAGTCAGCTTCGACGTCGAACCCTACCCCCTCGTCCCGATACGGTAGGCCCGCGATCGAAAGTGCAATGGCCAACGTTTGCTGGGCTCGGGTGCCCTTCCAAACGAAGAGCCGAACACCGCCCTCGAAAGGCTGCGCGCGGGGCCGAAACCCATGGCATTGCGATGCTACGACGCGCCCGCTCGCAAGGATCTCTCGGGCTGTTTCGTCGAGGTACGCTGGCTCTCTCGCACCGTTGAGCAAGTCGCGCATTTGCTCGTGGATCCTTCGATGGATCGTCCCTCCGCGCGACTGGTACCAAGGGGGCCTTCGGCCCTGCGCGCGACTCACGAGCACCTCACGGCGTCCCGGGTCGACCTGCTCGACACGCCAGCGCCTGCCGGCCAGGATCAGATGCTCACCGGGCGGCGGGGCCATCGCAATGGTGCCGATGTCCTCGCTGCCGCAGACGACCCGCAGCTCTGACGGCGCATTGAACGCGGCATAGAACGTGTAGTGCTCGACGAGCTTCAAGCCCTCGGTGCCGACGACCAGAGTTCCTTCGGGCATCTGCTCGATCAGCTCGCGACGGCCCAGCTCACGAAGGAGGGTCGCGAAATCACGGCGCGACACGCCGCCGAACGCCCCGCTAGTGACCGTGCGTTCGTGAAGTACCGGGGCGGCTACGCCCCCCGTTTCAGCCAGCACCGAGAGGATCTGATGAACGAGTGTCGAGAGATGCGACCGATCGGTGGCGGGCGGCTCCAAGAAGCCTGACAGCAAGAGCTCGATCGTGGCTATCCCCTGTAGAAAGGGGAGATGCAGCCCTTCCCAGAGACTGCTTTTCTCGGTAGGTCGGTCCTCTACAAGGTAGCCGCGCAGAACACGGCGCGTATCAGCGCGGCGGCCGCTTCGTCCGAGGCGTTGTTTGAGCGAAGCGACGGACCACGGTGCCGAGACCTGGACGACATCGGAGATTTCACCGATGTCGATGCCCATTTCAAGCGTGTTTGAGCACACGGCGGTGCAGGGTGCTTCGCGACGGAGACGCGCCTCTGCGTACTCACGCTTCTCCTTGGACAAGGAGCCGTGATGGACGACGATCTCGTCTGGAAGACTCATCGCGGTCGCCTGCGTCGTCAGCTCATCCGCGAGCGCCTCGATTTGGGCCTTCGCGTTCGCGAAGACCAAGTTCGTTCTCCCGCGGCAAGCGAGAAGAATTCCCCGAGCCAGCTCGGTCAGGCTGGGATCCCGCGCCTCCTGATCCGGCTTCGTTCCCTTCTCGCCCTCGCGGCTGTCCCTCCAGAGCCCCCTGACGCGAATGGCCAAGGGTGGTTCCGTTCCGTCGCTCGTGATGGCTGTCGCCAATGGCCCACCAGGGCGTAGCCAAGCCAAGGCCCGCTGCGGATCACCGATAGTCGCAGACAACCCGATGCGGACAGGGTCGCATCCAGCACGCAGCCGCAGTCGATAGAGCAGACTGCGGAGCTGGGCGCCGCGTTCGCTTTCCAAGAACGCGTGCAGTTCGTCGATGACGACGTAGCTGAGCCGAGAAAAAATCTTGGGTATTTGCGCTGGCCGTAGGACGAACATCGCTTCGAGCGACTCGGGTGTGATCAGCAAGACGCCGCTCGGAGCGTCGAGCAGTGCACGACGCGCGGTCGCGTCGATGTCCCCGTGCCATTTGTGGACGGGCATTTCCATCCGTGCGCACAAATCCTCGAGCCGCCGGAACTGATCGTTGATGAGAGCCTTGAGCGGCCCGATGTACATGGCGCGCACCGAACCGCCAGGGGCCTCGGCGATCGCCGACAGCACCGGTAGGAACGCGGCTTCGGTCTTTCCGCTCGCTGTGGGCGAGCTGATCACGCAATCGCCGGTGCTCAGGAGGAGATGGCGGATCGCCTTGGTCTGTATCGGTCGCAGCTCCTTCCAATCCATCTCCCAGAGCTTCTGCTGGACCGACCGATGCAGGAGCTCGAACGCAGTGGTCATCTGAGCTTGAACTCGACGAGGTCGTCTTCGTCGGGTACCGGGGTCGGGTTCGCCTCTGCGGAAGCAGTCGGATTCACGTCGACAGCTGGGACTTGGCCGAGCGCACCCTTCCAATCGTGCGAAGGATCCGCCTCGAGCAAATTCATGAGGCCGACGAAGCGCATCACCGTGTCGCGAGGCGTCCGAAAGTAGTCGTCGCCGAGGGTGCGCTTCGAATAGTCAATGAATTGTCGGAGGCCTTCATCGGGCAACAGGAGCTTGTCGGGATCCCCTCCGGCAAAGACGTTGCGGATTTGGTGCAACAGGACGTAAAGGTCCTCGGGCGTCAGGCTTTTAAGCCGAATGACGGGGCCGGCGAGGTCGACGACTTCATCTTTGGCGAATTCGTTCGGCGCTAGCCTTGTGGCGAGCGCTTCGTAGCTGTAGAGGCCGCGCCTCTTGTCCGTGAGGCACTCCTCAGTGCCGGCGAACACTACCTGAAGCCCTTCAACGTGAGCCTGCAAGCAGTCGTTCACAATTCTTAGAATTGCTTCGTAGTTCGCTGCGCGGGCTCGGGTACTCGGCAAGCGGTGCGAAAGCACGACCAGTTCGTCCACGCAGACGACGAGCCCCTGGTATCCCATAATTCGCGCAAATTTCGCGAACAGCTTGAGATAGTCGTAGATGTCCGCGTCATCGATGATGGCTCGGACGCCCAGCTCGTTGCGTGCTTCGGTCTTCGTTCCGTATTCCGCGCGTAGCCAGCGGAGGGCCGCCTGTTGTGTCGCTTCATCGCCCGCCCGGTAGGCTTTCAGGTAACGGACCAATACGGTGTGGATGTCGAAACCGCTGACGAGGTCTTGAAGCGGTCGCAGTTGGTGCGCGATCGCGCGCTCCAGCTCCACTTCGTCGCCGCTCGAGCGATTGCTGAGATCCGAAATCCACCGTTCTACGATCGATCCGAGGGCGCCGCCTTCCGGTTTGGCCTTTGACGCGAGGTTGTGCATCAGCTCGGCAAACAGCGCTCGGGCCTGACCGGACGTGCCATGCAGACGCCGGTCGGTGGTGATGTCGGCGCGTGCGACGAGGAAGCCCTTCTCCAAGGCAACCATGCTCGCGAGGTTTAGGAAGAAGCTCTTGCCGGCGCCGAACCGACCGATGACGAAGCGGACTCCCGCTCCACCGTCGCTCGCATGCTGCAGATCGTTCAAGATCGCCGCTACTTCAGCTTTCCTACCCACCTGAATGTGGTGGAGGCCTACGCGCGGAACCACGCCGGCTCTGAGAGCTTTCAGGATAGCTTGCCGATCCCGTTCCTTGATTTTCGGGTGAGGGACTGCTTGGGCACTCATGCGCTTTGCCTCCTAAGGATGTCGGCGCGTATTTGCCAAGGTTCTGCGTCTTCGATGAGGAACTCGCCGTACACTTCGTCCGACCAAGTGTTGATGGTTTCGACGATCGCTCCCGGCATCAGGTTTCGCTTCTTCGCGAGCGCCCTTACGTCAGCGCCGCTCCAGGTTGGCCTTGAGATGAGCTCGGCGAGCACGCCGTGGTACCTGACGTCCAGGCCGGTCGCTAGATTGGCGACTTCTGCCGGGACCACATCGCGCGTCACTTGAGCCATTGGTTCGCCACCCGCTGGCACCGGGAGGTCCTCCTCTTCTTCCTTGTCGAAGACATCGGCGAGCATCGCGGCAACGTCTCTCGTGTCGGCCAGGATCGCGGCGATCGCGTTTTGATCGAGCTCGACCAGCCGATCCTTCCCTGGTGCCTTCGGTAGCTGCTCGCCCGCCTCTGCACTTGACGCCGCCCGTATTTCCACCGCGGCGTCGCTGGCGAGTCTAGCTCCTGAAGCGGCGATGGCAGCGGCGAGGTCGGCTGCTGAGAGACCAAGGGCCTTGTACAGGCTACGCAGCGTCTGGTGCTCTTTGTCGGTAATGACGCCGTCGGCGGCGGCAACCGAAGCTAGGACGCGGCCGACCTTGAGCAAATCGTCCCGAGTGCGGGTCGATTGTAGCTTCTTGGCCAGCGTGGCAGCCCGGACAGGCTGTCGGGTCAAGAGATGTTGGAGCGCCACGAAGCGAGTCCGAAGGGACTCGTCCAGGCTGAACGTATTGGAGAGCATGGAAATGACTATGTAAGCCTCCTCGTCCATCAAGGTCCCGTCTGCCATGGCTACTTGCATGGCCAACGACAGCAGCACGAAGGCAGGGCCGTACAGTTTTAGATCAGGGCACGACGAGTCTTGCGCTTGCCAAACGAGCAGCTCGTCTCGCCAACGCGCGCCTTTCCTCTGCGCGCGTGGATCCGGCTCGACCGCATACCCAAGCTCGGCCCCGGTCTCCGCAACCTTCCGCAATTGCGCCGCCGAGATCTTCTCCGTCTTGGCGACGCCACCTAGCGCGGCGAGGTCCCCGGCACTGACGAGGCGGAAGCCGCCAAGCTTGGGTGCGGCAGCGACGAAAGCGTCCCAGCGTTCCTGGTGTGGGTGATCGTACTGCTCACGAAGCTCCTCCGGTAGCGCCGCCCAGGCTTCCGCGCTGAGGGCACCGTCATGCTTTTCCTTGAGGCGGGTCGCCTTTCGGAGGTCGTCGACGCACTGGTTCCAGATGCGAACCAGTGGCACGAATTGACTGGGCCGTCGCAGAATGTCCGGCAGCGCGAAGGTGATCTTTGCGCCCGTGCGCTGCCAGGTAGCGCTACCCGGTCGGTACTCGAGCGTAAGCTCCTTCTTCGCAGGCACGAGGAGGATGCCATCGCCAGCAGCCTCTCGGTACCGAGCAGCGAAGAGGTGAGCGAGTTCTTGTTCTGCGCGTTTGACGACTACGCCTCGCTTCGCATCGTCCATCGAGGCAGCGACACGCATGGCATACCGGTCCGGTAACGGACGCCCGCGACGATGATACCAAGCCAATACGGCCGCCACGGCGGACGAAGAGTCCTGGAAGAGCGTACCCAGGCTTCGGTCGAGCTCCTCCTCGTCCGCCGACTCAAGTCGTGCAAGTCCCGCAAAGACGAGGAACTCCGACGCATAGCCTCTGAATGAAGCACTCCGCCGCCCGTGAATAGCCAAGAGTCTGCGCACTTCGCCGCAGCAGATCACGACGTCCGCTGCATCGCGCAACGCGCGCCATTCGAGCCCGTAGAAAAATATGAACACGTACCCGAGTTCGATGTTCGGGTCTGTTCGGCCGCCCGCCATCCAATCCAAGTAGCGCGCACGCTGATCAGGGTCGCTCTCGGAATAGCTTGGCCAATACGGTAGCGGCCCGGCGTGACGCGCATCTCCAACGGGCAGTGAGGTCACGATCGTGCTCGCGTCGGCGCCGGCGGTCGTCGCAGCTACGAACGTCAACGGTCGCGCAATGTTTCGACCCGCGATGGAGATCGCCTCGTTGGGCCCAACAAAGCGCCGACTCGAGCGCGTTGGCGCCGTTGGAACCGGCGGCGACGGAACGAATGGCGCAACCGGCTCGCGCGACCGTGGGGGCTCGGGAGATGGCGCCGCGGGCATCGGGATGGTTCCGGACGGTGGCACCGCCACCGGCTGGTGCGCCTGCTGAGCGTACCCGGCAGGAGAGCTGGTGATGCGCGCGATCTCCTGAAGGGCGTTCGCCGCGTGCCAAGTTGCCGCGGGTGTGCTCGCCTGAAACAAGGTGTTCAGCCCGCTTCCCGATTGCAGTGCCAGTTCCCCATACTCCAGGACCGGTAGCTGGCGGTTGTTGTTGAAGCGCAGATCGGGGCCGCCCGACTTATTGACGAATCGCCAAGTAGTTCCGATGTTTTTCGCATCCGGCGGAACGGGCCCATCCTCGACGAACGATGTGCTCCTGTGCGCGGCCGATAGCCGTTCGTAGGGCACCGCCGCAAGCTGCTTTCCCTCACGCACCAGCAAGCGATCAGGAAGGAGCAGAAACTCCTGAGAGCCGACCGAGATGGCCCAGGCTTCGATGTTCAAATCGAGCCCCTTGATCGACCCCGGGGCGCATCGCGTTGGGTGCCGTTCGATCAGCGTGTTGGCCCCTGCGTGGTACTTGCTCTGGTCCGTTCTATTCGAGCTATGGATGCGCCATAGAGAACGGGCACTCGCAAGCGATTCGCCCACGGCGTCGCACAGCGCGAGCCGGCCGACGATTTCGTCGTTGTCGACGTCATAGAAGATGCGTGCGGTGCGCCGCTCCCGGTCCCACCGATAGACAAAGATGCCGGTGAGAGCGACCACGGCAAGCCAAAACAAGAGGAACGGCGACGTCACCAGCCAGAGCAGGAAGATCACTGCGCTCCACGCGTACACCTTGAAAAGGTTCGTTCGGGTGATCCGTTTCCGAACCTCTTCTAGCGCGGCATCCGGCGCGATCTGTGCGAGCGTCGCCGCGGAGGCGGTTGCAATCTGGCCAGTCGGCGATGGCGCAGGCGCGCCGTGTGCCGTGTGGGCTGGCGCCTGCTGATGACGCGAGTCGCCAAGCTTGTGCTGGTACCGAAAACCGCCGGCACCGAAGCTCACGTAGGTTCCACGTGGCCCGACGGAGACGCGGGCGCCGCGAACCCCTGCGGACAGCCCGATGCCGCTGCGTGACAGGTTCACGCGTAGGGGTCCAAAGGCGAGTGATTTACGGGCGGACCACCCCATTCGACCCCCTCAAATGGAACGCGAGCCCGCCGCCTGGTCCAGCAGTGCCCGGACTAACAACGAGGTACATCAAGCGTAGGAGGATCCGACCAAAACAGCCCGCATTCAAGGACGATCGACGATAGGCTCGTTCTGACGCCACTTTTCTGAGGGGCTCGCGTTGCCACAGGCGCAGCGGGAGTAAGTTGACCACGGCCAAATAAATACCCATTGCGCCCATCCGCCGCGTCGGTCCCGTTCATGAAGTTGCTTGCCAACAGAGTAGTCGCTCCACGCCGAGGGACTCCCGCGGAATCCCGACTGGGTCGTCGAATGGCCGATTCCTAAGGGAGCCCTCCGGGACGGGAATCGCGTGTCGACGTTGGGTCATCGCCGGGTCAACCGGATCGACAACGATGACCAGCCCCGTTCCCTCGGTGAG
>Ga0070682_100001184_pt1 | contig 14886 bp, 11 predicted proteins | sample KBSC63LmetaG_FD_64668 | JGI IMG/M metagenome (GOLD analysis project Ga0070682, IMG submission 64668) | Corn rhizosphere microbial communities from Kellogg Biological Station, Michigan, USA - KBS C6-3L metaG | ecosystem: Host-associated > Plants > Roots > Rhizosphere | place: USA: Michigan... | reverse complement strand
TATGAGTTATGAGTTATGAGTTATGAGTTATGAGTTATGAGTTATGAGTTATGAGTTATGAGTTATGAGTTATGAGTTATGAGTTATGAGTTATGAGTTATGAGTTATGAGTTATGAGTTGACAACGCAAAGTACTTCAATTTGAAAAAATCTAAACTCTTAATTCTGAACTCTAAACTCATTTGATGTTAATACTATCCAAAAAATGCTGATAATTCTTCGCATTGATCTTATGTTCTTCATAAGAGCTGGTGAAATTAGACAGTCCCGACCAATCGGGGCGGGCAACGAAGAATAAATAATTCGTGACCGGGGCATTCAATACCGCATCAATGGTTTTTGATGATGGCGTGCAAATAGGGCCGGGAGGTAGTCCTTTGACAAAATAAGTATTGTAAGGAGAAGATTTGGCTGCATCGATGTGCGAGGACCGGATCCGCTTTAAAGCAAAATTCCTCAATGCGAACTTTACGGTAGGATCGGCTTCCAGCCTTTGTCCGGAGTGAATGCGATTGAGATAAACACTTGCAACATTACCTTTGTCTTGCTCCTTATTGGTTTCTTCTTCCACGATACTCGCCATAGTGTACACCTGGTCAGGCGTCATGTTGAGCTCACCGGCTTTTTTCATTCTTTCTTCATCCCAGAATTTATCTTTCTCTGAAACCAGCCTCTTAAATATCTTCGCTGCAGAACTATTCCACAGTATGCTATAGGTGTTCGGGATCACGGCAGTCATTGCGATATTGGTATCCAGGCCGTATTTTCTCAGCGAATCGCCGTTGTTCAAAATATTGATGACGTCAACAGAATCACATTCAAAATTTTTGCTGATCTTTTGTGCAAGGTCTTCCTTCGTTCGCAATTTGGTGATGACAAGGTTAACGGGCGACTGCTTACCTCCATTCAACATTCTTACGAGGCTAAGCATACTCATGCTCTTGATCTCGTATCGTCCCGGTTTTACCGAATTGGGATATTTCAATCGCTTCGCAATAAAATCAAAAAAGAAATCACTGCCGATGATCTTTTGATCAAGCAGATCGGCCTTCACTTCGCCGTAGGTTTCACCGGTTTTGATATAAAAATATTTCCCTGTGGGTGCGGAAACGGTGGGACCGAATACCATCCAACCTAAATAGCCGGCGACAAGCAGGAGGAGAAGAAGGATGCCGTAGATTATTTTTTTTCTTTTCATTTTTATGCGATGTTTTCTGCCATCTGGCCGAACAAATTGATTCTGTCATGCTTCGTTCCTCAGTATGAGAAAGGACTCTCGTTTCCACCAAAAAGCAAAGTAAAATAAAAAACCCCGCCACTTATGGCAGGGTTCAAATATTTTCAAATTATTATTATTTAGGCGTATCAACCTTAGGAGTCGCTTGCACGGGAGCCACAGGCTGAGGTGCAGTTGTGGTCTGCGGCTTAAGGCCTTCCGTCACGTTATCATTTGGTGAAGAGGTTGTACCCGTTTTTGGTATAAAAGCTGGTGAAAGCAGGCAAAGTAAGCCAACTATACCGGCAAAAAGCCAGGTTCCTTTTTCCAAAACGTCGGTGGTTTGTTTTACACCCATTAGCTGGTTGCCGAAGCCACCAAAGCTGGATGACAATCCGCCGCCTTTTGGATTCTGTATCAATACGATCAAACCCAGTATCACAGAGGCAATGATCACTAAAACTCCAAATAAAATTAACATGTTAGATATCTTTTAATTGTTCGATTTTGGCTGCAAAGTAAGCGCTTTTGGAGGGATTCATCAAACTTAATTTTTGGTAGAGTTCAACGGCCTTCCCGCGTTTGCCCTGGTTGGCCAGCACCTCTGCCATGGCTTCGGTAACGACCTCCTCTTCCTGGTTGCTTTTTTCGGCGAGGGCCTGAACGGTGAGATCTGACTGCTCAGCCGGTTTTTCCGCATCGGCTAAGGGCTGGCTACCTGCCGCCTGGCCCGGAAGCTTCTTCATCGTTTTTAGCCATTCGGTGAAACTTTTGAGCTGCTTCCCCAGTTTATCCGTCGGCGCTGCTTCCTCGCTGAGCTTGATGCCCTGCGAAGCAAAATAGTCCACCAGGTGCGCCGGCTCAAAGGAAAGGGCCTCATCGCCTGGATCTTCAGCCGGAATTTTAAGTTCAAATTTCATGGGCTTGTCGCTTTCCATGGATGATGTTTCAGGTTGTTGATTCGTTATCACTTCCTGGTCATTGGATGGATCTTCAGTTATCGGTTGCTTGTTTGTTTGCAACAATTGAAAATTCAACCAATGCGGGTTGTTGAAAAGAACCGCTGCCTTTGCGGCTTGTTTTGAAAAGTCTTCCGTACCCGGCTGCGTTTGCTGTAACAAATAAAACTGGGCCGCGGTGAAATAAGGATACTCATTCGTGATCGACTGCAGCAATGGCGCATTGCCATCATCGCTGAAATTTTTGTTGAACAACCTTTCAAATACCGCTTTATTATCCATGAGTCAAAACTAAACTTTCCCGCAAATATTTACCAGTTTGAAAATATTTTATTGAAGATATCGTCAACAATGTCTTTAACGATATTGGGCAATAAGGTAGATTCCACCTGGGGAAGCGTTTGATTGGCAGAGAAATCAAAGTTTCGCTGTATGTCGAATTCGCCGCTCTTGGTATCATCCAGTGTATTCTTAAAGATCAGGTGAAAGCCAACCGTTAGCCTGTTCACGCTTGCATTGCCATTGCTGATACCGGTAGTGGTAGTGTAATACTGAGATACATAACCGCTAATATCATAATGCGCATCATCGTTATTGGTTTGCTGCAACCTTGTTGTGCCGATGATCTTCTGCTTTACTTTTTCCGTCAACTGTATGCCCAACTGCGTATTTACGTACTGTGCTTTATTCTCGAAGAAGTTCACCCGAAAGGTTTTTACTTCAGGCGGGGGAGGGTTGGTGTCTTTGAAGCCGTATTTGCAGGTAGAGTACGTGAATACGGTGAATAGGGAGAGGCAAGTGGCGAGTAGGAGCAAACTCCTGCCAGCAGACATGATTCGACTGCGCTCATCACCCCACTCACCACTTACCATTGCCCTCTTACTATTCTTCAATATCATATTCTTTCAATTTTCTGTACAAGGTCCTTTCACTAATTCCCAGGTCGAGCGACGCATCCTTCCGTTTTCCCTTATGTTTTTTTAGCGCCTTGACGATGAGTTCTTTTTCTTTATCGACAATACTCAGCGATTCTTCCACATCCTCATGCGCATGGATATCGTCATTGCCATGATGAAGCAATACGGGCTGACCAGGATTGGTTACGGCCGAATGCTTGCTCATTTCAATACCGTTAGTGTCATTGGTATACATTGGCGCATGTTGCGCAAGCGAAGGATTTTGTAATAGATCGAAGAACATCTTCTTCAACTCATTTACATCCTTCTTCATGTCGAAGAACAATTTGTACAGGATATCTCTCTCATTGGCAAACTCAGCCTGGCTTACTGCACCCGGACCGCCAGCTGCTAAAACCGGAAGCCTCGAATAATTATGTTCGGGTAAAAAACTCTTGAGCGTATTTGCATTGATAGTTTTATCCGGGCTCAACACCGATATCTGCTCCGCAATATTCTTCAATTCCCGCACATTGCCGGGCCATGGATAATTAATTAACACTTCTTTTGCGGCATCGTCCAATTGAACCGGTGTTGCACGATAGCGGTCTGCAAAGTCTGTTACGAATTTGCGAAAAAGCAAAGGAATATCTTCCTTCCTTTCGCGAAGCGCCGGAACCCTGATGGGCACTGTATTTAAACGATAGTAAAGATCTTCCCTGAACTTATTGGTTTGAGTGTATTCGATGAGTTCTTTGTTGGTTGCCGCTATCACACGCACGTCGGTCTTTTGCACTTTGCTGCTACCCACGCGAATATATTCACCCGCCTCGAGCACACGAAGTAAGCGTGCTTGCGTGCCAAGCGGTAATTCACCGATCTCGTCAAGGAAGATGGTACCGCCGTTTACCGTTTCAAAATATCCTTTTCTACTATCTACCGCGCCGGTAAAAGATCCTTTCTCGTGCCCGAATAATTCCGAATCGATGGTGCCCTCAGGAATAGCGCCGCAGTTAACAGCAATAAATGGATTGTGCTTTCTAGCGCTGAGTGCATGGATCACCTGCGAAAAAACTTCTTTACCCACGCCGCTTTCACCATTGATGAGTACGCTCAGATCGGTATTGGCTACCTGCACAGCAACATTCAACGCATGATTGAGGCCGGCAGAGTTGCCGATGATGGCGAAACGATTTTTTATTGATTGTAAGTCCATAGTTTTTGCCACAGAGAACACAGAGGCACAGAGATGCACAAAGTGTTCGTGTTATTTTTGGTTAGTAACCGGTTGCCCTAAAAGCGTGCCCGATGTACAGCTTTCTATTTTCACTGACACATAGTCGCCTTTTTTATAGCTGCCCTTTGGAAACACCACCACCTTATTTTGATCAGTTCTTCCGAATAATTCATCATTACTTTTTTTCGATACGCCTTCAACCAATACCTTGAAGGTTTTGCCTACCTCTTTCTGCATGCTTCGCAAAGAGTGGGCACGGTAAAGATCAACCAGCTCCTGCAGCCTTCTTTTTTTTACATCAAGCGGCACATCGTCCTCAAATCTTCTTGCAGCAAGAGTGCCCGGCCTTTCGGAATAAAAATATAAATAAGCGAGATCGTATTTGCAATAGTCAAACAGGCTCAAGGATTGTTGATGGTCATCTTCGGTTTCGGTACAAAAGCCGGTGATCATGTCGGTTGATATTCCGCAATCGGGTATCAACTCTCTTATCCTGTCAACTTTGGCGATATACCATTCCCTGCTATAGGTTCTGTTCATCATCTGCAATACACGGCTACTGCCGCTTTGCACGGGTAGATGAATATAGTTACAGATGTTTTCATACTTGAGCATGGTATGCAACACTTCATCTGTGATGTCTTTTGGATGAGAGGTTGAAAAACGCACACGCAACAAGGGAGAGATCATCGCCACCCGTTCCATCAGCATGGCAAAACTTACCTGCACATCTTTTTGTTCATCTATCCAATGGTAGCTGTCAACATTTTGTCCCAGCAATGTTACCTCGCGATAGCCTTGCTCAAACAGCGTTCTGCATTCATTGATGATCGAATCCGCATCACGACTTCTTTCTCTGCCCCTGGTAAAAGGCACCACGCAAAACGAACACATATTATTGCATCCACGCATGATACTTACAAAAGCAGTAACACCATTGCTATCCAAACGAATGGGAGCGATATCAGCATAAGTTTCTTCGCGGCTCAATAAAACATTTACTGCTTTTTGTCCCGTTTCCGCTTCGCCGATAAGAGAAGGAAGTGTGCGGTATGCATCGGGGCCAACAACTATATCAACCAATTTTTCTTCTTCTAAAAATTTCTCTTTCAATCGTTCTGCCATACAGCCCAACACGCCAACTAGCAGGCCCGGTTTTACTTTCTTTAATTTCTTGAATTCAGAAAGGCGAAGCCTTACCGTGGCTTCCGCTTTTTCGCGTATCGAGCAGGTATTGATCAATATGATATCGGCGGCAGTAAAATCCTTTGTGGCGCCATAGCCATCATCGAGTAAAATAGATGCGATCACTTCGCTATCGGCAAAGTTCATGGCGCAGCCATAGCTTTCGATATAGAAATGCTTTTTATATGCCTGAACATCCCGGGCAAAAGGGGCAAAAGCTTCGCCCTGTCTTGCTTCATCATGTTTGGTGTCTGTCAACAATTCCGGCATCTTTTGGTCAAAATTTAGGAGGACAAAGATAGCCAAAAAGAATGGCACTGTGTCAGTATGGCAGAACGAAGTTTCTATTTAACATAAGAATTTGATGCATTCCTCATACAGTATCCATGCTTAAACTATGAAGTATCCATGGAGTATCAGCGAAGGATCGATAATATTGATTTGAGGTTTGGGTTTGGGTTTTCTGTTGTGGAGCCCACCAAAGGAGGAAGGCTGTTTTGAATTGAAAAAACCGAAAACTAAAAACCAAAAACTGAAAACTCTTATTAGATTTGTGACAGACCCTTCTACCTATCCCTAAATCTACCCAAATGCAAAAGATCCGCCTGATCCTCGCTTTGATTTTTATTATCCCGACTGTAAACTATGCGCAGGAGCTATCCAAATTTGGAGACGTGAGCAAGGAAGAATTAGCGCTCAAAGAATGTGCATTTGACAAGGATGCTAATGCCATTGTTTTTCTGCATGAAGCGGTATCTGATTATGATAACACAGGAGCACTCATAACGATCCATCATATCCGTTTGAAAATATTAAAAGAGTCGGGGCTTGATGAAGCCAATATTGAAATACCGTTTTACAGGAAGAATGATTTTGAATACATCGACAAAGTGGAGGGCCTTACTATCAACGCAACAGCTGATGGAAACATGACCAAGGACAAACTTGACAAGAGCACTGTTTATTCAAAAGAGATCGATAAAAGATTCGGTGAAGTTTTTTTTGCGTTCCCTTCTGTGAAAGTGGGAAGTATCCTGGAATACAAATACCGCAGTACGATGAAACACTATGGCGGTCTTGATGACTGGGATTTCCAGGGAGAATTGCCTGTTGTATTGAGCAAATATTATTTGGTGATCTTACCCGGTCTTGAATTTGCATATCTCGTCAACAAAAGGCCGGACCTTGCTGTAGTGGCAAAACCTGTGCCCGACAAAGGTGCGATCTATTTTGAGATGCAGAATGTGCCGGGCCTGCGAAGGGAACCATACATGGATGCACGTAAGGACTACCTGCAAAAAGTGACCTTTCAATTGAGTAAATATAAAAAAAGCGGAAGCGAAGAAGGATATATGTCCTCGTGGTCGGAAGTTAACAAGCAATTGATGTTTGACCCTGTATTCGGAGAACAACTAAAAAAGAATATCCATGCTGATGAACTGGAACCGTTGCTTTCATCCGCCCGATCGCCACAGGAAAAAATGAAGATCGTATATGATTTTGTACGAGGCAATATGATATGGAACCGGATTCACAGCAAGTACTCGATAGATGGTGTGAAAGAAGCATGGAGAAAGAAAACGGGCACCAGCGGCGATATCAACCTGCTGTTGGTGAATATGCTGCAGGATGCGGGGCTCAGGGCTTATCCCATGCTGGTAAGCGAACGAGCGCATGGGAGAATAAATGCGGATTATCCTTTTATCGACCAGTTCAACTCTGTTTACGCCTGCGTTACCATTGATTCAAGGAATTATTATCTCGATGCAACGGATCCTTATTGTCCGGCGCACATCACACCATACGATATATTGAATACAACCGCTTTCATCGTAAATAAGAATTCCGGTGAGTTGATCAATATCAAAAATGATTCATTGCAATACACCGAAACCATCATCAGCAATATGGATGTGAAGGAGGATGGATCGATGAAAGGAACGATCTCGGTGCAGAGCGAGGACTATGCCAGGATGGAGAGATTGCAAAATGCTGCAGAGGATAAGGAGAAGACAAAGAACAGTTATTTTCATATTGAAGGTTTTCCGATGGAGATCACCGATTTCAAAATAAAAAATAAGGAGAATGATTCTCTTGCGCTTGAACAGGAATTTGAGTTTGCCGGTCAGCTAAACAGTTCGGGCGACTATAAACTGGTGCCATTGAATTTTATCCCGGGATTTAGTAAGAACCCTTTTATCAGCGATCATCGTTTTTCAAATATCAATTTTGGTTATAGGCGAACTTTCAAACTTACCAGTTCCATACAACTACCTGATGGCCTGGTGCCGGATAATCTTCCAAAAGCAGTGCGAATGACCACGCCTGACAATAGTTTCCTTTTTACCCGTAAGCTGGCTTATGATTCGGCATTTCATATTATCGACTGCAATATCTATCTCGCATTCAATAAAAGCCTTTTCGACGCAGGTGATTATGACACGTTGAGAGAGGTGTATAAAAATATATTTGCGTATCTGAAGGAGCCGATCTTGCTGAAGAAACGATAATTTTTTTTTCAAACTGATACACTATCCGGCGATAAGGAGTGTATCAGTTTGAAATTAGCAAATCGTTCTGCAATTGCATGTTCCCAATACTCCAGGGTTTTCGCCTCCATCCCGACATGTATGTCGGGACGTACCTGTGCCGGCGCTCTATTTGCTTCTTTCGAAAAATATGCTACGCATTTTTCGAATCCCGCCGTCGGCGTGACCGAACCAAATAATGCGCCTTACACAGGTACTGGTATAAACTCGAGTCATTGATTCATCGTTTGAGCTCTAAACGTCGCTTCGCTCTGCGCTCCGATGTAGAATTACTGAAGCTGAGTTTACAGTAGTGCAAAAGCTAAATCATCCCGCACGTGCGGGACGAAAAAAGGATGTAATTTTTTTCGGGCGCCTTTTTTGTTTCTTTTTTGGGCGAAGCAAAAAAGAAAAAGTAAAAAAATATCACAGATGTTAAGATCAATTTTCATACTGTGCCACCACACTTGTTTTATATATCCAGTGTTCTGCCATAAAAAGCGTAAATTCACTGAGTTCAAACAATTCGTTTTGTTTCCCCGCATGGGTATTTGTAAATAAGCTTCCTCATTATGCACACTAATCTTTATATCGTTCGTCACGGTAAGATCAACACAGATGAAAAAAGCCGGGGTGAATATCTTCACCTCAGCGATGAGGGCAAGGCCTTTGGCACTTACCTCGACAAACATTTTAAAGATATCTATTTCGATCATATTTTTTACCAGTCAACTGATGTTAAGACCAGCGACCCCTACAATCGCTGCCGCAATACCATCCAGGGAATGAAAGGAGTGAAGACGGAATTCGATAAAACACAGGTTAGCAAGGTTTTTAGCGGGTTGAACGAAGAAGGTTCAGCTGTATTGAATGTAATGCTTTGCTTTAGGGCCGAAGGATTTAATGTGATCAGCAATATCATTCACCCGCATTCGGAAGAAGAATTCAGTAAGGATTATCATCGTGTTTTTCACTACCAGTTCGACGAAAATAATTATCGGTTCGTTAGGAAGTTCAGTGCGGAAGTAGCAGGTGTATAAAAAAGGGATGCCGTTGAAAGCACCCCTGTTATTCATCGCAGAACAATTCTAAAACATAAATCCTTTTATTTCATTATTATCGCTTTTCTGAAAAATTATCCTTCCCAGTTCATCTAATTTATAATCGGGAGTTTTATCGCCCAACAGGATGCTTGAAATAGGCTTGCCATCTATTTTACTCACGATCACGGCTCCTGAATTCTTCGCTTCATTATTTCCACCCAATGCAGTTAATACCGCCATGAAGTCGTTGGCTTGCTTTGTAGCTTTAAAGCGCTTGCTGATAGATGCAAAACTGCTTGCTGCTGCCCCGGCAAAAGCGACAGCATTGGCCTGGCTATTCTTGATATCCCTATCCAGTGAAGGATCAGTACTTCCATAATATCCTTTGGCGTAGCTTAGCTGGGCACTGCGGCTCAGCTCTGCTGCGGCCATCATGGATGACGCCAGTCCACCAAGCCCGCTTAATACTTTACCCATACCTGTTCTGCCGGGAGCCCTATTGTACGCATGCCATACCAGTTTACCATTATAGTCGTACAGTGCTGCATTTTGATCAGAAGTAAGCAGAACGCCGTTTTCTCTTACCTGCAGCGAAGTGGGATCTTCTTTTCCGTCAAAATTGATACCTGTTACCCATTCGGCGAGGTCGCCGGTTGTATAATCAACTTTGTAGATCTTATCATTTCCAAACACGTATCCTATTTTATCGCTGGAATTATCGCCTACACAATTTTTAACTTTAAACCCTTTTTTCCAGGTCTTGTCACCGCTCTCAATGTCCAATATATTGATCTCTTCAGATGTGCGATAGTACAAACCCTGAGGTACTACCTGAAGGTCGCGGATATCACCTTTGATGGATAGGGGCTTTTTGGTTACCGATTTTCCCGCATCCAGGTCAATGATGCTGATATAATTATCGCCATTATCCCTTTCAGTTGCTAAAATGAGTTTACTGCCTACCATTTTGTAAGCGCTTACATCTCCCTGCAGGTCAATTTCATCTCCCCATTTATTTTCTCCGGTCTCAGGATCAATGCATACAAGAGAAGCACGATTTTTTCCTGAAGCCGACTTCCTTTTTATCTTTCCAAGCAAACCTCCGCCACTGCTGCCTTGCGTAGTTTGATCCTTTTGAGTTTTTTCGGTAGTGGTTACCAGCATCCCATGCGTGTCGGAAAGAATATATGCCACGGGCGACTGCAACTCAACTTCTTTAGTTACGGGTTTGCCATCCGCATTGTTATAGGCCAGCAATGCTTCCTGGTTCCAGAAATACACTTTATCCTTGTTGTTATTCCTAATAAAAAATTGTGCACTGGTGGAAGTTGCATTGGCGCTGAGGTCAACGTGTTGTTTTTTGCCTCCCATTAAACCTCCGAACGCAGATTTTTTATTCTCTTCCATGGCCACTATGGGCTTTTCTGTTTTCTTTTCAACGCTCCACAATACGTCGCCGGTTTCCGGGCTCAACTTGTAGATATTTTTCGTGGTGGCAATATAAATGCCATCGTTTGTGGCAAGTCCGTTTGATACAACTTCTTCACTGTTTTTGTCAAAAAGTTTAAGTTGCTCCCAAACCTTATGGCCGTCTGTCAAGGAGATCATTACCATTTCCAGCTTTCCCTTAGAGCGGGAAGTGCCGTAAAACATCATGCTATTTAATTCAGGGATATGTATCCTTTTGGTAACATTTGCCAGGTCGAGGTCTTTAGTGTCTGCCACCACTTTTCCCGTAGCAAGGTCGATTATTGTATGTTCCGCCCCTTTCAGGAATTTATTTTTGATCAGCGCAGCATAAGGTGTTCCCTCTATGGGGTCGTAATTTTCTTCCTTAACATCGTCAAGGTTGTCAACTTTCCACGTTTCCTCCCCGTTTTCGGGGTTAAGGCCGTATAATGCATCGCCGGTACACACTACCAGGATGCCTGCATCTGATACCTGGTACCATTTAACATTTCCCGGAAATTTTTTTGTCCATTCTTTTGCGGGCTGCTGCCCGTACATTGTATTGGTTAAAAGAAAAGCCATGAACAGCACGAGTATTTTTTTCATTTTTATAAAGTTTGAAGTAAAAGTGCGAAATTTAAAGAATGCCGGGAATACCCGCCACAGGGTATTTTATCAACCGCTAAATTCAAATTTCAATTATGCGATACCGTAAGCTATTTCTTCTGATGATCCTTGCAGGAGTGGCAGGAGGTGCTTCCGCTCAATCCCTGCACCAAACTGCTGCCCAGCAATCAGCCAATAAAAAAGGTACACGTACCAACACGGGCAAGCCGGGCCCTGCCTATTGGCAAAATAGTGGTGACTATGATATCCATGTCAATTTCAATCCAGCAAATAATTTATTAAGTGGCGAAGAAAAGATCACGTATTTCAATAATAGTCCGGATACGCTGAAGCGCCTGATCATCCATCTTCTTCCCGATCTTTATAAAAAGGGTGTTAAACGTTCCTCCAATATCGATCCGAAAGATGAGAACGAGGGCCTCAGCATTGAGCTGATGAAAATAGGGAACGAGCAAATGGATATTTCCAATAAGAAGAAAGCGTTTCACAGCGGTACCAATCTTATGGTAATGCCTAAAGATGTTGTGTTGCCGCATACAAAGATCGACCTGAAGATCAGTTGGCATTATACGGTCAACACCGGTTCGCAGGTGCGCACGGGCATGGTCGACAGCGGTTCTTATTTCATCGCTTATTTCTTTCCCCGCATTGCAGTGTATGATGATATCGATGGATGGGACGACTGGAGTTACAATGGTATGCAGGAATTTTACAACGACTTCGGAAACTTCAATGTTGAAATAAAGGTTCCCTTCAACGATGTGGTATGGGCAACAGGGGAGAGGATCGGCGAAGAAGCGAATCTCGGTCCGGCGATCATGCAAAAATTACAACAGGCAAAGAACTCAGAAAAGATCGTACACGTGATCGACTCGGCGGACTATAAAAACCAGGCAGTGATCAACTCTGATAATACCGGGATATGGAGATTCAAGGCAAACAATGTAAGCGATTTCGCATTTGCACTGAGCGATCATTATGTGTGGGATGCCAGTACAGTGATGGTGGATTCTGCAAGCAAAAGAAAGACCCTGGTGAGCTCCGCATACAATACCATTCACCGGGATTATTTTGATGTGGCCAACCAGGCTCACGAGTCGGTGTACTACATGAGCCATCTTTATCCGAAGGTCCCGTTCCCATTTCCACAGATCACGATATTTGATGGCACCGACCAAATGGAATATCCGATGATGGTGAATGATAATCCCACAGAAACGCATAAAGACGCGGTTCAATTGACTTCGCACGAAATATTCCACAGCTATTTCCCTTTTTATATGGGCATCAACGAAACAAAATATGCCTGGATGGATGAGGGCTGGGCAACGATCGGGGAATCTGTTATCTCACCATTGATGGGCGAACCGGAAGACGAAGGTATTTATAGTAAGACGCGGTACGAACGCATCAGCGGCACCGATAAAGACATGCCCCTGATCACGAATACAAAATTGTATGAAGGCGCTGCCTATCTAAGTAACTCTTACGGAAAAGGCGGTTTATGTTATTGGGTGTTGCAGGATATGTTGGGCGACAAATTATATTTCAAGGCCTTGCACCAATATATGAACGACTGGCATGGTAAGCACCCGGTGCCTTATGATTTCTTTTATAGTTTTAATAATGCAACCGGCAAGAACCTCGACTGGTTTTGGAAAAAATGGTTTTACGAATGGGTCTATCCTGATCTTGCTATCAATAAAATGGAACAGAATAAAGGGGCTGCTAAAATAACCATCAGTAATAAGGGTGGATTGCCTGTGCCCATTTATCTCATCATTTCATTTGATAAAGGAGAAACCAAAACTGTGCATTTTGGTGCGGATGTTTGGAAGGATGGCAAAACGGAATTTGTGGTAACGCAAAAGTTAGCCAGCAAAATAACGTCGGTTAGATTAGGTAATGACCTTACACCGGATAAGAATGATCTGGATAATCACTGGACAGAAAAATGATGCTGTATTAATTATCGCCTTAACTTTAGCTGCCGATCCTTAACTATCAACTTCCTTAATTATTTGTCTACATGAAAATTTCCCGGATTAGTTTCATCACTGTTATCCTCAGTTCTTTTATTTTATCTGTACGATCTCAAACCATTTGCGAGCGAATGCAGAAAGTTGCCAACGATCTGCCTCCCAAAGTAAAAGAGCGGTTGCCCGAAGATAAAGTTGCAACCGATGCAGATGTGACCTATCTACTGGAGGTTTTGTCGAGTACCGATAAAGCATTGGAAAGGCTGGTTGCGGGAGTCACCGATAGGGAGGTATTAAAGTATTACCATTTTGCTATAATGGCCTCTCATAGCACAGTGGCCAGGGCATTGCTTGAGGGCGAAAAACTGGAAAAGGCTTACCCTCTGTTAAGTTCAATAAGCGACATGGTATTTGCACTGGATGATGATATACTTAAAAACAGCGAAACTATTCATTGCATCAAGACAGACGAGTCAAGAGAAAGCATGAGTGTTGGTGACTACCAGGAATTTGCGGTAAATTATTATGCCTGTTACATGAGTAGTTGTTGCTTTCTTAACAAAATGGAAGAGGCCGATAAGCTATTCGATCATGTTGCCAAATACAATCTCTGGAACGTGCAGGAGTCGGCTTACACAACTGCAGCCATCTATGTTCACAGCAAATGGGCAAACCATGTTGCGGATGATCACCGGGTAGTGGCATCTGATTACCTGCTCAAACTGTATACGGAAAAAAGTGTCAGAGATTCAGTGACGATGCCGATCAATACGTTGCTACAGTCTTTGAATGATCCTGCTTTAGTAGATACCACAATGCCTAACCGGGCCAATGAGCTTTACCTGATCTACCAGGACATACATTTTTTTCGCTTCCGAAATAAAGACTATGATGTTATGCCGGAGCAGGTAGAGTCCGATATGTTTGCCCAGGCGATGAGTTGTATGACTTACCACACAAATATTCCCGAATTGCTGGAAACAATGAAATATAATAATCATCCCGTTGTAGATCGTATCATTAACATGAATGACCCCGAATTATTGAATAAAGTGATCTTTATGTTTGAACAATATATTCAACGGGCAGGGAAAAATCTAAGAGAGCCTTATTTCTGGCAGAACATGGCTAAATTTTATGCCAGGACGGGAAATACCGATGCTGAAAAAGATGCATTAAAAAAAGCTAAGAAATATAAATATTGATATCAGTTGGTTTTTAAGGATGCCTGGAACCTGTTTGGGGAGTGTCCCAGCGGGGTTTCACGGGAGGGTCTTTGCTGATCGATGGGGTATGCTGTGAAAACCCCGCTGGGACACAACTCAAAATCTGCCACACATAATATCCCTGAAATGCTTTGGTAAAAATGGCAAGTTTAGAAGTGAGGGGTTTGGATACGAGGATATCACAACAGCGGGGTTTCACGGAAGGGTCTTTGCTGATGAGTGTCCCAGCGGGGTTTTCACAGCATAAGCCTCAAATAGAAAGACTGCCTCCGTGAAACCCCGCTGTTGAATACTTCTAAATCATAGCACGGCCACTCTAGGTATCCCTGAAATGTTTTGGTAAAAAGGCAAGTTTAGAAGTGAGGGGTTTGGATACGAGGATATCACAACAGCGGGGTTTCACGGAAGGGTCTTTGCTGATTGATGAGGTATGCTGTGAAAACCCCGCTGGGACACCAAATGGCAAGTTTAGAAGTGAGGGGTTTGGATACGAGGATATCACAACAGCGGGGTTTCACGGAAGGGTCTTTGCTGATTGATG
>Ga0070682_100001183_pt1 | contig 14895 bp, 13 predicted proteins | sample KBSC63LmetaG_FD_64668 | JGI IMG/M metagenome (GOLD analysis project Ga0070682, IMG submission 64668) | Corn rhizosphere microbial communities from Kellogg Biological Station, Michigan, USA - KBS C6-3L metaG | ecosystem: Host-associated > Plants > Roots > Rhizosphere | place: USA: Michigan... | reverse complement strand
GGCATCAGCTCCTGTGAGGTGGCGCCAGCAACAAGTGACCCGGAGAAGTCGCTGATCGCACCGCCTGTGGGGACGACACGCGCCAGAACCCGACCCTCGGAGTCAACTCGGATGGGTGTTGCGTTCTGCGGCAGCGACCCGACAGGAATGCCCGCAATGACCTGAACACCGTCGCCGGCTGCAACAGCATCCCCCTGCGCGTGGGTGACACCGATCCAGCCAGCATGAGTCGTTCCACCTGCAGGAGTCTTGTCACCGACGACGAGTGGGATGCGAGCAACACCATCCGCTCCTACGTACAGGGCGATCTGGCGACCCTGACCGTTGAGTGGAGAGTTCGCGTTTGCCATGGGGTCCTCCTACGCTGCCCACGCAGCTGTTACGGCGAAGAGGATGCCTGAGCCGCCTGTAAGGGCCTCAGCGTAGTCCTGAAGTGAGGATTCTCGAATGCCATGCCAGTCACGACACAAGGGGTCGCCCACTAGCCAGTAGCTACCTGACTTCACTGGCATGACAAAGATGGCGTGTCCGCCCTCGAAGTCCTTCTGGCACTTCTCGGCCTTGGTGAGTGCACCATAGTCCCCCTGGAGAATGACACCACGTCCCTCGCCAAGGGCCACAAGCATATCAGCAAACGTCTCACCGGACCTGATGTCTAGGTTCTGCCCCCAGTGGAGCCATGCTTGCTGAATGTCACCAAGGTTACCGCCGTGTCCGAAGATCGAACCCTCTGAACGACCACACCACGGAATGAGCTCTCCGCCCCACACCTGTACAGCACCGCGGGTCTGCCAGTCGAGAGCCATCGCACCGGCTTCGAATGTGCAGATGTAGGAGTCCAGTGTAGTAGTCGGGTCTCCGATCTGCTGTCGGTGTATGGGAAGGTAGTTAGGTGTAAAGGGGAGGACCGGATCTCCCGTAATCGGGTCAGCACACGTATCGCAGGGTGGACAGTCGCCACCTGAGGACGTACCAGTACCCAACCACTCCACGTTGAAGAACGGACTGTTGCTGGCAGGTGAACCGTAACCGTCAGTGAACATGGACGTCGACGCCAGGGTTGTCTGGACAGCACCTGTATCGAAGTTGGTAGTCATCGACGGGATCGTCTGGATGTCTGTCGACGGATAGCCCGGATACGTGTTATTGAAGATGAAGGTCATGACCGTGTCGGTTCCGGCTACGTCACCGTCGCCATTGAAGTCAGGGTCATGCTCGATCCACGCTCCAAAGACCAACCAGATGCCGGTCGAGCCTTCCGGTCCGGTTTCGATTGGGCAGTCGAAGGTGTAAGCCGTATGCGCCTCAGCAGTAGTCGACGGATCGTTCGGAGGCCCTGCAGCTGAGATCACTGAAGGCCTGACTGAACCTTGGGCCAGTACCTCTTGGATCCATGCAGTCGGTCCTGCAAACAACTGCCAAGTTGGGCTGTCTGTCGGCCGATCAGGACTATCGTAACTGCCCCATGGGCGAGCACGGTAGAAGCGGAAGTAATGCAACGGTCGAGCGGAAGCGGGGCCGTAGTCGAGGCCTGATCCGTACTGCTGTTGGGCGTACAGTGACCACACCTCGCCCGTGATGCGAGCCATCGTAGCGCCAGCCGGGGCAGGGATGTGGTAGAAGATGCGGCCCCATGACCAGCGAGGGTCGAAGCCATGAATACCGAGGTATGGCCCGCGAGCCATCCAACCTGAGTAGGGTACGTCCAGACCGGGATCGCTTGAAGTGATCGTACGGCCGTTACTGGTGGACCCGTTCTGGTTGATCGAGTGGCCAAGGCCCCAAGTGTAATTCGGATCTCGGTCCCGCCAGTCACTAGTCAGGTTTGGAGACCCGCCACAGAAGTCCACGCTGTTCGGGTTGCACGGAGGATATGGGGTGATCTCCGTCCCGGTGAAGACGTCCATCCAGTCGATGTGAACACCCTTGAAGGTGCTGCCATCTCCTCCCGGCGGGATCGTGTACGTGAGCCCAAAGAACAGTTCCGAGTACAAGTGTGGAGGTGTTGGCAGGTCGATAGTCTCATCCCACACGTAGATCGGCTCTACGTCATTGTCCTTCCAACGCCGTATGCGATAGACCCCTAGGCTGTTGTTGTACTCGAACCGGAGCTTGAAGTACTTACCCGGAGGGACACCCTCTCCATGACTGTTGGTGAGGGCCAGTATCTGAGACACACCAGCAGCACCGATCCAGAACTCCAGCTGCGCTGGTAGTGTCTCTCCGACCACACCGGTGACTGTATCCATCTGTACGCGCATAACCACTGACCAGTCAGTGTTACCACCTACCATTGGTCCGCTGGATATACGTGCACGTGCCTGTTGGAAGGAACTTGGCTGCATCTCGATTCGGGCGATGCCACCTTCTACGTAAGCACGAACCGGGGGTGGAGGGGAGATCGGCCAGGGGTTACCTGACAGGTCTACAATACTCCAGGGGTAGTGCTCACGAGATGTATCACCCCACTCATAGTTGCCTGACCCTGGGGGGTTCGTATCTCGATCGTCAAAGGAATCCCACAGGGCCGAACTATCCGACAGGTTCACGCAGTCAGTGCAGTCCCCGAGGAAATCGTCTGCAACAGCTGTACCACCCTGATTGCAGCACCGACACGCGGGAATGGGATTGAAAACTGTCAGGGGGTTACGGACGTGGATCGCACGACTACGACCATGGTATTGAGGCGTATCGTACGACGGACCCCTGATGTCCTTGCTGTTCTGGGTTGGGGAGTCAGCTCGCGTCGTGATCGGCAAGCTGCGACCATGATACTCAGGGGTATCAGATGTGGGACCGGCAGGTGCTATTGACGGGTTGGTACGGTCAGGTTCCACATGGACAGCTCGACCACGTCCGTGGTACTGCGGGTTATCGTACCTGCCGCACATCAGATAGCCGTCACGTCAGCGAAGATGAAGTAGACCAGTCCGGGCGTGGGACCTGTAGTAAGGACTGTCCGAGCTCGGCCGTGTCGATCAGTAGCAGATTCACCAGGTGAAAGTGTACCTTCAGTCACCAAGACGTTAGCGGCGTTGTATGCTTCGAGGGACCACTTGACCACCTTACCAGGGATCTCCCACGGAGTTCCATCCTTGGCAACCAGCTGACCGACAATCGTCTGCTTGGAGTTCGGACCCGGTGACAAGTCGAACTCCTGGATGTCGATCTGAATAGCAGGTGGTGGGAAGGTGAAGTCCTGTGACGTAGGCTTCGGTTGAGCAGACCATCGACTCTGAGGTCCATCCCCATAGTCGATCCTATACTCACGTACCGGTGTCTCCGAGTGCTGCTTGGTCGCGACCCGCTGAATGAAGAACGACATGCCGTTCAGCTCGGCGGGGAGCCGTGAGTCAGTGATCTTCACAATCTGGCCGACTCGCCAGCCTTCCCATTCGTCGTGGATCTCGCCGGTTGCATGGTCTAGGTTGTCGACAGTTACACTCCCGCGTAGCGTGGGGAACTGTCCCCGATACAGGATCTGTCCGCCGACGGAGTCTCGAATAGCCTGAGTGTCCGAGATCGGGGCTTCGAAGAACTCCTGCGTCTTGTTGAGATCCTGCGTGACCTCATCGACCCATCCGGAGCCGCCGATACCAACCTTCGGAGGTGTCGTAACGGCTACGTAGTGCTCGACCTTGATGTCGCCGTACCCGAAGTAGTTCGTGTCGTTGTCGACGAGCTTCCCGGCGTAAGGTCCGGTTTCGAGGACGTAGAAGTGTCCACCCTTCCCATTGGAGGGGTTGTACGGTACCACGATGATGTGGCAATCGTACGGCCCGCCTGCCGAGGCGTTGTCTGTTGATGAGCTGATCAATCCGTTGCTTTGTTTGTGCCAAAGGAGGGTAGTCGCATTGAAGGTCAGACGGAACTTGTCGCGCGGGGTGAACCCATACCCCTCTGGGTTGATGACTGTAGTACCCCCAAGAGGATCGACCGATCCGGCGTTGTATACGTACCCGGTGGCGCCGCGGACATACAGCTGCTCCACCATATCGGAGCCGTCCTCCTCCGGTTCGATATCACGGGCACCGATCTCAACACGGGAGCCTATGGTCTGAAAGCCTACGACGTCCAGGTTGATGTCAACCGGACTCTGCTCGAGGCGTTCGATCGATACCCCAGGGAAGTCAAGGGTCATGTCGTCATCGCCACCTGCAATGACGTCAGCCGCACCCTGGAGATCCGACTGCCACGGGGGCAGGACCATCCAGTGGAAGGCGAGATCCGCATCACCCCAGAACTGGAGGTTGTCCGCAATATAGGCGGCCATCTTCTCCAACTCAGCCTGGAGATCCGAGTACGTGGGGAAGATCGGACCGAAGTCCGTAAGGTACTCACCCACGAAGTCGTCGGTGTTCCAGGCTGTACCATCTACCCGGATATACTTGTCGAACCAGAACTGGATGGTGAGCCTATCGGTTGCTAGCGAATGACCGAAGGGGTCGATGTTGACGTAGTCACCGAGGCCGTCGACGTCCTGCCAGATCTTCCCGTCCAGTGCACCGATCTTGCGCTTCGGGAACTCCTTGGTGTAGTCCACACAGGTGACCTGCCACCGCCGCCAAGACATGCCGGTCTTGAGAAGGAGCTTGACCTTCGTGACCTCCCCACGAAACAGGTTCTTGCCTGTCGAGATGATGGAGGCCCTGATGTCCTGCTTCGGCCTGGGATACAGGGAGTTGGTGCGGTCCTGAATGATGAAGGTGGCAGTTGCCTGGTTGCCAAGGACCTGTTCAGTGTTCCAGTCCCACTCAACCTGCGTACCAAGTTCGACATGGTTCAGTTCGAGGGAGAGGTACTGCGTATCTCCCATTACCGACTACTCGAGATGGTCGCACGCTTCCGGCCGTTGGCGTCAGTCTGGTCGACGAGGTTGAAGTCGACGATGCGACCAAGCTCCTGACCATCAACCTGGAGAATGAGATCACCGCTTGTCGGGTAGTACGCCCCCGGGGCACCTCCGAGGTTCGTCGTCGGCGTGTTGATGCTCGACGGCATGAGCGGTGTCATGTACGGATTGCCACCACCACCCGTGTTGGTTGTAACGGGTGGCGGGTAGTAGGCTCCTGGTGCACCGCCTGGACCGATTGCCGGTGGAGGTGGAAGGTTGACTCCTGGAATGACATCTGCAAGGGCGTACGCTGCAGCCTGGGCTGCGGCAACCTGCTCCTTGAGGCCATCGACGAAGTTCTGCCCGAGTAGGCTGCCTGCGTTATGGTAGTCAATGCCGTACGACTTCAGCAGTGAGAGGACACGCTCGTTGGCCTTCTGCCACTCGCCCGGATGCTTCTCAAGGTACCGACGGAGCAGTTCCAGTTGCCGATCGAAGGACTCGACCTGATCCTGGTACCGCTGGTTCTCTGCTTCCTTCTGGGCCTCCGCCTGAGCCTCGTTGGCCGCCTTCTGCTGATCGATGACGTCGTTCGCCAGATCGACCTCAGCCTGCATCTGGTTGATGTGCTTCTGCTGGAGGAAGTCCTGGAGGGCAACGATCGCATCATGGCGTGCCTGAGGATCAGTTGCCTGAGTGACCGCTAGCCGCAGTCGCGCTTCTTCCTGCTGCTGCCTCTGGAAGTCGAGAGCCTTCTGTGCCGCGGTGACCGGAGCCTGGTTCAGTTCCTTCTTGATGTCCAGCAGGGCGTTCTTATGCTTCAGCGCGTCATCGATCGCCTTGAGGTTCCCGCGGTGTACTTCGTCGAAGAACCTGTGGGCCGAAGCCTGAATCTGGCTGAAGGCTGAGTTCAGCTGGGACATTGCAGCACTGGTTCGTGAGTTGTTGGCCAGTTCGCTGTTGACACCCTTCATGGCATCCGCAACCGCCTGGGCGGACGGCTTGAACTGGGAGTTCCACGTGTTCGTCAACGCCCGCGACGCATCCTGAGCGGTCTGCAACCTAGAGACAGTCTGGTCGAGGATGTTACTGAAGAAGGTGGATCCACTCATCGAGTCCAGGAAGGCGGCAATCGGACCACCAATCTGCTTGAGTGCCGCCTCCAGCATCCCGATGGCGTTCGCGTCCGACAGGCCCTTGGCAAGGTTGCCTGTAGTGTTCTGACCAGCTGAGTACGCACCGTTGGTCAGCTCGTCGAGGCGTTCGGTGATAAGCTTCTGGGTTGCAACAGCCTGTGCATACACTGCGGGGTCCTGTGACTTCAGACCCTCGACCAGGTCCTGCGCAGTGAGCATACCCACCAGTCGGGCGATCTCCGCTGTTGGCGTAAGCTGGTTGCGTACCATGTCGTGGAGCTCTGTCAGAGCGTCCAGTGGTGCGTTCTGGTGTGCCCTGATCTCCTTCGCCATCTCCACCATGGCCGCACCGCCAGCAGCCCCCGCGGCGTCCTTGACGCCTTCGAGAGACGTACCGAACAGTTCCACCAACGTCTTGGTCTGGTCGAGCACCTCGTCGGCCTGATCTCCGACAGCTGCATTCATCCCGTTGAGCATTGCCTCACGATTCTGAATGGCAGCGTCCAGGATGTCGATCTGGGCCTGGATCTTCTTCTCCGTACCAAAGACGTCCCACACCCCGAAGAGCTTGAACCCTCCACCGGAGATGTCCTTCTTGTTCAGCTCGTTCAGGTACTTCTGGATGTTGTCACGAGCAGTCTGGAGTTCCTGGATACTTCGACTCTGGTCGTTGGCGAACTTGGTCGTGGAGTCGGTAAGGCTCTGCGTCTGCTTGTCGAGGTTACCGGACACGATTGCGTAGGCAGCACCGACGGCAGCCAGTGCGATGGCCAGTGGACCAAGCACCGCGAGCAGTGCAGTCCCGGCCGCCGCGAGGCCAGAGACGCTGATGGTTGCAGCACCGGAGGCCGTAGCCATCGCGGTGAAGCCGGTAGCGTTGGCAATCGCCTCCGTGGCCGTAATGACCATAGCCGCGCCCGCCTTCAGCAGGTTCGCGATGAAGATCACCAGGTGCTTTGTGGCCAGTGCTACGATGATGACGGTCAGTGTGGTCAACACCGGGATCATGATGCCCGTCTGTGACGCAATCATGCCGATGACGTTCGCTACCACGATCAGGACCGGGAGGAGCACGTTTCCGAACTGAATCCCCAGGACCTCAACGATCGCGGACAGCTCCTGGAACCTTGCTGCCGCGGTCTCAGCCTGCGCCTGTACCAACTCCGGGAACTTGGTAGCGGTAGTGTTGATGACATCCAGCTTCTGCTGCATCAACCCCAGGGAGTTGATCAGGAGGAGAATACCGGACGAAGTACGACCACCACCGAATGCGCGGACCAGCAACTGGGACTGTTGTTCAGCTGACAGACCCGACTTCGTCAGGTGGTCACGCAGCAACTGCAGTGCACCGATCAGCCCCCGCGGACCCGCCATCTCCTCGGCGATCTGCGTGGAGGTCAGCCCGATACGGGACAGCTGTCGAGCGGCCGTCTGAGTAGGTGCGGCCAGCAGTGCGATCGAGATGCGCAGCCGAGTTGCCGCCTCTGCTGCAGGCACACCCTGGTCAGTCATCGTTGCGAGGGCAGCAGTCAGGTCCTGCAGTGAGATGCCGAACTGCTTGGCCGTCGAGAGGATGCCGGACCGGAGGGACTTGACTAGCTCCTCCATTCGCATGTTACCAGTACCAACAGCAGCGTCCAAGGTCCCCATGGCCTCAGACATGTTGTCAATACCCTCAATGCCCGAAGCGGTCGCAGCAACCAGGGCGTTGGTAGTATCCTCGATGTCCGACATACCGAGCCGAGCACCCTGCGCGGAGATCTTCAGGATGTCAAGGGCCCGTGATCCGCGGTAGCCGACCGACTCGATGTGGTACAGTGACTTGGAGAGCTCCTCAGGCCCAGTACGCAGCGCCGGAGCAAGCTGCATTACCGCCTCAGTCATGTTCCTGACTTCTGCGGTCGATGCTCGAGCCTGCGTATGGAGCAGCAACATGGACTGCTGGAAGTCAACCGCAGCATGGGCAGACTGGGTCAGGAACGAGATGAACCCGAGGACTGCGAATGAGGCAATGAGATACTGGGTCGTACCCAGACTCTTGTTCATACCGTTGACAGCTGTCGTAGTAGCTGTAACGTTCGCCTGGGTCTGTTTCAGGGCAGCATTGGCCGCCAGTGCGGAGTTATGTGCGTTCTCGGCGGCCGCGAAGCTCGGGTTCTGGTACCCGCTGTTGTTGACGGCTGCCTGCAACGCCTGCATCTGAGCCCGCTGTGCTCGTGACATACGAGTCGTGGCGGACTCAGTTGCAGCCGCTGCCTGGTTCATGGACTTGGTAACGCCTACGGCGAAGTCGTCAGCATCCTGCTTAGCAGCCCGCATCTGCTGCGTATACGCAGCCCGATCCACTGTCATGTGGAGGAGCAGGTTAGCTAGGGTCGGCACGCTTTCTCAACCCACCTAGACGCGTGAACATGCCCATGACCTTGGAACGAAGGGCGTCCTCAGACACCACACGTTCCTGGTTTGCTTCCGGTCCGTACTTCGCAAGGAAGTCGTCCAACGTCAGGTCTTCCGCCTTCGGATGCAACGCTCGGGTGAGCTGTAAGGCCAGCCGCGCGAAGAGAACGTCGTCGCGTATCTGACCAATGGGCTCAAGCTGATTGTACGCTATCCATTCGGCAAACTCGGCGCTGCTTACGTCCCGCTGGAGATGAGCGACGGATCGAGCTCCGAGGTGCCCTGCAAGTCGGAACCAGAACCGTCGCTCGGGTCTTCCCCCAGCTCTTCCGTCAGTTCCTCCACGTCCGTTGAGCTGAGGCGGGACAGGCGTGTTGCAACGGAGTAAACCCGCTCCAACGCGCTGGCTGACTTCCTGGCGAGAACCGGGATGTCGAGCTGTGTGAACAGGAGCTTGCCACCAGGCTCCGCGACCACACTCTGCGCGATCAGCTTGGCACGGAAGTTCTCGATGTTACTCTCGACCTTCCGACCACGCTGACGAACGAGTGAGTTCTCGAACCTGTCTCGGCCAAGGCCGTCGAGGCCCTGGACACACACTGACCCGCCCCACTCGGGGACGTCGACGTACTCGTACGGAAGGATCGGACGACCCTCCGCATCGAGTTCGGCCTTGAGGATCTCCTCACGCGTGAGGATGTGCGGCGTTTCCATCCTATTGCGCTCCTACTACGGCTGCGGCACGAGAAGAGGCGGACCGCTGACCTTGATCGTGACGGCGGCGTTCAGGACACCCGTGACCGGAGCCGTCTGGTCGAACCCGACGACATAGCCCGCGAAGGTCCACATCGTGTCGTCCTCGTCGTTGAGGAGAAGCCGGAAGTTCCGGGGGTTCGGGTCGGTGGAGTTGATATCCGACAAGAGGCCCGTCGTCTGGTCGAGCGTCGGGTCCGTCGGGTTGAAGTTGCAGTCGAACGTCACGTTGCCCGTTCGACGAATGGACGGGATGATCTCCTCGAAGCCGCCTGGCGACGACTGGTTGGTGACGTCGATGACGTCCCGCTTGATCTCCGGACCACGGATGTCCTTGACTTCCGCGACCGTCGTGAAGACCTCGGGCCCACCACCGTCTCCAACCTGGAGAAGGAAGCCAGGACCTGATGCACGGCTCATCGTTACCTCCTACGCGATCTTCAGGACGGCGAACTTGACCCCGGCGTGGTTCGCTTCGAAGTACAGCTTGCCATCCGTCTGGCGGTACCCCGATGTGCCGAGCGGGAGCACGATGATCTCCGCCGGATCGATCGAGTATGCCGTGATGTCACCCGACCGACCACGAACCGGAACGGACGTCACGGTGATGGTGTGCGCTGATGCGTCCGTGTTGTGGGCGATCAGGAGTTCCCGACCAGTCCAGACGCACTGCTGCTTGTTGGTGGTGTCCGCTGCGACCTCCGCAAGGTCCAGCGAGTTGGCCGCGATCGGCAGGACGGAGGGGTATGTCCCCAGCGTCACCGACCTCGGCGTGATGGTCACACGGGGCATGGATCAGACTCCTTCCAACCAACCTTCGGGGTGGGTCTTCTCGATATGCTCGGTCATCAGAGCCAGGTCGAGAGTGTTGAACCGGCACGGCTTGCCGTTATCTCGCTTGTGCGGGCAGCCGTACTGCGGCTTCCCCTTCCACGTGGCGATCTGCCACTTGTGCTTCTCCTCGGGCTGGTCCTCCTCTGCTGCGGCCTCGGGCTCGTCGGGCGCATCCGCATCAGCCGCCTGGGCCTCTGCAAGGGTGGGCTCGTGGTCGTCCTTCGCCTCTGTCATGGCCTTTCCTCCGGCTTCGTGAATGCCCTGGTCTCCAAGCGGCGCCTAAACAATCCGGTTGCCTCCTCGGGGTGATCCCCCTCATCGTCAACCCAAGCCTTGAAGCCCCCGGACGCGATCGCAATGGCAATTGCCACCGCTACAGCCTCGTCGTACACGAGAGACCAACAGTCCCACCGGTACCTGGGCTGAGCGAACGCTGGTCCGGTTTGCGTCTGGATGCGCGGGGAGCTGATCAGTCTGTAAGTAACAGCGGGCAAGGTCGGATCCGTTGGGAGACGTCCTGGGTAGATTCGATCTCCAACCAGGGCTTGGACGGTTGGATCGGAGGTGACGAGACCCCACATCTCGGACTCGGTCGTCATCAGAACATGGCCTCGATGATCAACTCGTCCATCGCAACCAGTGCAAGGTCGACTGCCTCATCGACAGTGTCGTCGAAGGCCGGTTGGGCTGACGGCTGGGCTGCCATGGTTGACGTTCCGTACTCAAGTGCGACGGGGTACGGGTAACCGATCTCGTTCACGGCGTCCGTGAAGATGATGAACCCGTTCTCGTCCTGTTCGACCTGGATACTGTCGCGGTAGTTACCCGTCGCATATGGGTGATCAGGCCCAGGAGCTGGTACCAGTTCACGCCACCTCTTGGCGAACAGTTCCGCACTTGGTCGGAGAGCCTCTACCAGGCGTTCACTGACACCCAGGTCGACGAGCTGCTGCATGCGTCGCTGCATCGGTTCGAGCCCAGTCCACTCGGTCGAGAGCCTCATTCGAAGCCCTCCCCACCAGGAGTGGTAACACGTCCCGTGACGGTTGTCTCCCGGCGCTCGGAGTCGTGAACGACTCCGCGAAGGTCGATGTGGGCGTAGAGGCCATCACTGGTGACGATACGCATGCCAGCCTTCGCCTGTGGGTAGAACCCGTTCAGTGCGATCACCAACGCGTCCGTGTCGATGCGACCCCAGTCGACTGTACGCTCGTTCGCCTGACGTTCACTGGATTCTGGTACGCTCCGCCTCGCAGGGATGTCCACCAAGCCGGGTACGTTGGTCCAGGTCGAAGGACTAACATACCCGCCGCTCGGAGTGCGATTCGGGGCGGTATTGTCACGTGTCTGGAAGGTGACCGTAATGTTGAAGAACCCGTTGGCATCGAGATGTTCGACGATGCGAGGGTGTGCATGTGACGCCTTTCGTCGTTCGAACGGTCGGGTAGGAACTGATGATGGCATCAGGACGACTCCCTCATAGCGTCCTTCCACATCCGCTCACGGAGCGAGAACGTATCTACGACCATCTCAGCCCAGTCGAACATGTCGTCTGCCGGTGCTAGCATGGTTGCTTGCTCACGCAGACCGGCTGCTAGCTTCATCAGCTGCTCGGCCTCACGAGGACCATCCGTCCACAGGTCGAGGATCTTGATCCGCTTCTGAACGTAGACCTCGTTGGCTGCAATGACCTCCAGGGCCATAGCCGCAGCGTACAGGATGTTCCCGTCGGTCATCTCCGAGAACGCCGTGATCTCCGCGTCCGAGAAGATCATCTCCCTGGGGTCGAAGTCCTGACAGAGAAGCCGGATCCGTCCCTCGGATGTCGTCGGGTCGTAGGTGAACGTCGAGCCGGGTGCAGGGATCGCATCGTCTGGTGCGATGACGATGTCTGCCTCGATCTCGATCGTACCGTCGGCGACCGTGATGATCTTGTTCGTGGCATCCTGAACCTGGACCTCGTACAGAAGGTCTACGTTCAGGTACTTCTTGGGCAGGTCGACCGTGTCGATCGGATCGATACTGACCGTGGCCAGCCCGAGCAATACATCCGTAACGGTGATTCCGCTACCTGTACTCTTCTGGATGACCGCAGCGCTGTCAGGGTCGTCAGTGTCCGCCTTGACGTAGAACCACAGTTCACAGCCGGTGAGGTTCAGAGGTGGCCATGTAGTCGGATCGTTTGGATCAGCCCCGATTCCGGCAGGATCGGTGATGGCCAAACTGATCGACCTGTTATCACCGCGCTTGATGGTCAGATCGCTCATTCCACCAGTGCCTCCGGTGTCTTTACGACGGTAACTGCAGCTTTAGGTGTCGGACCTACAGCAAGGATGGCCATTGGTCCGAGCTGCAGATTCACAAGGGCACGTGCCGTAAGCGGTAGCGGAGTACCTGAGCTTATGCCACCGGATGCCTCTGCACTTCCGGAGATTACCCCGAACGCGTCCTTGTTGACGGCCAGGATGACTGTAGCAGCAGCCAGAGCCTGAATCGAGCCGAAGGCACTCTTGACACCTGACGACTGGCCGGATCCTGTTCCACTTCCGCCGACCTGACCCGCACCGTCCTTGATACCGCTGACATGCCCACTGCTTGTACTGGTTCCGGCACCAGTTCCTCTGGCGGTCTTCGATCCGTTGACTGTACCTGAGCTAGTAGCTGACCCTGAGATCGGAGCCGAGACACTACCCTGTGCCGACCCTGAGATCGTACCTGAGCTGGTCGCACTTCCTGCGACTGACCGGAAGGCGTTCTTCCTGCCTGACTCGGTACCTGATCCAGTTGCAACTCCGGTAAGCTGCCGCAGGGCACTCTTGAAGCTGGTCCGAGTACCTGATGCGGTCGCTGTACCTGTAATGGCACGTAGCGCGGTCTTCGCACTACTTCGGGTGCCACTAGCTGTTGCAGTACCCGTAATGGCCTTGAAGGCATTCTTCAGTGCGGACTTGGTACCCGAAGCCGTCGCTGTTCCGGTAATGGCCTTGAGGGCGGTCTTGAAGCTCGACTTCGTTCCACTGGCAGTAGCCGTCCCAGCAATCGTACTAAGTCCGACCTTGAAGCTGGACTTGGTTCCGGATGCAGTTGCTGTGCCAGTAATGGCCCTCGATACGGACTTGGCCGCTGACTTCGTCCCAGAAGCTGTGGCTGTCCCCGTGATAGCCTTGAACGCCGACTTCGTCCCTGAGACCGCACCTGACGCTGTTGCTGTACCTGTGATTGCACTCCCGATGGCGGAGTCATTGATGGGCAGCTGGAGTGCGCCACCATCGTCACCCGGGAACGCGTTGTAACGGTCGTCGGTAAAGTTGTAGTCGGGGTGGATCCGCGTACTCTTGTAGGAGCGTGCGGGGACGTTCAGCCGGCCGTAGTATGACATTAGCCGAGCACCGTAGTGACTTCAACGATGCCGCTGGCACCGCCACCAAACTGCCTTAGGAGTGGCATCAGTACGGCGCCGTCAAAAACACGAGGCATGTCACCGAACGGGATCGGTGAGAGCCGTTCGAACGGGCCTGGCGGGTTAGCTCCGATGCACAGGAGGGGCTTCACCAGAATTAGGTTTGCTACACCGACGGTTGCTGCGGTAGCCACATTGACTGTTGCTACGGCCTTCATCCCCGTATCGCCTGCTGCGAGTGGGAATGGACCAACACACGTACCGATCGGTGTGGCTGCCGCTGGGAAGGTAATCGTTGCGCCTGCCTGTGCAGTATTCCCGTCCTGGTCGGTATACGAGTTGATGGACACTACTGGCGCTGTTACCGTAGTGGCAGTAGTCACCTCGAGGAAGGCCAACACGCCAATGCCATCTGTATACCGAGGCAGAGCTACCGAACTTACCGTCTTGTCGCCTGTACTGGCAAGCGAGATCCCTGAAACACCCACCAGACGATCCACAAGCCACATGACGGCTGCGGCGTTATTGTTCAGGTCCTGCTGATACGTACACCCGACGATGAACTTCCGAACCGGTGATGTATCCGGGAAGCAGATACCGCCCGCATCGTTGGAGTAGGACGTACCAGGCGTACCGGCAGGATTCGCACCCGCAGCTGGGTAACCTGCTACTGTCCACGCACTGCCAAACTGATTGTTGCCTGGCGAGGCCCATGTCTTCCGGAAGTATCGGTAAAGGAGCGTCTGGGCATCAAGGGCTGCCTGAAGGTCAGTCCACGTAGCGAAGCCGGCCATCAGCCGTACACCACGCCGATCGATCCCTGTCCGGTTGGAGTACCGGTCCCGCCGACCTTGGCGATGAACATCAGTGTGGCACCGTCGAAGAGGCGAACGTAATCGTGGGGTCGCTGCCGCTCCGACGGGATTGCCTGGTTGGTTGACCCGAGACCGACCAGAGGCTTCACCAGGATCAGATTGGCCACTCCGGTTGCAGATGCCACTGACACGTTGACAGTCGAGACTGCCTTGACCCCGGTATCCCCTGCAGCAAGCGGGAATGGTCCAAGGATAGTGCCGGCTACGTTCGAAACAGCTGTACCTGAGATGGAACCACCGACCTGCCCAGTGTTTCCGTCCTGATCGGTGTAGCTGTTCAGTGAGATCGTGGGGGCAGTTGTAGAGGGTGCCGTTGTGATCTCAAGCATCGCCCAAACACCAATACCGTCAGTGTATCGAGGCAGGGCAACTGAGCTGACCGTCTTATCGCCCGTAGTACTCAGTGAGATTCCCGACACAGCTACTAGGCGGTCAACGATCAGAACGTTCTGAGTCGTGTTGAGGGAGCGAGGGACCCAGTCGTGGAAGACTAGGAACTTCCGAATCGGGTCGAGATCAGGGAACGTAACTCCGCCGGGATCGTTGGTATACGAGGTTCCTGGTGTTGTGGCGGGTGTCGCACCAGCAGGTGGAATGATACCATTCGGCCACGCACTACACCAGTTGCCCGTAACATCCGAGTTGGCAAACGTCTTGGCCCATGGA
>Ga0070682_100001182_pt1 | contig 14900 bp, 9 predicted proteins | sample KBSC63LmetaG_FD_64668 | JGI IMG/M metagenome (GOLD analysis project Ga0070682, IMG submission 64668) | Corn rhizosphere microbial communities from Kellogg Biological Station, Michigan, USA - KBS C6-3L metaG | ecosystem: Host-associated > Plants > Roots > Rhizosphere | place: USA: Michigan... | reverse complement strand
GTCATCACCGTCTTCTCCTTCCATGGCATCGCTCCACCCTCCCACCCCTCAGAGTGGCAGGTGTTCACGATGTCCTCGGACAGGTGTTCACGATCTCACAGGGCTGTACAGTGCGCGGGGAGAGGGACGATAGAACTCGCGCCGCGCAAGCTTTGTCGCCCTTCTCCCCGCGACGAGCGGGGAGAAGGTGCCGCAGGCGGATGAGGGGCCGTGCCATTGCACGGATCATCGCTTCAACACCGTCCGATACACGCGCTCGATCTCCGCGGCATGTTCATCGTCCCGCTTCGGAACCGGCAACTGCGCCGACCAGCGATCGATGATCGACGGATCGTCGATCAGCCGCCGGATCGCCGCGCGCAGGGCATCCGCGTCGCCGGGCGGCACGAGCTCGGCGCCCTGCATCTCCGAGAACGCGCCGCCCGTGGTCGCGATCACCGGCACACCGCACGCCATCGCCTCGCGCGCAACGAGGCCGAATGATTCGAGTCCGATCGAGGGAACGAGCAGCACGTCCATCGACGCGAAGATGCGCGGCTTGTCCGCTTCATCGAATCCGCCGCCCCAGGTCTCGAATGTCGCGTCGGATGGAGAGATCCCGCGCATCGCCTCGCGCGCGACATTCAATCCCTTGTGCGGCGAGCTCGAGCCGACGTAGCCGAAGCGGATCGGCTTCCGCGCGGCCCTGCGTCCTTCGCGCGACGCGCGGATCGCGACGCCGTACGGAATGACGTGAAACGGCTTCGACCGATTTACGATCGCGGCGTAGTCGTCACGGATGGCATTCGAGCCGGCGATGTACGCATCGGCGGCGCGGATCGCCGATCGCGCGGCGAAGCGCCGGATGGCGTGCAGCAGGCGATTCGCGGGCAGGTTCGTAAGCGTCACGCAGCTCACGCATTTCGCGGGCGACGGTCCCGTGCAGCGCTTTCCTTCGCGATCGAAGAGATTGACGCGCGCGCAGACGAACCACCAGTCCTGAATCTGCAGCACGATCGGAATGCTCATCCGTCGCGCGACGCGCATCAGCGAGAACGTATGGCCGGCGAGATGATGGACATGCAGCAGATCGGGCGATTCCTGTTTCAGGAAGCGCTCGAAATCGCGCTCCAGCGCGCGATCGCGAATGGCGTTGCGCCGCAGCGGATCGCGCGCCGTGAAGTGGTTCGTTACGATCCGCACGCGCACGCCGCGATCGAGCAGTTCCACCGCCTCCCGCTCCGCGCGCGATGGATCGCTGCCGCGCGTGTAGACGGAAACGTGATGCGATTCACGCTGCCGCTGCACGAGCCAGTACGCGTACAACTCCGTCCCCGCATGCTGAAACGGAGGCCAGCCGTGCACGAGATGGACGATGCGCATGCCGCCGCTCTGCTCCGGAACGATCCGCGCCCGCACGGCCGTGAGCGGATCGCGCTTCATGAACGCGGCGATCGTCGCCATGTAGCGCGGATGCCTTTTTGTCAGCGCGATTCGCGCGCGCCGCAGCTGGCGCTCGCGCGATGGACCGAAGCTGCGATGCCCCGCGTGGTAGATGAACGTCGCGTCATCCGCAACGTGCAGCCAGCCTCGAGCGAGCGCGCGCATGCAGGAGTCGTTTTCCTCGCCGTATCCGAGGCCGAAGCTGGCGGCGTCGAAGAGCCCGATGTCATCGAGCAGCGCCCGGCGGATGTAGAGACAGAAGCCGACGCCGGTCGGCAGCAGCGGATAGTCGCGCCGCGACACGCGCTCGACATGAGCCGCGAACGAGGCGATGTCGTAGCCCGACGGGATGAGGTTCGTTTCGTACGGCCGCGGGATCGAGCAGAGCGTCGCGTCGTTCGAAAGCGGCGTCACGGTGCCGGTATCGCCCGACGCGTACGCCGCATCGATCAATTTCTCGAGCCACCGCTCGGTGACGATCGTGTCGCTGTTGAGCAGCACGACGTCGGAGGACGACGCGCTCATCCCGCGATTCACGCTGCCGACGAAGCCGAGCCGTCGCTCGTTGCGGATGACAGGAAACTCACCGATGCATGCTTCCACTGTTTCATCCTGCGGGCCATCCACAACGATCCGCAGCCGATGCCGCGTGAGGTCGGTCTCGCGTACCACGCTCTCCAGGCACCTGCGAAGATCGTCCGCCGCGCCGTAAACCGGAATCACGACATCCACCGACGACGGGCGCTCCGCCTTCGGCCTCCCGGCGCCGCGCGTCCAGTCGATCGGATCCCGTTTCAGAAGAGTCATCAACGTCGCGCGATTGTAGAGGCTTGATTCGCCTCCGCGCCTCGCGTACAAGGTGCCGCGTGTCGTCCACCATCTTCGTCGAGCGCCGTTACGTTGCTGGTCATCCCCTGCAACTCCGCGAAGAAGCTCGCGAGATCGGACGCAGCGCGGCGCTGCTGTTCGAGCTCGTCCATCGCGATCTCACCGTTCGCTACAAGCGCTCGGTCCTCGGATTTCTCTGGACGATGCTCCATCCGCTCCTGCTGATGCTCATCTTCGCCGTCGTCTTCTCCTCGGTCTTCCGCGGCCGCTCGCCGCACTACGAGACCTACTTCCTCTCCGCCTACATCGCCTGGAACTTCTTCGCGCAGACGACGGTCAACGCGATGACCAGCGTGGCCTGGAACGGTCCGCTGATGAAGCGCGTGCGCGTGCCGCAGTCGATCTTCACCCTCTCCACCGTCATCTCCGGACTGGTCAACGTCGGCCTCTCGCTGATCGTCCTCTTCGCGATCATGTTCGCCACCGGCACGCCACTGCACGCAACGCTCTGGTTCCTGCCGGTCAGCCTGCTGCTCGTCGGCATCTTCAGCTTCGGCGCGTCGCTGGCGCTGACCGCGATTTCGATCTTCTTCGGCGACGTGCGGGAGATGGTGCAGGCCGGCATGCCGGCGCTGATGTACCTGACGCCGATCATCTATCCGATCTCCATCGTCCCCGACCGCTACCGCTGGATCATCCGGCTCAACCCGCTCGTCTACATCGTCGAGATCGTGCGCGATCCGATTTACTACGGGATCATTCCGTCCCACCTCACGCTGATCGTGGCCACCGTCGTCTCGCTCGGATCGCTGACCATCGGCTGGATGATCTTCCGGCACATGGCGCCGCGCTTCCACGCGCACCTCTGAACATGAACGTCATCGAACTGCAGAACGTCAGCGTCCGCTATCGCGAGACGAAGGTCCGGAGCCTGAAGGAGATGGTGATCCGGAGCCTGACCGCGCACCCGAGGTCGGGCTGGTTCTACGCGCTGCGCGACGTGTCGCTGACGATCCATCACGGCGAGGCGGTGGCCATCATCGGGCCGAACGGCGCCGGCAAGTCGACGCTCCTGCGCGTCGCCGCGGGCATCATTCCGCCCTCCGCGGGCGTCGCCATCAGCCGCGGACCGGTGGCCCCGGTGCTGGAGCTCGGAACGGGATTCGAATCGGAGCTCTCGGGCCGCGAGAACATTTTCTTCAACGGCGCGCTCCTCGGATGCTCCCGCGATTACATGCGCAAGCGCGTCGACGACATCATCGACTTCTCCGGCATCGAGGCGTTCATCGACGCGCCGATCCGCACCTATTCGACCGGCATGGTGGCGCGCCTCGCGTTCGCCGTCGCCACGGCCATCGACGCGGAGACGATCCTGCTCGACGAGATCCTCGCCGTCGGCGACGCCTCGTTCCGCACACGATGCAACGAGCGGATCGCGCGCTTCGTCCGGAACGGCGCGACGGTCATCGTCGTCTCGCACGAGCTCGAGCCGCTGGAGAGCCTCTGCTCGCGCGCCATCTGGGTGGCGGGCGGCAGCGTCGTCGCCGACGGCGCGGTGGTCGATGTGATCTCGCGCTACCGCGACAGGAGCCAGAGCTCCGCCGCGTTGTCGGCGTAGACCAGCTTCGCCCGCGCCGGGCTCGCGCACTTGCCGCGCGCGATCAGCACGTAGCGAACGTCGGGAACGCTTTCCACTGTTTTGAACGGACCGGTGACGTCGCCGAAGAGATCGTCGCCGCCGAAGTACTTCAACTGCTCCGCGCCGCAGACCCAGATTCTTCCCGGCCCGCGATGCTCCAGCGCGCGGAGCTCCGGAATGTGCTGCTCGAGATATTGCCTGCGCGCCGCTTCGTTCAAAGGCGGAGGACCCTGCCGCGAGATCCGGTATCCGGCGTACGCAAGGCCGGGAGCGATCGCGATCACCGAAGCGGCGACCACGACGCCGGTCGTCAATCGGTTCGCGAAGATCGTCGCCGCCGCGACGCTCACCAGCGGCAGGAGCGGCAACAGATAGCGCGAGTCCTGCGGCAGCTGCGTGAAGATCGCGACGTAGCCGATGCACATCGCGGAGAGAAACGCCGCGCGGCGGTTGAAGATCGAGGCGATGAGCGTGACGAGCAGCGACAACGCGAAGAGCGGCGAGTACGGCGGCTGCCAGTTCACATGCTCGCGCGCGAAGCTGATGTTCCAGAAGAGGCGCGTGACATCGGGCGTGGCGTGCGGAAGAGCCATGCTCCACGGCGTCGATCCGAACAGGAAAGGAAAGACCGGATTGTGCGTCTGCAGCGTGATCCAGCCGAACATCGGAATCACGCCCGCCGCGAGCCCGAGGAGAAACCGCATGAGCCCGCGCCGCTGGAAAAACAGCAGATAGAGCAGCGCGGCGACGGCGAAATAGCCGCCGAGGTATTTGACGGAGCAGGCGGTGCCGAGGAAGAGGCCGGCGAGGACTTCGTACTTTTGCTCGATGCAGTAGAAGCCCGCCACGACGAAGAGTGCCAGCGCCGCATCGACATGCGTGACCGATCCGAGCTGCATCACGATCGGGTTCCCAAGGACGAGCGCCGCCGCGAGGTACCCCGCGCTCCGCTCGCGCGGCCAGATGATCACGATCCCGGCGAGCAGCAGCATCTCGGCCACCGCGACCATGTGCGTCGCGACATCGCCCGCCGCGAGGTACATCGGAACGCAGAGCAGCTCGTGTAGCTCAGGAAAGACCGGAAAGCGGAGATCGGTGAAGAAGCGGATTGCCCCCGCGCGCGCGATCGCGCTCACCGTCGGCAGGTGGTAGAGCGTTTCGTCGAACGCGACGGGCGGATAGAGCGCCAGCGCGAAAAGCGGCAAAGCCACGAACGCCAGCCCCCATCCGATCTTCGTCCCGCTCCACCGCGCGGCGCCGATCACGATGGCGATCGCCGCGAGCGCAATGAACATCCGCGGGCGGAGCTCACCGATCATCCCGAGCAGGATGAACAGCTGTCCGGCGACGGCCAGGCCGAGCGCCGAGCGCAGCACCAGCGGAACGCGCGATCCGAGGATCGCGGTGCCGGTCGCGGCGGCGATGACGAGGAGCAGCAGAAGTGCGGCGGCCTGTTGGAGGACGAAAAGCAAGGACGCGATTATCGCGTATGCTGATATTCCCCGATTTCAGCATTGATCGATAAAAGGAGAGCCATTCATGCGGACGTACATCGTCGTCGTGGGAATCTGCGCACTCTTCGCCGTCACCCTTTACGCCGCCGACCTCGTGGTCGCGCCGGGCATCACGATCGACATGGTCGACCGCTGGACCGCGCAGCGCGACTCGCCCACCACGTGGTTCCTCGAGCGCCGCGATAACGCGGGTCACGTCGTGGCCACGATGTCGATCGAGACCGAGCAGCGCGACAGCCACGCCGATGCCGTGAAGCAACTCGCCGCCATCAACGGCGGCCTCGATGCGCGCGGCAGCTACACGACGATCGGCGGCTGGGCGGCACTCGAACGGAAGGTCCAGCAGCCGTACGAGACCCCCGAAGACGTACCCGACGACGATTACTCGAAGAACGTGCAGATACCGGCTAGCGGCGTGGTCCTGGCGTGGGAAACGTCGACCGCGGTCGCCACCGGCGTTCAGCTGGTGACGATTGATACGCTCGTCCATCCGTCCGCCGATCCGGCGATCGCCGATGAAGCGCTCTCGATCGGGCGAACGCTCTCCCTTCCGGCCGGCGATGGCTCCGCGGCAACCGACGTCCAGCACCTCACCAGCGGCGCGCTCGATCCGCAACCGATCGAGATCGACGACAGCGCGCCCGCCGCCGACCCTGTCGCGGCCAAGTCATCCGGCGTGCAGGCGAAGCTCGTCACCGGTACGCCGATCCGGCTCGCCGGTCCGGGCGAAGACGAGGCGGCGATCTCCTCGTCCGGAGGCAGGATCGTCGTCACCGGCGGCTGTACGCCGTCTTACTCGAACGACGGCGGAGCGACGTTCGCCACCGGCAACCTTACCGACACCGCCACACCGGCCCGGCAGTTCGATGGCGACTGCTCCGTCGCCTGGGCTCCCAGCGGCACGTTCTACGTCAGCCGCCTCGGCGGATCAGCCACGCACCTGATCCCCGTTTACAAATCGTCAGCCGCCAACAACGGGAACTTCGTCTTTGTCGCGTCGGCCTCGACCGGCAGCTCGTTGACGAAGAATCTCGACCAGCCGCACATCGCCGCCGATCGCGTGAACACGTACACCGACTCCACGGGAACGAAGCACGATCTGCTCTACGCCGTCTGGCGCGAAACCAGCGCGTTCCGTCCGCGCCTCGCCTGCTCGAAGGACGGCGGCCAGTCCTGGAGCCAGGCCGTGCACACGAAGGGCGAGAATCACTCCTATCCGCGCGTGACGGTCGGACCCGACGGCGCGGTGTACGTCATCTCCCCGTTCGCGAACAGCATCACGCTCGACAAGTTCAGCAGCTGCGCCGCCGACAATCCGCTGAAACGCCAGAACAGCTTCCCGATCAGGCTGACCTTTCGTCCGGTCATCTGTCCGATCGCCGGCCTCGATCGCTGCAACATCGGCAACGTGATCTCCAGCCCGATGGTCGCCGTGGACGACCTCCTTGCGACGCGCGTCTACATCGGCCTCGCGAGCAGCAGCCGCAAATTCGGCGTCGGTATCGGCGTGATGATGTCGACGGATGGCGGAAAGACGTTCGCCCCGAAAGCGGTCGCCGCCACGAGCCAGATCAGTGCAGTCCGCTTTCTCCCGTGGATCGCCGTGTCGAACGGCGTCGTCCACGCCGCCTGGTACGACCGCCGCAATGCGACGGACGCCAGTCCCGGCCTGACGAGCTACTACCGCAACACTCTATCGATGGTGAACGGCAAGCTGACCGTGGCATCGGAAATCCGTCTGAACGGCGCCGACGATCATCAGTGCGGCAGCGGCTTCCCGTGCGGCGCGCGCGCGTTGGGAGATGTCTCAGGCTGCACCGACCAGGTGAATTTCGGCTTCTGCGCCGTGAACGGCGTGCGCACCGGCGCCCGCTGCGATCCGCGCGCGCCGACGAAAGGAATCGCCTGCACGACAGGAGATTGCACCAACGGCAGCGGCTGTCCGAAATTCGGCGACTACAACGGTCTCGCCGTGGGCGGCGGCAAGGTGGTGAATGTCTGGGCCACCGGGACGCCGCCGACCGGAGGCGCGACGGTCGTCGGACGTCCGCGGGCGTACACGCTCGTCAGCCCTGCCCCCTGATCGTCTACAATTCGCGCCCCCTTGCGCGACCAGACGATGAACGACTTCTGCGGCCTCGACTTCGGCACTTCCAACTCCGAGATCGGCATCGTGCGCGACGGCGCGCCGGTGCTGGTCGAGGTCGAGGAGGGGCGCAAGCAGATCCCGACCACGATCTTCTTCGACGACGCCACGACCGACGAGCTGTTCGGCGAGGCGGCGATCGAGAAGTTTCTGAACGGCCACGAAGGGCGGATGCTCTGGGCCATCAAGAGCGTCCTCGGCACGGCGCTGCAGGGCGAGGGAACGATGGTGCGCGGCAAGCGCATGACGTTCGAAGAGATCATCGGCCACATCCTGGTCAACCTGAAATGGAAGGCGGAGGAGGCGGCGGGACGCGAGCTGACGCGCGTCGTGCTCGGGCGGCCGGTCCACTTCAACGACAGCGATCCGGCACTCGATCGCGCCGCGGAAGCGCTGTTGCGCCGCAGCGCGATGGCAGCAGGATTCGAGCACGTCGAGATGGAGCTCGAGCCGATCGCCGCGGGACTGGAGTTCGAGACGCACATCGACCGCGAGCAGGTCGCCATCGTCGTCGACATCGGCGGCGGCACGTCCGACTTCAGCGTCATCCGCCTCATCCCGCCCGCCCAGCATCGCGGTGTCGGCGACCGCGATCGCATCCTCGCGGTGGGCGGCATCCACATCGGCGGCACCGACTTCGACCGCCACCTCAGCGTTGCCCACCTGATGCCGCACCTCGGCCTCGGCGCGCCGTATCGCAGCGACCAGGGCGAGATCCTGCAGATGCCGCAATGGGTCTTCCACGATCTCGCGTCGTGGCTGCGCATCAACTTCATTTACGACAGCCGGATGCTCGACGGCATCTATACGATCCTGACCAGGAACAAGGATGATGACCGCCGCCTGATGCGGCTCGATCGCGTGCTCGCCGGCCACCTCGGGCACGCCGTCGCGCGCGAAGTGGAGCGGGCCAAGATCGCGCTCAGCGATCGCGATGAAGTGTCGGCGCCGCTCGACTGGATCGAGCGCGGCTTCGCCTTCAACGCCACGCGCGAGCAACTCAACGACGCCATCGCCGGCCTGCTCGACGACGCGGAGCGGACGCTCATCAACGTGATCCGCTCATCGGGTGTGCCGGCCAAAAACATCGGCGTCGTCTTCTTCACCGGAGGCGGCTCCCTCCTCCCCGAGGTGCGGACCCGCGTTTGCAGGCTGTTGCCCCACGCCGCCGCATTCGACACCGATCAGTTCGGAGGCATCGCGCTCGGACTGACGCTCGAGGCGGCGCGGATTTTCGGCTGAAGAGAAGCCGCGGAGCGGCTTTGGCATGTAGCCGGGGGTCGAGCGCGCAGCGCGACACCCCCGGATACTGGCGTGATTTCATGATGCGCCGCGGCAGCGGCGCTGGATTCCGGCGCCGCTGCCGCGGCGCATTTCTTTGCCCATTTTCGGTCCGGGGGTGACGGTTGCGCTCGTCACCCCCGGCTATTGGCCGATGCCGCTCCGCGGCATGGGTCGTCCTCTACGCCTGACCATCGACCGGCGTCCCGACGTGCGATCGCGTCACGTCCGTGAAGATGTCGGCGACAATCGGGAACTCCATGCGAATGGCGTGATCGAGCTCGTCCATCACCGCCGCGAGCCGCTCGGCGGTGACACCATGTTTCGGATGGACCTTGGCCACGACGATCACTTCCTCGGGACCGGTGTAGAGCGCGCGGAGCGAGACGATCTCGTCGATCTCCTCGACCTTCTCGAACATCGCGCGCAACGCCGCGAGCTGCGTCGGTTGCATCGAACGCCCGACAAGGAAGTCGGCCAAAGGCCGCGCCAGGCCGAACGCGGTGACGGAGAGCAGGAGTCCGATCAGCAGCGACGCGATCGAGTCGGCGAGGTTGTTTCCCATCTGTCCGCTGATCAGCAGACCGCTCCCGGCGATCACGATTCCGACGAGCGCCACGCTGTCTTCGAAGACCACGGCCCGCACGACCGGATCGCTGGCGATGCGCAGATAGCGCAGCAGCGGCAGGCGATAGTCGCGCGCCTGGCGCTTCGCCTGGCGGATGCTCTGCAACCATGAGATGCCGTCGGCGATGAACGAAATCGCGAGAACGATCGCCGCCGCGCGCAGTCCCTTCATCGGATGCCGCTCCGCCAGCTCGTGCACGGCCATGGCGATCGAGACGCAGCCGCCGATCAGGAACGACGCGATGGCCGCCATGAAAGCCCAAAGAAACCGCTCGCGCCCGTGCCCGAGGGGATGCGTCTCGTCCGCCGGCTCGCGATCGCGCCTCAACGAGATCGCCAGCAGCACCTCATTGATCGAATCCGCCGCCGAATGCGCCGCCTCGGCGAGCATACCGGTCGACCCCGACGCCAGACCGGCGATCAGCTTCGCGATGCCGATCGCAACGTTCGCCAGGAACGCGATGATCACGGTCCGGACGCTCTCCCCTTCCCGCGCGCGGCGAAGGGCGGTGGGGGATCTCCGGTGCGGCGAAGTCAGCATTCCAGATGCGCTATGCGGCGCGCGTGCCGTACGGAGGGAGCTTACCGGCTCGCGCGGTGGTTCGGGCGGCGCGCATCGCGTCCGGGTGCCGTGCAGTGTGTTCCGGGAGGAGCTCTCGCGCATTGCAATCGAGCGTCGCATACGCTCGTTCGCACGTCAGATAAGCGGCTACGATGACGCGCGTGCCGCCGCTACCGCTTCTTGTTCTGCCAGGGATCGGCGCTAATATGCGTCTGTTCGATGCGCAACGTACTGTCCGTCATGTTCGATCGATCGCATGGATTACCCCGGCAAAATTCACGCGAGACGTTAGAGCAGTACGCGCAACGCTGACATGCTTGCGTCTACGCCGATCGAGTTCATTCGATGGGCGTCGACCGCGATCTTTTCGTGGGAAGGCGTCGAAGACCTGCCGATCCTGATCCATCACATTCACGGCGATCGCGATCGGCTCATTCCGATTCGCCGCGTTCATCCCGATCGTGTCATCGCCGGCGCCGGGCATCTCCTCAACGTGACGCACGCCGTCGCCGTCAACGATTTCATCGCAGATATAGATCGGCACCGCGCCGCGAGCGCCTCCAGTTGATCAGGCCAGCTGCGATCGCACCGGCGAGCAGAAGCAACGTGACGACCGCAAACGCGGTCCCTGGCATTACCGGGCGGTAGAGCGCAAGTACCACAAAATCGCGGCCATCCCGTAGATCGGAATACCTGCAAGCAGAAACGTCAAGAAAGAAAACGCAGGCCAAGACGCGAACCGCCAGATGTACTGCAACGCATAACAGGATATTCCAATATGCTGCAAGTCAGTATGAGGGTTGAAACTCCTGCATAATGACGCCGAACCGACTTTGATCGCACGAGTAGCAAACCATACCTTGCTGTGATAATGGCGACGAGCCATGCCAGCCAGCTAAGCGTATATATCCAGGGTCGAACACCCCAGTCGACCGATGACGCCGAGAATTCCATCGCGCTCTCGCTCCCTATATCTTTCGCTCACTATGGATGAGGATATTTCTGCCTACCCACGTGTCGCAGCCGGCTACGCCATTGGTTCTTGCAACTCTCCACAACTAGGCGCCGCCGTCGATGCGGGATCTTTCAGATGAACACTCCGCCTTTACCGAGTATCTCCACAAGTCCGCTGGAAGCAACCGTCAGCGACCATAGGATCACAACGCAGACGATCCACATAGTGATCATGAACCATCGATATTTTAGACGGTGGAAACGCACTGCCCACGCGAGGCCGGCGAGAAGCATCGCTGCATTTGTCGTCCAAAACGGAACCGTGAATGACCACAGTTTGTAGTAGCCGCCGCGCACCGACTTGAACAGGCCATCCGGTCGGCCGCCGACCTCCTGCACGAAGTCGTAAAATGTCATCTGCTGTATCACGATGCTGACGATGGCGATCAGCGTCACGATGAACAGCGCCACTACTGGCTCCGCTTTTCGGCGACGCAATGTCGGCTCATCAATGTCCGGAGGTAATCCGATGCTCTTGACGCTCATCGTCATGGTCCTGGTATGTAGTTGCCGCCCCAGAAATTGTTCGGATCGGCGCCGTACGAATTCTGTGGCCACTCCGCCGAGCCGCCACACGCATCGACCAGATTTCGAACATAGCTATTGCTGTTCGGCCCAGGGATCGAGTACGTCGGAAATGATTGTGGTGTGGTGTTCTGCCGTGCGCGCGCTTCGTTGAGGATGCATCGCTCGAACGTGCACGGCTTCGATCCGGCCGGCGGCGTTACAGGGACGTTGAACCATCCCTTGTTGTAGTCCTGCGAAGGCCCACCGAACCGCGGCGCTAAAAACTGATCTGTGTTCAGCTGATAGCTACCGCTCACAGCTTCCATGCCAACAGTCTGATTAAATGGCGCCTTCGGATCACCCTGACCATCCGAACATGGACAACTCACCTGTAACCGGCAGTGGACCGGCTGGAACCACCATCCAAACACCTTCGCTACAAAGCCCTGCCCGACGTCTACTCTTCGACAGATCACGCTAACCGCGAGGCCGAGCGGATCGATACCGTTCAAAGGATTGGCACGCACGTATCCATACAGATTCATCCCACCCTTCAACCCTGCCGGGTCCGCGGTTACGTAGCGCCCCCATCCCGCCCGATACCATCTAAAGATGTTGTAGCGCTCCTCCGTCCCTTCCCACTTTCGCTCATATTCCTGCCCCGGGAATCGCAGCGGTTGTTCGGCGGCGGTACCGGCCCGGAGAACGTAGAGATCGCCATACGGTTCATATTCTGCGCGCCAGGTGACCGACGCATTGTTCAAGTCCGTCTGGAGGATCGGGGTACCGAGATGGTCGGTGAATGTGTAGCGAACGTAGCCGCCCGCGATTTGTGCGACCGGCCGGCCGTTGAACCAGAGAACCTCGAATTTCATGATGGGGGTGGCATTCGACCGTCCCTGCTTTCCCCAGATGTTCGGGTTGTCGTCAACTGACATGGCCATCAGTTGAAGTTCCGGTGTGTAGACGTAATAGCGGTTTGCGAACGGGGCGGCGTAGCCGGTGGTTCCTTCGGACCGCATGACCCGCACGCCGCGGCCATCGTAGGTGTAGTTGATCGTGTGCGTGTTGCTGTCCTCGGAAGGCTCCACGACCGAGGACATGAGGTTTCGCGGCGAGTAGACGCGGTTGTCGAAATAGCGGATCTCGTTGCCAGCAGCATCGTAGGTGATCGGGTGGTCGATACCACTGGACGTCACTGTACTGAGCTTCGAGGTCGTGCCGGAATACGCGAAGGTCTCGTGGGTCGAGCCGGGAGCGGGAAGGCTGTCCGGACGTGCGGCCATCCTGCGGCTGAGCGCGGGTTCGTTGGGGTCGACTTCGACCACGCCGCCCAGGTCGCGAGAGAGCATGTTTCCCATCCCGTCGTAACGAAAGCTGCCCAATCCCCAGAGCGAAGTGCCGCTATTGGCCGTCGTCAGGCGATTCAGATCGTCGTAACCGAAGTCGCGGTTCCAGGTGGGATCGACCATGTCGTGTATAGCGGTGATGTTTCCGGCCGGGTCTTCGGTGTAGCTGTAGTCGGCGATCGTTCCAGAAGGCCCGTTCAGTGTATTCCTCTGGATGCGGTAGCGCGAATCGTAAGAGCGCGTTTGCGTCGTGCCGTTGCCGAACGACAGCGACGTCTCGGGTCCGAACGGGAGATAGCTTGCGGCCCACGCATAGACAGTGGCCCCCGAGGAGACGGACACCGGCCGGCCTGCATGGTCGTAGCTGTAGTCGAAGGTCAGGCCTGACGGATAGGTCATCGACGTACGATTGCCGTTCGCGTCGTAGCGAAATGCGGTCGATAGCAACACCGAGCCGCTGGTCCGCGTCTCTGCGAGCAGTTGTCCGCGACGGCTGTACTTATAAGCGGTCGAGCCCGCGGAGTCGGTCATCGACGTCAAACGGCCCAGGCCGAAAGGCGCGGAGCCGTCATAACTCCAGGTGACGGTCTCGCTCGAGCCACCAAGCGTCGACTGGGATGTCAGCGTGCGGCCGAGAGCGTCGTACGTCCGCGTCGTGACAGCGCTGTTCGCGTCCGTCGATGACATGAGGTCGCCCGCCGGATCGTATGTGTAAGTCGTCGGGCCGGTCACCGGACTGGTCTGCGAAAGCATGCGTCCGAAATCGTCGTGAAGGTAGACGGTGACGTTGCCGTTCGGGTCGGTCACACTTGTCAGATTCCCGGCGACGTCGTACGCGTAGGAGGTCGTGATCTCTCCACCGCCGAGCGTCTGCCGCACCGACGAAAGGCGCCGTACCGCGTCGTAGCCGTATCGGGTGTTCGCCGTGGTGTGGTTTTCATCGCGCAGTGACACGATGCTTCCGCTGTCGTCATAGCCGTAAACCACCGTCGAACTGTCCGCGTGTGTTTGCGTCGTGAGCTGCGACAGAGTGTCATACGAGAACGATTCGCGACGCTTTTCCACCCACGTTCCGTTTTCCATCGCCAGGTACCGCTCCATGGTTTTCAGGGCGGTGACGGCGTCGTACGTGTACTCGATCCGTTCCTTCAGCGAGGACGACAGAGGTCCGCGGGATTGCGCGATGAGACGTCCGCGGATGTCGTACTCGTAGGTCGCCACGTTGCCGTTCGCGTCCGTTTGTGAGGCCAGAGGGCCGCTGCCCGAGGAGTATGTCCGTGATGTAACGATGTCGGTACCACAGAGAGGATCGTCCAGCGTGTTGCAACCGGCCACACCCTTGACCCTTGTAGTAAGCGTCCGGCCGAGCAGATCGGACGTCGACTCGGTGGCCACCTCGTTCGCGTCGACGACGCGCTGTGGATTACCGAAGACGTCGTAGTTCTCATATCTGACGATCTGTCCGGCGCTGTTCCTCACCGCGGCGAGACGTCCCCGCCACAAGGCGTTGACGGTGCCGTCGATCGGGTAGTAGACGAATGTCGTGACGTCGCTCACATCGGTGCGAGGACCGTCGAGTGATTTCCGCATGTTCGGGGGCTGAGGCAGCGACACCCACGCCGCGCTGAACACGCCTCCGGGATTGAAGGCCGCGACTTCATTGCTAGCGTACAGGGTCGTTGACACAGTATGCGTTTCGTTGACCGGCTGTGTCGCCGAGCCGGTCCATCCGATGACCGCCCGCGACAACACTTCGCCGGTGAGGGCGTCGTATGTCATCGTCTCGTTCCGGGTTCCCGACGGATTGAGCACGCTGGTCGAGTCGATGCGGGTCGGCCGCTCGGGCCAGAGCGCGTCGCCATATGTGATTGCTGTCGTCATCGTGGCCGCGGTCGCCTCAAGCGACGTCATGCCGAGAGTATCTTCCGTCAGACGGCAATGATCCGCCGCCGTCTGCGGATCGCAACCCGCAGGTTTGAGGCTCGTCGTGATCGAGCCGACATTGCTTCCG
>Ga0070682_100001181_pt1 | contig 14903 bp, 12 predicted proteins | sample KBSC63LmetaG_FD_64668 | JGI IMG/M metagenome (GOLD analysis project Ga0070682, IMG submission 64668) | Corn rhizosphere microbial communities from Kellogg Biological Station, Michigan, USA - KBS C6-3L metaG | ecosystem: Host-associated > Plants > Roots > Rhizosphere | place: USA: Michigan... | reverse complement strand
TCCTGCTGCCAGTAGATCGTCTGGAAGCCCTCGCCCTGCGCTTCTTTCCATTGATCGCGCGCGACATCGACCGCATCAGGATCGTTGCCGTCGAACAGATAAATCGCGCGCTCGTAGGAAGCGAGATCGCCGGCCGTCGCGCCGTCGACGAGAAAGCGCACATTCGATCCGTTCGGATTGTCCTCGCGGGTCGTGAGCAACACCGGCTGCTCGGCGGCGTTGTCTTCGCGGTCAGTGCCGTGCGCGAGAAAAGAATCTTCGCGATAGGTCCACAGCAACTGATCGAGCGCGTCGATGCGCTCAGGCGAAGCCGCCTGCACGACGCAGCGCCAGCCGCGCTCGATGCATTTCTCGATCAGAACCGGCAGCGCCCGCTCGAGCGGCTGGCGTTGCAGATGATAAAAATGGACCTCGGTCACCTAATCCTCGTGGTGATCTTTTATCCAATGGTTCAAAAGTCTTACGCCCCAACCCGGGCCCCAGCTCGTATTAAAATCCGAGGACGGCACGCCCATCGCGGTGCCCGCGACGTCGAGATGCGCCCACGGCGTGTCGCCGACGAAGCGCTGCAGGAATTGCGCGGCGGTGATCGCGCCGGCGTTGCGGTTCGCGCCCGTGTTTCGCATGTCGGCGAATTTCGAGTCGATCTGCTTGTCGTATTCCGGGCCGAGCGGCATTCGCCAGACGCGCTCGCCGGTCGCCTGCCCGGCCTCGGTCAGGTGCTCGCTCAGCTTGTCGTTGTTCGAGAACATGCCGGCATACTCCTGGCCGAGCGCGACGATGATCGCGCCGGTCAAGGTTGCGAGGTTCACCATGAATTTCGGTTTAAAGCGTTCCTTCGTGTACCAGAGCGCGTCGGAAAGCACGAGCCGGCCTTCGGCGTCCGTGTTGATGATCTCGATCGTCTGCCCTGACATCGACTTCACGATGTCGCCCGGGCGCTGCGCGTTGCCGTCGGGCATGTTTTCGACTGCGCCAATCACGCCGATCGCATTCACTTTTGCTTTGCGTGCGGCGAGCGTGTGCATGAGCCCGACGACGCAGGCCGCGCCGCCCATGTCGCCCTTCATGTCCTCCATGCCGCCCGCGGGCTTGATCGAGATGCCGCCGGTATCGAAGCAAACGCCCTTGCCAACGATGGCGACGGGAGCGGCGCCCTTCTTGCCGCCGTTCCAGCGCATCACGACGAGACGCGAGTCATGTGAAGAGCCTTGGCCGACGCCAAGCAGCGCGCCCATGCCGAGCTTGGTCATCGCTTTCACGTCGAGCACGTCGATGCCGACGCCGAGCTTTTTCAGCGCGCTTGCGCGCTTCGCGAATTCGGCGGGATAGAGAACATTCGCCGGCTCGTTCACGAGATCGCGCGAGAGCATGACGCCTTCCGCGATCGCTTCGCGCGAAGCCCACGCCTTGCGTACGGCGGCGGGATCGGAGACGGCGATGGAAATATCCGCCGAGATGTCGCCGTTCTCCGCGTCGTCGTTTTTCTTTTTGGTTTTGTAACGATCGAATTTGTAAGCCCGCAGCCGCATGCCGAGCGCGAATTCGGCGGCCGCATCCGCCGACACCGAACCCTGCGGCAGCTCCAAGAGCACCGTGACCTTCTTCGCCGACGACGAGACCTTCGCCATCGCCTTGCCGCCAAGCTTGATCCATTCCGTCGGCTTGAGATCCTTCAGCTTTCCGAGGCCGAGCACGATCAGGCGGCCGGCCGAAAGTTCGGCCGGCGCGATCAGATCGAGGCTCTTCCCGAGTTTTCCCTTGAAGCCCTCGCTCTTCGCCGCGCGCGAAAGCAACTGGCCCGCGGGCGCAAGCGCGCGCTTTGCGGTGGCACCGAGCCCCAGATTTTCGTCCGCGAGAATGATGACGGTGCCGGCGAGAGAGGGTTTGAGCTGGGAGAAAGAAATTTTCGGGGCTTTGGCCATGATATTTCCTGACGCTTGGATCGAGTGCTGCATGGGTAGCACAACACAAATCGCGGCTTCATTCGGCGAACGTGGTTACTCGCTTCTAAAAGCTGCAACCTTGGGCTGACGCGGCGAATCGAGTTCAAAAAGCCCTGTGCCAACGGCGATTTTCGCGGTCATAATGTAACTTCCGATTGTATTTTCACCCCATACAGGCGACGGCGACTCGGAACTCACAAGGCGTGATCTTGGCGACACACCTTTGGCCACAATCTTTCCAATTTATTCAATGGTTTACGACAATTTTAAATAGAGCCTTGGAAGTGGGCGGGTGGCAGGGAACAGGCCGTAATATCGCCCCAACTTCCAAGTCTCTAGATGCGGGACCTTGGGGGACGGCCCTCGCGCGGCGCGCGGGGAGCATTGGGGTGCAATTTGGGGCGTATGAACCGCTACATTCTGGTGACGGCGGGCGTGGCGTTTTTGGCCGCGCTTTTCACGCTGACCGGCATGGTTTGGCTGACGCAGATTTTGCGCCGCTTCGATCTTCTGACGAGCCAGGGCCAGTCGGTCTGGATTTTTCTCACCATCACAAGTCTTGCGCTGCCGACGCTGCTCCTCCTGACCGCGCCGATCGCGACTTTCCTGTCGATCACCTACACGCTGAACAAGCTCGGCGGCGATTCCGAACTGATCGTGATGAGCGCGTCGGGCATGAGCCCCTGGCAGGTGTTCAGGCCGCTCGCGATTTTCACCGCCGCGGTGATGCTTTTCTCCGCGTTCATCAGCATTTACTTGGGCCCGCTGAGCGTCCGCACCTTGCGCGACCAGATGTCCGCGGTCACCGCCGACATCGTCTCGAATATCGCGCAGCCGGGACGCTTCGCGACGATTCAGAAAGGGCTCACCTTCCACATTCGCGAGCGCGACTCGAACGGCATTCTGCGCGGCATTTTCGTCAACGACTCGCGCGACGAAAAAGCGATGACGACCTATGTCGCCGATCGCGGGCAGATCGTAAGCTCGGACGCGGGTATTTTCCTCGTGCTGGAACACGGCACGATGCACCGCTCGGCGCCGCAGATGCGCAACGCGTCGATGGTTGAGTTCGAGCGTTACGCTTTCGATATGTCGCAACTCACCGGCGGCAAAGCCGCGGAATCGCGCGCAAGCGACCGCTCCTTCTCCGAATTGCTGACCCCCCAGAAGAAAAGCGAAGATCCCGCCGCCGACGCGCAGGAAGAAGCGCGCACCCGGATCGAATTGCACAAGCGGCTGTCGTCGCCGCTTTATCCGCTGGCTGCTTTCGTGATCCCCTTCGCCTTCCTCGGATTGCCGCGCACCACGCGGCAAACGCGCGGCGCTTCGATGGCGGGCGCGGGCTTCGCGTTCCTGGTGATCGAGCTCGCGGGCTTCGGCACCTGGGGATTCGTGCAGCGTAATGCGCTCGCATGGCCGCTCCCCTATGCCGTGCCGCTTTGCGCGATCATTCCGGCCGTGCTTGCGATGAGCGGGCTCGTCGATTTTTCCGTCCCCGCGTCGATGCAAAAGCACATCGACGCAATCAGCGCGCGCCTGCAGCGCATGCAAGAGGCGTAGGGGTTCACCATGGTGGCGTTCGGCAAATTGGGACGTTATTTCGGCCGCCGTTTCCTGGGCGCGGTGCTGCTCGTTTATATCACCTGTTCGGGCCTGATCGGGATCGTCGATTTCTTCGAATTCAGCCGCCGGCTCGGCGACCGGGCGGACGTGTCGGTGATCGACATCGCGCAGCTTGTTTTGCTTCGCCTGCCCGCCTTCAGCGAGCAGATGTTTCCGTTCGCCGTCCTGATCGGCGCGATGTCGACGTTTCTCACGCTGTCGCGGCGGCTGGAGCTCGTGATCGCGCGCACGGTGGGGGCTTCGGTCTGGCAATTCACCTTTTCGACGATCTCAATCGCGGTGCTGCTCGGCGTTTTCCTCACCACGATCTACAATCCGATTTCGGCGATCGCGAAAGAACAGGCGAATAAGCTCGAGGCGACGCTGTTTAGCGATAAAAAGGGTTTATTCCAACAGAGCAGCGACGGCATCTGGGTCCGCCAGCAAAGCGTCGACGGGCAAGCGGTCGTCCAGGCGCAAACATCCACCGACAAAGGACGCACGCTCGGCAATGTCCGCATCTATTCGTTCGACACGAAGGGGGAATTCACCGAGCGGGTCGAGGCGAAATCGGCGGTGCTGCATAACGGCTATTGGGCGTTGACGCAGGCGCGGGTCTTCCCGGCGGGAGCGGAACCGCAGGAATTCGCCTCCTACATGGTCAGCACCAATCTCACGCCGGCGCAGGTGCAGGGAAGCCTTGCCAGCCCGGACTCGCTGTCGTTTTGGGAACTGCCGGGCGCGATTCGCGATTCGGAGCGGGCCGGCATCCGAACCGAACGCTACCAGTTGCAATATCAGACCCTCCTCGCGCGTCCCGTGTTGCTGGCCGCCATGGTGCTGATTGCCGCCGCGGTGAGCTTGCGGGTTTTCCGCCTCGGCGGGGTGGGAAAAATGATTTTAGGTGGCGTTTTATCGGGGTTTCTGCTCTATGTAGCCTCGAAACTGGCAGGCGAGCTCGGCGAAAACGGGATTCTCCATCCCGTCGTCGCCGGCTGGTTGCCTGCTGTCTTCGGAGCAGTGATGGGCTGCTCCGTTTTGTTGCAGCAAGAGGACGGTTGATGGTTTCGCGTACCGTCATCGCGGGGAAGCGTTTGCGTCGATGTGCGGAAGCTGCGCGCGGGATCGCGCGCGCCTGCATGCTCGCCGCCGTCTCGCTTTTCCTCGTGACGGCCGCTTCGGCGCAATCCGAACAGATCGGTCCGCCGCAATCGACCGAGCCTGCCCACCAGATTCCGGAATCGCTCCGTTCCAAACCGCAGATCAAGCGGCCGACGCTGACGCAAATGGTGCAGCAAAAGCGGGCGGAAGGATCGAAATCGAAAGCGCCGATGCTCGTGCAGGCCGACGAGATGGTGCATGACTACAAGAACGACAGGGTATCTGCTGTCGGCCATGTGCAGATCTACAACGACGGCGCGGTGCTCGAAGCCGACCGCGTCACCTACGATCGCAAGACCGACCGCATCCACGCACAAGGCAACGTGCGCTATCGGACCAAGGACGGCAAGGTGGTCTATGGCGAGGTCGTCGAACTCGCGAAGGATTTCAAGGACGGTTTCGTCCAGACGCTGCTACTCGAGACGCCGCAGAAAACACGCTTCGCCGCCGCGCGCGTCGATCGCACCGAAGGCAACACCTCGGTGTTCCAGAGCGGTGTCTATACCGCGTGCGAAACCTGCAAGGACGATCCGACCCGCCCGCCGCTCTGGCAGGTGAAGGCGAAGCGCATCATCCACAAGGAAGACGAGCGGACGATTTATTACGAGAACGCGCAACTCGAATTCTTCGGCCTGCCGATCGCCTATATGCCGTTCTTCTGGACGCCGGACCCAACCGTGAAACGACAATCGGGCTTCCTGATGCCGAGCCCTTTCTCGAGCGACAATCTCGGCTTTGGTACAACCATCCCCTATTTCTGGGCGATTGCGCCGGACAAGGACGTCACCTTCACTTTCGCGCCAATGTCGCGCCAAGGTGCCTTGGGCGGCATTGAGTATCGCCAGCGGTTTGTGACAGGCGCTTATACCGTCAAGGGCACCGGCATTTTTCAGATGGATAAGGACGTGTTCCCGACGCCGGGGCAACGCGAGTTTCGCGGCGCAGTCGAATCGAGCGGCCAATTCGCGATCAACAAGCAATGGTCGTGGGGATGGGACGGAACGCTCGCGACCGACCGCTTGTTTCTGAACGACTACAACACCATCACGAACAACAAGACCGCCGAAAAGATTCAGCAGCTCTATCTCGTCGGCCAGGGCGACCGCAGCTATTTCGACCTGCGTGCGCTCGGCTTCATGGGCATGGCGCTTGTCGACAACAACAAGCAGCAGCCGATCGTTCACCCCGTGCTCGACTACTCGTATATTTACGGGCAGCCGGTGATGGGCGGCGAACTCGGCTTCAAGATAAACCTCGCGAGCATCTCGCGGCAGGAAGCACAGTTCGATGCGATCGATCCGGCGGCAAAAGCAGGCCAACTGCTGGTCAGACAAGGCATAACGACCAATCAGTGCGACCCGGCGACGATTACGCCAGCGAATGCCAAAAACTGCATGCTGCGCGGGATGCCCGGCGAATACGACCGCGCCAGCGTTCAGCTCGACTGGAAGCGCAAGCTCGTCAACACCGTCGGCATGGTGTTCACGCCGTTCATGCAGCTTCGCGCCGATATCGCCTACGTGAACATCAAGAACGATACCGGTGTTTCGAATTATGTCACCCCTGGCAGCGACACTGTCGGCCGCGTGATGCCTGCGGTCGGCATGGAGTGGCGCTGGCCGTTCCTCGCCGTGCAGGAATGGGGCACGCAGATCATCGAGCCGATCGCACAAGTCATCTTGCGTCCGAACGAAACGAATGTCGGCAGATTCCCGAACGAGGATTCGCAGAGCGTCGTGTTCAGCGACGCCAACCTGTTTGCGATCGACAAGTTCGGCGGCTTCGACCGCGTCGAGGGCGGCGGGCGCGTCAATGCGGGCGTCCAGTACACCGCGAATTTCAACAACTACGGCACGCTGAATGCGTTGTTCGGGCAGTCCTACCAGATCTTCGGCAAGAACTCTTACGCGCAAGCCGATAACGTAAACTCGGGCCTCGAGTCCGGATTGCAGAACGATGTTTCGGATTACGTCGCGCGGCTCTACTACCAGCCGAACGCGAACCTCGCCTTCGTCACCCGCTATCTCATCGACAAAAACAGTTTCGACGCCAAGCGCTTCGAGGCCGAGGTGCGGACGAACTGGGATCGGCTGCAGCTCAACACGATCTATGCGCGCTACGATCCGCAACCTTTGATCGGCTTCCTCGACCGGCGCGAAGGCATCTATCAGACGGCGACCTATAAGTTCCAGAAGAACTGGAGCGTGACGGGCGGCATTCGCTACGACCTCGACAGGCAGGATATCGATCTCTATACGATCGGATTCGGCTATCTGAACGAGTGCATCGGCATCAGCGCGAATTACACCGCCGACTACACGCATCTCACGACGAACCAGGTCGATCACCGCTTCGTTTTCAAGATCGTGTTGCGGCAGCTGAGCAGCCCCGACATTCCGACGGGCATCACCACCGAAGGGCCGATCGCGGGCACAAGCGTTGCGAATTCCATTGGCCACTAGGAACTTGCGGCCCCATTGCAGCCATAGGAATTTTCCATTCTGCTCCCGGTGGGGTAGGCCTAGGTGAGATGAAGAGCCGCCAGGATCACGCCATGCCTCGTGACCGAATTACGCAATATCGCAAATACGCCGCGGCAACGCTGGCGGCGGCGATGCTCGGTTTCGCGTTCCTGCTGTCGCTTCCATCGCCGGCCGCGGCGCAAGTCGCCGCGCTCGTGAACGGCGATCCGATCACCAATGTCGATATCGCCCAGCGCATCAAGCTCGTGCAGGCCTTCGACCGCAAGACGATGACGCGCAAGGAGGCGCTCGACGAGCTGATCGACGAAAAGCTCAAGCTGCATACCGCGGCCAAAATGCATATCGCCATCACCGACAAGCAAATCGAGGAGGGAATCTCCAACATGATCGGCGGCCGCAGGGTCTCCGACCTTCTCAAGACCCTCGACAAGCAGGGAATCGACGAAAGCCGTTTCAAGGCACGGATGCGGGCGCAGCTCGCTTGGCGCAAGGTTTTGGAGCAGGGCTCGCCCGGGGTCTTCCAGGTGCGTGACGCGGACCTCGTCGCCATCCTGAACGCGCACGGCGAAACCCCGCAGACGAAGGCGATTCAATACACGCTGCAGCCGATTATTTTCGTGGTTGCCCGGCGCGCGCCGGATTCGGTCAAGGCCGCGCGACTGAAGGAAGCGGAAGCTTTCCGGTCGCGGGTAGTGGGCTGCGAGGAAGCGGTCGCGCAAGCGCGCGTCATTCCCGAAACGGTCGTCAAAACCGAAATGAAGAAATTTTCGCTCGATCTCGGCGCGCAATATCGCAAATTGCTCGACAACACGCCCGATGGCAAAATGACCCCCGCCGAGGTGACTTCCGCGGGCATGGAGCTCGTCATGGTGTGCAGCCGCAAGGAAGTCCTCGCGGATATTTCCTCGCGCAGGGAATTTCGCCAAGAATTGCTGAGCAAGCGCATTGGTGCATTTGAAAAAGAATATCTTGAGAAACTTCGAAAACAGGCAGTCATCGAAATTCGCTAGCCGCCGGTCACAGCCATGCGACCGCTCGCGCTGACCGCCGGGGAGCCGGCCGGAATCGGCCCCGAGCTCACGCTCATTTTGTGGACGAAGCGCGCGGCTTTCGACATTCCGTGTTTCGCCGCTGTCGGCGATCCTGCGCTGTTTGCCGCGCGCGCCAAGCTGCTCGGACTGAATGTTCCTATAGCCGAATGTTCGGCGTCGGATGCGGATCGGAAATTTCCGTCGGCGCTGCCGGTCATTCGCGCGGGAAATCCCACGACCGCCGCGCCGGGACAGCCCGATAAAACAAGCGCGCAAGCGGCGATTGCCGCCATCGATCGTGCAGTGCAACTCGTGCAGACCGGGCTTGCGGCCGCGGTCGTCACCAATCCGATCGCGAAATCCGTGTTGTACGAAGCGGGCTTCGAGCATCCGGGGCATACCGAATATCTCGCGCAGCTTGCGGCGGCGCCCGGGAAACCGGCTCCGCGGCCCGTCATGCTGATCTGGTCCGAAGCTCTCGCGGTCGTGCCGGTGACGATCCACATTCCGTTGCGGGACGTTCCGCTGCGGCTCAGCAGGGAGATGATCGTAGAAACCGGCCGTGTTGTCGCGCGCGATTACGCCGCGCGTTTCGGCGTGCCAAAGGCACGGATCGCGGTGTGCGGCCTCAACCCGCATGCCGGCGAAGGCGGCAGCATCGGTAACGAAGAAGAAAAAGTCATCGCGCCCGCGATTCAAACGCTCGTCGCCGAAGGGATCGTGGCGAGCGGCCCCTATCCCGCCGACACGCTCTTCCACTCGGTCGCGCGCAAAAATTACGACGTCGCGCTCGGCATGTATCACGATCAGGTGCTGGTGCCGGCGAAGACGCTTGCCTTCGACCGCGCGGTGAATGTGACGCTCGGCCTTCCGTTCATCCGCACTTCGCCCGATCACGGCACCGCCTTCGACATCGCGGGCACCGGCCGCGCCAATCCGGCGAGCCTCATGGCCGCGCTGAAACTTGCGCGGCGGCTCGCCGACGCGCATCCTGCGCGGGCATGAACCTGTCCGCATTGCCGCCGCTCCGGGATGTCATCCGGGAATTCGACCTGCGCGCGAGGAAATCGCTCGGGCAGAATTTCCTGCTCGATCTCAATTTGATCGACCGGATCGCGCGCGCGGCGGGCCCGCTGGAAAACGTCACCGTTGTCGAAATCGGGCCCGGCCCCGGCGGGCTCACGCGCGCTTTGCTCGCGCACGGCGCAAAACAGGTCGTCGCGATCGAGCAGGACCAGCGCTGCGTGGAGGCGCTCTATCCGCTCGTCGCCGAAAGCGATGGCCGGCTGAAAGTCGTCGAGGGCGACGCGATGGAGATCGACCCGCGCGCGCATTTCTCGGGCCCCGCCCGCATCGTCGCCAACCTTCCCTACAATATCGGAACGGCCCTCCTCGTTCGCTGGCTTACGCTGGAAGCGTGGCCGCCCTGGTACGATCAGCTTATTCTCATGTTTCAGCGCGAGGTGGCGGAGCGGATCGCAGCGCGCGCGGGCGAAGATCATTACGGGCGGCTTGCGGTGCTCGCGGGCTGGCGCACGGAGGCCGAAATCCTGTTCGACATCAACCGGAGCGCCTTCGTGCCGCCGCCGAAGGTAACGTCATCGCTTGTAAGGCTCGTACCGCGAAAATCGCCCGCACCGTGCGATTTGAAGATGCTGGAGCGCGTAACCGCGGCGGCTTTCGGCCAGCGGCGGAAAATGCTGCGGCAAAGCCTGCGTACCATCGGGCGCGATCCGTTGCCGCTGCTCGAAACGGCGGAGATTAAACCGACGGCACGGGCGGAGGAAATTCCCGTCGCCGGATTCATTGCGCTCGCCAATGCGCTTGCCAAGGCGGAGGCGCAGAATGAAAGAAGAGCGGCGCTTTAAAGCTTCTTCTTCAGCTTGCGGACGAAATTACTAAGCCCGACCTGGCGCGTGCGCTTCTGGCGTTCGGCGGCGAGAATGGTGCGCAATTCGCCGAGCGCATCCTGCACGTCGAAATTGACGACAACGTAGTCGTATTCTTCCCAGTGGCTGATTTCCTTCGCCGCTTCCGCCATGCGGCGGCGGATGACGGCTTCGGAATCCTGCGCCCGCGTGCGCAAGCGGCGATGCAGTTCCGGCGCGGACGGCGGCAGCACAAAAATCGTGACGAGATCGTTGCGCACCTTGCGCCTGAGCTGGTTCGCGCCCTGCCAGTCGATGTCGAACAGGACGTCCTTGCCGGCGGAAAGCGCGCGCTCGACCGGCGCGCGCGGCGTGCCGTAATGATTGCCGAAGACTTCGGCCCATTCGAGCAACTCGCCTTTCCGGCGCATCTCGCGGAAGCGCGCGGGATTGGTGAAGTGATAGTCGCGCCCGTGAACCTCGCCGCCGCGGCGCGGACGCGTGGTGACGGAAATCGAAAGCTCGATCGACTTGTCCTTCTCGAGCAGCCGCCGCGAGAGCGTCGTCTTGCCCGCGCCCGAGGGCGACGACAGCACCAGCATCAGGCCGCGGCGCGAAATGCGCTTGGAGCCGCGCAATTTTCGTTTGGGCTTTCTCATTCGAGGTTCTGCACCTGCTCTCGGAACTGATCGACCGCCGCCTTCAGCTCCAGCCCCGTCGCGGTGAGCGAAACGTCGTTCGCCTTGGCGCAGAGCGTATTCGATTCGCGGTTCAGTTCCTGCGCGAGAAAATCGAGCTTACGGCCGACCGGCCCGCCGTCCTTCAAGAGCTTGCGCACAGCAGCGACATGGGTGGTCAGCCGATCTAACTCTTCCCGGATGTCGGCTTTCGCGGCGAGCAACATCGCCTCCTGATGCAGCCGGTCGGCATCGAATTTCTCGCCGGTCGCGAGCAGCGCCTTTACCTGCTCGGAAAGCTTGGCGCGGATCGCCTCCGGCTTGCGCGCGGGATTGGTGTCGGCGGCGGCCGAGAGCTTTTCGATCTCGGAAATCCGGTCGGACAGAATGCGCTTAAGTGCATCGCCCTCGCGCGCGCGCGCAGCGGCCAGCTCTTTCAGCGCTTCCTCAAATCCCTGAACGATCGCCTGCTCCGCAGCCTGCCGCTCGCCGGCGTTTTCTTCGGCATCGGTGACTTCGAATACGCCCTTCATGCCAAGCAGGCTGTCGAGCGAGGGGGGCGCAACACCAAAACGGCTCGCCGCTTTCTTCGCGGTATCGACAAGCGCCGCGAGCACTTCTTCGTTCACGCGCACGGCGGGCGTCGTATTTGCCCGGTCGATCGTGAGCGTCGCGGACACCGTGCCGCGGGCGAGCGCTTTCGATAGCGCCGTGCGCGCGGGCGCTTCCACCGCATCCCAGCCCGGCGGCAGGCGCAGGCGAAGGTCGAGTCCCTTGGCGTTGACGGATTTCAGTTCCCACGCCCAGGCGTAAGGGCCGCTCGCTCCCTGCGCGCGGGCAAAGCCGGTCATGCTGGCAAGAGACATTAGATCGAATTCCCGGCCCGTTGAATCGATGCGCGAACTTAGCCGCGCATGCGCGCGCTCTCAAGGGCGGAACGCTCTTATTGCTTCGGCGCTTCGGCCGCAGGCGCCGTTTGCTTCTTTTTCGCCTCGGACTTTTTCTTGTCCGCCTTCTTTTTCGCCGGGACATGCGTGCGCGGCGAAGTGAGCGGCGCGGGCGCTTTCGGTGCGGGCGCCGCGGCAGGAGCTGCGTTCTGCGTCACCGGCTGCACCGTCTCTACCGCCGGTGTGGCCGGCTGCGATGCCGCCGCAGCGGCGTTCTGTTGCTTTTCCACGCCGCGCCAGCGCGCAACGTTTTTTGCGTGCTCTTCCAAGGTCTCGGCGAAGACGTGGCCGCCGGTGCCGTCGGCGACAAAATAAAGCTCGTTCGTCTTCATCGGATGCGCGGTCGCTTCCAGCGACGCGCGGCCCGGATTGGCGATCGGTCCCGGCGGCAGGCCGTCGATCTGGTAGGTGTTGTAGGGGTTCGGTTCATCCAGTTCGACTTTGAGCAGCGGCCGGCCGAGCGGCCCCTTCCCGCCCATCAACCCGTACACGATGGTCGGATCGGACTGCAGGCGCATTCTCTTCTTCAGGCGATTCACGAACACGCCGGCGACGCGCGCGCGTTCGTCCGCCTTGCCGGTTTCTTTTTCGACGATGGAGGCGAGCGTCACGAATTCTTCCGGCGTCTTGACGGGAAGATCGGGCGCGCGCTTCGCCCAGATCTCGTCGACAAGGCGCTTATGCGCGACGCTCATGCGCTGCAAAATCTGTTCGCGCGTCCAGCCGCGCGTCACTTTATACGTCTCCGGCAGTAGCGTCCCTTCCGGCGGAACCGTCGTGATGTTACCCGTCAGCACGGGCGAATCTTGCAGACGCTGCACAATCTGCTGGCTGGTGAGCCCTTCCGGGATGGTCACGGTGTATTGGATGGAGCGGCCTTCGACGATGGTCTGCAGCACCTTGGCCATGCTCGAATGCGCTTCGAACTGATATTCGCCCGCCTTCAGCTCATCACCCACGCCGAAGATTTTCGCGCCTACGATGAAAGGCAGCGTCTGGTCGATGACGCCCTCGTTTTTCAGGGTGTCGGCGATTTCGCGCAAGCCTTTTCTCGGCTGGATCACCACGCTGCGGTCGCGCTCCAAGGGCCCCGCCGCTTCCAGCTTCTTCTTGCCGAAATAGACAACGGTGCCACCCGCGAGGATCAGCAGCAAAAGACCGCTGAAAATCGCGTTGCCGACCATGACGAAAGGGTTGCGCACGCGCGCGGAAGGCGGCGGCGGAAGTTGTTCGGGGTTAAGCGCGTCGCGTGGCGAGCGCATATGGCGCCGCGGCGGCTCGCGATATTCCCCTCGAAGCGGCGGTTCCTGTTCGCCCGACATGCCACCGTCCTTTATTGCCTGTTTCGCGACGAGGTGCGGCCGCTTCCTGCGCACGCCGAAAAGATATCGCGATTGCCGCTTCCCGCAAGCTAAGCGGAAATATGGCGAAAGCGCGAAGCGCGCTTACGCCGCGCGGCGGAAAATGAGCGAAGCGTTGGTGCCGCCGAATCCGAACGAATTCGAGAGCACCGTATTGATCTCGCGTTTGCGCGCCGTATGCGGCACGAGGTCGATCGGCGTTTCCACCGACGGATTGTCGAGATTGATCGTCGGCGGCGCGATCTGATCGCGGATCGCAAGCACCGAGAAGATGGCTTCGACCGAACCCGCAGCGCCAAGAAGGTGCCCGATCTCGGATTTCGTCGAAGACATCGAAATCTTGGCCGCCGCATTGCCGACCACGCGCTCGACCGCGCCGAGCTCGATCGTGTCGGCCATGGTCGAAGTGCCGTGCGCGTTGATGTAATCGATTTCAGCGGGCGAGATGCCGGCGCGCTGAATCGCCATGGTCATGCAGCGGAACGCGCCGTTGCCGTCCTCGGACGGCGCCGTGATGTGGAACGCATCGCCCGAAAGGCCGTAGCCGATTAGCTCGGCGTAAATCTTCGCGCCGCGCGCGCGCGCGTGCTCGAATTCTTCCAGCACGACGACGCCCGCGCCCTCGCCCATGAGAAAACCGTCGCGATCCTTGTCGTAAGGACGCGAGGCTTTTTCCGGCGTGTCGTTATAGGAAGTCGAGAGCGCCTTGCAGGAGCAGAAGCCTGCGATCGCAAGACGGTTGATCGGAGATTCGGCCCCGCCCGCAACCATCACGTCGGCGTCGCCGAGTCCGATCAAGCGGCCCGCGTCGCCGATCGCATGCGCGCCGGTCGAACAGGCCGTGACCACCGCGTGGTTCGGCCCCTTCAGGCCGTGCATGATCGAGACATAGCCGGACGCAAGATTGATGAGACGGCCCGGAATAAAGAACGGAGAAATCCGCCGTGGGCCTTTTTCCTTGAGGATCAGCGCCGCTTCGGCGATGCCTTCGATGCCACCGATTCCGGAGCCGATCAGAACGCCGGTGCGATCCTGATCCTTTTCGCTCTTCGGCTCCCAGCCCGCGTCTTTCAGGGCCTGGGTCGCGGCCGCGACCGAATAGATGATGAAGTCGTCGACCTTGCGCTGCTCTTTCGGCTCCATCCATTGATCGGCGTTGAAGGTGCCATTCGAGCCGTCGCCGCGCTTCACCTGCGAGGCGATTTTGCAGGGAAGATCCGAGACGTCGAATTTCTCGATTTTGGCCGCCCCGCTCTTGCCCTCGATGATGTTTTTCCACGTCGTATCGACGCCCGCGCCGAGCGGCGTGACCATTCCCAGGCCTGTGATAACGACGCGACGCATGCAGATCTCCAGGGGATTTCGCGAGGGCTAAAAACTAAACTTCCTTGACCGGACCTTCATGGCCCGATCAAGGAAATCTCGCAAGATCACTGATAACGCTTGAGAAAAATCGCGGCTCAGGCCGCGTTCTTTTCCAGAAACTTGACGGCATCCCCGACGGTCAGAATGGTTTCCGCGGCATCGTCCGGGATTTCGCAGCCGAATTCTTCTTCGAACGCCATGACGAGTTCGACGGTGTCGAGGCTGTCGGCGCCGAGGTCGTCAATGAAGCTCGCCTTTTCCGTGACCTTTTCGGGGTCGACGCCGAGGTGCTCGACGACAATTTTTTTCACGCGCTCAGGAATATCACTCATCGTTCTGCCTTTGCCGATCCCAAATTTTTGTTTGTGCCCCTCAAGGCGGTTTCGGTTGTTACCATAGCTCTTTTGGCTTGACTAGCGCTCGAACGCAGCCCTGCCCGGACGAAAAACCTTTTTAGATCAT
>Ga0070682_100001179_pt1 | contig 14903 bp, 13 predicted proteins | sample KBSC63LmetaG_FD_64668 | JGI IMG/M metagenome (GOLD analysis project Ga0070682, IMG submission 64668) | Corn rhizosphere microbial communities from Kellogg Biological Station, Michigan, USA - KBS C6-3L metaG | ecosystem: Host-associated > Plants > Roots > Rhizosphere | place: USA: Michigan... | reverse complement strand
GTCATGGGACCTTCGCATCTCATCGGCAAAGTCGCGAAAGTGCGTGTCGCCGATGTCGGATCGAACAGCCTGTTCGGGGAACTCATCGGCTCCGAGCAGGATTATCAGGAAGAGCCGCAAAACCTTGCCGCGGCGGGAGTGAGCTGATTGCGCGACCCCGGAACGAGCCGTAAGTCTTTAGACAAGCCTTGGCAAGAAACGCGCGTGAAACCGTCCGAAATCACGATCGAGTTCGACGACAACAAGCTCGCCTCCGCGCTGTTCGGGCGGCACGCGGAAAATCTCGCGCTGATCGAGCGCCGTCTCGGCGTCGTGGCCGACCAGCGCGGCAACAAGATCACGATCGAGGGCGAGGCCGAAGCCTGCCAGCAGGCGCGCCGCGCCCTCGCCGCGCTTTATAAGCAATTAAAGAGCGGCCATGAGATCACGAACGGCGACGTCGAAGGCGCGATCCGGCAGGTGACGCACGCCCCGCGCATGGAATCGGAGCATGGCGCACACGGCCATTTCGCGGAAATGCGCTTGCGCAAACGCCTCGTGCGCGCACGCACCGGCGGCCAGGATAATTACATGCGGGCGCTCGCGAAAAACACGCTCGTCTTCGGCACCGGCCCGGCGGGCACCGGCAAGACGTGGCTTGCGGTCGCGCATGCGGTGCATCTTTTCGAGCGGCGCGAGGTGGACCGCATCGTGCTCTCGCGCCCTGCCGTCGAAGCCGGTGAGCGGCTCGGTTTTCTGCCGGGCGACATGCGCGAAAAGGTCGATCCTTACTTGCGGCCGATTTACGACGCGTTTTTCGATCTCATGGATCGCGGGATTTTCGAGCGCGCGCTGCAATCGGGCGACATCGAGATTGCGCCGCTTGCGTTCATGCGGGGGCGGACGCTGGCGAATGCGGCCGTCATTCTGGATGAAGCGCAGAACACCACCTCGATGCAGATGAAAATGTTTCTGACGCGGCTTGGCGAGAATTCGCGCATGATGGTGACGGGCGACCCGTCGCAGATCGATTTGCCGGCGGGCCAGAAATCCGGCCTCGTGGAAGCGATGGCGCTACTGCCAGGGCTCGCGGACGTCGCGCATGTCGTTTTCGACGCGAGCGACGTCGTCCGCCACGAACTCGTTTCCCGCATCGTCAGCGCCTATGACGGCGCGGATAAAAAGAAGGCGGACAAGCCGTGAGCGTTACGATAGAGGTCACGGCCGAATGCGAAGGCTGGCATCGGATTCTGGGCGCCGAGCTGATCGCGCATCGCGCCGCCCTGACTGCGTTTCAGGAAGCGGGTGTGAGCGCCGGCGAAGCCAGCATTTTGCTCACGGATGACGCGCGCATTCGCGAATTGAACCGGGAGTTCCGGAAGAAAGACCAGCCGACGAATGTGCTCTCGTTTCCCTCAAATGAGATGCATAACAACGTGCGATTTTACGGCGATGTGGCGCTTGCATTCGAAACGCTCGTGCGCGAAGCGCGCACGGAAGAAAAGCGCGTTGACGCGCATCTGACGCATCTTACGGCGCACGGCGTCCTGCATCTTCTCGGCTTCGATCACGAGAACGAAGAAGACGCGGAAAGAATGGAAAGCCTGGAGACGAAAATTCTCGCGAAGCTCGGATTTCCCGATCCTTACGCGCTGCGCGCGGAGGCCGGCGCATGAGCGCGCCCGCGGAAACGCCGCGCCCGGAAGAGCAAAACGGCGACAGCTGGTTCGCGCGTTTCAAGTCGCTCCTGCGCGGCGGCTCCGGCTCGTTCCGGAGCGACCTTAAGGAAGTGCTCGCGGAAACGAAGCCGGGGGAGACCGAATTCTCGCCGGCCGAGCGCACGATGCTGCAGAATATTCTCGCGCTCAAGGAGCGCCGGATCGGCGACGTCATGGTGCCGCGCGCCGATATCGTCGCCGTTCAGCAGGACATCGAGCTTGGCGATCTCCTGAAGGTGTTCGCGGGCGCGGGGCATTCGCGGCTCGTCGTCTATAACGACACGCTCGACGATCCGACCGGCATGGTGCATATCCGCGACATCGTCGCTTACCTGACCGAGCGTTCGCAGGCGGCGCCCGAATTCGGTTCGGGCGCGGTGAACCTGCACGAAAAACTTTCGGCGGTGAAAATCGTGCGGCATCTTCTTTACGTTCCCGCTTCGATGCCGGCGACGGATCTTCTCGTGAAGATGCAGGCGACGCGCACGCATCTCGCGCTCGTGATCGACGAATATGGCGGCACCGACGGGCTCGTTTCGATGGAAGACGTGGTCGAAGAGATCGTCGGCGACATCGAGGACGAGCACGACGAGGAAGCACCCTCGATCGTCGCGCAAGCGGACGGCAGCTTCGCCGTCGACGCGCGCACCAGCCTGCAGGACGCACGCGCGGCGATCGGCGAGGATTTCGCACCGGGCGAAGAGATCGAGGGCGAAGTCGATACGCTCGGCGGCCTCATTTTCGAGATCGCGGGCCGGGTGCCGGTGCGCGGCGAAATCCTGCGCGGCCCCGCCGATTACGAGCTCGAAGTTTTAGATGCCGATCCGCGCCGCGTGAAGAGGATCCGCATCTATCGCCGCCCCGCGCCGGAATTGCGGAAGCGGCGCGAGGAAGCGCCTGCGGCACCGGCGGCATCTCCCTCCGCCCCCACCTCCGCGCCGCCTTCTGATAAAAGCGCTTGATTCGTTGAGCATGATCTGTTCGGAAAACCGGTACCCACTTTTCCGGATTATGCTCTGCCAAAAACAGGATCGCTGATTCGATGAAGCTCGCGGATGTCGCTTACCGCATTGTGCTCGCTTGGGGCTGGCGGCGGCGCTTGATCGCGTTTTTTTCGGGCGCGCTTTCCGCGCTTGCCATGGCTCCGTTCAATCTCTGGCCGGTGCTCGCCATCACGTTCCCCGTTTTCGTGTGGCTCCTCGACGGCGCCGGCGCGGGACGCGACGGATTGCGCACGGCGTTCTTCACGGGCTGGTGGTTCGGCTTCGGTTATTTTCTCGCGGGACTGTACTGGATCGGGATGGCGTTTCTCGTCGACGCCGAGCAGTTTGCGTGGCTTTTGCCGTTCGCGGTGATCGGGCTGCCGATGCTTCTCGCGATTTATACGGGGCTCGGCGCGCTGATCGCGCGCTATTTGTGGAGCGCGGGGCCTGCGCGCATTTTTGCGCTCGCGCTCGGTCTCTCGATCAGCGAATGGCTGCGCGGGCATCTCATTTCAGGCTTTCCGTGGAATGCTTTCGGCTACGCGCTCGGCGATATTTCGTTTTTCTCGCAGAGCGCCGCCTATGTCGGCCTGTGGGGCTTGACGCTGATCGCGGTCGCCATTTTCGCAAGCCCCGGGACGCTGATCGACAAGCACGGCAAGCGAATGCTGCCGCCTGCGCTCGCAGCCCTAACGCTCGCAGCGCTCGCTGGATTTGGTTTTTACCGGCTGTCGGCGACCGAAACGGAATTTTTCCCGAGCGCGCAGCTTCGCATCATGCAGCCGAACCTTACCCAGGACGAGCGCTTCCGCACGTCGGCGAAAAACGAAATCATGGATCGCTACGTTTCGATCAGCGACCGCGCGACGAGCCCGCAGATCCAGGGCGTGAAGGATGTCACGCATCTCTTCTGGCCCGAGTCGGCGTTCCCGTTTTTCCTCGAGCGCGAAGCCGACATGCTCGCGCGCATCGCGAAGCTGATTTCACCCGGCACGATTCTGGTCACCGGGGCGGCGCGCGCGGAAGAGGCGAAGGCCGGCGAGAAGGAACCGCGCTACTACAACAGCATTCGCGTGATCGGCGCCGATGGTTCGATCATCGCCACCTACGATAAGGTGCATCTCGTTCCCTTCGGCGAATATCTGCCGTTCCAGGATTTTCTCGAAAGCCTCGGCCTGCAGCAGCTGACGAAACAGCGCGGCGGATTTTCCGCGGGGCCGGCGCTGCGCACGCTCAACATTCCCGGCCTGCCGCCGGCGGCGCCGTTGATTTGCTACGAAGCGATTTTTCCCGGTGCCGTGATTCCGCAAGGGCCGCGTCCCGCGTGGATGTTGAACGTCTCGAACGACGCATGGTTTGGAATGACGCCGGGCCCGTATCAGCATCTCGCCCAAGCGCGGCTGCGCGCCGTCGAAGAAGGCCTGCCGCTCGTTCGTGCAACGAACAACGGAATCTCCGCGATCATCGATCCGCTCGGCAGAATCCTGAAATCGATTCCGCTCGGCCAGGAAGGCGTACTCGATTCGAAGCTGCCGATGCCGATTGAGCCTACATTTTACGCGAAATACCGCGATGCACCTGCGCTTTTGCTCGCGATTTGTTTCCTTTGCTTCGCGTTCGCATTAAGAAGGATAGGCAACAATTCGTATTGACTTGAGCACAACCGGGAACTCTAAAGGTTGCGACCCGGCCGCTTCGCGGTCAAAATGCGAATGCTTCGTCTGTTCGTCGCGGAGCGCTTAAAAAGTTCCGGAGACTTGAATGACGAAAAAAGCGCCGAACCCCATCGACAAGCATGTCGGCTCCCGCGTGCGCATGCGGCGCATGATGATCGGGATGTCGCAGGAAAAGCTCGGCGAAAAACTCGGCATTACTTTCCAGCAGATTCAGAAATACGAAAAGGGCACGAATCGCGTCGGTGCGAGCCGCCTGCAGCAGATCGCGACCTCGCTTTCGGTGCCGCCGTCGTTTTTCTTCGAAGGCGCCCCTGTTCCCGACGCCACGAACGGGGCGGGATTTTCCGAGCCCTCCTCGCCCGCTTATGTGTCCGACTTTCTGGCGACTTCCGATGGCCTCGCGCTGACCAAGGCCTTCATGAAGATCAAGGACGCTAAAGTGCGGCGGCGGATCGTCGATCTCGTCGAATCGATGGTCGTGGGCGACGAGAACTAACGCGCTTTCGCGTTTACCCTTCCCGTTCTGTGATTTACCGGCGCGCTTGACCGCGCCCTACCACCCCTGCGAGAAGACTGCGCCCCTCGGCCTCGTGAGGCCAGATTCCGGGGATTTCCAAAGGAGTGAGGTTCGTGGCGCGCCAGAATTACTTGTTTACGAGCGAATCCGTCTCGGAAGGCCATCCGGATAAAGTCTGCGATCGCATCTCGGACGAGGTGGTGGACGCCTTTTTCCGCGAAGCGCCGAAGCACGGCATGGACCCCTCGCAAGTGCGCGTCGCCTGCGAAACCCTCGCCACCACGAATCGCGTGGTGATCGCGGGCGAAACGCGCGGCCCCGCCTCGATCACGCCGGAAGTCGTCACGGAACTCGCGCGGAACGCGATCAAAGACATCGGCTACGAGCAGAACGGCTTTCACTGGAAGCACGCGAATGTCGAAGTGCTCCTGCACGCGCAGTCGGCCGACATCGCGCAGGGCGTCGACGCCGCCGGCAATAAAGACGAAGGCGCGGGCGACCAGGGCATCATGTTCGGTTATGCCTGCAACGAGACGCCGGAATTGATGCCGGCTCCTCTTTATTATTCGCACAAGATCTTGAAGCTGATGGCCGACGCGCGCCATTCGGGCGAAGCGAAGCAGCTTGGCCCCGACGCGAAGAGCCAGGTCACCGTCCGCTACGAGGGCGGTAAGCCGGTCGAAGCGACGCAGATCGTCGTCTCCACGCAGCATCTCGACGAAAATCTTTCGTCGCACGACGTGAAGAAAATCGTCGAGCCTTATGTGATGAAAGCTTTGCCGCAGGGCTGGATCAACGGCCACACCGTTTGGCACGTGAACCCCACCGGCAAATTCGTGATCGGCGGGCCGGACGGCGACTCGGGACTGACAGGCCGCAAGATCATCGTCGACACTTACGGCGGCGCGGCACCGCACGGCGGCGGCGCATTTTCGGGAAAAGACCCGACGAAAGTGGACCGCTCGGCCGCCTACGCCGCGCGGTATCTCGCGAAGAACGTGATCGCCGCCGGGCTCGCCGGCCGCTGCACGATCCAGCTCGCTTACGCGATCGGCGTCTCGCAGCCGCTTTCTATCTATGTCGACTTGCACGGCACCGGCAAAGTCGACGAAGCCAAGCTCGAAAAAGCGCTCGGCGAAGTCATGAATCTTTCGCCGCGCGGTATCCGCGAGCATCTCGGCCTCAACAAGCCGATCTATGCGCGCACCGCCGCTTATGGTCATTTCGGCCGCGCGCCGGAAAAAGACGGCGGCTTCTCCTGGGAGCGGACGGACCTCGCACCGCAACTCAAATCCGCGCTGAGTTAATTTCTCGCGCGGGGCTATGATCCCGCGAATGGATACCGAGCCCGAAAACAGGAACCCGCACGGCGCCTTTTATGGGCGCCGCAAGGGGCATCCGCTCCGCAAGGGGCAGGCGCATCTCATGCAGGATGTGCTGCCGCAGCTTGCGCTCGATCTCGCGCAGCCCGCGCCCGCCGATTTGCGCATCCTGTTTTCGCCCGCAGTTTCCGGCGTGCGGCTCGAGATCGGTTTCGGCGGCGGGGAAAATCTTCTGTTTGAGGCGCGCCAAAATTCCGGCATCGGCCATATCGGTTGCGACGTGTATTTGAACGGCGTCGCGAAATGCGTGGCAATGCTCGCCGAGGAAAAATTTTCCAATGTGCGCGTGCATCACGGCGACGCGCAGCCGCTGCTCGACTGGCTGCCGGAAGGCGCGCTCGACCGGCTGGATATTCTCTATCCCGATCCGTGGCCGAAGCGGCGGCACTGGAAGCGGCGATTCATCTCGGATGAGCGCGTGAAAAAAATCGCGCGCGTCGTGAGGCCCGGCGGCACGGTGCGCTTTGCGACCGACATTCCACACTATGCCGAATGGGCGCTGATCCGCTTCCTGCGTTCCGGCAAATTCGAATGGACGGCGGAGCGCGCCGAGGACTGGCTGAAGCCGTGGCCGCATTTTCCCGGCACGCGATATGAAGCTAAGGCGATGCGCGAAGGGCGAAAACCGGCGTATTTCCAGTTTCGGCGGATTTGATTTTACCTCTCTCGGCAGAGAGGAGGCGGCCCGGTGAGACATTATGAACCGCGAGGCTTTGGGAAATTCTGGTACCCTGGAAGATCGGGAGTGGGGAGAGCACAAATGGACAAAGCTAGGGACGCAGACGCGCGAAAAACGCGACGGTCTATTGCTGCGCGGCGGACACTATTGGGCGCGGCCATTTTAATGGCGGCCAGTCGGGCGGCGTTGGCCGCTCCGGTAACGCTGGTCTGCACCGGCGGACTTGGGCCACTCACTCTCGATTTAAACGAAGCCGCGCACACGGTCACAATGAATTTTCCGGCAAAACCTGTACCTGAAACGACGCCTCCGACCTTGATACCCGCTTCTTCAACAGGCCCGATGGCGGCAAAGTTCGATTCCAAAATGATTACATTTGTCAGCCCGGTTGGCGGCGGCGGCACCGTCTATGAAAACTGGACGCTTGATCGTCTGACAGGCGTTCTTATGGAGTATCGAGGCGTCAATGCGCCATACGATCGAGCGACATTGAGAAACGCGTGGAGCCGTAACTGCCACGTCGGGAAAGCGAAGTTCTGAATTTCGCCGCTGGGAATGGACGATCCACCGGCGCGCAATAATGCGAAGGCCATGCGCGAAGGACGGAAACCAGGGTATTTCAGCTTTATCCGGCGCTGAACGTTAACGCGGCTTTTCGTAAACGGCCTTGCTTCTGCCCAAACGGGCGCTATATTGGCCTCATAACAAACATCTCAGCACGGTCTACGGACCGGATGGTGAGAGTGGGGCCCGGCCGGACCCCGCTCTTTTTTATTTGGCTAAACGGATGAACGACACGAACGAAAACGCCTTGCAGGAACCGCGGCTTGTCGCGGAAAGCGGAATCGATGCGCGGCTTGCCGCGATCGTCGAACCCGCGCTTCTTGGCATGGGCTATCGGCTGGTGCGCGTTCACGTCTCCGGCCGCGACGGCTGCACGGTGCAGATCATGGCGGAGCGCCCGGACGGCACGTTCACGATCGAGGATTGCGAAGCCGCCTCGCGCGCGATTTCGCCCGCGCTCGACGTGGAAGACCCGATCAAGGGCGGCTATCGCCTCGAGCTCTCCTCGCCCGGCATCGACCGGCCGCTGGTGCGGCTTTCCGATTTCGAGCGCGCAGAGGGCGACGAAGCCAAGATCGAAATGAATGCCATGGTCGATGGCCGCAAGCGCTTCCGCGGCGAGATCAAGGGCGTCGAGGGCGAATGCGCGCTTCTGCATGTGAAAGACGCCCATCAGGTTTTCCGCCTGCCGATCACTGAGATGCTGGAAGCAAAACTCGTTCTCACGGACGCGCTGATCAAGAAGACGATGAAGCGCGAAAAACAACTCGAACAAGCCGCGGCGGAAGAACGCCGAGCCGAAGTCCATTAGGAGAAAAACATGCCTGCCGTCAGTGCAAACCGCTTGGAACTTTTGCAAATCGCCGAAGCGGTCGCCCGCGAAAAATCCATCGATAAGGGCATCGTGATCGCGGCGATGGAAGACGCGATTCAGAAAGCCGCGCGCTCGCGCTACGGCAGCGAGACGGAAGTGCGCGCCGAGATCAATCCGAAGACCGGCGAACTTCGCCTCTCGCGGCTTCTCCTCGTTTCGGATCCGGTCGAGAACAACGCGATCCACATCAGCATCGAGGACGCGAAGAAGCGCAATCCCGCCGCGCAGATCGGCGACTATATCGCCGAGACGCTGCCGCCTTTGGAATACGGCCGCATCGCCGCGCAGTCGGCGAAGCAGGTGATCGTGCAGAAGGTGCGCGAAGCCGAGCGCGACCGCCAGTACAACGACTATAAGGATCGCATCGGCGAGATCGTGAACGGCGTCGTCAAGCGCGTCGAATACGGCAACGTCGTCGTCGATCTCGGCCGCGGCGAAGCGATCGTGCGCCGCGACGAAATGCTGCCGCGCGAAGCCTTCCGCAACGGCGACCGCGTGCGCGCCTATGTCTACGACGTGCGGCGCGAGCCGCGCGGTCCGCAGATTTTCCTCTCGCGTACGCATCCGCAATTCATGGCGAAGCTGTTCGCGCAGGAAGTGCCGGAGATTTATGACGGCATTGTCGAGATCAAGGCGGTCGCGCGCGATCCCGGCTCGCGCGCCAAGATCGCGGTTATCTCGCGCGATTCGTCGGTCGATCCGGTCGGCGCCTGCGTCGGCATGCGCGGCTCGCGCGTGCAGGCGGTGGTGAACGAATTGCAAGGCGAGAAGATCGACATCATTCCGTGGTCGCCGGACGTCGCGACCTTCGTCGTCAACGCGCTCGCGCCCGCCGAAGTCGTAAAGGTCGTCTTGGACGAGATCCGCGAGCGCATCGAAGTCGTCGTGCCCGACGCGCAGCTCTCCTTGGCGATCGGCCGCCGCGGCCAGAACGTTCGCCTCGCCTCGCAGCTCACCGGCTGGGACATCGACATCCTCACCGAAGCGGAAGAGAGCGAGCGCCGGCAGAAGGAATTCGCCGAGCGCTCCAAGACCTTCATCGACGCGCTCGATGTCGACGAAATGGTGGCGCAGCTTCTCACCGCCGAAGGCTTCGCTTCGGTCGAGGAACTCGCGCTCGTGCCGGTCGAGGAACTCGCGTCGATCGAGGGCTTCGACGCCGACACCGCGGCCGAATTGCAGAACCGCGCGAAAGATTATCTCACGCGAATCGAAACCGAGATGGATACGCGCCGCAAGGAACTCGGCGTCGACGACGCGCTCCGCGAAGTGCCTGGCGTCACCAGCAGGATGCTCGTCGCCTTCGGCGAGCACGGCATCAAGACGGTCGAGGACCTCGCGGATTGCGCGACCGACGACCTCATCGGCTGGTCGGAGCGCAAGGACGGCGAAAGCGTCCGCCATCCGGGGGCACTCGACGGCTTCGACATCGAGAAAACCGACGCGGAAAGCCTGATCATGCAGGCGCGCGTGAAAGCCGGCTGGATCGACGAATCGGCGCTCGCGCCGGCCGAGCCGGAAAACACCGAAGGCGAAGCGGCCGAAGCGCCGCTTCCGCAGGCCTGACGGAGATGACCCGTGGCCGCCGCCATCCTCGAGGAGGATACGGATAAGGGACTCGCGGACGCGCGCGGCGGTCTCGCGCGGCTATGTCTTGCCACCGGCGAGACGAAACCCGTCGAGGAGATGATCCGCTATGTGGTCGGGCCCGACGGCGCGATCGTGCCGGATCTTGCGCGAAAGCTTCCCGGCCGCGGGGCGTGGGTGCTTGCCACGGAAGCGGCGCTCAAAACCGCCATCGATAAAAAGGCCTTCGCCCGCGCCTTTCGCGGCAAGGGAAAAGCCGATCCCGGCCTCCCCGCGCTGGTCGAGAAGCTGCTTTCGCGCGCCGCGCTCGACTCGCTTTCCATCGCGAACAAGGCGGGCCGGGTCGTCAGCGGCTTCGAAAAGGTTAAAGAGCGATTGACTGGCGAGCGCGTCGTCGCGCTCCTACATGCAAGCGACGCAGGGGCCGATGGCCGCGCGAAGCTCAACGCCGCCGCAAAATCCACCAGTCCGGAAGCGCCGAAAGAAATCCGGCTGTTTTCGGGGGAACAATTGGACTTGGCACTCGGGCGGTCAAATGTGGTACATGCTGCCCTGCTCGATCACGCGGCATGTCGGGCTTTTCTCGCGAATTGTGTCAGGTACGAACGCTGGCGAGAACCGGGCCCGCGCGCGGACAAGAACACCGGTCGCAGCCGCGGCGATCAAGAAGTCGAACGTTAGGAATCTTATGGCTGACAGGAAAGACGATAAAACCGCGAAGGCGCCCACCAAGACGATCACGCTGAAACGCAGCGTCGAGAGCGGAACCGTGCGCCAGAGCTTCAGCCATGGCCGCTCGAAATCGGTGGTGGTCGAGACCGTGAAGCGCCGCACCGTCGGCGGCCCGGCGAAGCCTGCCGCCGCAAAACCCGCAGCGGTACCGCATGCCGAAAAGCCGAAACCCGCGCCGCGCACGGAAGCGCCGCAGAAGCCGTCGGGTGTCGTGCTCCGTACGCTCACAGAAGAAGAGCGCGAGGCGCGCGATCGCGCGCTGATCGATGCGCGCTCGCGCGAAGCGGAAGAGCGCAAGCATGCCGAGGAAGACGCGCAGCGCCGCGCCGCCCGGGAAGCCGTCGATCGCTCCGAACGCGAAGCCGCCGAAGCCCGCAAGCGCAACGAAGAAGCGCGCCGAGCCACCGAAGAACAGACAAAGCGCAAGGCCGACGAAGTCGCCAAAAAGCGCTTCGGCGAAGCCGTTCCCGGCAGCCGCGCCGTCGTCGCCGACGAGGACGACGACGGTCCGCGGACATCGCGCCGCGGCGGCAAAACTGTGATCGCGCCGAAACCTGTACGTGCTCCGACCGAGGAAAAGCGCCGCGGGCGCCTCACGCTCGTGACCGCGCTCGACGACGAAGAGCGCCAGCGCTCGCTCGCCTCATTCCGCCGCCGCACTCAGCGCATGAGCGGCCATCGGCCGACAAACGAGCCGAAGGAAAAAATCGCCCGCGAAGTCATCATTCCGGAATCGATCACGATTCAGGAACTCGCGAACCGCATGGCCGAGCGCGCGGTCGACGTCATTCGCCTGCTGATGCAGCAGGGGCAGATGCTGAAGATCAACGACTCGATCGACGCCGACACCGCGCAGCTGATCGCCGAAGAAATGGGCCACACGGTGAAACGCGTCGCGGAAGCCGATGTCGTGGAGGGCCTGTTCGACATTCCGGACGATCCCACAAACGCGAAGCCGCGCCCGCCGGTCGTCACCGTCATGGGCCATGTCGACCACGGCAAGACTTCTCTCTTGGACGCGATCCGGCACGCCAATGTTGTCGAAGGCGAAGCCGGCGGCATCACGCAGCATATCGGCGCCTATCAGGTGACGGCGCCCTCGGGCGCGAAGATCACCTTCATCGACACGCCGGGCCACGCCGCTTTCACCGCGATGCGCGCGCGCGGCGCGAAAGTGACCGATCTCGTCATTCTCGTGGTCGCGGCCGACGACGGCGTCATGCCGCAGACGGTGGAAGCGATCCAGCATGCGCGCGCCGCGAAAGTGCCAATGATCGTCGCCATCAACAAGATCGACAAAGGCGACGCCAATCCGAACCGCGTCCGCACCGAGCTACTGCAGCACGAGGTGCAGGTCGAATCCATGGGCGGCGAGACGCTCGACGTCGAGGTTTCGGCGACGAAGCGAACCAATCTCGAGAAACTCCTGGAATCGGTCGCGCTGCAAACCGAAATTCTCGAGCTCAAAGCGAATCCCGAGCGCGCCGCCGAAGGTACCGTGATCGAAGCGAAGCTCGATCGCGGCCGCGGGCCGGTCGCGACCGTGCTGGTGCAAAAAGGCACGCTGCGCGTCGGCGACATCATCGTTGCGGGCGGCGAATGGGGCCGCGTGCGCGCGCTCGTCGACGACCGCGGCGAAAACGTAAAGGAAGCGACGCCCTCCATGCCGGTCGAAGTGCTCGGTTTCGCCGGCACGCCGGAAGCGGGCGACCGCCTCGCCGTCGTCGACAGCGAAGCCCGCGCCCGCGAAGTCACCGATTATCGCGCGCGCCAGCGCCGCGACCGCCCGGCGGTGGGCGCCGCGCGCGGCTCGCTCGAACAGATGATGAGCCAGCTCAAGACCGCCGGCCGCAAGGAGTTCCCGCTCGTCATCAAAGGCGACGTGCAGGGTTCGATCGAAGCGATCGTGGGCTCGCTCGAAAAACTCGGCACCGACGAAGTGATTGCGCGCGTTCTCCTCGCGGGCGTCGGCGGCATTTCCGAATCGGACGTCACGCTCGCAGGCTCCACCGGCGCCGTCATCCTCGGCTTCAACGTGCGCGCGCATAAGGAAGCGCGCACGGCGGCCGAACGCGCCGGGGTAGAGATCCGCTACTACAACATCATTTACGATCTCGTCGACGACGTGAAAAAGGCGATGTCGGGGCTTCTCTCGCCGACGCTGCGCGAGACGATGCTCGGCAACGCCGAGATTTTGGAGATATTCAACATCTCGAAGGTCGGCAAGATCGCGGGCTGCCGCGTCACCGACGGCAAGGTGGAGCGCGGCGCGAATGTGCGCCTGATCCGCGACAATGTCGTCGTGCACGAAGGCAAGCTTTCGACGCTGAAGCGCTTCAAGGACGAAGTGCGCGAGGTGCCGGCCGGCCAGGAATGCGGCATGGCCTTCGAGAAATACGAGGATATGCGCGCCGGCGACGTGATCGAGTGTTATCGCGTCGAATCCATTTCGCGCTCGCTGTAATCGAACCGAACGGCGCCGCTTCCGGTTCAATCCCGGCGCGGCGTAGGGACCATGACCCGATCTTCACACTCGAAACCGGCAGGCAGCTCGCAACGCATGTTGCGCGTCGGCGAACTCATCCGCCACGCGATCGTCGATGTCTTCATTCATGAAGGCGTGCACGATCCCGTGCTTTCGTCGCACACGATCACGTTTCCCGAAGTGAAGATGACCGCCGATCTTCGCCACGCGACGATCTATGTGATGCCGCTCGGCGGCAAGGACACCGACGCCGTGATCGCCGCGCTCAACAAGAACAAGCGCTGGCTCCGGGGCGCGCTCGCGAAGCGCGTAAAGATACGCTACATGCCGGAACTGCATTTCCGCGTCGACGAGCGCTTCGACGAAGGCGACCGCATCGAGCGTTTGCTTCGCTCGCCGGAAGTCGCGCGCGATCTTGGCAAGGACAAGCCCAAGGATACGCTGGAGTGAACGCGCCGCGAGTTCCGAAGCGCGACGTGCATGGCTGGCTCGTGCTCGATAAACCGGTCGGCGTCACCTCCACAACGGCGGTGGCGATCCTGAAGCGGCTCACGCGCGCGAGGAAAGTGGGCCATGCCGGCACGCTCGACCCGCTCGCTTCGGGCCTTTTGCCGATTGCCTTTGGTGAAGCCACCAAGACCGTTTCCTATGTGATGGACGGCGAGAAAGTCTATCGCTTCAAGGTGCGCTGGGGCGTAGAGACCGACACGGACGACGCGGAAGGAAAGCCGGTTGCGGAGTCGGCCGCGCGTCCCACGCATGGAGAGATCGAATCCGCCCTTCCCGCTTTCACCGGCACAATCGAGCAGACCCCGCCGAAATTTTCGGCGATCAAGGTCGAGGGCGAGCGCGCCTATGATCTCGCGCGCGCGGGCGAGGAAGTTTCGCTTAGCGCGCGTCCGGTCGAAATTCATTCATTGCATATGGTCGACCAGCCCGACGCCGATCATGCGGTGTTTGAAGCCGAATGCGGCAAGGGCACCTATGTGCGCGCGATCGCGCGCGATCTTGGCCGGATGCTCGGCTCACTCGGCCATGTCTGCGAGCTGCGCCGCACGCGTGTCGGCAGCTTTGACGAAAATTCCGCGATCGCACTCGATGACGTGGAGAAGCTCGCGGAATCCTCGCCCGACGCGCTGATCGGCGCGCTGCTGCCGGTCGCCTCGTCGTTATCCATGATCCCTTCCGTTTCGGTCGGGCCGGATGACGCGCAGCGCATCCGCATGGGCCAGCCGGTGTTCCTGCGCGGGCGCGATGCGCCGGTGCTGGAAGGCACGGTCACCGTCTCCGCGCGCGGTGCGCTGATCGCGCTTGCGGATATCGAACAGGGCGCTTTAAAGCCGAAGCGAATTTTTCATCTGTAACATCATCTCTCATTCGTCATTGCCGGCCGTCGCGCCCGGCGAGCGGAACGCGAGCCGTGGCGCGGACGAGACCCGGCAATCCATGATGAATTTCAGCATGCTCGGAGAGTCCGCATGGATTACCGGGTCTCGCAGCGTCTACCGTTCGCTTCGCTCACGGGACGCTGCGGCCCGGTAATGACGAAATATGGACTTGACGCTTTGTCGATATAGGATTATATTCCACAAGTCTCGATCCACGAGGGGCGTTTCTAGAGGCGTCTTGGAGTGCGGATCGGGAGCGATGGCCGCGGCGGGTTCCGCAAACGCGCTGCGGCGGCTGAAGCCTGTAGTGCCCGGCGCGCTGGCCGCGCGCCACAGGGG
>Ga0070682_100001178_pt1 | contig 14910 bp, 16 predicted proteins | sample KBSC63LmetaG_FD_64668 | JGI IMG/M metagenome (GOLD analysis project Ga0070682, IMG submission 64668) | Corn rhizosphere microbial communities from Kellogg Biological Station, Michigan, USA - KBS C6-3L metaG | ecosystem: Host-associated > Plants > Roots > Rhizosphere | place: USA: Michigan... | reverse complement strand
TGGCTCGCCGACATGTGGCGCATGAACTGGAACGGCGCCCGCATCGGCGCGTTCGAGACTTACATGGACACGCCGTACTGGGAGCAGCTCCAGTACGTCGGCGACACGCGCATACAAAGTCTGATCTCGCTGTACGTCGCCGGCGACGATCGTCTCATGCGGCAGGCAATCGAGCACTTCGACTATTCGCGCATTCCGGAGGGACTCACGGCGAGCCGCTACCCCTCGGCGCTGACGCAGATCATTCCTCCATTCTCGCTGATCTACGTGGCGATGGTGCACGACTACATGATGCACCGGAACGATCCTGCGTTCGTGCGCGAGCGTCTGGCAGGCGTGCGGGGAATTCTCGACTGGTACGGCCGGCACGTGGATGCGACCGGCATGCTTGGCCCGATGCCGTACTGGAATTACGTCGACTGGACGAACCCGTGGGATCGAGGCGTTCCCCCCGGCGCCGACAACGGTCACTCGACGACGATCAGCCTCCTGTATGTGTACGCGCTTGAGCGCGCGGCGGAGTTGGAGGATGCCACAGGGGTGCGCGGCGCGGGTGCCGACTATCGGGCGCGGGCTGAGGCGGTGCGCAACGCGGTGCGCACCCGTGCCTGGGACTCCGCGCGCGGGCTGTTCCGCGACGCGCCTGATACCGCAGCCTATAGCCAGCAGACCAACGTGCTCGCCGTGCTGGCCGACGCGGTGCCAACCGCGGAACAGCCACGCGTGCCGACTGCCGATCGCCTCCCGCCTCCCGCCTCCCGCCTGATGGAGAAGGTGCTCGCCGACAAAACCCTGACGCCGGCGTCCTACTACTTCAGCTTCTACGTGCTGGAAGCTTTGCGAAAAGCGGGGCTTGGCGAGAGGTACATCGAACAGCTCGCGCCGTGGCAGGCGATGTTGAAGCTCGGTCTCACCTCGGCGCCGGAGAATCCGGAGCCGACGCGATCCGACACGCATGCGTGGGCGGCGCATCCGAACTATGGACTGCTCGCGACCGTGCTCGGCGTGCGCCCATCGAGTCCTGGGTTTCGCACGGTGTCCATCACCCCCGCACTCGGTCCACTGCACCGCGCCGAGGGACGCGTGCCGCATCCGCTCGGCGACATCGACGTCCAGCTGGTGCGTGAGGGTGCGCGTGGGCTGCGTGCCGACATCACGCTGCCGCGCGGATTATCGGGAGTCCTCGAGTGGGATGGACAGCGAAGGCGGTTGCGCGATGGACGACAGACTATTCGATTCAACTAACCGCTCAACTGAGGATCAACCGATGTTTCTGTTCCGTTCTCCTTCTGCTCGCCAGCTGAGTCTCGGCCTTCTGCTGCTCCGCATCGCCGCTGGAACGATCTTCATGCTTCACGGAAAGCAGAAGTTGTTCGGCTTCGGTTTCGGCGGCGTGACCGACGCTTTCTCGCACATGGGCGTTCCGATGCCCGGCATCATGGGACCCTTCGTCGCGCTGCTGGAGTTCTTCGGCGGCATCGCGCTCATCCTCGGCTTGCTGACGCGCCTCTTCTCCCTCGGCTTTGCGATCGACATGCTCGTCGCCATTCTTCTCGTGCGGCTGAAGGACGGGTTCTCGCACTACGAGCTCGAGTTCCTGCTTTGCGTGTCGAGCGTCGCTCTTCTCCTCATCGGCGCTGGCGAGTTCTCCATCGACGCGCTGCTTGGCCGTCGGAAGGCGAGGGTCTGACCGCTTCGGGTTCTACGTCGAAGAAAGCGTGCGATGAGCGTTCAACGCGCGGTGGTCGTTCACACATCCATCCTCGCCGCCCCGGAGTCCGTGGTCGCGTTTCTGGCCGACATGGAGAATTGGAAGACGTGGGCACCGTGGGTTCGATCGGTCACGCGGGTCTCTGAAGGTCATTGGCGACTCGAGAGCACGGACGGACCGATGACCGTTCGCTTCGCGGCGCCCAACTCCCTCGGCGTCCTCGATCACGAGGTCGCCCTCGAATCGGGTGTGACCGTGTTCAACGCCATGAGGGTGGTCCCGAATGGGACGGGAAGCGAGCTGACCATGGTGGTGACTCAATACCCGCAGATGTCGCGTGAACAGTTCGAGCAGGATGTGCGGGCCGTCACCGACGACTTCGCTCGACTAAAGGTTGCCGCAGAGGCGTTCGACAGCAAACTCGGGAGCTAAACGCGTTAAGACGCTGTCATCCCGCGTCTCCGTCCAGCTCGCGCGTCATCTCGATCATCGTCCGCCGGAAGCCGGCGCGATCGAACAGTCGCTGGGCGGCGGCGTTTTTCTCCGCCGTCGAAAGGACGACCCGCGGTGCGCCCTTGGCTTTTAGCGCTCCGAGCGTCGCGTCGACCAGCATCCGCCCAATGCCCTGCTGCCGATAGTCGGGATCGACGACGATGTCGTACATCTCTCCCGCCGGCCCGCGCAACGCCATGTAATCGGTTCCCTCGATTCCCGAGTAGGTGTAGCCGATCACCTTGCCATCCCGTTCGGCGACGAGGACCACGACGTTTGGTGCGTCGAGCTGGCTCCCGAGGTACGATCCATACCCTTTCTCGACGCCGGGCATCGCCGCGATGAACCGTAGTGGATCGAAGTCGTGGTGCTCGCGGACGAGGAGCGCGCCCAGTCGGCCAACGGCCGTCATGTCTGCCAACTTCGCGGGACGAATGCTTGTGCCGGCGCTCATCGCTACAAAATAACTTGGGCGGCCGAAGGTCGAACCCCTCCGGCCGCCCAGTGCTACGCGTCCAACTATCTGGGTACGACGATCGTCCGTTTCACAGCGGTAAAGACGGTGTACTGCGTCCCCGCGGGGATCGATGCCGAGAGTCCCTTCTTGGTCGCGCCAATTCCCAGCGTGAGAACTCCAAGAGCGGCTGCCTGACTCTGGCGGTTCTTGCCGGTGATTTTCGACGTGCCGTTAAGGGGTACGTTCGTCCCATCCACCGCCCGGACGGACTTGACTTCGATCGTCAACGCTCCGGGTCTTCCACCCGATTTCCGGCGAGCTACGTTCGTCACGGTGCCTCGAACCGGCGTTCCCGAAGAGATCAGGACGTGGCCGAATTCCGAGTAGTCAGACGTCAGATGAAACGAGATCCGCTGACCAGCGTTGACCGACTGGCTCGAAAGATCCTGATCGAGTGCGACGGTGAGAGGGGTGCCGGCGGGAATCACGACGGGCATCCGCGTTTGCGAATTCGCGGCGGCCGCGGCACGATTGTCTTCTCTTGGCGTTTGAGCGGTAAGCGGCGCTGCGGACAAGACCAAAGCCGACAGCGTAATTATGCGATAGGAACCCTTCATGACTGCTCTCCTTGGGAAGTTGCGGCCGCGGGCTCGCGGCCTACTCCTCAGAAGGTCAAGGAGCGTACCATCCACTGGAGGCGCTCCTCTCGCAAGATGACGGCTGGCTTACATTCGCCCTCCGAAGCGACTTAACGCCCTGTTCGGGCGGATTAGAAGACGAGAGTCTGAATCGAATGTGGCAGGCTGCTGACCTCTGCGGCGTTGCCGTCCATCCAGAGGAAGTAGGGAATCTTCTGATCGGTCTTGTTCAGCACGACGACCGACACCTTTCCGTCGGGATTCACAAACGCGGTGGAGAGCAGCGCGCTTCGGCTGGGCGCGCTTGCGATTCGCCGCGCACCCGGACGGACGAACTTCGAGAAGTGCCCGATATAGTAGTACGAGTTCGTGTAGATCAGCTCGCCCGTGCGTGTGTCGGCGTGAACCGGCGCGAAACAGAAATTGCCGACGTGGTTTGGACCGCCTTGCTCATCGAGCAACACGTTCCAGTCCGTCCAGCCGACGGCGCCATCGTTGAAGTCGTTGATCATCGACCTTCCGTACGCTTCGCCCAATCTCCAGTTGTGGAGATCCTCGGCCTTGAACGAGTCAACGCACCCTTCCGTAAATATCAGATTCTTGCTTGGAAATGTCTCGTGGACGAGCTTGACGTTGTCGAACATCTGGTCGCCGCCGCTCCACGGCTCGTACCAGTGAAAGCCGATTCCCCACACGTACTGCGCAGCAGCGGGGTCGCTCAGGATGGTGCTCGCTCGCTGGTAGATGAGATCGCGGTTGTGATCCCACGCGATGATCTTCCTGTCGCCGAGCCCTTCGCGTTTCATCGTGGGGCCGAGGTAGTTCTTGAGGAAATCGCGCTCGTCTTCGGCGGAGTAGATGCACGACTCCCATCGCTGCGTCGCCATCGGTTCGTTCTGAACGGTGGTGCCCCAGATGGGAATTCCTTCCTTCTCGTAGGCCCTGATGAACTTCACATAGTAGTTGGCCCACGCCTGCGCGAATTCCGGGCGCAGCTTTCCACCGTGGAGCATCTCATTGTTCGTCTTCATGAACGCCGGCGGACTCCACGGGCTGGCGAATATCGTGAGCTTGCCGCCGGCGGCGGCGATTGCGCGCTTCGTGAAGGGAATGCGGAATTGCCGGTCGTGGGCGACGTTGAAGGATTTCAGATCCTTGTCGCCTTCGCTGACATACGTGTAGCTGCCTGAGGAGAAATCGCAGCTGTGGATGGTGGTTCTGCCGATGGTGTAGCCGATGCCATTGGTGGGGCTGAAGTAGGCATCCATGATTTCCCGCTGCTTGGCGGCGGGGAGTTTGGCGTATGTCTCGGCGGAGGCATCCGTGAGCGCGCCGCCGATGCCCAGATGCGTCTGCGCTCGCTTCGAGGGATCAACGAAGACGCAGATCTGGGTCTCGAGCGGCTGACCCATCCGCTTGAAAGTGAGCTTCTCGGTAGGGGAGAGGCGGAAGTTGGTTTTGTCGGCGGTCGTGTAGACCGATACTTCACGGGCGGCGATGCTTCCTTTGAGCTCGGGCGGCTCCGGCGTGTCGGACGGTTGCCCAAAAGCCGCCGGCGCGAATTTGGTGTTGCCCAGGACGAGTGCCGAAGAAGACGCTACCAGGAAGCCACGGCGATCGATTTTCATAGTCGGTGAGTTTGAGTTCAGCAAACCGCGCGATGGAAATATGCGGATAGTTTCCGGCGTTGTCTCGCTGATCAGCTCGGGGATTCAGCGACTCGGCTCGCCTCGAGGATTCAGCGACTCGGCTCGTAGATTCTAAGCACCGGCCGGCCGTTCACATTCTCCAGCGGAAGGTACACCAGGTGCGTTCGTGGATCGACCGAAACGGTGTGCGCGTGCCGAGCCCGCACTCCCCCTGCCGGCTCCAACTCGTTGCCGTGGAGCCAGAACGACGACAGGGCGCCGAATTCCGATGCAACGTAGAGTCTTCGCAACGGCGCATCCCACGCCAGAACATCGGGATCGTCCGGAATCGTCGTCGTCTGAAGAACCCTCATCGTGCGAAGATCCACGACCTGGAGCTTGGCATTGCCTTCGCTCGATATGAACGCCAGGCGTCCGGGCTCGTCGAGCGTGAAGCCGTGCGGACCATCGGACCCGGGCAAGTCATACCGTTGCGCAATCCGCTCACCTATTGGATCGATGGCCACTACCTGGTTTCGCGACTGCACCGCGACGAGAATGCAGTGCGACACCGAGTCGTAGTGCGTGTTGCCGGCTTCGCCATCAAGGTCGATCGTCGAGCGCTTCCTGCGGGTAATTGGATCGATCACGACGTCGGCTCCTCCCGATTCGTCGGAGACGAAAATCTTATCGGCGTCGCGGGCGTACGCGATCCCGTCGGGAAATCGAATGCCGCCGACGCGTGCCACGATCCTGAGCGTCCGATCGTCGATGATCGCCACATCGTGGGCTCCTGCCGCCGAGACATAGACCTGGTGATGCGAGGGCACGACCAAGACGCCCGTCGCGCGCGGCAGATCGACGATCTCGGCAATCACCTTTCCGGCATTCGCGTCGAAGACGATCGTGCGGCCGGCGTTCATGTGGTTCATGTAAATGCGTCCCGCTGCCGGATCGACGCTCTGGTAGTCGAACCGGTTGGCGGGGCCGGGCAGGGGAATCTCGCGGACGAGCCTGAGACCGGATTTCGGCGCTGATTGCACCCGTCCGGCCGCTTTGGGCCACGATGCTGGTGTCAGCGAGGTCGGAGTCGCGTAGCACGCGGGAGCGGGGGACTGAGCAGCGACCGGAACGGATATGAGCAGCGCAGTGATGCTGGCAGCGAATCGCGAGAACCTGGTCGTGATGGTCAACGATCGACCATCGCCATCTGCTTTTCGTTGTAGCGCGGGCCGGCGACCTTGTCGGGTGAAAGCGTCGCGTCGAGAATCGCCATCTCGTCCGTATCGAGTGCGACATCCGCCGCGCCGACATTCTCCTCGAGATAACGCCGACGCTTGGTGCCCGGGATCGGCACGATATCCGGCCCTTTGTGCAGCAGCCACGCGAGCGCGATCTGTGCCGGCGTCGCATGCTTGCGCCTCGCGATGTCGCGCACCGCCGACGCGGCCCGTACGTTTGCGTCGAAGTTCTCGCCCTGATAACGCGGATCGTTGCGGCGGAAATCGCTCTCCGGATATTCCTCGGCGCGCTTGACGGCGCCAGTGAGGAATCCGCGACCGAGCGGCGCGAAGGGCACCAGTCCGATCCCGAGCTCGCGCAGCAACGGGATGATGCGCGACTCGAGGTTGCGCTCCCACAGCGAGTACTCGCTCTGGAGCACCGAGATCGGATGGACGGCGTGCGCGCGGCGGATGGTCTTCTCGCCGGCCTCGGACAATCCGAGGAATCGAACCTTGCCCTCGCGCACGAGATCCGCCATCGCGCCAACGGTGTCCTCGATGGGAACCGCGGGATCGACGCGGTGCTGGTACAGCAAGTCGATGCGGTCGGTCTGCAGCCGTTTGAGAGAACCCTCCACCGCTTCGTGGATGTGCGATGGCCGGCTGTCGACGCCGACGATGCCCGCCTCGCCAAACCTGAAGCCGAACTTCGTCGCGATGACTACGCGCTCGCGCGGCACGTTGAGCTGCTTAAGCGCGCGACCGAACAGCTCCTCGTTCGCGTACGGCCCGTAGGCCTCGGCGGTGTCGAACAGCGTCACGCCGAGCTCGATGGCGCGCTGGATGGTTGCGATGGATTCGCGCTCGTCGCGTTCTTCCGCTGTTCCGTAGGACTGGGTCATACCCATCAGGCCGAGTCCGAGCGAGGAGACCGTGAAGCCCTGGGTACCGAGGGTGCGGGTGGTCAGCATGGTACTAAAATATGCAGAGGAAACGTCTCATCGATCGGCAATCTCCGCCAGCTTTGCAACTGTGTTCATGTTCCGGGCCGTACCGTTTGCCGCACCCGGGATTTTCAGCTTCGAGCGCGCCATGTCTGGTCCGTAGTGCACGTAGATCTCCCGCAGTCCCAAAGCAATCTCCTCATCGGCTCTGCCCGAAATTCCGGCGAGAACATCTTTCCCCGGCTTTTCATCGAGAAAGATCGCCACGTTGCGATTGCCCGCGGCGTGGGGAAATGGATTTCGTCTCAATACCTGAGCCATTTCGGTGGCAGTGCGTACGTGAACACGAACGGGCTTGCCAGCGTACTCGAGGAGTCGCCCCTCGAGCTCTTTCCGTACGGCGGGCTCATCGAGATTGCTTTCAAAGATCACGTTGCCGCTCGCGATGTACGTTCGAACGGAGTCGAAGCCGGCATCCTCGCATATCGTCTTGAGATGCGTCATGGGAAGTTTGCCGGTCCCCCCAACATTCACGGCTCGCAGCAGCGCGATAAAAGATGGCATCGATTCAATATGCACAGACCCGCAACTCGACTCAAAACGGGTAGCTGTGGAGTTGCAGTTCTTTAGTCTTCGGTCGCAGTTTCAGCCTGTAAGCTTTTCCCCCACACGCTAGTGGGTGTTGCCCTATGAAGATTCCACTAATCGCCGACCGAGAAAAGCTCGGTTTCCAGGCATCTTGGACCCTGTAGGAGCCCACCACCAAATCGGGGATCTAAATGCTGATCAATAGAGCCGTTCTTTCGTCTTTTGCTGCCCTCGGCGTTGTCGCCGGCGCGCTTGCGCTGACCGCGGCCCGTCGTGATGAGCATGTGGAGCGCGTCGACTTCGACAAGGTTGTCCGCGCTACTTCACCAGCCTACGATGCGCGTCTCGCGCCGGTTGTCGACGCACCGATCAAGGAGTTCCGCATTCCGATCAAAGACGCGACCCTCGAGATCGCCAAGGGAATTACCTATCAAGGCTGGACATTCGGCGGCACCGTGCCGGGCCCGGTCATCCACGTCCGCGTCGGCGACCAGGTGCGCGTCACGGTTGTCAACAACTCCCCGATGCCCCATTCCATCGACTTTCACGCGGCGCGGATTCCCGCCAACATCGCGTATCGCATGATCATGCCGAAGGACTCGGTGCAGTTCGAGTTCACGGCAAAGGATGCCGGCGCGTTCATGGTCCACTGCGGCACTCCGCCGGTAACGATGCACCTGATGCAGGGCATGTACTTCGCGTTCATCGTCGATCCGAAGAACGGCTGGGGGACCAAAGCCGACAAGGAGTTCGTCCTCGTGCAGAGCGAGTTCTACGCGAAGCCGGGCGACTCCACCAAAGTCGGCGTGCTGCTTCCCGCGACTCCCGACTGGAGCTCTGAACAGGCCAGGAACCCGAGCCAGGTCGTTTTCAACGGCCGCGCGTTCCAGTACAAGGAGAACATGCTGAAGGTCGATGTCGGCGATCGCGTGCGGATCTTCGTCGTCAATGCCGGTCCGAACTTCGACAGCGATTTCCATATCGTCGGTGCGATCTTCGACAGGGTCTATCCCGATGGAAATCCGGATCACGCGCTCGAGGGCGTTCAGACCTATCACGTCCCTGCGGGCGGCGGCGCCGTTTTCGAGACCGTCTTCGACAAGGACGGGAGCGGCGAGGGACTCTATCCCTTCGTCACCCACAGTTTTGCGGACGCCGAGAAGGGCGCGGTAGGGATGATCCAGGTGGGCTCGCCGAAGAACGCGCACATGGATCACTGAGCGGGAGGCGGGAGGCGGGACAATTTCACTCTTGCCCACATCTGACGTCGTCACCATCCTCGCTTCACCAATCCTTCAAGGATGTGCGACATGAGAGTCCTGCCCACCGCTGTTGTTGCATTTGCAGTTGTCTCCGTTGTCGGATGTGAGAGCTCGACCTTCGTTCAGCAGGATCGAGGCGCGGCGGTCGCGTTCCGGGGCTCCGGCGAGGCTGCCATGGGCAAACCGGAAATCGACCCGACCTATGCCAATGGGACGACGGTCTACATGATTGGCCCGCACCTCATTGTTAACGCGCGGGAGACGATGCCGAACGCGTACGCGCATGCTGAGGAGCTGTACCTCGTCACATACCCCCAGGCGACGCTGCCACTGCCATCCGGCTACCAGCCGCAGTGCAATCCGTGCTTTCATCCGGGACTGCCCGCGCCATTCGTGTATCACGACCATGTGATTACCGGGGCGCCGGGGATGGGTAACAACGGCACCGCGGGCGCATACAAAGCGCCATGGAAGATCATCGTCCTCGTCTATAACCCGGCATACGTGTCGTCACGGACTTTCAAACCGATCACGAGCTCGGCTGATCTGGATGCGGCCGAAGAGGCAGGTAACGTGTTCGTGCCGATCAATCCGGGCGGTGAGAACGTGTACGAGATCGATACTGGCAACCTGCTGATTTGCCCGACAGTCTCGAACCACGCCTGAAGGCGGGGAGCGGGGAGGCGGGAAGTCATTTGCAACTGAACTACAAGCTCAGAACTACCTGTTGTGGGTAGTAGTTGCGGGTTCTGGGTTCCGGGGAGCTGCGCAGCTACCCGGAACCCCTATCACATAACCATCACTCACAACAGGTAGTTCTGAGTTTGAAGTTGCTCTACTTCGTAGGATCGTCTTCCGGGTGGACGTACACAAGTTGGAACGGTCCGATCGCGTGGACCTGTACTTCCGTGAATCCGCGCGCGCTCGCGAAGTGCGCTGTGTTCGCCGGCGCGGTGATGAAGCCGAGGTCCTTCAGCGGAACGAGCGCATCCTTCGAGAAGTTCTCACCAAGTCCGACGAGGAACGTGCCGCGAAGAACCGTCACGTTCTCGTCCGTCGGGTGACGGTGGGGCGGAAGAACGTATCCGTTCGGAAAGCGAAGCCGCACCGTAAAGAGTGCGCCTGCTACGCTCGGATCACCCTGGACGACGGCGAACTGTGCGCCGGCCGGGAAGATTGGTGGCGCCGGTCCCCAATTCAGTTGATCGTCGCCCTTCATGTCGTGCTTGTTGTCAGCCGACCGATCCACTGTAACAGCCGATGCTGGCCGCGTCTGCGCGGTGATCTTACTGCTGTCGCCAGGTGAGCACGCGGCGCTTGCCGCGACAAGAAGCGTGATGACCACACTCCTGCGTTCCCTAACCATTCCTACCTCCAAGTGGTTGATCTCCGTGAGGTGACGCGATGCTGCGCTCCAGTCCGGCAGCGGAAATGAAGCGCATTCGCTTGAGGATAAGTCGGTGTTTTCGGGCGCTGGGTCTTGAACGAAGTCGGTATGCGTTGTTGAATGATTCTGCTGGGCGGTCCCCGCTCGTTCTGAGTTTACCCTTGTCCTACTCCCGTTCAGACTGTTCTACTATTACTGATTCAAGCAGGCCAAAGGAGAGCGAAGTCACAATGACATCATCGACGGAACGCGCGGTACTCGCGGGCGGATGTTTCTGGGGAATGCAGGATCTCATTCGCAAGAAACCCGGCGTGATCTCGACGCGGGTCGGCTACTCGGGGGGTGACGTTGCCAATGCGACTTACCGCAACCACGGGACGCACGCCGAAGCCCTCGAGATCATCTTCGATCCGACCCAGATCAGCTATCGAACGCTGCTCGAGTTTTTCTTCCAGATCCACGACCCGACGACGCGCAATCGGCAGGGAAACGACATCGGGACGAGCTACCGGTCGGCGATTTTCTATACGACCGAAGAGCAGAAGCGAATTGCGGAGGACACGATCGCCGATGTCGACGCGTCTGGCCTGTGGCCGGGCAAGGTGGTGACCGAGGTGGCGCCTGTCGGCCCGTTCTGGGAAGCCGAGCCGGAGCATCAGGATTACCTGGAGCGGCTCCCGAGTGGCTACACATGCCATTTCCCCCGGCGGGACTGGGTTCTGGCGAAGCGCGGAGCGGCCGAGCGGCAGCCGTCACTCACGACGTAGTCGCTGGAAGCCGATTGGCTGGTTACACCCGGCTCGGTATCTCGACAGCCATGATCGGAAAATAATACCGCCCGAGTTTCCGCATCGCCGGATCTCTCGGGTTGCGTACGGTGAATTGTTACAGAGCAACGCGATCAATCGGAGCCGAAACAAAAAAGCGTTCTGAGTCCCGGGACTTTCACTCGCGCCGAAATCGCTGCCGGTACTGACCCGGCGGCGCGCCCAACTGCCGCTGAAAAGCGCTTCGCATCGTCGCAACGTTGTTGAAGCCGCACTCTGCGGCGATGCGCTTGAGACTGTGTCTGCTCTCCTCGAGCCGTCGGCGTGCGACATCCACTCTCAGCCGCTCGACGAAAATCGCCGGGCTGGTTCGCATCTCGGCGGCGAACACCCGGGCAAAGTTTCGCGGACTCATCGATACCCGTTCGGCCAACGCTGCGACACTCAGGTCCTGGGTCAGGTTGTCGAGAACCCACGCGGTGAGATCGCGGAAAGCGTGGCGGTCGGTGGCCTGCATCGACAGAGCGGCGCTGAACTGCGACTGACCGCCGGGTCGGCGAAGGTACAGCACGAAATCCCGGGCGACCTCGAGCGCGAGCGCCGCGCCGTGATCCTCCTCGACGAGCGCGAGACTGAGGTCCATTCCCGCGGTGACGCCGGCCGAGGTATAGACGTTACCATCGCGAACAAAAATGGGATCGGGATTCACGTGGATGCGCGGGTAACGCGTCGCAAGCAGGCCGCAGTATTTCCAGTGCGTCGTCGCGTTTCTCCCATCGAGAAGGCCGGCCTCGGCTAGCAGCAACGCGCCGGTGCAAACAGATCCTACGCGTCTCGTTTGGCGCGCAACATCGCGCAGCCATTGGACTGTGTCGGCACTGACCTCTCCGCACTCGATCGCGTTGCCGCCGGCGACGAGCAGAGTGTCGATCCTGCCGCTGACCTGGCGATAGCTGCTGTGGGCCATCAGGTCGAGGCCGCAGTTGGTGAGTATCGGCCGGCCGCGCGCCGTGCTCACGACTTCGACCTCATAGATCGGAGCGCGCGACGGGCGCTTCTTTGCGAAAAGCTCCGCCGCGCGGGTGAAGATCTGGAATGGCCCGACGAGGTCGAGAATCTGGGTTCCCGGTGCGCCGACGAGGACGACCCTCTGGGTCGCCATCAGTGGCCGAACCCAATCACGATGGCTTTGGCTTGAGCTCCCACAGCACGTTGACGATCACCCATCGTCCGTTCCACTTCGCGAGCTCGAGGTAATCGACCCAATCCGATGCGATGATTTTCGCCACCGCCGCGTTCCCGAAGATGTCCAGAATGGTGAGATCCTTCTGCTGCCGGTCGGGCGGCGTGCGAGAGCCTCCGCCTGCACGGGTGCGCAGGACCATCGTCATCGCCCCAATTGATTCGAGCTGGCTGTGGCCCATCGTCGCGTTGGTTGTGACGATGCGCTTTACGAGCTCCGGGTGCACTGCGCGCTCCATCCGCGCGGCATCACCCGCGTACCAGCCCTCGATGTAATCCATCGCCGCCGTCTTGATGCGGGCGGAATCTGCGGCGGTTTGCGCGATGGCTGATCGAGAGCCAACCGCGCCAAAAACAGCGAGACACAAAACTGTGTATCGATTCATGGTTGCGACCTCTGCGCCCGCGCGTCGATCGACCACGCCCCCGCGCCATAGACGGCGATCATGAGAAGGCCCCCCATCATGCCAAGGTTTTTGAAGAATTGGGTCCGATTCATAGCGGCCGAGTTGCCGGTCTGGGCCCAGAATGCGTGCAAGCGAAGGCTCACGATGCCGAGGTAGACGAACAGAACGGCGGCGGCCCCGCGAGCTCGGAAGCCGACGATCAGCAGCAGGGAACCGACCGCTTCGATCGCCAGAGCGGCACCGAGCAGCGGCGCAACGAACGACATCCCCTTGCCGCTCATGTAGGCCGCCTGTCCGGGCCAGTCGAAGATCTTCCCGTTCAGGGCGACGAGAAACTCGAGAATCACCAGCAGTCGGGCGATCAAGGGCAGCAGCCCGTATCGAATCGAAGGAGACATGGCGCTACGCGTTTCTACGGCGCGCGCCACGCGCTACGCTCAGGGTCACCAGGAATCTGTCGGTAAAGGCGGGATGGGGCTCGACCAGACCGACACCGCTCCACGCCCGGCCCAGCTCGTCGAGAAAACTCCAGGTGAGCCGGTTGGGATTTCCGCGCGGACTGCGAAAGGTCACCGCGCGGGGGTGCACAGCCGGAGCGCCCGTCATCGACTGGACATTCCGTGCGGCCGCCGCGGTGATGCGCGTGCGCAGGACGTCGACGATCTCGCGATCAGTGTTGGGCACCCACACCAGGATTTTTGCCTGCCAATGATTGACGCTTCCTTCGGTCGAGATCAGGCTCGCTTTTGCGCCCTTGATGTTGGCCTTGCCGAACACCAATCCGTCCGGCAGAAATCGGTCGGCGAGTGCGGAGCGCACGAATTGGCCGCTCGGTCTCCAATCGTACTCCATCTCGAGCGCCGCCGACTGAGCGGCGCCAAGTCCAAGAACGCGCGCGATGAGATGGAGAGCGCCGTCGATTCCCGAAGTGAGACCGCCAGTAGTCATGATTTTGCCGTTGTCGACGAAGCGCTGGTCATGCACGACCTTGACGTTGGGGAAGGCGAGCAGGTCGTCGACCATTCCATAGGTCGCGGTTGCCGTCTGTCCGGACAGCAGCCCGGCTTTCCCAAGTATGAACGCACCCGTGCAGACTGACATGACGTGACTGACGTCGTTCGCCTTGGACTGGATCCATGCGATCAGCCGAGGATTGTCCATCGCCTGGGTGTAACCCCCGCCCGGCACGAGCAGAACATCAGCAGCCGGCGCGTTCTCGAAGGTGAAATCGGGAACTATCTTCTGGTTGAAAACCAGTGTGAGCGGGTCCGGTTTCTCGGCGACGGTGTGAACGAGAAACCCCGCCGTTCCGAACGCCTCCCACGGGCCGGCGATGTCGATGATCTCGACGCCGTCGTAGAGAAGCATCGCGACCGTTGGAACTCCTTCGCCGCCGGCGGGGATCAGCGTCATTCCGCACACGGGGCACGATCCGGGCTTGTCGAACGTCAGCTTATCACACGGTTGTCCGCAGGGCGGGCAGATATAACTCGATCTCTTTCCCGTCGCGGGGCTGCTACTGGGCTTTTGGGGGCGGGTTCCCGCAAACAGGGCTGAGGGGCGCATCAGCGCGGCGGCGGGAACTAGCGTCGCGATCGAAGCGACGAAGGAGCGACGGTTGACTGGCGCGCACATATGACCTCCGCGGAGCGTACTCGACTATGCCCGTAAAGGTGGCGGGGTGGCCGGGAAATGCACAATGACAACCATCGCCGCGATTCTGCCAATATCACGGTGGTGTGACAGTTTGTCGCGGACGCCAGTCTTATAGTATGCGCACCCGTCTTCCTTTCCTCGGCGCCTTCCTGGTCTCCTGCACGTCCGCGCCTCCCGCCTCCCACCTTCCGCCGCCCGTTATCCCGTCTCGCGAGTACGCTGGCGTCTACGTCAGCACCTCCGACGAAGAGTATTTCACTCCATGCGGGATCGACATCGGAACCGACAGTTGGTCGCTGCATTTTCGTGAGAATGAACCCAACGCCCCTTTTCTGAAGAAAGTCACCGCGGTCCGCGGCTATCTACCGCTCACCCACTTCATTCGAATTCGCGGCAGGCTCGGTCCGCCGGGCAGCTACAACGGCGGATTTCAGACGCGCCAGCTTGCGGTAGACAGCGTGATGGATGTCAAGGAATCACTCGAGCCGTGCCCCGGGTTTGGAGCTCC
>Ga0070682_100001175_pt1 | contig 14949 bp, 9 predicted proteins | sample KBSC63LmetaG_FD_64668 | JGI IMG/M metagenome (GOLD analysis project Ga0070682, IMG submission 64668) | Corn rhizosphere microbial communities from Kellogg Biological Station, Michigan, USA - KBS C6-3L metaG | ecosystem: Host-associated > Plants > Roots > Rhizosphere | place: USA: Michigan... | reverse complement strand
GCGGCGCGCCCGGTGCAGAAGAGCGGCAAGAGGGCGCTGCCCGCGAGCAAGAGGCAGGCGCCGTAGTAGGGCGAGCTCTGGAACAGCCTCAGCGCCGCGATGCCATTGACCGCGAGCAGGCCGAGCAAGAGCGCGAAGCCCGGGAGGCGGCCCACGTCGAGCCAGGCTCCGGGCAGGGAAGCCGGTGTGGTGTCGGGCTGGAGTGCCTGGGCGTCGAGCGGTTGCCACTCGCCCGGTCCGCGCAGCCGCGCCGCGCTCGCGGGCGGGCGGTGAGTGGCGAGCGCCACAGCCAGCAGCAGGCCGAGCGCGCCCGCGAGCGGCGCATCGAGCCAGATCACCGCGCCGCTCGCCAGCGCCACCGACAGCCCTGCGAGCGCAGCGCGCCGGGTCGAGCTGCCGGGGAGCAGCGAGCGCACCTGGCAGCCGCGCAAGGCGGCCGCCTGCGCCACGGCGCGCGCCTTGAGCCAGAGCAGCGCGGCATAGCCCAGGGCCGCCACGAAGATGCAGGGCAGGGCCCAGAACACGCTCGGGTGCGGCACGCCCCCATCGGGAGCTGGCCAGATGCCGTCGAGCTCGACCTCGGAGGGTGCTGGCTCGAGCTGCGGCGCTGGCTCGTTCGCGCTGCCGGGGCCAGCGGGGTTGAACAGGGTGCGGTCCAGCCGTACACGCCAGCGCGGAGCCTCGTGGCGCGCCACGTGCGCGCGCACCAGCTCCAGCTCGTCCCGGTCAGCGGAGCGGCGCAGCGTGCTCATGATGATGCCGGGGCCACCCACGGCTCGGGCGTTGGCAGCGGCGGTCTCCGCCTCCGGGTCGTCCGCGTCCGGCGGCAGGCCCGCCGCGGCGGTGCGCACGATCAGCTTCACCGAGTCCACGCCGTCGTCGAAGCTGGGCCCGGGCCAGGACAGCTGCATCCGCTGCCCGCCGGGCAGCTCGCGCAGCAGCCCCCGGCGCAGCAGCTGCGTCTGGTAGCCAAACTCGATCGAGAAACTCTTACCCGGCAGGCTCGCCGAGCGCGCCAGGCTCAGCTCGCCGCGGCCGCCCGCGATGTGCAGCTCCAGCGGCTGGGGAGCGCCCGCGCCGGAGTCGTTGCGCGTGATGCGCGCGTCGGGCAGCGGCTCGGCGTCGGAGTCGAGGCCCTGCAGCGCAAAGCCGCGCAGCGAGCCGGTGCTGCTCTCGAGCCGCAGCTCCTGGCGCACGCGCGCCGAGCCGTCGGCGGCGAGCTCGATGCGCGTGACGCTGGAGAGCACGCGCGGCCCCGAACCCGCCCAACACGGCGGGCTCAGCACCAGCAGCGAGCAGGCCAGCACCCAGAACGAGAGCCCCCAGAAGCGCGACCGATTCGGCATGGGACTGCCGAGTGGGTAACGATCTCGGCCGGGCCGGCCAAGTTATCGGAGTGCGACTTTACAAGCCGCAGTCCCGACCGCTCGACGGCGAGCCGGTTCAGCTCCGGGCGAAGCTCAGGCCATCGACGGGCTGATCGCCGTCGCGCGAGCGGAGCCGCGGGTCGGCCCCTGTCGTGTGAGCGTGGAACAGAGCGCGGCAACCGCGGAATGGCTCTTGCGGGGCGTGGTGAACAAACGTTTGAGCACTCCGGGGGTGTCCGTTAAGATCGCTTTCTTCGGATTCCCCATCTACTTTGTCGGTGGGCCAACTCCGACACCCCGCGTTCGGCATTGGATCGCGCCTTGGTTGCCCCGCCACCCGAGCGGGAGTTGAAGCGCGGGCTTTCTGTCGCTCTGGCGATGAAGGTGCTTTGGACCATTGGGGCTTTCGCGCTTGCTGCTCGTGGGCGGGGAAACGCCGGCAGTCGAGCGGCACCCTACGTCCAGATACTGCACCCGATCGCCTCACGCCGCACGTCCGGAAAGCGGGGTCCCCAATCGAGCTCGCACGGGCTCTGGCGCCGAGCACGTCCCGCGCAGGCGTTCGGCGAAGTCTGCGATGGTCCGGGTCAGCCCTTGGCGCAGCTGCACGCGGGGCTCGAAGTTGAGCAGCTGCCGCGCGCGGCGAATATCGGGGCGCCTCTGCTTCGGATCGTCCGCAGGCAAGGGCGTGAAGCAAATCTCGCTGCGTGCGCCAGTGAGCTCCACGACCTGCTCGGCAAGCTCCAGCATGCTGAACTCGACAGGGTTCCCCAGGTTCACTGGTCCCTCGAGGGTCGGTAAGCGAGCCACCCTCACGAACCCCTCGATCAGATCGTCCACATAGCAGAACGAACGAGACTGCAAGCCGTCTCCGCAGACGCTGAGGTCTTGCCCGCGCAGCGCCTGAACGATGAAGTTCGACACCACGCGACCATCGTTGATGGCCATCCTGGGACCGTACGTGTTGAAGATGCGAATGATCCGCGTGTCGACGCCCCAACAGCGCCGCGCGTCGCTCAGCAGTGTCTCCGCGCCGCGCTTGCCCTCGTCGTAACACGCTCTCGGACCAATCGGGTTCACGTTGCCCCAGTAGCCTTCCGGTTGCGGATGTACCGTGGGGTCACCGTAGATCTCCGAGGTGGAGGCCTGGACGATCGTGCAACGCTGCGTGCGCGCCAGCTCGATCAGGCGCATGGCTCCGATGACGCTGGTGGTGAACGTGGCGTAAGGATCGCGCTGGTAGTGCACCGGCGATGCGGGGCAAGCGAGATTGAAGATCAGCTGGGCGTGCACCGCCAGGTCGTCCCGGACGTCGCCTGTCTGGAAATGAAAGCGAGGATCTCGATCCGCTGCGCGCAGATTGGCCAGGTTCCCGGTCAGCAGGCTGTCGACGCCGATGACTTCCAGGCCTTCCGCCAGGAGCCGGTCCACCAGGTGGGACCCAAGAAAACCCGCTGCCCCGGTCACCAGGGCCGTCTTCCTCGCTGCGCTGTTTGCCATATCGTTCGCCAGTCTCGGGTGCTTGGCCCGTGTGGAGCGAGCGGGGCTTCCTCCCACCGTCCTCGCAGGGGATGGATCGACGGGAGACATGGACCAGTTGCCAATCTTTTCGCGAGCGCGAGGCGCCGCGCGCGAAGAGCCGTGTGTTGGGCTCATTCTGGCGGGATCTGGCGGCGGGCGGTTGCGAGCCCATCAGGCGATCGCCCTGGGGGGGGCGATGGCGTGCAATCGCTCGGGCTTGCTCGCGCGGCGCTCAGTGGCCGCCCTGGTCGTGCTCGACCCAGATGACGGTGCGACCTCGCGTCAGCGCGGCCCAGTCGAAGCGGCTGCGGGTCTGGACGTCAATCTGACCCGTAGATTCGTCCAGCAAGAGCACTTCGCGATGCGACGCGAAGGCAGCGGTCAGCAGGATCAGCTGGCGCTGCCCGGAGGAGAGGTTTTGGCCCTGGGCCGCCACCCGGGTTTCTTCGCCCATGGGCAGGCTCTCCAGCATGCGGGACAGCCCCGTTTGTTGCGCCACCTGCAGGATGCGCGCGCGGGGCGCGCAGCTCAGGAGCTCCAAGTTGTGGCGTATCGAGGTCTCGAACAGCTCGCAGCTCTGAGGTAGGTACAGCACCTGCTCGGCCGCCTCGGCGGGCGTCATGCCGAACACGGAGATGTTGCCCTGGGTGGGCTCCAGGAGCCCCCCGATCAGGCGCAGCAGCGTGCTCTTGCCCGAGCCCGAGGGCGCACGCAGGTGCACCATCTCTCCGCGGCGGACCTGAAAGTCGTGATTCTGCAGGATCCAGCGGTCGTCCCGAGAATAGCGAAACCAGGCGTGCTCGACGATGATGCGCTCGCCCGTCGCGACCTCGGACGTCTGCGGGCGGGGCCGCGCCGACTGCACCAGCTCATCGACGCGAGCCGCGTAGGGACCGAGTGCCTTCAGACCCAGCCCGGCCTGCATCGTTCCCCCGAGCGTGGCGGACAGGCCGCCGGCCGCAGTCAGCAAGAACATCATTTCCCCCAAGCTGAGGCTGCCGCCGAAGCACTGGTACGTGGCCCACAGCGAGATGCCGGTCGTCAGGGCGCTTCTGCCGACTGTGTCCACCGTGCCCAGGATCTGGGAGACCTTGCCACTCGCGAGCTGCGCTTCTGCCGTCTGGTCCACCTGATTCGACCAGCGCTGGGCCAAGCGTTCCGTCGCAAACAAGCCGCGCAAAGAAGCGATGCGGCTCAAGAGCAGGTGCAGATACTGCTGCTGAGCGCTGCTGCATTCGAGGCTGCGTCGGACATGGCCAGCCTCGAAGCGCACCATCTTTAGACCCAGGTAGAACACGGCGCAATTGACGCCGACGACGAGCAGCGCCGCCTCCGGCGAGAATTGGGAGAGCGAGACCAGGTAGCCCGCGCAGGCCATGCCCTGGCCGAGCAGCGACACGACGCTGGTGGAGAAGCGCTGCGCCGCCGTGCCGGCGCCATTCAGCGTGGTCATCGTCCAGCCGGAGTTCTTCAGCTTCCGTTGCTCGGGTTGCGCCTGAACGAGCGCGCGGACCACCCGGGTCAGCGCGCGGCGCTCCAGGTTGATCCAGAGCTGGATGCTCAGCTTGGCTTGTACCCAGTCGAGCCCGGCCGAGTGCAGGGTGAGGGCGAAGGCCGCAGCGGCGGCCACCAGCATCAGTCGCGGAGAGCCGTCCGGCAGCGCGCGGTCGAAGATGAGTTGTGTGACGCGCGGGCTGCCCAGCGAGAGCAGCGCGGAGAGCGCAGAGACGAGCCCGAGGCGAAACACCAACGCCCGATCGCTGTAGGTCCACTCCGTCAGACAGGCCTGCAGAGATCGTCGGTCACCGGCTTGGAGGTTCAGATCTAGTTGCATGAGTTTCTACTTCCCGAGGAGTTCAGGCTGCGCTGGCGCTGGCACCAAACTTCGCTTGCACCATGCGCCCAGAGATCGACTTCTGGCTGTTCGTAGGGCGGGTGGTCTCGCGGGTCACGCGCCCGGCTTCGATTCGGTAGACGATATCCGAGGCTTCAATCACCGCCGGCCGGTGTGCGACCGAGATCAGCGTGGTGCGCGCCTGGAGCGTGTTGCGGATGACTCGGGCTTCCGTGTCCGCGTCGAGAAAGCTGGTGGCTTCGTCGAGCAACAAGATGCTGGGGCGCCCGATCAGCGCTTGCGCCAGCCCGAGCCGCTGCAGCTCGCCCCCGGAGAAAGGCGGCGCGTGCCCGGACAGCGGCGTTCCATAGCCACTGCGCAGACGGCCGACGACCTCGTCGAAGCAGGTGATGCGGGTGGCTTCGCGCAGCTCTTCATCGTTGGAGGCCGGCCGCCGCAGCCGCAGGTTCTCGCGCAGCGTACCGTCCACGAGCACGGGCGCACCCACGACCGCGCCGATCCTTTCAGCAAGCGAGTCGCGAGCGAACTCGCGCAGATCGACTCCGTCGAGCAGCACCTGGCCTTCCGTGGGGCTCAGCACGCCCGCCAGGATGCGCAGCAGCGTGGACTTGCCTTGCCCTGACGGCCCCACCAGGGTGACGTTCTGACCTGCCTCGATGCGCAGCGAGACGCTGCGAAACAGCCAGGGCGACCCGCCGCTGAAGCGGAAGCCCACGTTCTTCAACTCCAGCACTGGCGTGCTCCCGCGCAGCTTGCGGTCGCCGCACGGCTCGAGCTCCTGACGGAAGATGTCGTCGCTGCGCTGGATCACACCGCGGAACTCGAGCCAGCTCTCGAAGGTCTGCACCAGCCCTCCCAGCGGCCCGCGCAACAGACCGCGGATGGCCAGAAACCCGGCGAAGACCCCCAAGGTCATCTGCGAGTGGATGACGCGGCTGCCGCCCAACCCGAACACCAACCACTGCGTGACGCCATCGAAGATGCTGAGCCAGGCGCCCGTGCCGCGCACCAGCCTCGCGGCGCGCACGGTCCACGTCAGGCGCTCTTCGAGGCAGTTCGCATACCAGCCCTCCAGCTGCTTCTCCATCCGGAAGGCCTGGACGACTTCACCCGAGCTCGCCGCCTGCACGACGATGGACGCCTCGGCGCCGCGCGCCGCGAGCTCGCCGGCGGAGCGCTGGCGCGTCTCCTCGCGCAAGCGCCGCACGATCAGGATGCGGCTCAGATCCACTGCCAGCGCGACCGCGGCGAGCTGCGCATCGTAGGCTAGCATGAGCGCGGCCAGGGCCGCGGCGAACAGAAGCTGAAACAGACCGCCCGTCGCCTGCGTGAGCAAGTTGGCTAGCCCCGAGTAGGCACTCACGCGCTGCAGCAGATCGCCGCGGCTGCGCAATTCGATGAAGGTCAGGGGTAGGCGCAGGAGCTTCCGTCCCAGCTGATGGGTGAGCCGCGCGACCAGGGCTGTTCGCAGCCGCAGCAGCATCGTCTGATGCGGCCAGTTCAAAGCCACAACCGCGAGCACCACCCCGATCTGGGCAAACAGGATCGGCATCAGCCAGTTGGAGCGCCGCGGCGTGATCACCTCGTCGACCAGCACTTGCTGCAGCGCCGGCGATAGAATGCCGAGCAGCTGACTCAGCGCGCCCGCCACGGCCAGGAACACCACCGCGCTCTTGCCCGTCCAGAGCTCGGAGAAGAAGCGACCGAATCCGGGCGAAACGCGCGCTCGCCGGCGGAGCTGCTTCGTCGGCGCGAACACCAACGCGATGCCCGAGAAGCAACGGCTCAGCTCATCGCGCTCTACTTGGATGCGGCCCGTGCCCGGGTCGACGATGCTGGCGCGGTCGCCCCGGAAGCCCTCGAAGACCACGAAATGGTTCATGCGCCAGTGCAGGAGGAGTGGGGTCGGGGCGGTCTTTAGCTGCTCGATGGCGAGCTTGAAGCCGCGCCCTTCGAGCCCCAAGCTCGTGGCTGTATCCACGAGCTGCCGGGCGCTATTGCCGTCACGGGAGGTGCCGCAGAGGTCGCGCAGCTCGTCGAGCGGGATGCTGGCCCCATAGTAGTCGAGGATCATGGCGAGGCTGGCCACCCCGCACTCGGCGGCTTCGAGCTGCTGAATCGGGCGAATCTGGCGGCGGAACAACTGAAACATCACTGCTCCAACATGTTTCTTGCAAAGTCGAACATCAGGCTGATGATGCGGCGCTCACGTCGGTGCAGTCGCACGATGACGCGCTCGCCGGATCTCAGGTGCGGCGTCATCTTGTCGCTGGCTGAATCGATCTCGAGCTCCACGCGTACGCTCGCGCCGGGCGTGGCTTGACCGAAGGCGGCGGCTTGCTCTTGCGGATCCGCGATGTCCGCCGAGATGCGCCGAACGGTGGCTTGTGCCATGCCGAACTCCGAGACCGGCAACGATTCGAGCTCGACGCGAGCCGACGTCCCGGCCGCGATAAACGCCGTCTCGCGAGCGGGCAGGAACGCGACGATGGAGCGCGGCGCGCCTCGCGGCACGATCTGCGCGAGGAGTTGCCCCGCCTGTACCACCTCGCCGGGCTTCGCGAGCAGGGACTCCACGCGCCCCGCCGCGGGTGAACGCACCTCGGCATGCGAGATCAACGTTTCCACCTCCAGCATCGCGGCCTGGGCGCGGGCCAGCGCGATTTCTCGGGCCAATGCGCGCTCTGCCAGTTGATTGCGTACCTCCGCCAGTTGTACGTCGATGTCGGCGAGGTTCGAGCTGAGCAGCTGCCCCGCGTCCAAGGCTTCGTGCAGAGACTCGCGGGTGGCCACCTCTTGATTGAGGCTGCCGGCGCCTTCGCGCACGAGCTCGGCTGTGCGGTCTAGCGTGTCGCGACGCTGCGCGCGCAGTTCCTGGTTGAGCCGGGCGCGGCTCTGCAACACGTGGCGGCGATGCCGGAGGGCGGTGTCGATGCGCTCGGAATAGGCCTTGTCAGTGGCTGCGCCGAGAGCATTCTGGTGCTTGACCGCCTCCAGCTCCTGACGCTTGGAGGTCAAGCTTGCATCGAGCTGCGCGACCGCCAGCTTGGCGATCAGCTGTCCGGCGCTGACCTCGTCGCCGGCGCGCACTTCGACCTCGGCGATGGCGCCGGCGATCGCGGACTCCACGGGGCGCAGTCCCTCGGGCGCACGCAGGGCACCGGGAGCCTTGACCGTGACCTCGACGCTGGCGAACAAGGCACCGACGAACACCACCGCGACCAGCGACGCGACGACCGCCAGGATGCTCCAGTTGGAGCCCGTCGGTTGCGGCAGACTCGCGCGGGGCTCGCTGCTGCCATGCTGTGCTTGCAGGGCCTCACGGCGGAACAAGCGATCGGCGGCGCCTTGCTCAGGGAGCTCAGCGGGAGCTGCGGGCGGCGCGCCAGGCGCAGCAGGAGCCTGCGCTGCAGAGCAATTGCGGCTCGGCACCGGCGGCGCAGCGGGAACGGCAGCCAGATGTTGGACGGGCGGCGCAAAGCCAGCAATTCTTGCCGCCTTTGCCGATGGGACGGAGGTCCGAGCCACGGACCGCGGCGCGCTCTTGGGCTGTGCTCGAGCTTGTTCGGCGCGAGCCTCCAGCGCGCGAGGCCCGGGCTGAGCGGCAGCTGCCTCGCGCAGCGCATGCAGCGAGTTCCCCGGGAACCCAGCCAGAGTGGCCCCCGGCGGAGCAGCGATGGCGGCCAAGCCTCCGCGCGCGACCTCGAGGGTCTCGCGCGAGAGAGCACGTGCCCCCTGGGAAGGGTCTTCGAGAGCAATGCAACCGTGGCCATCGATACGAGCGGATGAAGCGCGCGCCGCGTTCTGCGGCGAGGAGGGCCCGCTCAGCCAACCGATCAGCGTGTACGGCGCTGCCATGTCGATCTAGTCGGTCAAGCCAGGGCAGAGGTTGCGTGCAGCGACCTACGCTGCGCGTTTCAGCCCGCGAACTCGTCGGCGTCGAAGCCGTCGCTCGCTGCAACTTGCCAGCGAGAAAACTAGCAACTGCGCTCTCCGAGCGAGCGAACCGGGCCACGCGCCCGCGTGCCGCAGCGTCCGCGGCGGGCCGCGAGATCGTCTTGGTCGAGTGACCGGGGGCGGGCGAAGAGCGATGGCGCCGCCAGCCGTCGACGGAGCGCAAAGCAAGAGCTACTGGTCGCAACCAGCACGCCAGAAACATGGCGACACGAGCCTGCCCGACGAGTGCCCGCTGTTCATCACGTGGTCCGGCAAGATGGACTGAGTCGCCCTGCGTTTCTCGTCGCGGAGCAGCGCGCGGCTCGGACCTCAGGAAGAGCGGACGGGGGATGCCGGTACCTGGCTGAACAGGCCCGCCTCGATGGCTTCATTGATCTTGAATTGCAGATAATACAGCTGAAGAAGCACTGTCAAAACCGGGCTCGCCTCGAGCCAGTCACCTTGCCGATGGCGCACATATTCGTTGAACTGAGCACGCACGCGCAGACTCCAGAGCACCCAGAGCGTCATCGGGACAGCGATGAGCAGCAACCACGACTGCCCAAGTCCGAGCCATCTCGATATCACGAATGCGACTTGGGCCGGGGCCAGTAGCACGCTGCACGCAACCATGAAGCCCGTCGAGATCTTCCGCTCGCCTTGGTAGTTCAGGCTCCGCGTCGTATCTATGAGCCAATAGATCGGGTAGAGCTGGAACGTGACCACCGTCAGCGCCAGCATGAGCCAGAGACTCCGTCGGCGAAGCTGGCTTGGGACGGTCGGGCTGGTAGTGGACGATGGCGACGGCGCTGCAACCATTTTATTACCTTCAAGAGCATGTTCGCCTTGATACCTGCGAGTCAAGCGAACCCCGACGACAGCGGGCACGTGCGAAACTGAGCAAGGCGATTCGGTCCGGACGGAAAGCTGTTGGTCTCCCTCACCACGCGGCCGACGCCCCCCCCTGGCGCCTGCCACGCATGGGTCTTACGCTCGATTCCCCAGCGAGTCCCGCTCTCGATGATGAGGTTCCCGGCATGGTCCCTTGGGCTGCCAAGTCGGGGTTCCGAGGCACGGACCATCAGTGCTTGTCGGCGTACTCCTGGTAGCTACTTTCCGAAGGGCGGACGAAGTCGCTCGCCTTGTCCAAGATGTAGTTTGCCGGAAATGGGGCATAGGCCGCCCCAATGTCGAGGATCTCTGCTGCAGCGTGCTGGGCGGCGTATGCAGCGGCATCTGAAAAGGCCTCGCCCGCGTTGTTGCCGGGCTGCACCAAACCGGGGGCACCCGGTGGAAAACCACCGAAGCCAGGCGGAGCGGTGCCCGAATCAGAGGGAGGCGGCGGAGGCGGGGGCCCATACTGCTCCTGTGGCTTATCGTCGCCCGCCCCGGCGGCGGAAACATTGTTGGCGCCGCCCCCCAAGACCAGGTCGAGGTCATCGAGCGAGAGTTCCTGGTTCGGGTCCAGTGCCAGGGCGAGGTTGATAGAGTGAGACATTTGCTTGCATTCCTTCTGTGTTCGGCACTTGCACCGTGCTTGGTTTGTCGATCATCCGGTGGCTGGGTTGCTCAGAATCCGCTGCGTCGCACTCCCTCGCAATCGCGTGACATTCCCTTGGCACCGCTCGATTGGGTTCGCCGACTCGCGAGCGATCTCTTGCAGCAGATCTGCGGCACGCTCGACCGCTCGTGAGCCCTCGATCGCGCTGCGGTAGCGGGCCAGCCTCGCCGGCTGCTCGGGGTCGTTCAGCTGCTCGCGCAAGGCTGCGGCGAACGTGGCGCCGCTCATTTGCGCTCGCGGCACGACGCGGCCCACCCCCAGGACCTCCGTGCGATGGCCGTTGTCGGGTTGGTCGAAGCCGGTCGGGGTGATGACTTGCGGTATGCCCGCCTCGAGGGCTCGCGCGGTCGTGCCCATGCCACCGTGATGGACGATGGCTGCTACATGCGGAAGCAACCGCTCGAGCTCCACGTGATCGAAGCAAGCGACGCGGTCCCCCAGAGCACCCGGCTCGGTCTTCAGAAACGGGCTCAGGAAAATGCCCGGCAGATCGAGCTCCGCGCAGCAAGCAGCAGCCGCTTTGAAGAAGATCTCGGGGCTGCCGAAACCCGTACCGGTCGTGAAGACGATCGGCCGCGGGCGGCGCTGCAGAAACGCTAGCACTGGAAATGGCAAGCGTGCGTCCGAAGCGGGCAGGGGAAATCCGAGGCACTCCAGCTCGGGCCAATCGGCAGCCGGCATGCCAAACCAGTCGGGAAACATCGCGGCCTTTGCCACCACGTGCGGGCGCTCGTACAGAGCGCAGTTGACGGGGGGCAGCCCCAGGGGAACGCGCACCGAGTTGATCTTCTCGAGTACCACGGGATGACGGTCGGCTGCGCGATACAGCGCCGGCAGCGCCTTCAAGAGCTGCTCCCCATGGGGTCCGCACGCCTGAGCACCCAGCGGCCACGCAGGTGCAATCGCCGAGCGAATCCGAATCGGAAAGAGGAGCAGCTCCACGGTGCGTAGTCGATGTGCTTCGGCCAGCGGATCGGAGCCGCCGTATGCGTTGGTGTGCACCATCACGGTGCGTTCATCGAAAGCCCCGGGCTGCTCGAAGTACTCGCGGATGCTGTCTGTCTTCAGAAATAAGTAGGGCACCGTGTGCTTGCTCTGAATCTCCGCCTGGATCTCGCCGTGCGTGCGCGCCGGGGTGCTGGGGAAGAAGCCAATGCCGCGCGCTGTCGCTTCCGTTCGGAAGTGCTCATTGGCGAGGAGCTGGCAGCGGTGGCCCCGGCGCACCAGCTCCGCGGCAATGGCGACCAGCGGCATGACGTCGCCGTGTGAGCCAATATTTTCGAACAGGAAATCCGGCGCCTGGCATTGCGCCGCCAGCGTTTGTCGAGTGTTCATGCTTTCAGGTCGGCGGGAGAACAGGTGCGGTTGCCGCAAAAGTGGCAACTGGTCCAGCGGAGGGGCCGAGGTGATGTCCATGACCGACCTCAGCGTCTTGATTCCGACCTTCAACCGCGCCTCGATTCTACGCGAGACGCTGGAAGCCATGTGCCGCGTCAGGACCGGCAACCTGTCCGTGAGCTTCGTGGTCGTGGACAACGCGAGCACCGACGACACTTCGGCGGTCCTGCGCGAGTTTGCGCAACGCTTGCCCCTCTCCATGCTGCGCGAGCCGACGCCCGGAAAGTGCAACGCGTTGAACCGTGGCCTGCGCGAGGCCGCTCTCGGCGAGATCGTGGTGTTCACCGACGACGACGGCACCCCCGATTCCTCCTGGTTCGGGGAGATTGTGGCCGCGTGCCGCCGCTGGCCTTCGCACTCCGTGTTCGGAGGGCGCGTCGATCCCGCTTGGCCCAGCTCCGTACCCATGCCTGTCTGGGCCGCGGACAAACGCATTCAAGCCATCGCCTTCACGGCCCATCACATGAGCGACCGTGAGGGCCCGTACGCCGCTCACCGCGAACCGTTCGGGCCCAACTTCTGGGTGCGCCGCAGCGCGCTCGCCGGCTTCGAGTTCCGCAGTGATCTCGGTCCCCATCCCACGCGACGTACGCTCTGCGACGAGAGCGAGTTTTTGCGGCGCATGCGCCGCCAAGGCTATGAGCCGATCTACACACCGAGCGCCCGCGTGGTGCACCGGGTGCAAGCCGATCGCATGACGGAGCTGGCCCTGTGTCGCCGTGCCTATCAGTACGGCCGCGGCGAGATTCACGTCACCCAAATGCCGGAAGCGACCCTGATGAAGAAGTCGCGCGCTGGGTGGCACTTGCGCGTGGTCAGCAACGTGGCCGTCAGCACCTGGCAGGTGCTCGGTGCTGCGCTGGAGCCGGAGGAAAACGTGCGCGTCACCAAGCTGTTTGCCAAGGCTCTGACGCTGGGAAGGAACCTCGAAGCGCTGTGCTGGTCGGCGAAGCTCGCGCTCGGGCGCGCCACGCCCTCCACCGCGGTGTAAGCGTCCGGGTGCGCGGTGAAGTGGGTGCTGGCGTCCAGCTGCAGGATGACCACGCGGTCGCAGAGTGACCCGGCCATGTCGAGCCAGTGCGTGCTGAGCACGGTGCCGCACAGCGCTCGGCGATCTGTTCGAGCGGCAAGGCGATCGAAGAACTCCTGACGAGATCCAGCCCAGAGCGCAGGCACGATGGCGGCGTCATAGCGGCGCGCGAGCCGCCGCGTGGCTAACGTCATGCCGTGGGACGAGGCGATCTCGAATGGATCGATCCTTCACGACAAACCTCCCTTTCAGTGTGCCGCCGCAAATGCGCGGCACAAATGAGGCGACACCACGTCGATTGTGGCGCCGCAGGAACAAGGCTGTCATGCAGATGTCGAGTGAGCTGCTCGATACAACGATCGGCCAACGACAAGCGATGCAGCTGGCGGGCGGCTGCTGGTGCACGATGAGACACGGCCCGTCGTGCCTTAACGCTGAGATGGCCGACTACAGCGTTGCGCCGCTGAAATGTATGACCTCGGGCCTGCGAGGCGTTGGAGCTCACGAAAAGCGCTGCAGCCAGACATGCGCCGAGTGTTGCACGCGGACGGAGCCAGCGGAGCTTGCACGAGAAGGGCAAGAGCAGCTCGTCGCCGCACGTCTCGCAGACCGCGCGAGCAAAGCCGTGTGCATGCAAACCACCGCGAGGTAGCGTCTGAATTCGTTGTCCACGTACTTCGGCAGGCTCTGGCTCGAGCTCTCGTACACGTGCTCGAGGAAGCTCACCATTGCTGTCGGATGACTCGGTAGAGAACCGTCTGGTCGGTACGTCTTCGGTTGGGCCCGGCGCACGGCGCAACGAGCGCCGCCCTCGCCGAACGAGCTCATCCTGGAGCCGGGCGGAGCCGAATGTGGCCGAGCCCCCTCGGACGCTTCAGTCGCCTTCCGGCACAGAGCGACATTGTGTGGCTCAGGGCGCTTCTGCGTGGACCGACGGATTGAGCTGGCCGGGCGTTCTTCGAAGCTGTTACTTGGCCGGCGCAAAGCGCGCGGAGACGTCTTTGAAGACCTGCGCCGGCACGTGCAGCTCCAGCTCCCCGTTCGGCCCCGCCGCGTGGCCACTGGCTCGGCCGATGATCGGTACCTCGCTCGGTCCGAGCGAGGAGAGCAGCTTCTTCAGCTCCGCGCGCCGCCAGCCCTGCTCCAGCCCCGTCAGGGTCCAGAAGCCGGCCAGATTGGCCTTGGTTTGATGCAAGGACTCCAGCCCCTCGCGGCGCGCCAGCGTCGCCTCTGGCCCGGTGGCAGCCAGCACCTTGGCGAGCAGCTCTTCGTTCAGGGCAGGGTAGGCGGAGGCCGCGATCCAGGTGCGCTGGCCTTCGCGGCAGGTCAGCAGCGCGACCGGCACCGTGCCGCTGAGCGGCTTTTGATCCTCGCCCTTCTTCTTTTCGCCCGACAGGCTGGCAAACACGTTCGCCGGCAGGTCCACGCTGTACAGATGCGACTCGGGCAGCTTCGACGGGCCCTTCTTGCTCGTCACCTTGGGCAGCTTGCTGGTGTTGAGCCCGTAGCGCTGGTTCAGGCCCTTGCGCAGGGCGCTGTCTTCGTAGAGCTTCAGTGTGCGCTCGAGCAGCGCGTTATAGCGATTCCCCTCATCTTCCACGCCGACGAGCACGTAGCCTGCGTCCTTGCGCAGGCGCTCCTTCTCGTCGGGATGGGCAGAGACCAGCCGCGCGGGCACCTCGCCGCGGGCGGACACGGTCGGGCCGCTGACGGCCAGGGCTTCATGGAGCGCCTGGGGCCAGTCTTTCTGCGCCGCCGGCGAAGCTCCCAGCTGGCTCAGGCCCGTCTGTGCCACGCGCTCGATCAGCTCCAGCGCTCTCTGAAAGGACTCGGGGCTCGAGGTGGACGCATAGCTGGCTTCGCGCGCGTCGAGCGGGAGCTTCCAGAAGCTGTCGGGGGCGACGCTGGCGCGCGCCTCGGCGCCGCCCAGGGCGCTCGCCGTCCAGGATTGCGAGCTATGCAGATCGACGCCCGCTATCACCGCGAGCTCGGAAGGGTTCTCGTTCAGGCGCGCGTCGAGGCGCACGTCCTTCAGGTCCCCGAGCAGCGTGGTGAACTCTTCCACACCCAGGGTGGCAGCTTCGCGCAGCGCCGCGTCGAACTCGGCGTTGCCGATCGACACTTCGCCCAGGAACATGGGAATGCCCAGCTTCAAGAACTGGGCCTTGTCCCCGTACAAGCGCCACGCGGGCTCCGCCCGCAGCTCTGCGTGCAGGGCCGCGTCGCCGGTGCTGTCCGAGGGATTGCCGCGCGTCAGGTACGGAGCGAGCAGCTCCAGCGA
>Ga0070682_100001174_pt1 | contig 14960 bp, 10 predicted proteins | sample KBSC63LmetaG_FD_64668 | JGI IMG/M metagenome (GOLD analysis project Ga0070682, IMG submission 64668) | Corn rhizosphere microbial communities from Kellogg Biological Station, Michigan, USA - KBS C6-3L metaG | ecosystem: Host-associated > Plants > Roots > Rhizosphere | place: USA: Michigan... | reverse complement strand
GCTCGTGGCCGCCGTCCGCTCGTTGGCCGAGCCCGCACCGCGCGAGGTCTGGCGGGCGACCGGTCCCGCGCGGCGCGTCCTGATCACCCTGGCCCTCCAGGACCGACGCGACGAGGCTCGGGAGTTCACCAGTCGGGGCGCCTTCCGGTCGGAGCAGTGGCCGGCCCGGGTCGACGACGACGGAGTGCTCATCGAGCTGCCCTACGTGGACGACCCCCGTCTCGACGACGACCTGTTCCGCTACCACCACGAGCAGCTCAGGCTCGCCCACGCGGTGGAGAACCTGCACTGGCTGGTGCGCGACGACGGTCAGGTCGACGCCCTGATCGCAGGATGGGCGTTCGTCCACAAGGTCGACCTGACGGGGCGTGAGTTCCGGACCCAGGTGCTGCTGCGCAACCGGCGTACCCACGAGGAGTCCGCGCACGACGCCGACGGTCCGGCGGTGGTGGCCTTCCCGCCACCCGTGGACGACGCCTGGTGTGACTACCGGCCCGGCACGTTCACCGCTCGGGTGCCCGTCACCGAGGTCATGGCCGGCGGCGACCGCGACGACGTCTGGAGCGTGCTGCTGCGAGTCGAGGTCGCCGGGTTCGTGGTGACCCGCGAGGTGTCCCGGCTGATCCGGTCCGGTTCGGCCGGCGAGGTGCCCGCGGAGGGCCTCCCCGAGGGTGGTCGCCTGATCGTCGACTGGCGCTACGGCCACCCACTCAACCTGTGCCTCGACCACAGCGGTGTCCACGTCGGCGACCTCGTGCTCGACTCTCGGCGCCTCCGTGGCCGGCTGTCGGGACCCAGTGCGGGAGCCATCACCTCCGTGGTGGTGTCGGGGCCCGGCGGGGCGCCGGGGGCTCCGGTCGGGGCCGACGGGTCGTTCGAGGTCCCGCTTCCCTCCGCGGGCCACGTCGCCCCCGGCGAGCCGGCGACCTGGCGTGTCGAAGGACGGGACCGAAGCGGGGACCAGCGACCTCTCGTGCCGGCCGGCGCCCTGGACGACCAGGCGCACGAGAGCGGCGAGACCTCCGTCCTCATGCAGACCGGCCGCACCGGAGAGCTGCTCGTGACCGAGCACCGGCTGGGCGCGTGGGCCGAGGCCGTCACCGTCCGCGACGAGCACCTCAGGGTGGCGGGTCGGGTCATCGGTCCGGGCGCGGTGTCGGTGCGGGTGCTCACCCGGCACAAGAAGACGAGGTCGGCCTCCGAGCGGGTGAGCCTGAGCGGCGGCCGTTTCGAGGTCGAGCTGCCGATGCGGCACGAGGTGTACCGGTTCGGGGAACGTCCCCTCCCGACGGGGGATCACGACCTGACCGCCGAGGTGACGGTCAGGTCGGGCCTGGGCACCGAGGTGCACGAGGTTCCCCTGGTCGTGTCCGCGGGCCTCGGCCAGGAGCTCCCCGTGGCGATCGCCACCGACCGTCACGAGGGGCGCGTCGTACGCGGCCCCGACGCGGTGGCGCGCATCTCCCTCCTGCGTCCGATCGGGAGTGCCCGGGGCCAGTACTCGCAGCACACGTTCCGCCGGGCCGCCGCGACGCCGTACGCCGGGACGCTCCATCGGGGGCTGCTGGTGCGGTCCTACTTCGGCGAGCAGGCGACCGACAGCGGAGTCTCGATCCAGGAGGAGCTGCGACGCCGCGGGTCCGACCTGCCCGTGTACTGGGCGGTGCAGGACCACTCCGTGATCGTGCCCGACGGCGGCATCCCGGTCATCGTGAACTCCGAGGAGTGGTACCGGCTGCTCTCGTCGGTGTCCTACTACCTCGACAACATGTTCCAGCCGGACTTCCACCGCAAGCCGGAGGGTCAGGTCATCATCGAGACCTTCCACGGCTACCCGTTCAAGCAGATGGGCCGTCCGCACTGGGAGCAGATGGGCTTCTCGCGCGCGCTGATGGAGTCGTACGAGCGACGTGCTGCCGAGTGGAGCTACCTGGTGTCGCCGGCGACCTATGCGACGCCCCTGCTCACCCGAGACTTCGGCTACGACGGCGAGGTGCTCGAGATCGGGTACCCCCGCAACGACGTGCTCCGCTCGGACCGGGCCGAGGTGCTCCGAGCCGTCGTCAGGGACTCCCTCGGGATCCGTCCCGGACAGACGGCCGTGCTCTACGCCCCCACGTTCCGCGACTACCTGTCTCGTGACGACAACCGCGCGGTGATGCCGTCGTTCTTCGACTTCGCGGAGGCGCACCGCCGGCTCGGTGACGACACGGTGATCCTGGTGCGGGGCCACGCCTTCAACGCCCGCACCAAGCACCGGGTCGGCCGGTTGCCCGGGGCCATCGACGTGACGGACTACCCCGAGGTCTCCGACCTGTACCTCGCCGCCGACGCCGCGATCGTCGACTACTCGTCGCTGCGTTTCGACTTCGCAGTGACGGGCAAGCCGATGGTCTTCCACGTGCCCGACCTCGAGCTCTACCGGGCCAGCCGGGGTTGGCTGTTCGACTTCGAGCCGACGGCACCGGGTCCACTCGCGTCGACGACCGGCCAGGTCGTCGACGCGTTGCTGGACCTTCCCGGCGTCGAGGCCGAGTACGCCGCGGCGTACCGGAAGTTCCACGACGAGTACCTCGACCTGGATGACGGCCAGGCCGGCGCCCGTCTCGTGGATGCGGTGTTCGTCCCCCGTGGTGACGCATGAAACACTCGGGCGGCGCCACGGCGCGTGACATGACAGAAGGAGACCGCACGGTGTCCACCTCCGATCGGCGGATCGTCCTCGTCCTGGGACCGGGCCGCAGCGGCACCAGCACGATGGCGGGCACGCTGGCGATGAGCGGCTTCGACGTCCCGAAGGCGATCGCGGGGAAGGAGTCGAACCCGGCCGGGTTCTACGAGCCGCGCTGGGTCGTGAACTTCCACCGCGGCCTGCTGCAGAAGGCTGACGTCCGAACGCTCGACGCCGACCCCGGTGCCTTCGAGCAGATGGCTCCGGTGCTCGGCGACCCCGAGGTGAGAGCCACGCTGCGCACCTGGCTCGAGCAACGGCTGGCCGAGCACTCGCGGCTGGTGATCAAGGACCCGCGGCTGGTGTGGTTCCGCGACCTGTGGGTCGACATCGCCGGTGAGCTCGGCCAGGAGCCGGGATTCGTCTTCATGCTCCGGCATCCCTCCGAGGTGTCGTCGAGCCGATCGGAGTACTACGACGCGCGTGAGGTGACCGCCGTCGGTGGCTGGATCAACGTGGCCCTGATGACCGAGCGGCTCACCCAGGGCTCGCCGCGTGCGCTGGTCCACTACCCGCGGCTGACCGCGGACTGGCGCGCCGAGGCCACCCGGGTGCGCGACCTGCTCGGACTCCACCTGGATCCGGCCCCTGAGGTCACCCCGCACCCGGTCGACGACTTCATCGACCCGGACCTGCGGCGACGTCAGCCCGGCTGGGACGACTCGCAGGTGCCGCAGTTCCTGCAGGCCCTGGGCGAGGCCACGTTCCGGGCCCTGGCCGAGCTGGCCGACCACGGCGACTCGGTCGAGCGCGCCGCCCGTCTCGACGAGCTCCGCGAGGAGTACCGCACGCTCCACTCCGACGCACTCGATCTGGTCCGGGCGCACACCCAGCGCGAGAGGACCGCCGCGGTCCGCGAGGTACGGCGCAAGGCCCGCGAGAGCGCCCGGCAGCGGGCGGCTGCCTCGGGTGAGCAGGGCGCCCAGCCGTCACGGCGTCCGGCCGGCCGGACCCCCGAGCAGCTCCGTGCCCGGGTCAAGGAGCTCGAGTCGTCCTGGATCCCGGGAGCGGTCCGCGGCCGGCTGTCCTCGCTGCGCCGACGGAGCCGCTCGTGAGCACCCTCGTCCTGATCACGGGCACGGGTCGTAGCGGCACCAGCACCATGTCGGGCACTCTCGACCATCTCGGTCTGCACGTGCCCGGTCCCTACCTGGGCGCCAACAAGTCCAACCCCAAGGGTTTCTTCGAGTCGCGCTGGTCGGTGCAGTTCCACAAGCGCATCACGTCGGGCGCCGGCATCAACGACTTCGACAGTCGACCCGACGCCTTCGCGCTCGCCCAGGCCGCGGTCACCGACGAGCTGCGCACCGAGCTCCGCGAGTTCCTCGCCCACGAGAGCCGCGAGCACCACCAGGTCGTGGTCAAGGACCCGCGCTCCGTCTGGGCACAGCAGGTGTGGCGGGAGGCCGCCGAGCAGGCCGGACTGGAGATCACCTACATCTCGATGCTCCGTCACCCCGCCGAGGTGGTCGGCAGTCGCACCACCTACTACGCGACGCCGGCCGACGAGGCCGCGCGACACTCCTACGAGACGTTCAACGTCGCGCGCTGGGTGAACAGCTCCCTGGTGAGCGAGCGTGAGACCCGCGGACAACGACGCGCATTCGTCTCGTACGTCGACCTCCTCGACGACTGGCGACCGGTGCTGGTCGGGCTCGCCCAGGACCTCGGACTGAGCTATGACGTCGACGTCGCCGGAGGCGAGAGCTCCAGCGTCGACGAGTTCATCGACCCCGGTCTGCGCCGGCACCAGGTGACATGGGACGACCTGGGGGTGCCGGAGGACCTGCGGTCGATCGCCGAGGCCGTGTGGGGCGACCTCCTGGAGCTGCAGGCCGGCCACGGCGTGGATGCCGCGGCATCCGCCGACCTCGACCTCCAGGCGGAGCGCTACCGCGCGCTCTTCACGATGGCCGCCGACATCGCACACGACAACGTGGAGACCGAGAGGCGTCGGCTGCGAGAGCTCACGCAGAAGCCGCGCAAGGGCAAGCGGCAGGACGAGCAACCGCGCGGCACCCAGCCCGCCGCGAAGGCGGCGCGGACGTCGGGCGGTGAGCGATCGAGGCAGCGCTCGCCGTCGACGCCGCCGGGCGCGGGCGCCCGTGCCGCAGGTCGGCCGCGCGTCGAAGACCTACCGGTCGGACAGGTGGGAGGGCGAGACCTGCTCCGCGTGATCGCCGCCCGCGCGCGACGCAGGCTGTCGCGCGGCTGAGGTGGCCCCGCGAGGGCGTCGCGCCGTCAGCCCACCGGGACCTCGCGGCGTACGTCGATCACGTGCCCGGTGAAGTCGGAGACGATGACGTCGAGTGACGTGCGCGCCACCGTCTCGGAGTCGAGCAGCGAGTCGGCCGGCTCCTTGCCGAACGCCTTGGTCCGCATGGGCGTGGCGGTGCGCTCCGGGTTGATGCAGTTCACCCGCACTCCGTCCCGGGCCCACTCGTCCGCGAGTGCCTGGGTGAGGTTCACGGTGGCGGCCTTCGCCGAGGAGTACAGGCTGTAGCCGCTCCGCCCACGCGTGTAGGAGCTCGATGTGTACAGCAGCAGCGAGCCACCGGTCGCCGCCAGGTGCGGGTGGAAGACCTGGGCCATGAACACCGGAGCCAGGTAGTTGACGTCGGTGGCCGCGTAGATCGCCTCCTCGGAGGTCTCCGCGAGCGTCCCGCGCGGCAGCACCCCGGCGGTGTTCACCACATGGTCGATCCGGCCGGCCTCGGTGAGCACGTGCTCGGCGGCCGCGACCAGGTCGGAACGACGCTCGACGTGGGTGCCGGTGCTCGAGCGGCTGAAGGAGAAGACGCGGGCGCCGTACTGCTCGGCCAGCCGGCAGACGTCGGCGCCGATGCCGTAGCTGCCCCCGAACACGACCACGGTGCGTCCGGTCAGGGCCGCCCGGTAGTCCTCCTCCGAGATGCCCTCGGGGGCCTCGGTGTGCGTGAGCTGGAACAGCTTGTCGGCGAGGTACACGTCGATCGGGTCGGTGACCTTCATGTTCCGCTCGTCGCCGCGCACCACCCAGATGGGCTCGTCCGGGAGGTAGCGCAGGACCACGGTGCAGTCGTCGGTCGCCTCGAAACCGGGGTCCTGGTCGGCGAGGGCGTACGCGCGGCGGATCACCGACGCCCGGAACGCCTGCGGCGTCTGGCCGCGTCGCAGCGCCGCGCGCGGCGGGATGTTCAGGATGGTGTTGTCGGGGCCGACCTCGATGATGGTGTCGGCCGACGGGATCGCGACGTCCACCGCGGGGTGGTCGGCCAGCGCCTCGAAGCACTCGGTGATGATCCGGGCCGACAGCAGCGGACGTACGGCGTCGTGGAACAGCACGTGGCTCTCCTCGTCGCCGATCGCGGCGAGAGCACGCTGCGTCGTCTCGTTGCGGGTCTCACCGCCCTCGAGGATCTGGCTGACCTTGGGGTAGCCACCGTCGCGGACGATCGCCCGTACGGCGTCGAGGTGACCCGGGGCCATCATCACGATCACGTCGTCGACCAGAGGGTGGCCGTGCAGGGTCGCCAACGTGTGTTCGAGCAGGGTCCGCCCGGCGACCTTGAGCAGCTGCTTGGGGATGTCCAGGCCGATCCGGACACCCACGCCCCCGGCGAGGAGGACGGCGATCCTGCGGGGCCCGGCGGACGACTCTGGCATGGGCGACATCCTGTCAGAGCGTCTGGCTCCGTCCGACCCGCCAGGGGCTCGCCGGGACGGAGGCGGCGACGAGTTGTCCACGTCACACTCGCGGGACGTTTCCCGGCCGTCCCCGGCCGCGTAGCCTCGAGTTGTTCCAGACCGTGTGGTACCCACACCGGCCGTTCCCCTCTCGTGGTGACGGTGGTCGGTGGGACTGAAGCGCAGAGGACAACCAGTGGAGATCACGTTCCGCGTGGGCGTGGTGGGTGCGGGCCGTGTCGGCGCCGTCCTCGCCGCCAGCCTTCGTCACGCCGGCCACGACGTCGTCGCGGTCGCCGGCGAGTCCGACGCGTCGCGCCGTCGTGCCGCCGAGCTCCTGCCCGGCGTCGCGATCCGGAAGCCCACCGACGTCGCGCGTGCCTGCGACGTGCTCCTGCTGACCGTCCCCGACGACATGCTCGGCAACGTCGTCTCCATGCTCAGCGCCAGCGGCGCGATCCACCCGGGTCAGTACGTCGTACACACCAGTGGCCGGCACGGGCTCGAGATCCTCGCCCCGGCCGTGGCCGCCGGGGCGCGTGGCATCGCGATGCACCCGGCCATGACGTTCACCGGCACCGACGTCGACCTGCCTCGCCTGCACGGCTGCATCTTCGGGGTCACGGCCGCGTCGCAGGAACGGTCCGTGGCCGTGCGCCTGGTCGCCGATCTCGGCGGCACCGTGATGTGGGTCGACGAGTCGCGTCGCACGCTCTACCACGCCGGTCTCGCCCACGGCGCCAACCACCTGGTCACCTTGGTGTCGCAGGCGATGGAGCTGCTCGGGGCAGCCGGTGCCGACGACCCGGCCGCGACCCTGCGTCCCCTTCTGACCGCGGCTCTCGACAACGCCCTCGCCCAGGGCGACAGCGCCCTGACCGGTCCGATCGTGCGTGGCGACGTGAACACGGTCCGCGCCCACCTGGCCGAGATCGCGGCCACCGCGCCCGACACGCTCCCGTCGTACGTCGCTCTCGGCCAGGCGACGCTCGACCGGGTGGTGACCGACGGCCGGGTGCTCCCGATCCGGGCCACGGCCATCCGCCGGCTGCTCGACGAGGCGCTGGCTGCGTCGCAGGCGGCCCACCCGGCGACCACGCGGACCCCGCTTCGATGACTCCCTCCCCCGTCCTCGCGCCCACTCGCGAGGAGCTCGGCGACGCCCTTGCGCCGGTCCGGCGTTCCGGCGCCCCGGTCGCCCTGGTACCCACGATGGGTGCCTTGCATGACGGTCACGCCGCGCTCCTGCGCTCCGCCCGCGAGCGCGCGGGGTCCGGCGCCGTGGTCGCCTCCGTGTTCGTCAACCCACTGCAGTTCGCGCCGGGCGAGGACCTCGACCGCTACCCGCGCACGTTCGACGACGACCTCGTGCTCTGCGAGAAGGAGGGTGTGGACGTGGTGTTCGCCCCCTCGGTCGACGAGGTGTACCCGGGCGGTGACCCACTGGTGACCGTCGAGCCCGGGCCGTTGGCCACCGAGCTCGAGGGCGAGTCGCGGCCCGGCCACTTCCGCGGCGTCCTCACCGTGGTGGCGAAGCTGTTCGGGCTGACCCGGCCGAACCTGGCGTTCTTCGGTGAGAAGGACTACCAGCAGCTGGTGCTGGTCCGGCAGATGAGCCGCGACCTGTGCCTGGGCGTCGACGTCGTCGGCGTCCCCACCGTCCGTGAGGCCGACGGCCTGGCGCTCTCGAGCCGCAACCGCTACCTCGACCCTGCGCAGCGCGAGCATGCGACGGTGCTCTCGAGAGCGCTCCGCGCCGGTGCCGAACGCGGGGCGTACGGTCTGCCAGCGGTGCGCTGGGCGGCGATGCGCGTGCTCGACGAGGTGCCCGAGGCCGAGCTCGAGCTCGACTACCTGGCGATCCGCACGGCCGACCTGGGCGAGGTCGTCGACCTGCACCCGCCGACGCCGACGCCGGCTCGGATCCTGGTGGCGGGCCGGTTCGGCACGACCCGGCTGATCGACAACCTGCCGCTGGTGCTGGGCGGTGGCAGCGTGGCCACCGCGGCTGGCTAGCCTGCCAGCGTGAGCGTACGACGTACCGTCGGGCGACTGGCCGCTCCGGATCCAGGCTGGTCGGTGAGTGCGGACGTCGTCGTGATCGGCTCGGGCATCGCCGGGCTGACCGCGGCCCTGCGGCTGCGCGGCTCGGTCGATCGCGTGCTCGTGGTCACCAAGGACGTCCTCGACGCGGGGTCGACCCAGTGGGCACAGGGCGGCATCGCGGCCGCCCTCGGTCCCGGTGACACTCCTGGTCAGCACGAGCGCGACACCCTGGTGGCCGGTGCCGGAGCCTGCGAGGCCGAGGCGGTCCGGGTGCTGGTGACAGAGGGTCCCGACGCCGTCCGCGAGCTGATCGCCCTGGGCGCGAACTTCGATCTCCACCCGGACGGCGAGCTCAGTCTGACCCGCGAGGGCGGCCATCACCGCGACCGGATCGCGCACGCGGGAGGCGACGCGACCGGGGCCGAGATCCAGCGCGCGCTGAGCGCGGCGGTCGCGCAGGCCCCGGAGATCGAGGTGGTCGAGCACGCTCTCGCGGTGGACCTGCTGCTCGCCGTGGACGGCGGCGTCGCCGGGGTCACCCTGCACGTGATGGGGGAGGGGCAGCGTGACGGCGTCGGTGCGGTGCGCTGCCGAGCCGTCGTTCTGGCCAGCGGCGGGCTCGGCCAGGTGTTCTCACAGACCACGAACCCGTCGGTCGCGACCGGTGACGGGATGGCGCTGGCGTACCGCGCCGGGGCGGTGCTGCGCGACCTGGAGTTCGTGCAGTTCCACCCCACCGTGATGTGGCTCGGCCCCGACTCCCGGGGCCAGCAGCCGCTGATCTCCGAGGCGGTCCGGGGCGAGGGCGCGTTCCTCGTCGACTGGGAGGGCACCCGGTTCATGCAGGGCGTCCACGAGCTGGCCGACCTCGCGCCACGGGACGTGGTCGCCAAGGCGATCACCCGCCGGATGATCGAGACCGGTCACCCGCACATGTGGCTCGACGCGCGGCACCTGGGTGGGCCGTTCTGGGAGGCCCGCTTCCCGACGATCCTGGCCACCTGCCGCCGGTACGACGTGGACCCGGTGACCGAGCTGATCCCCGTGGCTCCCGCGTGCCACTACGCGTCCGGTGGAGTGGCGACCGACGTCTGGGGGCGAAGCACGCTGGCGGGCCTCTACGCGACGGGTGAGGTCGCCTGCTCGGGAGTGCACGGGGCGAACCGGCTCGCCTCCAACTCCCTGCTGGAAGGGCTGGTGTTCTCACGTCGCATCGCGCAGGTGCTCCCCGGCGAGCTGCGCCCGTGGGTCGACGTCGCCGCTGATCCGCGCGAGCCGTGGCTGGTCGACGGCTCGCGCCGGCGCGCGATGCAGGAGGAGATGACCGGACGGGTCGGCGTGCTCCGGTCCGCCGACGGCCTGCGCCTGGCCGGGCAGGGTCTCGACGTGATGGCCGACACCGCCGCGGACGTGGTGGACCAGGAGGCCTGGGAGACCACCAACCTGGTGACCGTGAGTGCCCTGCTCACCGAGGCGGCGCTGCTGCGCGAGGAGACCCGCGGGTCCCACTGGCGAGAGGACTTCCCGGAGCGGAACGACGCGACCCAGTCGGGTCACCACGACTGGTGGGTCGCGGGCGGCGTCCCCCAGCACGAGTTCCGGCCTGCATCACCGACCGACCTGACCGCCGCGGCAGCGCGATGACCATCGCACGCACGCCGTACGCCGACCTGCCGGGGGCGCTCCTCGACGAGCTGGCCCACGCGGGGCTCGACCCCGAGGACGTCTACCGGATGGTCGTCCGCGCCTTCGACGAGGACCTCCCCGACGGCGGCAGCGACGTCACCAGCAGCGCCATGCCTCCGATGGGTCGGGGGACCGGCGACATCGTCGCCCGCGAGGCGGGCGTGGTCGCGGGCCTCGGGGTCGCGGAGCTGGTCTTCGTCTACGCGCTGGCCGACGCCGTCGGCGTGACGGGGCGGCTCGCGGACGGGACGCACGTCGCGGCCGGCGACGTGGTGACGACGGTCTCCGGCCCCGTCCAGGACCTGCTCACCGCCGAGCGCACGGCCCTCAACTTCGCCTCCCACCTCTCGGGCGTCGCGACCGCGACCAGCCACTGGGTGGCCGCGATCGAGGGCACGCACGCACGCGTGCTCGACACCCGCAAGACCCTGCCGACGTACCGCTCCCTCCAGAAGTACGCCGTGCGCTGTGGTGGTGGCGTGAACCACCGGTTCAGCCTGTCCGACCGGGCGATGGTCAAGGACAACCACGTGATCGCGGCGGGAGGAGTGGTGCCGGCGTACGAGCTGGTTCGTGCGGCCAACCCGACCCTGCGGGTGGAGGTCGAGGTCACCGACCTCGACCAGCTGCGCGAGCTGCTCGACGCCGGATGCGACGAGATCCTGCTCGACAACATGGACGCCGCGACCATGGCCGAGGCCGTCCGGCTCACCGACGGCCGCGCCACCCTGGAGGCGTCCGGCGGGCTCACCCTCGAGCGCGCGCGCGAGGTGGCCGCGACGGGCGTGGACTTCATCTCGGTGGGGGCGCTCACGCACTCGGTCAAGGTCTTCGACCTCGGGCTGGACCTCCGATGACCGCGCCCGTGCTCCTGGCCGCCGACATCGGCAACAGCCACACCGTGCTCGGCCTGGTCCGCGACGGGGAGGTCTCCGCGCACTGGCGGGTGGCCACGGTCGAGTCCCGGACGGCCGACGAGTGGTCGGTGCTCATCCGGGGCCTGCTCGGTCCGCGCGAGGAGCAGGTCGAGGGGATCGTGGTCTGCTCGACGGTGCCCGCGGTCCTCCAGGCCTTCCGGACGATGCTCGCCGACCACTTCGGGGGGCTGCCGAGCGTCGTCGTCGAGCCCGGTGTCCGGACCGGCGTGCCTGTGCTCACCGACAACCCGCGCGAGGTCGGCACCGACCGGATCGTCAACGCGTTGGCCGCAGCCACCCGGTACGGCGGTCCCGCCGTGGTCGTCGACTTCGGTGGCACCGCGACGACTTTCGACGTCGTGAATTCGCAGGGTCAGTACGTCGGAGGTGCCATATCCCCGGGCATCGAGATATCGCTGGAGGCGCTGGAACGGCGCGGCGCCCAATTGCGCATGGTCGAATTGCGTCGTCCCCGCACCGTGATCGCCCGGAACACGGTCGAGGCACTGCAGTCGGGAATGGTGTTCGGGGTCGCCAGTCAGGTCGACGGAATTGTCTCCCGGATGATCACCGAGCTGGACGTCGCCGAAGCCGAGGTGTCCGTCATCGCGACCGGCTATCTCGCGCCCCTCGTGTACGACGAGTGCGCCTGCTTCACCGCGCACGAACCGTGGCTCACGCTGTACGGGCTGGAGCTGGTCTACGCGCGCAACCACTGACCTATAGTGTTAATAGGCCGATATCACCACCCTAAGGATGTTCGAAGTCGGGTCGGATTGTGTGGTATCGCGCTTTACGAGTATGTTTTCGTCTGACACCCATGTCGACACGGATATCGTGGGTCCGTCACCCGAGAGGACACTTGCATGGCGCAGAAAGTGCACATCACGCTCGAGGACGACCTCGACGGCGGCGACGCGGCGGAGACCGTGACATTCGGCCTCGACGGGCGGACCTACGAGATCGACCTGAACGCGAAGAACGCCAAGGCGCTCCGTGACGCGTTGGCCAAGTACGTCGCCGCGGCCCGCCGGGCCGGCGGGCGTTCGTCTGGCGCGAAGCGACGCACCCAGGTCGGTACCAGCGCCCGCGAGATCCGCGACTGGGCTCGCTCGAACGGCCACCAGGTGCCCGACCGGGGCCGCATCCCGTCCGGGGTCCGCGAGGCGTTCGAGGCAGCCCACTAGTCAGTCGTGCGGCGCTCGGTCAGGTCGCGAGACCGAGCTTGCTGCAGATCTTGGCGTGGAACGCCTCGATCGTCAGATCCCCGGAGAGCACGCGCCGGGTGGGCCAGCTCGCGGTGTCGATGTCCGTGAGCCGCTCGAAGAGGGCGAGATCGTCCGCGTACCCCTGGACCAGCTGGTCGAGCGCCGCGACCGTGGGAGCCGGACCGGCGTTCTGGGTCGGCGTGGCGTTCTGCTGGATCAGCTCCGGGTAGCGCTGGAAGCGGTCGATCCCGAGGTGGTCGGTCGCGCGGTCGAGGGTGCGCTGGTGGTCCGACAGCAGCTCCCGGAACTCCAGGAACAGCCACTGCTGGCGGGGGAAGAGCGCGAGGCCCCGCTCGACCTGCGCGCCGTACCGGCCGCGGGCGAACAGCGATCGCTGCAACGACGGACCGGGGCGCGACTCCGGGAGGGTCTCCGGCAGCGGGTCGGCGCCGTACCGGGCCATGGCCTCGGGCAGGTCGGGGTAGTCGGCGTGGCGCGAGCGTTCCATCGCCCACTGCGAGCAGGCGCGCTCGACGGGGTCTCGGAAGGTGGCCATCAGCAGCATCTCGGCCCGGTAGCGCCGCATGCGCTCCAGGGCTCGCGGCCAGAAGAGGTAGGCGGGGGTGGCGTCCCCGGCCAGGTCGGCCGTGGCGCCCAGCCGCGGGCGCCCGTACAAGGAGTAGTCCGGGTCGTCCCAGTCGTGGTCCTCGAGGAAGAACCGCAGCTCCTTCTCGGGTCCGCCGACGATCCGAGGATGCCGGACGAGCATCCGGTAGAGCGTCGACGTCGCGCCCTTCTGCACGCCGACGATGGCGAACCGGATCGGCACCGACTCGCTGTTCTCCAGCAGGGCCAGACGTTTGTTCCGCCTCGCGGCGAGTCCCGGCATGCGAGCCCTCCTCGTCGGTCCGACCGGTTCCGGCGCGGCCGCGGCCCAGGCTACCGGGGGGCGACCCGCCTGTTCGCTGTGGGCGGACGACGGGTGTACGACCCCGGGAACACGTAGGCTGGGAGACCAGTTGGAACCAGCGACGCCCAGGGTGGACCCGAACGCGGCGTCCGATGACTTCCAGTGTTTGGTGCAGGCGGGTGACCCCAGACCCGCGTTGAGGAGCGATTGGCATGTTCGAGCGGTTCACTGACCGAGCCCGGCGGGTGGTCGTGCTGGCCCAGGAAGAGGCCCGCATGCTCTCCCACAACTACATCGGCACCGAGCACATCCTGCTCGGCCTGATCCACGAGGGCGAGGGCGTCGCCGCCAAGGCGCTGGAGAGCCTCGACATCTCACTGGAGGCCGTGCGCGCGCAGGTCGAGGAGATCATCGGACAGGGCCAGCAGGCCCCGAGCGGGCACATCCCGTTCACCCCGCGCGCCAAGAAGGTCCTCGAGCTTTCCCTGCGTGAGGCGCTGCAGCTCGGACACTCCTACATCGGCACCGAGCACATCCTGCTCGGCCTGATTCGCGAGGGCGAGGGCGTCGCCGCCCAGGTGCTGCAGAAGCTCGGCGCCGACCTCAACCGCGTCCGCCAGCAGGTCATCCAGCTGCTCAGTGGCTTCCAGGGCAAGGAGCAGGCGGGCGCCCAGGCGGCCACCTCGGGTGCCCCGGCCGACACCCCGTCGTCGTCGTTGGTGCTCGACCAGTTCGGGCGCAACCTGACGCAGGAGGCCAAGGAGTCCAAGCTCGACCCGGTGATCGGGCGCGAGCAGGAGATGGAACGGGTCATGCAGATCCTGAGCCGTCGCACCAAGAACAACCCGGTGCTCATCGGCGAGCCGGGCGTCGGCAAGACCACCATCGTCGAGGGGCTCGCCCAGGACATCGTCAAGGGCAACGTGCCCGAGACCCTGCGCGACAAGCAGATCTACACCCTCGACCTCGGTGCGTTGGTGGCCGGCTCGCGTTACCGCGGTGACTTCGAGGAGCGCCTGAAGAAGGTGCTGAAGGAGATCCGCACCCGCGGCGACATCGTCCTGTTCATCGACGAGATCCACACCCTCGTCGGCGCCGGCGCGGCCGAGGGCGCGATCGACGCTGCCAGCATCCTCAAGCCGATGCTGGCTCGTGGCGAGCTCCAGACCATCGGCGCGACCACGCTGGACGAGTACCGCAAGTACCTCGAGAAGGACGCCGCGCTCGAGCGCCGCTTCCAGCCGATCCAGGTGGCCGAGCCGTCGATCGCGCACACGATCGAGATGCTCAAGGGCCTGCGCGACCGGTACGAGGCGCACCACCGCGTCACGATCACCGACGAGGCGCTGGTCTCGGCGGCGACGCTGGCCGACCGCTACATCTCCGACCGGTTCCTGCCCGACAAGGCCATCGACCTGATCGACGAGGCCGGCTCGCGGCTGCGGATCCGCCGGATGACGGCGCCCGCCGACCTGCGCGAGTACGACGACAAGATCAGCGAGGTCCGTCAGCGCAAGGAAGCCGCGATCGACGGCCAGGACTTCGAGGCCGCCGCGCGCCTGCGCGACGAGGAGAAGCAGCTGATCCTCAAGAAGGCCGACCGCGAGAAGCAGTGGCGCGCCGGTGACATGGACGAGGTCGCCGAGGTCGACGAGGAGCTGATCGCCGAGGTGCTGGCGGTCGCGACGGGCATCCCGATCGTGAAGCTCAGCGAGGAGGAGTCCACCCGTCTGCTCAAGATGGAGGACGAGCTCCACAAGCGCGTCATCGGCCAGGAGGAGGCCGTCAAGGCGCTC
>Ga0070682_100001173_pt1 | contig 14962 bp, 12 predicted proteins | sample KBSC63LmetaG_FD_64668 | JGI IMG/M metagenome (GOLD analysis project Ga0070682, IMG submission 64668) | Corn rhizosphere microbial communities from Kellogg Biological Station, Michigan, USA - KBS C6-3L metaG | ecosystem: Host-associated > Plants > Roots > Rhizosphere | place: USA: Michigan... | reverse complement strand
CCGCCCGCGTTCTCGGCGACGTTGCCGCCGAGACAGCAGTCGGCGAGCGAATTGGGATCGGGCGGGTAAAACCAGCCTTCCGCCTCCACGGCCGCGTGCAGATCGGCGAGCACGACGCCCGGCTCGACGACGGCAATGCCGTCGCGCCGGTCGATGTCCTTGATGCTCTTCATGCCGAAGGTCGAGAGCACGATGCCGCCCGCAACGGGAACGGCCCCCCCGGTGCGTCCGGTTCCCGCGGCGCGCGGCGTGATCGGTACGCCCGCCTCGCGTGCGACGCGCAGCGCCGCGAGGATGTCGTCGGAGCTTTCGGCGAGCACGACGGCGTCCGGAGCGAGCCCTTCCGCTTCGGATTCGTCGCGCGCGAAGGCGAGGCACGCTTCTTCGCCCGTCACGACCTTGGACGGGCCGAGCGCCTGGTCGAGCAGACGCCGCGCCTTCTCGCGCGCGGCGCTGGTCGGGCGAGGGACGTCGGGGCGACCGAGCAGCACCCGCGTAGGGTAGCGCGTTCGAGCGTCGGCGCCCCGCCTACTGCGGGGTCCAGACGGGGTTGCCGAGCAAGAGCCCCTGCACGATGCCGATGCGGTAAGCGAGGAAAAGGCCGAAAGCCAGGCTGAGGGCGCCGGTCGTGCGCGCCATGAAACGTTCGGCCGACTCGAAGCGCCGCGTGGCGAGCTGCATCGGCAGGGCCATCGTCGCGGTCACGAGCATCATGCCGAGCACGGTGCCGAGCCCGAAAACGCCGAGGTACACGAGCGCCCAGGAGACCTGGCGGACGCTCGTGAGCACGAGCAGCGCGACGGCGGCCGAGCCCGCGAGCCCGTGCACGACGCCGACGAGCATCGAGCGGCCGCCCCGCCGCAGCGTTCCCGAAACGGTGTGGGGCCTCGAGCCCGAATCGTCGGTCGCGTTCGGCGCTCGCGCGGGGAGCACCTTGCCCGTGAGATTCAGCGTGCCGAGCAGAATGAGCATGACGGCGACGGACATCTCCATCGACAAGCCGAGCCCCGGCGTCACCACGATGCCGAAGACGAGCATCGCGCCGCCCACGAGCACGATGGTGAGCGTGTGACCGAGACCCCAAAGCGCGCCGAGCGTGAGCGCCGCACGCGACGACCGCTCGCGGCTCACGAGCGCGCTCACGGCCATCACGTGGTCCGCGTCCGTCGCGTGGCGCAGGCCCAGCAAGAAGCCGAGGCCGAGGATCGCAAGCAGCGTCACGGTCCGTGCGGTAGCACGTTTCTGATTTCTGGTGCTACGCGCCGCCGGAACGGCCAAAAAAAAGGCCCGCGCGACGGTGAAGGCGCGCGGGCCGAAGGGGAGGGGCAGGCCGGCTCGGGCCGCCCCGGGGCGACTCAGAAGAACATCTGCATCTGCGTCGTCCACATGATGTCCTGCTGCGGCGCGAGCTTGGTCTCGGGAGAGGTGACTCCGGTGCCCAGGTTGTTGACCGCGAGCTGGGTGCGCTGGGTCTTCCGGTAACCGACGTCCGTCTTGATGTTGAAGTTGTGCTTCAAGATCCAGAAATTGACACCGAGGTGGGGAGCGAGGATGTCCGTCGCCACCGTCGGGGCCATGACGGTTCCGTTGGCCGGGTTCGTCGCGGTCTTGCCCTTGCTGCCCGACTGGATGTCGACGAACACGACCGGCTCGATCCAATCGTGCCTGAAGCCCGCCTCGGCGAAGACGCCGAGCGCGCCGGAAGGAACCATCGCGCTGCCCGCGATCGTCGTCGCGCCTTCGCCGTACCAGAACAGGTTGCCTTTCACGATGAGCTCGTCGGCCTCCGTGAAGGGGTATTCCACGAAGGCGTCGGCGCTCGCCGCCATGTAGTGGCCGTGGCTCTGGTTCAGCTTGATCACGCTGTTCGGCTGGAAGTCGAAGCCGGCGCCGACCGAGATGATGGGAGTCTTCGAGAAGTAGATGCCCTTGAAGAAGAAGTCGGGCTCCACGCCCAGGATGTTCCCGCGCACGAGCGCGGTGAGGCGCGGCACGCCACCCGGGTTGACGAGCGTGCGCGTCGGCCCGGGTGCTGGGGGGGCAGGTGCAGCCGGCAGTGCCGGGAGCGCCGCGTTGCGCACGCCCTCGAACAGGCCGAGGCGGTAGTGCAGGTGGTCCTGCAGCGCGACGCCGCGGATCTGGATGCCCGCGTCACGCCAGATGCGACCCGTCGGGTACCGGACGAGATCGCTGTGGTAGTCGAGCGAGTTGAGGCTGGTCGCACCCTCGAGCGTGTGGTGCGAGAACGGGACCAGCATCAGGCCCGCGTCGAGACGAACCTCGGGCATGAACGTGTAGGTCGCGAACGCGTCCTGCACGATGAAGCCGCCGGCGGAGAAGTTTCCGCCCTTGCCGATGTTCGGCTCGTCCGTGTCGAAGAAGAAGCTGATCTCCTTCGTCGCCGAGCCCCACAGCATGAGGCGCGCGCGGCGGATGAAGAAGTCGTACGAGGGACCGTCGCCGCGCGGGTTGGCGATGCCCGGAGAACAGCGGTCCGTCGGTCCGGCTCCGCAGGGGCCGGTGTCCGAGTTCGATCCGGACATGGTCATCTGGAACGTGGGCTGGATCAGGGCACCCACGTTGATGAGGATGCCTTTTTCTTTGTCTTCGACGACCGGGACTGCGCGGGCGGTAGGTGCCCAGAGCGCAGCCACGAGCGTTGTGATGAGTAGGGATACTTTTTTCACGTTGAACCTCGTGATGCGGGCGGATCGCTGCTTAAACCGGAGAAACCCGGAGCACTGAAAAAACCTTGAACTGGCGGAGCGGAATCAGAGCCTCACAGCGTGTGAAGCTCGTGATCCTTGGTTTCGCGAATGAAGATGATGCCGACGGCGGCCGTGAGCGCCGCGATGATCACCGGGTACCAGAGACCCGCGTAGATGTTGCCGGTAGCCGCAACGACGGCCGCGGTGGTGAGCGGCAGCATGCCGCCGAACCAGCCGTTTCCGATGTGATACGGCAGCGACATCGACGTGTAGCGGATGCGTGTCGGGAAGAGCTCGACCAGGAACGCGGCGATTGGCCCGTAGACCATCGTCACGAAGACGACCTGGATGAACACCAAGAGCACGAGCATGAACGAGTTCACCTGCTCGGGGTTCGCCTTCTCGGGGTAGCCCGTCGCCTTCAGGGTCGCGATGAGCTCCTTGTCGCTGAAGCCCTTGTCGTCGAAGGGGGTGATCGTCTTGTCGGTCAGCTTGACGAACGCTTTTTGTCCCGGCAACGCCGGAACCGTCTCGAAGGAGAGGCTGCGCTTCGCCAGGAAATCCTGGATTTTGTCGCAGTCGCTGTAGACGGTCTTCGGGTTCGGGAAGAGGTGCACCTGGCAGTCGTTGGCGGTGACGACGATCGTCGTCTTTTCCGAGAACTCCTCGAGCGCCGGATTGCCGAAATGCGCCATCGCCTTGAAGATCGGGAAGTACAGGAGCGCGCCGAGGATCATGCCCGTCATCATGATCTTCTTCCGGCCGATGCGGTCGGAGAGCCAGCCGAAGAACACGAACAGGCCGGTTCCCATCAGCAGGGCGACCGTCATGATGTTGTAGGCCGTCTTCCAGTCGATCTTGAGCGTGCCCGTGAGGAAGAACAGCGCGTAGAACTGGCCGGTGTACCAGACGACGCCTTGGCCCGCGGCGGCGCCGAACAGGGCGAGCAGCACGATCTTGAGGTTCGCCCAGTTGCCGAAGCTCTCCGTGAGCGGCGCCTTGCTGCCCTTGCCCTCGGCCTTCATCTTGGCGAAGAGCGGGGACTCGTTCAGCTTGAGGCGGATGTAGACGGAGACGCCGAGCAGGATCAGCGAAACCAGGAACGGGATGCGCCAGCCCCAGCTCTTGAACGAAGCCTCGTCGAAGACGCGGCGGCAGATGCCGATGACGATCAGCGAGAGGAAGAAGCCGAGGGTTGCCGTCGTCTGGATCCAGCTCGTGTGAAGGCCGCGCTTCTCGGTCGGGGCGTGCTCCGCCACGTAGGTGGCCGCGCCGCCGTACTCACCGCCGAGCGCGAGGCCCTGAGCCAGGCGCAGGAGCACGAGAATCGCCGGGGAGAGCATGCCGATGCTCTCGTATGTCGGCAGAAGGCCGACGATTGCCGTCGAAAGACCCATGACGAGGATCGTGACGAGGAAGGTGTACTTTCGGCCGACGAGGTCGCCGATGCGCCCGAACACGAGGGCGCCGAACGGCCGCACGAGGAAGCCGGCGGCGTAGGTCGCGAAGCTCGCGAGCAGTGCTGCTGTCGCATTACCCTTCGGGAAGAACAAGGCTGCGAAGAACGGCGCCAGCGTCGCGTAGAGGTAGAAGTCGTACCACTCGAACACGGTGCCGAGTGACGACGCGAAGATGACGCGGTGCTTGTCCTTCTCGTCTTCTTGGGCGGGATTGCCGAAAGCAGCCATGTTGGCCATACGGGTTCGTCCTTCCTTGGAGCGCGCAAGCCCATGGCTCGCTGGCGCGACCGCTCTTGGGGGCCGTCTAATGCCCTCTCTATGCGATCGCCCGGGACCCTAGTGCGATTCTTCGGCGCATAGCAAGAGACAGATCTTCTGACTCCAACCTTTTATTACGCCGATCATCAGTGCTCAAAACTGGGCGTGACCGGTTCACAAATGAGAATGCGCGGCGTCGCAAAAATGCTCATGCACTGCGGCAGACGTCGGTCGGAAATGGACGGACTGCGTGACGGCTTCTGGTCGCCGCTTTCGATCTTCGGGGGAATTTTGAACTGGGGGAGCGGCAAATGGGTCGCTTCTCGGCCGACCGCATGTCATTCGAATACTGAGCCCCTTCGCTTGTTCGGACGGGCGCAACCATGACCGTCGAGCTGCTCATCCAAGCCATCGTCCGCCAGACGACGATCCTCATCGCGCAGCTCGCCACAGCGGGAGGCACGCGCGCCCCGCTCGCTTCCGTCGCTCATCAGGTGTTTCTGGATCTGGTGCGGGAGCTCGAGCGTCAGGGAGTCAGCCGCAAGGTGAGCGCCGATATGTTCGGGCTCGGCCTTCGGACCTACCAGCGCAAGATCCAGCGCTTCACGGAGAGCGCCACGGACAAGGGTCGGTCGCTCTGGGTGGCCGTCCTCGACCACATCGGCGGTCGCGAGTCGGTGACCCGGGCCGATCTGCTGGTGTACTTCGCGGGTGACGACGACAGCCAGGTTCGGGCCGTGCTGCACGACCTCTGCGAGAGCGGCCTGGTGACGGTTTCGGGTACCGGCGGTGGCATCAACTACCGCGTGACACCCGAAGAGGAGCTGGCGCGGCTCCGGCAATTGCAGAAGAACGAAGGCCTCGACGAGCTGCTTTGGGCGCTAGTCTACCGCGAGGGGCCGCTCTCCTTCGTCGACCTGTCCCGCCAGCCGATCGACGCGCAGGAGCTCCGCGCGGCGCTCGGACGCCTGGTTGACGGGGGGCGGATCGTGCTCGCGCTGGACGGCCTCTACAGCGCCAAGACGCTCTTCGTGCCGCTCGGCTCCGCCGTCGGCTGGGAAGCGGCCGTGTTCGACCACTTCAAGGCGCTGGTCAACACCGTGACCGGGCGCCTCAGCATCGACCGCTCGAGCGCGACGCTGGCCGACCGCATCGGCGGCAGCACGTACACGCTCGACGTTTGGTCGGGTCACCCCCACGCCGAGGAGGCCTACGAAACGTTGCGGAGCCTTCGGCGCCAGCTCGGGGAGCTGCGCGAGAAAGTGGAGCTCTACAACGCGGACCACCCCATGCCCGAGGACTACACGCAGGTGCTGCTTTACCTCGGCCAGTGCCTGATCAAACAAGGCAGCGATGGGAATGGCTAAGGTGATCGAGCGCGTGCCTGTCCGGCGCCGTGCCCCTGCGCTTCTCGTGGCGCTTTCGTTCGCTTTCGCCGCGATGTCCGGGTGCGGCGGCGACGCGAAGCCGACGGTCGGCAGCGAGACGCATTTCCTCACCCTGTGTGCGGACGCGAGCTGCCCGTCCGGCAGTGAATGCTTGTGCGGCGTGTGCACCAAGGTGTGCAGCTCCGACGCCGAGTGCAGCTCGTACGGTGCGAGCGCGACGTGCGCCTCGCTTTCGCCCCGCGTGGCCGAAGGACGCTGCCCCGCGGACGACTCGCCAGCGGCCATGTGCGACCTGACCTGTCTCGAGACGCCGGATTGCGGGAAACTCGGGGCGAGCTTCCGTTGCGAGCAGGGCTATTGCCGCCCGCGCGACGAAGCGCCCGAGCCGGAGCCGAGCAGCTGCAGCGTGGAGCCCCTCGCGCGCTCGGAGGTCGTGGTGCTCGGCGACTCGCTGATCGAGCTGAGCGCGTTTACCGCGGATCTCGAGACCGCCGGCACGACGGCCGGCGTGTTCGCCGCGAGCGACAACCTGCGGAGCTACGCCGCCGCGGCCCTCTCGTGGCTGGCGGATAACTCGGTCAGCATCCACCGCCAGTACGACACCGCACGGACCGAGGGCACGGCTCGCCTGGTCGTCATGGATGGCGGCGCGACGGACATGCTCAAGATCCCCTGCGGTTCCACGCCCACCACCGACTGCGCGGCCATGCAAAATGCGGCGGCTGGTGCCGAGCTCATCCTCGACTCGCTCGCGGCCGACGGCGTCGAGCACGTCGTCTACTTCTTCTACGGCGATGCTCCGCCCGCCTCCGAGCTCATCGCCGTCAAGCCGAGCATCGACGTACTGCGCCCCTTGGTCGAGAACGCGTGCGGCAAGAGTGAGCTCGCGTGCCACTTCTTGGATCTCCGCCCCGTGTTCGCGCCCCATCCGGAGTACTTCGCGGAGGACGGCATCAACCTCACGGCAGCGGGTGCGGCCGCTATTGCGGACGCGGTGGTGACGGTGCTGGTCGACCGCTGTGTTGCGGCGCCGTCGGGCGGTTGAGAGCGCGCCCCGGTGACGCGCCGCATCTAGATTGGTTCAACCGCGACGTCCGTGTCGCACACCGTTCGCGGGGTTCACGCGGGTTCACGCGGGTTCACGCGGGTTCACGCGGGTTCACGCGGGTTCACGCGGGTTCACGCGGGTTCACGCTAGTGATCGACGGATTGTACTAAGTTCGAGGCAGGCATGCTCGTTGCTTTGCGTGCTCGGGATCACGGACGGGAGCGCTCACGATGAGAAGACTTGCTTGGACTCTGCCGGTGGTGGGTTGGGGATTGACGCTCGCGGGGCCTCTGGGCGCAGCCCCGTTGCTCGACGTGACCGGGCGGGTCGCGTTGCTCGACGGAATCGCGCCGAGTGGCGTTCGCGTGACTCTTGGGCTCGATCTCGACCGCGACGGAACGCTGAATAGCTTCGAGCTCGTCGAAGCGACCGTGGGCGCCGACGGCAGCTACGCCGTCGACTACTCGCCCGACCCGCTCGAGGTCGATTTCGAGTTCATCAAGTTCGTCGGCGAGCTTGCCGCCGACTACGAGGCACGCGGCTTCGAAGCCGTGCTCGACGACGGCCCGTTGCCCGTGATCTTGCGCTTCGAGCGCGAGGGCTACAGCACGATCGTCAAGCGCTTCACGACGCTGTCCGCGCTACCGAGCCTCGACGTCGTGATGGCGCCGCTTTCGCCGGTCGGGTGCGCGTCCGACGGGTGCATGGCGGCCGATGGCAGCGTGCAGATCTCGGGCTTTCCGGGTGGCACCGGCATCGACCGCGCCTACGCTCGTCGCTACGATCCGAGCCGTGATCGCTCCAAGTTCCCGGGCTCCTTCACCGACAGCGCCCAAAACCTCCTGATCTCGAGTGGGTTCACCGAGGTGGATCTGCGCGACGCGAGCGGCAAGCACGTCTCGCGCCTGTCGTCGCCGGTCAACGTGCGCTTCCAGACGGACGCCCAATCGTGGCCTTCGCTCCGTGACCTGAGCCCGGACTCGGGGCGGATCGAGGTTCCGATGTACAGCTTCGACGAGGCGCGGGGCGAGTGGGTCTCCGAGCCGCGCGGGGAGCTCGTGGACGCCGCGGGCGCCGCCATCGACGAGGCGGACTTCACCTCGATTCAGGACGGCTCGTACCCGGATCGCGTCTTCGTGTCGTTCGAGACGAAGCATTTCTCGACCTTCAACTGCGATGCGCCGAACAACCGCCGCGCGTGCGTCCAGGGGCGCCTCGTCACGCTCGAGGGCGAAGTCGTCGTCGGCGCGCAAGTGAGCGTCGAGGGCGTCAGCTACACGGGGACCGCGGGCACGGTGTTCACGGGATCCGACGGCACCTTCGCGACGGATCTGATGAAGTCCGAGCTGTCCGGCGAAGACACCGACGGCAACGGCAAGAGGGGCGAGACGTTCCAAGCGCGCGTGACGGCGAGCGGCGCGGTGGGCGTGTTCGTGGGCGAGACGTTCGACACGCCCGATGCGCAAGGCAGCGTCGGCGGCGCGAAGAGTTGCCGCGCTCCCGCCTGCGATTGCACGGACCTCGGCGATGTCGTCGGCGATTTCGAGCTGCCGCGCGCGTGCGAGGTGACGGTGCACGTCACCTTCTCGGGCAACAACGTCACGGGCAGCGGCCCGCTCAAGAAGGGTGACGAAGTCGTCGGCGCGAAGGTCATGGGAGAGCTCACGGGTGGGCTGTCGCTCCCGCTCGATGACGCGCTCTGCGGCGGCAAGCCGTGCGGAAACGGCAAGGCGGACGCCGACGGCGCGACGACCTTCATCGTGCCGGTGGTCGGCGACAGCCCCCAAATCCAGGTTCACGCCGAGTGGTCGGTGACGACCGACGGCGATCTCCACTACTACACGGGCACGGTCAACGTCGCCGGCTGCGGGCGCAATGACGACGCGCTCGATGCTGACGTCGAGGTGAAGACCGACCAGGCCTCGCTCGGCGACCTCGGCGACTTCATCGCTTCGCTCGGCGCGGGCCCATCCGTGTCGGACCCCTCAGGGGTGCCCGGTATCCCGAGCCTCGACGCGCCGCGGGCGCCCCAGGCGCCTCAGTGCGCGTGTCGTCAGGCGCCGGCGCCGTCGAACGCGCGCGGGTCGAGCCTCGCGGTCAGCCTCGGCTTGCTCGGACTCTGGGTCGTGCGGCGTCGCGGCAAATAGCGGCGTTCGCTCAGAACACCACGCCCGGGAAGGCGGGCCCCGGTTTGGCGAACAGGTAGCCCTGAAGCAGATCGCAGCCGAGCGCCGTCAGCGTGTCACGCTCCGCGGGGGTTTCGACGCCTTCGGTCACGATGGTGAGGTTCATCTCGCGGCACAGGCCCGTGAGCGACGCGACGAGCTTCTGCTTCACGGGGCTGCGATCGATGTCGCGCGTGAGGCTCATGTCGATCTTCACGATCTCTGGCTCGAGCAGCGCGAAGCTCGTGAGACCCGCGTAGCCCGCGCCCAGATCGTCGATCGCGATCCGAAAGCCGAGCGCGCGGAGCGCCGTCACGCGCGCCTGCACGTCGTCGAGACCGCCGAGCGACGCGCGCTCCGTGATCTCGAGCACGACCCGATGCGCGATCGCCGTGAGGGGTGAATCGAGGCGCGTGAGATCCGGATCCATCAGATCGCGCGGATGCAGGTTGACGAAGAGCAACGCCTCATTCGGCGCCTGGCTCATCGGTTCGCAAGCGCGCCGCCGGATCAGCTGCCCGAGCTCCTCCAGCGCGCCGAGCCGTTCGGCCGCTTCGAGCAGGTGCGTCGGCCCCGGCAACACCGGATCCGGACTCCGCATGAGTGCCTCGTACCCGTAGACGGTGCCGGTCGAAATCGACACGATCGGCTGGTACGCGACCCACAGACTCTCGAGTGCGCGGTGGAAGCTCACGTCCAGCCCGACGCGGTCGGAAGCCCCCGGCGTTCCGACCAGCTCGAGGGCCTCGCGCTTCATCTTCGCGAGCCGATGCAGCTGCGAAGCGTGCCGCACGCACTTGCAGAGCTCCTCGCGGTCGAACGGCTTGCTCAGGTAGCGAAAGACGCCGTACTCGATGGCCTTGGTCGCGCTCTCGAGCGAAGGCGCGCCCGTGATCAGGATCACGGGCAGGTCGGCGTCGTAGCGGCGAATCGCCCGCAGGAATTCGATGCCGGTCATACCGGGCATCGAGATGTCGCTCAGCACGACTGAAACGCCACCGATAGCGACGTGCTCGAGCGCCTCGTTCGCTTCGCGGTAGGCCATCACGTCGCACACGGACCCCAGGCTTCGCTCGAGCGCGCGGAGCGCTAGCGGGTCGTCATCGACGACGACTACTACGCCCTTCCTTGGCTCGGCTGACGACGGCAGCCGGGCCGTCACTCGGCTCTCAATCAAAAAACCTCCCATGGCCAACCCACGTTCGTGGGTGTAGCCACTCCGGATTCTGAACTAGTTGCGCTCGAAGGGCATCACAAGCCCACGCGTACCCTCACAGATGTCTCCTCAGCATAGCCCCCATTCGTCCTCCCGCGCGCGCCATGTCCCCTGGCGGCGCCAAATAATCCAATTATTTCAGTCGCTTGGCGATTTGTGGCCGGGGTCCACATGCCCGTGACGCGCCGTCAGCGCCCCCGCGGCACCGTCACGCGCGAGGCGGTGGTCTTTGCGGCCTTGGCCGTCCTCGATCGTGTCGGCGCGCAGGCATTGACCATTCGGGCGGTGGCCCGGCAAGTCGGTGCGCCTCCAATGTCACTCTACACGCACTTCTCGAGCAAGGAGCAGCTCGTCGACCTGATGATCCGCGAGATCCTCGCGCACCTCTACCAGGATGAAGGGCACCTGACCTGGCAAGCCGAGCTCGAGGCGTTGTGCCGGCGCATCTACGCCGCGTTCCTCGCGCACCCCCACTGGACGCCGCTCCTCTCGCGCGGGATGCCCAATACCGAGATCAAGGTGCGGGAGCGGCTGCTCGCCATGATGGTCGCCGACGGCATGCGGCCGGAGCAGGCCTTCAGCGTGCTGTCGAGCGCGGTGTTGAGCACGACGGGCCTCGTCGCGGCGGAGCATGCCCTGCGCTCCCCGAACGGCGGTTCCGCCGTGGAGCAACGGTACGAGGAGATTCGTGAAGGGTCCGAGGACGCGACGCACAGCCCCGTCACGCGCGAGGCGGTCGCGGACCGAGCGCAGCTCGCGATGCGCGACGTTTTCGACATGACCTTGCGCTCCCTGGTGCGCGGTTTCGAGGTGATGGCGCGCGAAACACGCACGACCCCGTGACTTTTGCCGCGTGCGGCCGCCCTGCTTCGAGAGCCCTTGGCGCGGGCCCGAAGCCCGGGGACACTCGGCACCGCGAGGTAGCCCGACATGCTCCTGTACGTATTGCTCGGCGTCGCCGCGTTCGTTGCCCTGTTCGTGCTCGTCGCGGCCCTTCAGCCCGCGGCGTTCCACATCGAGCGCTCCGCCGTCATCCAGGCCCCGCCCGAGAAACCGTTCAGCCACGTGAACGACTTTCGCGCCTGGGAGGCCTGGTCACCGTGGGAAGGCAAGGACCCCGCGATGAAGCGTGACTACACCGGCGCCGCGTCCGGTGTCGGTGCCAAATACGCCTGGTTCGGCAACAAGGACGTCGGCGAGGGCCGCATGACCATCGAAAGCGCCGACGCGCCTCGGCGCCTCGGCATCAAGCTCGAGTTCATCAAGCCGTTCGCGGCCACGAACCAGGCGACCTTCACTTTCGCTCCGGAGGGCGGCGGAACCAAGGTGACATGGGGAATGGACGGAAACCGCAACCTCATGATGAAGGCGTTCGGCCTGTTCGTGAACATGGACAAGCTCGTCGGCCCCGACTTCGAGCGCGGGCTTGCGAACCTGAGGGGCCTGTCGGAAAAAGAGGGCTAGCGCGCTGGGCAAGGAGCGAGGGAGGCGAGCTCGCGGAGCGCTTGTCGGAGGAGCTGCTCGAGGGAGGAGACGGAATGGGGAATGCGTGCGAGTGCCCGTTTGGCTTCGCCTTCGCGGAAACCCATCCCGGTGAGGGCGCGAAAGGCTTTAGCACGGGCGTGGGCGACCGCGGGAGTGACCGCGCCGCCGTAGGGCGTGCCGTCGGCATGGGTGAACTCCAAGTGCGAGGAAGCCGAGCCCGTGACGATGAGCTTGCCGTCATGGATGGCGCGGTGGTGCGCCCCGCAGAGAGTCACGAGGTTCTCGAGAGAATCCTTGCCGCCTTCGGAGCGAGGCACGAGATGGTGCACATCCGTGAAGACCGCGTGGCGGCAGCCGGGGACACGACACTTCCCGCCGTCCCGGCGAGCCACCGCCCGGCGGAGCTTGGGGGGAATGGCCTGCGTTGCGCGGCGTGAAATTGCGCCCATGTGGGCGCGGGCGTTTTCGTCGTTGCGAGCGCCCACGTGGGCGCGAACTGCGGCATCGTCGCGCACGTGTCCGATGTGCTGCCCGTCGCATTCGGCCATCTCTAGGACTTCGGGACCGACTTCGATGAGCTCGCCGCGACCTTGTTGCGTAGCCCGACGGCAGCTCTCGCAAACCGTGAGCGCGATTTGGTAGCTGGAGCGCCCCGAGTCCTTGGGGCCCTGGAGAGCCTGGCGGCAGAGCAGCAGGATGGCTGCGTCGTCATCGAGAGGCTCGCCCGCGTCGCGACGGACTTTCACCATCGCGTCGCGAAAGGTGGCAAAAACCTCGCCCGAGAGGTCGAGACGGAGGACGTGGCGCTTGAGGCTCGGGTCCGGAACGTCGTCCGGGGTGCTTCCCGGTCGATGACCGCTCACCAGGTGCTCGACCTCACGCACGGTCCGCCCTCGGGCGACTCCAAGCCATTCCTGTTCGGTGGACGGCGTCGCGACGCGAGTGAGCTCGCGCGCGTGGGAAAAACTGATGGCGCCGGTTTGGAGCTCGCGAGCGGTTTCGGGCAGCTCTTCGAGGGCCTCGGCGACGCGGAGCTTTTCCTGCGTGAGGCGGGGGCCGTAGCCGAACAAACGCTCGGTGTATTCGCTGAACGACGCGTAACCGAGGCGCAGGTGGGCTCCCGAGCGGTGCGCTCGAAGGAGCCAGCTTCCCTCCTCGAAGTCGAGACCCGCGCGCTCGGTAGCGAGACGAACGAGCTCTTCGTGCGCCTGACGCCACGCGGCGCCATCGAGCTTCGCAACGATTGCTGATGCCATGGTCAACCTCCCGACCACCTGACGCACGCGCGTCGGCGGTCTCCGTCTCTCCCTGACGGTCTGTCTCTAACACGCGAATTTTTGACCTCGTCGGTGCCCGGCTGACGTGGTTTTGCTCACCGAGACGGCAGCGAAGTCGTCCGCGCGCCGAGGACGCGGCACGACTCAACGTGAACGCAACCAAGCACCGTTCACGGCGTGGACGTCACTGCTCGACACTCGCGGAGTCGAAATCGGTCAAGAAAAATCTGACGCAACGTCCGACAAAAGGCGCTTCAGAGAACGAGAGCCAATCAGTAACAACGCCCCGCCACATCGCATCCCAAGCGCGCCGCGCCTCCCTGCCGGGCTCATACGTCACCGCCCCCGCGTACAACCTCGCGCCACACGTCGGCCGGCTTCGCACGTGATCGCCCGCGCCGCGCGCCATCGCCGGCTTTCAGACGTCACCGCCCGCCTCGCGCGTCACCGTCCGCGCCGGGCCACCGCTCGCGCTACCGCATGTCACGCCCGACACCGTCGTGCCCCCGCGCTGGCTTCGCCAGCGCTTGGGGGCACCCGCGCGCGCAGGCCGAAGGCCGAGCACGCGGGACGCACCACGCCGCCTCCGCGCGGGGGCAACCGCAATTACTTCAATCCGACTCAGGGATCGGAATGCGGCGGCTTTCGGGCGGTCGCCGCTTTCGCGCGGTCGAAACGCGGGCGATTCTCTAGAGCAGGATTTCGTTCCAATCCTTGATGGTGTGCTTGGCGACGACGCCGTTCAGAACGAACGGATCTTCGGCCACGAACGCCTCGGCTGCGAGCCGATCGCTGAACACGGCGAGTGAGCCCTCGCGCGGGTCGCCGAACGGGCCGACGGCGAGGAGCTCGCCGCGCGCGACGAAGGCATCGAGGCGGGCTTTGTGCGCGGGGAAGTGCACGGGTGCGAGGGTCATGACGTTCGGGGACGCTTCGTAGAAGACGGCGGCCTTCTGCGCGGCGATGCGCGCGAAGTCGTCGAACATCTGGTGCCAGCCCTTCGGCGCGTCGAGCTGCGCGCGGATGCCCGCGGCCTTGTCGGCGTAACGCTCGAGCAAGCGGTGCTCGAAGTGCACGGCCGTGCTCTTGGGTCCGGCCTGCGTGAACCGAACCTCGATCTCCGTCACGAAGCTCGGGTCGAACGCCCAATCGCCGGTGATCTGCCAGCTGAGGAGCAGGCGCCCCGGCGGTTCCCAGGCGAGCACGCGGCCCACGTCACACTCCGACCCGTCTTCGCAGACCGCGTACCAGCGACCCCCGAGCCGCGGCTCGATCAACGTGCGCTTCATCGGAGATTTTCCGATGTGATGCTCGCGGGGCCACCAACGATCGATGCCTTCGGTGAAGAGCGCGAACGCGCGCGCGGGGCTCGCCTTCACCGTGAATTCCTTGGTTACGGGGGGCACTGCGAACGTCATCAGTCGTTCTCCTCGTCTTCGTCGGCAGCCGCCTGAAACGCGGCCAAGGCTCGATCCCAAAATTTCTCGAGGTACCCGCGCATGGCCATGACGCCGCGCGGATCGAGGCTGTAGATGCGGCGCGTGCCCTCTTGCCGGTCGGTCACGAGGCCCGCGGATTTCAGCACCTTGAGGTGCTGCGACACGGCGGGCCGCGAGACGGCGGTGCGCCCGGCGAGCTTACCCACCGACTGCGGCCGCAGCGCGACGAGCTCGAAAATGGCGCGCCGGGTCGGATCGCCCAGGGCGTCGAAGGCGAGCGCTGTGTTAGCCACGGCTTACCGTAAGTAGCGCCTTACGGAATGCGCGTCAAGCCCGGGGAGGCGAGCAGCAGTGCGAGGTCGAGGGGCTGAAGGTCGGGCTCCACCCAGACCTGGCGGGCACGGTTCGACAGCAGGAGCTCGCGCGACCAGAACCGGAACGGGAGCTCGCGGTGGCCGACCGGCCCACTCAGGAGCTCCGCGACGCGCTCCTCGAGCGGGACCCGAGCCTCGAACGCA
>Ga0070682_100001172_pt1 | contig 14966 bp, 15 predicted proteins | sample KBSC63LmetaG_FD_64668 | JGI IMG/M metagenome (GOLD analysis project Ga0070682, IMG submission 64668) | Corn rhizosphere microbial communities from Kellogg Biological Station, Michigan, USA - KBS C6-3L metaG | ecosystem: Host-associated > Plants > Roots > Rhizosphere | place: USA: Michigan... | reverse complement strand
GTACCGGCCGAGATCGGCGTGCCCGTCGCGAACACCAAGTTCGTGCCGAGGTCGCTATCGACCTCCGCGGCGACGTCCACCGCTACTTCGGAAACGACGACGGCGAGCTTCGCGGCGGCCGATCAGAACCCCGCCGCCGAGACGCCGGCACCCGCGCCACGGATTGCGGCGCCGGCCGAGTTCGGACGGCGTGGCTTCTCACCCCGACTCGATCGACCCGACACACCGGCGCCTCCGTCGCCCGCGCCTGAGGCACGCATGATCCCCGCTCCGCCGGTGCCCGCGCCCGGCGGTCCGATCGGCGGGATCTTCTCGCGCATCCAGGGCGCGCTGCGTCCGGGCGCGCAGGCCGCCGCGGCCATTGCTTCGGCCAACATCGCGCCCGCTGCGCCGGCCGCAGCGGCTGCAGCCGCTGCCCCCGCCGCCCCCGATCCCAATGCCGCTGCCAACGCGGCGGAAGCGGCGCTGGCTCAGCAACGCGCGGCCGGTGCCGCCCCGGGAGCTCCGGTGCCGCCACCCGGCGCCCCCACGCCGCCGCCCGGCGCTCAGCCTTACGCGCCACCGGGCACGGAAGCGCCCGCGGCACCACCCGCGCCGCAGTAACCGAGCGCCGCGTTTTTCAGTAGCCGCGCAGGCGATCGGTCGCGCGCCGATCGGCCTTCGTCGGCCGCCCTGCCCCGCGCCCGCGCGGCGCGACACGCTCCTCGCGCGGAGGCGGCGGTGGCGAGTGATCCACGTAAAGCTCGCGCGCTTTCGGCGGCGCCAGCCGCTTGTCGCCGAGCCCCGCCACCTCCAGCACGAGATCCCCGCGCGGAGCCCGTGCGCTGATCTCGTCACCGACGACGACGGCGTGGCTCGCACGCGCCGCCAGCCCGTTCACGCTCACGTGCCCCGCCGTACAAGCCTCCTGCGCCGCCGTCCGCGATTTATAGATCCGCGCGGCGCACAGCCACTTGTCGATACGGACCGAAGCACCAGCCATCGCGCGCGACCCTCAGACTACATACTCGTAATACTCGACGCCCAGATCCTGAAAGCTCGTCTCGTAGCTCTTGCCGACGCGCGAGATGCGAAACTCGGAGGTAGGCTTGTAGTCGAGCTCCACGTCGACGCCGTCGTGCAGCGCTTCGTACTGCGCGCGCGTGAGATCGCGGGCTTGGGCGAGCGCGGAGGTAAAGCCGATGCGCCGAGCCGCCGCTTCCCAGCCGGGCGCCGCAGCGATCGGCAACGCTTCGGCGGCGTCGCCACTGCCGTAGCCGACCGCGACGAGCGCTTGCCCTTCGAGCGCCACGCCCGTGGCGGCCGCTTGCTCGAGGCCTGCCGCCATCCACGCGGGAAGCGCGGCGCTGTACAGATTCCCGAGGTCTTTCACCATCTCCGACCCGAGGCTCATCTTGCGGGCCAACAGGTCGCGAAACGCCGGATGCTTGCGCAGCGTGCTCGCGGCGGCCGACGTCGCCACGTACGGATCCGACGGCGCGCCGCCGTCGTGCACGCCCGCGTAAAGATCAGGGGACGACGCCGTCTCGCGGAGCACGTCGTCGAACGACACTTTCGCCTCCGCGCAGAGGGTGCGGAGCTCGTCGTGCCGATGATCCCCGCGCGCGAGCCCGCGCACGTAGAGGAACGACATCGCTTGCACCGGCATCAGGTGATACGGGCGATGGAAGAACAAGCCGGCCACGTTCTCGTAGTAGGTGCCGGCCGAGACCCCGAGCCGCTCGAGCATGTGCTCGACGGCGAGCACGGTCTCGTCGAGGTACGACACCGTCGAGTACTTGCCGCTGAACACGGGGAAATCCGCGATGCGCTGCGTGTTCGGCGCGTAGCCTTCGGCGAAATGGCGCGCGAACGGCTTGCGAAAATCGGGGCCGCGGTAGTCGGACGCCGAGCCCGCGCGCGGGAGGTCGACGGCGAAGAGCTTCGGCTCGCGCTCGACGAGCATCGCGACCGCGCCGGCGCCCTGCGTCTGCTCACCGGTGCTGCCGCGCTCGTACTCCGCCACATCGGCGCTCACGACGATGGCGAGCCGATCGGCCCCGTCGCATTGCGCGTACCTGAGCGCGCTCTTCAGCGCGTAAATCCCGCCGAGGCACGCGTGCTTGAACTCCGGCACCTCGAGCCGGCGCGAGAGCCGCGGCATGCCGAGCGCCTCGAGCCCGCGATCCACCATGCCGCGCACGATGACCGCACCGGCGGCGTTGTCGGTGCTCGACTCCGTGCCGAGCCCGAGGAACCCGACGCGCGCGGGGTCGATGCCGTTGTTCTGGATCAGGCGCAGCACGGCGTTCGCCGCCATCGTGTAGACATTTTCGTGACGGCCCGGCACGCGGAAGCTGTGCCCCACGACGGCGCTGATCTTCTCCCAGCTGTTGCCCGTCCATTCGCACCATTCCTCGAGGTTCACGCGAAAGGGCGGGACGTACAGGCTCATGGCGCTAACGCCGGAGAGGGGGCTCTTCATGCGGGGATCCGTACCATTGTCCGAGCCAGGCGCAGCGCTAAGCTCGGCCCTGCCATGGCAGCCCGAGGCCCTACGGCGCTCGAGCGCCTCGTTTCCGCGAGCGGGGTGCGCCCGCGACCCGGGACCGCCGACACCCTGAAGGAGGAGCTCGAGGAGGCGGCCGTCGTGCGCTTGCGCGGCTTTTCCTGGCTTCTCCTCGCCGTCCACGTCCCCCTGCTCGGCCACGACGTGTGGGCCGTGCCCGCCGCCGCCGGCGGCCCGGAGCGCGCCTGGCAGGGCTACCTGCTCGAGCTCCACCTCGCGATGCTGCTCGCCACGGGCACGTCGCTCGTCCTCTTCCGCCTGCTCTCGAGCCGGTCCCGGAAGGCCCTCGTCGCCTACGCGACCACCCTCTTCATCTTGGTCTGGGGCGGGGCGCTCGCGGGTGTCGACCAGCTGATCGGGGCCGGCATCACCATCTATCTCATCGTCAACCTCGGCTCGTCGCTGTTCGTGACGTTCGAGCGCGGGCTGACGTTCCTCGCTTTCGCCGCTGGGCTCGCCGCCTTCGTCGCCGGGCAGATCGCGTTCGCGGGCAGCACCTCCCTTGCATTCAGCCAGTGCGTCAACGGGGCGGGCTTCGCGCTCACCTGCGTGATCTTCTCGCGCATGCTCTACGGCGTGAAAGCGCGCGACTATTCGCAGCGCCGAACGATCGCCGAGCAGCACGCGGAGCTCGTGACGACGAACGCGCGGCTCGAGCAAGAACGCGCGAAAACCGAGCAACTTCTGCGCTCGGCGCTGCCGTCGCGCATCGTCGAGCGGCTGCAGCGCGGCGAGACGCCGATCGCCGACGCGCATTCCGAGCTCGTCATCGTGTGGGCGGATCTGTGCCGCTTCACGCAGCTCACGTCCTCGCTTCCGCCAGCCGAGCTCGTCGTGCTGCTCGACGAGCTGTTCTCCCGCTTCGACGCGGTCGTTCAGCGCGAGGGGCTCGAGAAGATCAAGACGGTCGGTGACGGCTACCTCGCCGTGGCCGGCATCGCCGAGCCGGGTAGCGCCGATGTCGTGGCCGCCGCCGACGCCGCCCTCGGCATGCACGAGGCGGTCGCGGAGATTGCCGCACGCGCGGAGCGCGCCCTCTCGCTCCGGATCGGGATCGCTCGCGGCGAGGCGATGGCCGGCGTGCTCGGTCGCGATCGGCTGCTCTACGATCTCTGGGGCGACGCGGTGAACGTCGCGAGCCGTCTGGAGACGGCGGCACTGCCCGGGCAAACCTTGGTAACCGCGGAGCTCGCCGCCGAGCTTTCGGCCACCCACGAGCTCGGGGCGAGCGTCGCGCTCGACGTGAAGGGGAAGGGCACGCTGATGGTGCAGGCTGTCGGGCACCGGAAGCCCCCGACCAACGCGGCGAGCCTGGCCGGATAACTATTTGTAATCGTTTATTTTATTGCCATGACAGGCAATCCGCTGTCGTGCGCACCAGCCTTTGAAATTGATAGTCACTTTCATTTGCAGTATGCAGTGCCCGTGACGTTTCGCTTGTCCTGCTTCACCCGCCTGAGCCCCGCCCTCGTGCTCGTCGCGTGCGGATCCACTCCGACGGGACCCGCGTCCACCCCGGAGCCGGCGCCCACCGGAGCGAAAGTCGACGCCTTCGACGTTCCGATCACCGGCCTTGCCCGTCCTTGGATCGCCGACTTCAACGACGGCGACTTGCTCTTCAGCACGCCGCTACGCGAAGCCGACGGACTCGGGCCGCTCTACACGCGCGCGGCGTGCTCGTCATGCCACGAAACGGGTGTTCGCGGCCCCGGCCTGGTCCAAAAGATGTCGGTCGTGGACGACGACGGCGTCACTCCCGCCAAAGATCAATCCGAGCTCGACTACGGCCACACCTTGCACCCGTTGCTCGCCGGCGGCGGCAAGACGCCGATCCTCCCGCCGAAGGACGACCCGCGCATCAAGGTGACGACGCGCTTCGGCCCTCCCGTGCTCGGACGCGGCTACCTCGAAGCGATCATGGACGAGGAGATCGAGCGCGTGGAAGCCGAGCAGGCGGCGCGCGACGACGGCATCCACGGGCGCGCGAACCGCGTCCAGTACGCCTCGTTCGAGAACGAGGACAAGCGCTTCCACGACCACCAGCACGGCGACACGCTGATCGGGCGTTTCGGCCTCAAAGCGCGCGTGCCCACGCTGGACGATTTTTCGGCCGACGCGTTCCAGGGCGACATGGGCATCACGAGCCCGCTTCGACCGACCGAGTTCAAGAACCCCGACGGCCTCGACGACGACGCGAAGCCGGGCATCGACGTCGATTTCGACAGCGTGAACCTGCGCGCGATCTACATCCGCTTGCTCGCCATCCCGGAGCGCAAGGCGGACGAGCTCGGCGCGGCGCTGTTCGACGCGGCGCAGTGCTCGGCGTGCCACGTCCCGGCCTTGCGCACGCGCGCGGACTATCCGGTGCCTGAGCTCGCCGACACGGACGCCCCCGTCTACACTGATCTCTTGCTCCATCGCATGGGGAACGAGCTCGCGGACGGCTTGCCCGCCGACCCGAGCGTCGACGGTCAGGCGAACTCGTTCGACTGGCGCACGGCCCCGCTCATCGGCCTGCGCTTCAACCGCACCTACCTTCACGACGGCCGCGCCAAGACGGTCGAAGAGGCGATCACGATGCACCGCGGCGAGGGCTCGGAAGCGAACCCAGCCGTCGATGCCTTCGAGGCGCTCGACGCCGCCGATCAGGCGACGCTCGTCACGTTCGTTCACGGACTCTGAAACTGGAGAAATGTACGGAGAAATGCTGATGAATGCCCGCTTTCTGCTCGCGCTCGCGCTGCCCCTCGTTGCTTGCTCGTCCGAAGACGGCGACCCCTCGGGGCCGAAGACGGACTCGCAGTACAAAGCCGACGTCACGCGCGGGATGCACGACAGCTTGCTCGCCGACATCAAGGCGCTGCACCAGTCGGCGACCGAGATTGGTAAGGCCGCTCCCGAGCACGCCTGGGACGCCGACGCGGACGCCGACGCGATCGCCGGCATGACCCAGGCCTGGCTCGACGCGCGCGCCGCCTACGAGCGCACCGAGGGCGCGCTCGCCCCACTCTTCCCCGACATCGACGGAGCGATCGACGCCCGCTACGATGACTTTTTGGCCGATCTCGGTGCGGACGGCGACCAGAACCTGTTCGACGGCGAGGGCGTCACGGGCATGCACGCCATCGAGCGCATCCTCTTCGCGCACAGCACGCCGAAATCCGTGATCACGCTCGAGGCGTCGCTCCCCGGTTACAAGGCTGCGGCCTGGCCCGAGACGGACGAGGAAGCGCTCGATTTCAAGCAAAAGCTCTGCGCAACGCTCGTGGCCGACAGCGCCCGCCTCGAGAAGCAGTGGACGCCGCAGGTCATCGATCTCGACGGCGCCTACGGTGGGCTCATCTCGCTCATGAACGAGCAGCGCGAGAAGGTGAACAAGGCGGCGAGCGAAGAGGAAGAGTCGCGCTACGCGCAGCGCACGATGGCGGACATTCGCGACAACCTCGCGGGGACCGTCAAGATCTACGGTCTCTTCCGGCCGTGGCTGCACTCGAAGGACGGCGGCCTCACGATCGACGACGACGTGCAGGCGGCCTTCGAGGCGCTCGACGCTGCGTACTCGGCCGTCACGGGCGACGCCATCCCGCAGCCCCCCGCCGACTGGAGCGCGGAGAAGCCGTCGGAGAAGGACCTCGCGACCCCGTTCGGCGAGCTCTACACGGCGGTCCAGGGTTCGGTCGATCCGAACGTCTCGGGCTCGGCCGTCGAGGGCATGAATCGCGCGGCGGTGAAGCTCGGATTCGAAGAGTTCGTCGACCCATGAAGCGCGGGCGAGCTCCGAGGGGTCTCATGGGCGCCTGCGCCGTCGCGGTCGGCGTCCTCGCGGCCTGCGGCGGCAACGGCGGACAGAGCGGCCCGGACGGCGGCACCGCCGACGGTGAGGTGTTCCTGGCGTTCGCCAAGGATTTCACGGGCTACCACTCGTGGGAAGCCTTCGACGTCACGGGCGGCGCCGAGCTCGCCGGCATCCACGACGGCAGCACGGTCACCGAGTACATCAACCACCTGCCGCCGAGTGGCCTCACGGAATTTCCACTCCGCACCATCATCGTCAAGGAAGCGACCGGCGGGACGATCCCGCACGAGATCTTCGGCATGGTGAAGCGCGGCGGCGGCTTCAACAACGGGCTCCCCGGCTGGGAGTGGTTCGAGCTCCAGAACATATCCGACCTGATCGTCGCAGCCGGCGGCGTCGACGACGGCACCGACCGCGTGAAGATCGTCTGGCACGGATTCGGTCCGCCCGACGGCGAGTCGTACGGCGGCGATTCGACGAGCGGCTGCAACACGTGTCACGCCGATTGCGGCAACGACGGCGTCTGTGCCAAAGAGCTCGCGCTCACGAATTTCTAGCTGAATAGAAGCTTATTTTCATCATGCGTCACCTTCACGCACTCGCCCTTGGTCTGCCCATCACCCTGGCCCTGCTGACGACCAGCGAACCTGCGCGAGCCAACCCGCGCCCCCTGCCCTTCACCTATCAGCACGAGCAGCTCGGCAAGGGCGAGACCGAGATCGAGCAGTTCGTCGACTACACGCCGACCCGCGCCCAAGCGATCCCGAGCGGCGATCTCGCGTGGTACGGCCTCACCTCCTTCACGACCGAGGTGGAGCACGGCATCAGCGATCGCCTCGAGCTCGGCCTGTACCTCACGCTCGCCCCAGCCGCACCGGCGGACTTCACGACCACGCCGCTCCCGATGAACGGCAACGGCCTGAAGCAGCGTCTGCGTTACCAGCTCGCGCCAACGGGCGAGTGGCCGGTCGACGTGTCGCTCTACGGGGAGCTCGCCGAGAACGAGCGCGAGATCGAGCTCGAGGCGAAGGTGATCGTGCAGCGCCGCATCGGCATCGCCCGCGTGATCGCCAACGTCTCCGCCGAGCGCGAATTCTATTTCGACGGGCACCACGACATCGTGCTGAACCCCTCCGCCGGCCTCACCTTCGAGCCCGCCGCCTGGATCCAGCCCGGCCTCGAATACTGGCTCCATGCCGAATTTCCCGAGGAAAACCCGCCGAAGCCGGTCCCTTTCGGGCTCAAGCCGCATTCGTACCTCGGCCCCGCGCTGCTGCTCCAATTCGGGCGCGTGTGGTGGACGAACGGGTTCTACTTCCGCGTGAGCAACCTGAACCACACGCTCGAGCCGGGAGAGCCGTGGGGCAACGTGTGGCTGCGATCCGTCATCGGGATCGGCCTTTAGGAGAAACAGGAAGGCGGAAGGGTAGGAAGATTTTACCTTCCCGTCCTTCCGCCTTCCTGTCATCCCCTCAGATCGTCAGCTGCGACAGCCGCACCGTCGTGCCGACGACGACGCGACCGCCCTTTTCGCGCGCCTCGATCGCGAGCTCGCCGGCGTCCCAGTCGATGCGGACGGTGCCGAAGTTTCTGTGCGGGTAGAGGGCGCCGACCCGGAAGCGGTTCGGTTCGTCGGCGGCGTCGTACGCGTGCGTCAGACCGCTCGAGGTGAGCTCGTACAGAGGATAGTGGAGCGAGCCGTCTTCGAGGCGCGACAGCTCGGCGAAGTGGCGATCGCCGCTCAGGAGGACGACGCCCTGGGCACGCGTGCGCGCGACCAAGTCGAGCAGGCGCCGGCGCGCAGCGGGGAAATTGCCCCATTTTTCGTTGGAATGGTCGAGGGGCAGGACCTGGTAGCCGGAAGTGACGAGGTTCACGCGGGCGGTCGATGTCGAGAGCTCGCGCTCGAGCCAGGTCCATTGCGCTTCACCGAGCGTGTCGCCGCGCGCGCTCGGCGGGTCGCGGTGGTAGCGGCCGTCGAGCATGATGAGCTTCACGCTGCGGTCGCCGTCGCCGAACGCGTAGCTGACGTACGTTCCGAGCCGGCCGCGCCGAGGGCTGTCCGTGGGCTCGCCGAGGAAGTCGAGCAGCGCCGCTTGGCTCTCGCGCTTCTTCGGGTACTCGGAGCCGGCGTCGTTCTTTCCGAAATCGTGGTCGTCCCAAATGCCCACGACCTGCATCTGCGCGACGACGGCGGCGTAGTCGGCGCGCTCGGCCTGCGCGCGATAGAGCGCCCGCGTGTGGTCGATGTTCTCCGTGTCGGCGTAGACGATGTCGCCGAGCCACGCCCACGCGTCGGGCGCGAGGTTCCGCACGTCGCCCCAGAGCGGCTGGGCGAGGTTCGGCTTGCTGCAGGAGCCGAACGCCAGCGTGAAGGCGCCGGGAGGGGGGCTCACCTCGACGCTGACCGGGCCCGGTGCGAGCGCGAGACCGCTGCTCACTTCGGCGCTACGGGGCGCGGGCTCGGCCAGGCGGGGTGACGGCGAGCGCGAGCACCCGGCTGAAACCAGCCCGGTCAGGCCGAGCTTCAAGGCTTCCCTGCGTCCGAAGTGCATGGGCAAAAACCCGAGCACCAGGCTAACCCGAGGAGTGGTGTAAGCGCCAACGCGCCGGGGCGTTCTCGAAGGAAAGGTAGGACAGGATGGCACCTTTCAGCCGCACGCTCGGACAATCGCTCCTTCTCGTGGCCGTCGCCTTGGGCGGCTGCTCCTTACGAAGCGCCGAGCCCGGAGCAGGCTCTCGAGCCGCGGCAGCCTCACCTCCCCCTGCCGCGAGCGCGGCCTCCGTCGCAAAACCCGGCGCCGCTCCGTCCGATGCCCGTCCGACCGCCGACGCGCGCCGCATCGTCAAGAAGGCGTCACTCGAGCTCGAGGTGCAAAACCTCGGCGACGCGCAGGCCGCGGTGTCGCGCATCGCCGAGCGCGAGGGCGGCTTCGTCGCGAGCACCGAGCGCCAGGCCACGGCCGACGAAGGGAGCCACGGCGACGGCGCCGTCACGCTCACGCTGCGCGTTCCCGCAGCGCACTTCGCCTCCGCGCTCGAGGCGGTGCGGCGCCTCGGCGTGGGCAGCGGCGCCGAGCGCGTCACGACCGAGGACGTGACGGAAGAGACGATCGACCTCGACGCGCGCATCCACAACCAGCGCGAGCTCGAAGCCCAGTTTTTGGAAATCCTGAAGCGCGCGAGCAAGGTCGAGGATGCCCTCAACGTCCAGCGCGAAATCGCGGGCGTTCGCACCGAAATCGAGCGCATGGAGGGCCGCCGGCGCTTCCTCGAGCATGAGACGGAGCTCTCGACGCTCTCGGTCGCGCTCGCGCCCTCGCGGCCGCTCGTGAGCGCGTCGTTCTCCGACTTTTCGAGCTCCGTCATTCGCGCCGCGTCCGACTCCGTCAATCTGGGCGCCGGCATCGTCACCGCGACGATCCGCGCGCTCGGAGTCCTCGTCCCCGTCGGCCTCTTCGTCGCGCTCCCGCTCGCGCTCCTGCTGCGCGCTGCCCGACGGCGCACCGCCCGCCGCCTCGCCGCCGCCACCGCCGAAGCGTGAAGCTCCGAGGCCGGCGGTCCGCAACCCGTCTCGGTCTACGAGTAGCTCTGAGTCTCGACGCGCTCGCGCGGCACGCCGAGCTCGGCGAGCAGAGCGAGCACCGCTTCGACCATCGCTTCGGAGCCACACGCACGCACGACGAAACCGGACGGAAGGCGCGACACCTCGTCCGCGAGGTGATGCTGCACGTAGCCGGCGAGGCCCGCCCATTCCGTCTCCGAGCGACTGAGCACGGGCACGTAACGAAACCGCTCGTTGCGAGCGGCGAGGGCCGCAAATTCGTCGTACCAGAGCAGGTCGTCCTGCGTGCGCGCACCGGCCAAGAGCGTCACTTTCGCGTCGGCCGAACCCGCGAGCGCCTCCTCCGCGAACGCGCGCAACGGGGCAACGCCGGTGCCGACCCCGACGAGCAGCACCGCGGGCGTCGGCGGCAGCGCGAACGTCCCGTACGGGCCGCTGATGCCGAGCTCGTCACCCTCCCGCACCGGGGCGAGCAGCTCGCCGCCCGTGCCCTGGCCGATCGCGAGCCGCACGCGCGGCGGGTCCGTTCCGTCCCAAGCCGAGGCGATCGAGTACCAGAGCGGACCACCGTGCGTCGGAACGCCCCCCGGGAGATGGATGGCAAGGTGCTGTCCGGCGTGCCAGCGAAACGCCGGCGCTCCGGGCACTTCCAGCGTGAGCTCACTGACGCGCGCGCTCAGCTTTCGCCGCCGAACGACCGACGCCTGGCGCACCGCGTCGCTCAATGAGCTCGCGCCCGCGCGTCGCATGCTACTGTCGGGGTCTCGCATTTCCTGTGGAATTGCTGCCTCTAGCATGAACTTCTTTGGCCATGCCGCGATCGCCGGGCAATTCCGCGCGAGCCCGGAGTTCGTGCTCGGGGCCATGCTGCCGGATTTCTGCGGCATGCTCGGCCTCCGGTCGCCGCGGCCGAGCGCCGGCGTGCTCGGCGAAGGGGTTCGCTTTCATCACCTCACCGATCACGCCTTTCACGAGCTCGCGGCATTTCGCGGCTTCTGCAGCGAGGCGACCGCCTGGCTCGACGGCGAGGGAGTTCGGCGCGGGACGGCACGCGCCGTCGCGCACGTGGGCGTCGAGCTCTTGCTCGACGCGGCGCTCGCCGAAGGGGACGCCGCCCGCGCGCTCTATCTCTCGGCGCTCGACGTGGCGCAGGCGCCCGAGCTCTTCGAGCGCGTCGAATTCGCGCCGCACGAGCGGACGAGCCTATGCGGCCTCGCACGCACGCTCGGGGCGCGCGGCGTGTCGCGCGCTCCCGACACGGCGCTCGTCGTCGGCCGCCTCGAGCGCGCTCTCGCCGCGCGGCCGCGGCTCCGAATTGAGCCCGAGGATCTGGGGCGCGTCAGCGCGTGGGTTGAGCTTTTCCGGGACCGTGTCCTAAGCTCGACGCCACACATCGTGAACGAGCTCACGAGCGTCCTCACCCTGAAACTCGCTGCCTGAGGCTTCTCCACCCATGACCTCTCCCCGCGCCATCGCTCGCCCGCTCGCCGTGCTGCTCGGTTTGGTGCTCGCCCTTTTGGCGCCGACCGCGCGCGCGGAGAACGGCATCATCAAGCACCCCGGGCAGCACCCGAACTACCCGTTCGAGCTCGAGCCGCACGTTCTCGCCCAATACGACCGCACGCCCTACACGAGCGGCGGCTTCGGCATCGGCGTCCGCGCGGCCGTTCCATTCGTGCACAACGGGCCGATACCGCAGATCAACAACAACATCGGCATCTCGTTCGGCATGGACTTCGTCCATTTCGGGACCGACCGGTACTGCGCCAACGGCCGCGGCTTCGACTACTACTACACGTACACGGACGGCTGCTCGGCGACCGATCTCTGGTTCCCGGTCACGGGCCAGTGGAACTTCTTCCTCACGCCGATCATCAGCGTCTTCGGCGAGCTCGGTCTGGCGGCGCACTACACGCGCTGGTCGTACGACGGCAACTGCAACGGCGCGCCCTGCTCGAACTCCGCGTCGCACCTCGATCTTTTCGAGCCCGTCATCTTCGCGGGCGGCCGCTTCATGTTCGCTCGCTCGGTGGGGCTGATGGTGCGGCTCGGCTGGCCCTATGTCTCCGTCGGAGCCGCATTCTGGTTCTGATTACGAAGGAGAGAGCACCGTGACCGACGCGCGCCCCGCTTCCGGCAACATCGCCACCACGATCTTTCGCGAGGTCCGGCGCCGGATCCTGGCGGGCGAGCTGAGCCCGGGCGAGCGCCTGCCCGGCGAACGCGAGCTCGCCGCGGAATACCGCACCAACCGCAACACCTTGCGCGAAGCCGTGCGTCGCCTCGAGCAGGCGCGCCTGGTCACGGTCCGTCATGGCCAGGGCGTCACCGTGGCCGATTTCAGGAAGAGCGGAACGCTCGAGCTGCTCGCGCCGTTCCTCGAATCCGCGCCCGACCTCGGCGAGAGCCTGCACCTGCTCGAGGACATCCTCCCGGGGCGCCTGCTCGTGATCGAGTTCGCGACCAAGCTCGCGGCCGAGCGCGCCGACAAAGACGACATCGCCCGCTTGCGCGACATCACCGAGCTCGTGATCGCCGCCTTCGAGCGCGCCGACCCCGTCCTGATCGGGCACGGGTTCCAACGCTGGATCGAGGCACTGGTCGACGCCGGTCACTCGGTCGCCGTGCGCTGGATCGCGAACCCGTTCTTGGAAGCGTACCGCGAGATCATCGATCGCTTCCCCGCGCTCTGGGTGCTCGAGCCGAGCTTTCCCCAGTACCTGCGCGAATTCAACGAAGCGCTCGAGAGCTCCGACGCCGAGCGCGCCATCAGCCTCACCCGCGTGTACTACCAGCGGGTCGACGGCGCGTTCATGCAAGCGCTGAAGGCGATCATGTCGCAGCGTAAGAGCGCTCCGCTCGCCTCGAGCGCCCCCCTCGACCCCGACGCGCACGATCCGAGGCACTGAGCATGGCGCTCCCGCTGTCGCGAGCGGTGGAGCTCTTGTCGGAGCTCGCGCCGCTCCGCTTCGCCGAAAGCTGGGACAACGTGGGGCTCGTGCTCGGCGTCGCACCCACCGGCGCGACGCCGCCTACCGTCGAACGCGCGCTCTGCACGATTGACCTCACCGATGCGGTCCTCGACGAAGCGATCGCGCGCCGCGCCGGCCTCGTCGTCGCATACCACCCGCCGATCTTCTCACCGCTCAAGAAGCTCGACGGCACGGCCGGCGGCGGAGGCCCGCTCTTGCGGGCGGCCGCCGAGCGCATCGCCGTCTACTCCCCGCACACGGCGCTCGATGCCGCACCCGGCGGCGTCAACGACTGGCTCGCCGCGGGCGTGGGCCAAGGCGCGACGGCGCCGCTCGTCGACGCCGCGCTGCTCGATGCCGGCGCCGAAATGAAGCTCGTCACCTTCGTCCCGCCCGAGCACACCGATCGGCTGCGCGCAGCGCTCGCCGCGGCCGGCGCGGGCGTCATCGGCGAATACAGCGAGTGCTCCACGCACGCGCCCGTGACCGGCACCTTCCTCGGCAGCGCGCTCACGAACCCAACCGTCGGCTCCGCGGGAAAGCTCGAAACGGTCGCCGAGCTACGCCTCGAGATGGTGTGCCCCAAACGCGCCCTCGGCGCCGTCGCGCGCGTCATGCGCGACATCCACCCCTACGAAGAGCCGGCGTGGGACGTCTACCCGCTCGCCCCCCGCCCCGCGCCCGGCTTCGGCATGGGCCGCTCCGTCGAGCTCACCACACCCATCACCCTCGCAACGCTCACCGAACGCCTCAAGGCGCACCTCGGCCGCCCTTCCCTTCGCGTCGCAGCAAGCCCCGCGCACCGAGCCGGCGCCCCCCTGCGCCGCATCGCCGTCTGCGCCGGCTCCGGCAAATCCGTCTTCGACCGAGCCCCCGGCTTCGACGCCTACGTCACGGGGGAGCTCAGCCACCACGCCGTGCTCGCCCACCTCGCCGCTGGCGCCAGCGTCCTCCTCGCCGAGCACTCGACCACCGAACGCGGCTACCTCCCCGAATACGCCGCCCGCATCACCACCCGCAGCGCCGGTGCCCTCGAAGCCCTCGTCTCGGAATCCGACCGCGAGCCGCTCGAAACCTGGTAGTCCCCGCGCCAAGCCGACGCTCCTATTACTTACCAGCGTGTGATTTGCCACCGCGCGGCAGAGTGCGGCAGAGGCTGAAAAGCATTTTTGGTGCGGCTTGCACGCCGTGCGGCCTGCGTACCGCATGGCACGTCGTTGCGGCTCCGCATGGCACGTCGTTGCGGCTCCGCATGGCACGTCGTTACCTCCGCCGGTCGTACGGCTCCGCACGTCGTCGCGGCTCCGCTTGGCGGGCTGCGGCCGCTTCCCTCAGGCCCTACGAAGTGCCGCGCGGCGCTTCGTCGAGCCCGATCAGCCCATGGCCCCGCCATCCGATGCGTGCGAGCCACGTTCGAGCGACGCCAACCGGTGGAGTCGAGCGGTCGTCGACGTGCTTGGTCGACCCTGACCCTGGAATGGCGAACGGCGGCGCGACACCCGATGTCGGGCGCCACCCGCGCCAGCCGTCGAACCAAGCGCCGGAGGAGTACGGATCGATGCCGGCCCCCGCTCGCCCACGCGAGTGCTTGCGAAAGTTCAGAAGAACGTAGGCGAGCGCGTTACGCACCTCACGCGGCGACCCAAGAGCCCTACCGTGCCACCGATCGGCCCACAGCGGCCCGCGGCGCGACAAGAGCTCGTTCACGTAGCGCGCAACACGAATAGCCACGCCGCGCACCCCACTCGAAAGCGCGCGCCTATCGACCGCTTCCACGACGAGATGCAGATGATCGCGCTGCACGGAAAAGTGCAGGATTCGGAAACGCGTTGGGTCGCGCCTGCTGGCGCGGCCCAGCGCGAGTCGAACGGTCGGAAAAACATGCTGACTGCGCAGCGGGGCAAGCCGAGCCCGCATCGTGACGTGGACGGGCTCAGCTGCCCGCTGGAGCGGCCGAGCCCGATGCGGCACGTTCCCGCGCTCGCCGCGCTTCCGCCCCGCCCCCGCGCGAGCCCCACCCCAACGCGCCGGAAACGCGAGCTCCAGCTGCGCAGCCCGCGCTCGCGCCCCACGCGCGCGCATTGC
>Ga0070682_100001171_pt1 | contig 14968 bp, 11 predicted proteins | sample KBSC63LmetaG_FD_64668 | JGI IMG/M metagenome (GOLD analysis project Ga0070682, IMG submission 64668) | Corn rhizosphere microbial communities from Kellogg Biological Station, Michigan, USA - KBS C6-3L metaG | ecosystem: Host-associated > Plants > Roots > Rhizosphere | place: USA: Michigan... | reverse complement strand
CGCCACATCGTCGACAGCGCGGGCGCCCAGTTCCAGGGGCTCTGCTCGCCCCAGTTGCACACCGAGAGCACCATCGGCCGTCCGGTCTGCGCGGTGGCTTTCTTGATGGCGTCGCTGATGCCCTGGTACGCGGTCTTCGCGTCGAGGCCCTCCTTGTCGCCGCCGCACCAATCGACTTTCACGAAGTCGAATCCCCATTGAGAGAAGGCGAGAAAGTCCTGCTCGTAGTGCCCTTCGCTCCCCGAGCCCGGCGCCGCGGGACGCCCCGTCGGGTAGTAGTACCCGCAGCCATCCTTGCCGGCGTCGGTGTAGATCCCTGCCTTGAGGCCGAGGCCGTGGATGTAGTCGGCGATCGCCGGCATGCCGCCGGGCCAGTCCGACGTATCGATGGTGATGTTGCCCGCGCCGTCGCGCGTGCCCTGCCACCACCCCTCGTCGATGTTCACGTAGCGATAGCCGGCGGTTTTGAGCCCGCTCGAAACCATGGCGTCCGCCTGGCCCTTGATCACCGTGTAGTTGATCTTCGCGGCGAACGTGTTCCAGGAGGCCCAACCCATGGGCGGTCCAGAACCCGTGGCGTCTGCTCCGGCCATACCGCCCGCGCTGGCTCCGGCGTTTCCCATCCCCGCGTTGCCGGACGCGCCAGCCCGACCACCGGCGGCGATACCGCCTGCGGCGCCGCCGTCCATCCCGCCGCTCCCGCTCGCACCGCCTGCGCCCGTGCCGGCGCCGCCCGCCGGTGATCCTCCTGCCTTCCCCGCATTGTCCACGCCGCCGCTCGCCGCGGTCCCGGCGCCGCCTTGCGAGCTTTTCCCGCCGCCGCCCGCTGCGGGAGTGCCACCTGCGCCTGCGGCATTGGCTCCACCGACGCCGGCTGACACGGACGTACCGGAGGAACCGGCCGTGCTCGCTTTGCCGCCACTCCCGCTGAAGGAGGCGCCGCCGCTGCCGTGCTCTCCGGTTGCTGGGGACTCGTTACCCGAGCACCCGAGCCCGGTGGCGAGCAGCAGTGCCGCCGGTGCTCCGCCGATGCGGAATGTTCTCAGCGCAGCAGCGCGAGGCTTCATCGTGGGGACTCCTGCCTTCCGATGCTGTCGAGTATGCCTTCGTGAGCGGCGCGCTTCAGGGCAAAACCTGCGTTCGGGTCTGTTTGTGAAAACGCCGCACCGCGTCCGCTCGCCTGCCGGATCGCGTCAAACTCGCCAAGCGTTCGACTTTATGCCGTCGATCGGGCAGGCTCGAGCACTGAGGGTCTAGTTGTGAGCAATCGGAAACCGACGCCAGCCGAGGCGGCGCTCTGGCGGCGGCGCTCGTTCGACGTTCAGCGCTCCGAGGCCGTCGCGCGCCACCTCGAGGGACCGGAAGCGCCGAGCCCCTGGTCGGCGCGCTTGCGCACCCTGATCGACGTATCGCGCCGAGCCGAGGAAGGGCCTTCGTGGTGGACGCCGCTGAACGCCTACTTCGGCAGCGTCGAAACGCGCACCGATCCGCACAGCTACTACTGGGACGGGATGAAGCGCATCGGACGGCGCGACCTCCCGCTCGTGTTCTTCCAGTTCACGCTCGCCGGGTTCGGCCACTTCGAGCTCTACGGTCGTCCTCCGCAGCGCATCGGTCCCGGAACCGGATTCTTCGCGGTCGTTCCCTCGCGCCACCGCTACTACTTGCCGGAGGCGTCGCCGGGTTGGACCTTCGTCTGGATCGGCATCTACCACCGCTACTTGGTGCGCCGCATTGCGCGACAAGTGGCGAGCTTTGGCCCTGTCGTGCAGGCAACGCCGCAAAGCCCGCTCGTGGCACGACTCTCGCGGCTCGTGCGCGGCGCATTTCTCAAGGATTTTCGCGATCGATTCGAAGTCGAGGCGGAGCTCCTCGCCTTCACGCACGCGTTCGAGCGGCTCGGTCAGCCGGGCCACGACACCGACGCTGATCACCTCCTCGAGCCGCTCCGCGCGCGCGTTCTCGCCAATCCCCAAGCGCGCCTCGACGTCGCCACGCTCGCCGCGGAGCACTCGATGAGCCGCAGCGCCTTCGGCCACTACTTCCACACGCGAACGGGCGTGAGCCCCGCGCACTTCATGACCGAAGTTCGAGTCCAAGCCGCTGCGCGCCTCCTCGTCACGACGCGCCTGCCGCTCGCCCGCATCGCCGACGACTGCGGCTTTGCCAACGCCAACCACTTCGGAAAAGTCTTCCGCCGCCACCGGCACCAGAGCGCGGGCGCGTACCGGCGATCGCTCGGATAACGGACGCTCAGGCTGAGGCTCCCCGTCCGCCGCACCCGGACTCCGTGGCGATGCGCTCTAGAGGTCGAGGCCTTCGATCTCGACCGGGACGTTCGAGCTGACGATGGTGGGGTCGCCGAGCGCGCCGTCGCGGCCGTCGCCCCAACAGTAGAGCTTGCCGGATGAAGTCTTGGCGCAGGTCTGGCGCGCGCCGGCGGCAACTTCGATCGCCGTGCTCAGTCCGACGACGGTGACGGGTGTCGCCGAGCCTTCCAATTCGTCGTTGTACTCGACGCCGTCGCCGAGGTTGCCGCCACCGCCGTAGCCCCAGCAGACGACTTTGCCCGAGGCGAGCAGCGCGCACACGTGGTCGCTGCCGGTCGAGATCTGGACCGCTCCCTCGCTGCCGCAGACGTCGACCGGGATGGCCGTATCGGGGGAGAGGCCGTCGTGTCCCCAGCATGCGACTCGGCCGCTCGCGCGGAGAGCGCACGTTTGCGAGCCTCCGGCGCTGACTTGTACGGCGTCGTCGAGCGCGAGCACGCGCGTGAGCGCGGTGACCACGCCTGCGCCTTCGAACCCATGGTGAAAGCTTCCGTCGCCGAGCTGACCGTAGAGCCCCATCCCCCAGCACCAAACGCTATGGTCCGACATCACCGCGCAGGAGTGCTGGGCTCCGGTCGTGATTTGGGTGATGGCGAGGCGCGGCGATCCATCGGCGTCGAGCACGTCGACCGGAACGGCGACACCTGTCGGATCGGGGTAGCCGTGCGCGAGACCGTCGCCGAGCTGACCCAAGTGGCCTTCACCCCAGCAACGCGCGGAGCCGTCCGCTAGCGTCGCGCAGGCGTGCGCCGCGCCGACTGCGAGCCCTTCGGCATCGACGATGCCAACCACGGGCGTGGGTCCCCCGATGACCGGCGCACCGGAATGCACGGTCCCGTCACCGAGCTGACCGCTGTAGTCGCGACCCCAGCACACCGCGCTCCCGTTGCTGCGTCTCGCGCAAGCGAAGCCCGAGCCGAGATGAACCTCGACGGCGTCGTCGAGGCCGTTGACCCAGACGACACCGGCTGGATCCTCGACCTCGGAGTGCACGACTCCGTCGCCGAGCTGGCCGGCGTCGCCCCGGCCAAAGCACGCGACTTTGCCGCCGATTACGGCGCAGGTCGTGAGCGCATTCGTCGCGATCGTGCCGCCGGTTCGCGGCGGCGAGACACGCTCTTGTGCTTCGCCGCAAGGGCTCGGTGCCTGCCCGGCGACGCTCGTCGTGCCGGCGACGCTCGTCGCGCCGGCGACGTTCGCACCGCCTTCCCCGGGCGTGCCTTCGCTCGAGCGTGACCGACCTCCGCAGTTCGCGACGCTCAGCACGAGGCTCGCGGTGAAGAGCGTCCGAGTCGCCGCGCTTGGCCGGAGTACCGCGCGGGACACGGTAGGATATTAGCGCATGTTGTCCCTGAAGAGGCGCGGGAATCCTCTTCCGCCGGTGGAACGCGCATAGACATTCGAGTCGAAAGCGCACCTCGAACCCTTGACGTGAGTGCGGCTCGGAGTTCATGGTCTAAGGGTTAGCTTGGAGCCGAAGCGCTGGCCCAGGGGGTACATTGGGACCAATCACGAAACGATTGGCTCGAGCTTCAAGTCCGTGCTCGCGGCACTGAAGACTCCGGAGCAAGTGCTCGGAGCTGCCGAGGTCCAGCGCTTGCACGACGTCGACCCCGCCGCTTGGTATCCGGTGGGCTGGCTGCTCGCCCTCGTGGAGACGCTGCACGGCGCGCTCGGCTTTCAAGGGGTCGTCCGGTTGGGCCGCCGGCGCTTCGAGCTCTCGCACCGCGCGCGTGTGGTCTACGCTTCGGCGCGCGACGTCGTTTACGGCATCGAGGAAATGTACCGCCACGCCAATCGAGGGGAGGCCATCGGCGGTTGGGAGGTGCGCGCCTTCGAGCCGGGGCGCGCCGAGCTCGAGAAGACCACGCCTCACCACTGTGCGATGGAGCAAGGCATTCTGACGGCCGCCCTGTCGTCGGCGCAGTGCCCGAGCATCGTCACCCAGCGGCAATGCTTCCGCGCCGGCGCCGACTCCTGCATTTACACGATCGTGCCGACGATTCAGGGCGAGCGGTGGTTCGGGTCTTCGCCACCTCCGGGCTCCTGAAGAGGCCCCAGGGGGCGCAGTGGCGTGAGCTTAGCGGATCCGTCAAAAATTAAGGTTTGAGCCCAAGCGCTCGGAAGGAACCACCGAGAGAGTTGGGCGAGCTACGTTCGCCAATCAGCCGCACGGCGATCACCCGCTCGCCTGCTCTTCCGTCCTCGAGGTACCAGGCCTTCAAGCGGAACTCGCGCTGCTCGCGGCTGGAGCACGAACCCAAAAATCTTGGACCTTTAAGCCTCAACCAGCAACTTGTGGGAATCCTTGTCGAGCAAGATGTCATACGGATCGTGTTCTTCGCGTTCGCTGCTCGCGGTCGCCCTGCTCTCCTGGGGTTGCAGCGGAAACAATCCGGCGACGGGAGCCCTGCAGGACGACGGCGGTACCGGCCCGAGCTACGGCGGTAGCGGCGGCACCGGCACCGGCATGGGCGGCGACTCCGGGAACATGGCCGGAGGCACGGCGGGCCAGGGCGGGACGGCCGGCCAAGGCGGCACAGCGGTCGTCATCGTCATGCCGACCGGAGGCGACACGGGAACGGGCGGCGACATGACCGTCATGTCGATCTGCGGCGACGGCAAAGTCGATCCGATGCTCAAGGAGGAGTGCGACGACGCCAACGTCGTGGCCGGGGACGGCTGCTCCGACACCTGCAAAGTCGAGCCCGGTTGGGCCTGCCCATTCCCCGCTCTGGCGTGCGAGGCAGCGGCTTGCGGCGACGGGATTCGAGCCGGCAAGGAGAAATGCGATTTCGGGGCCACCGGGGCCGAAGGCTGTGACCCGATGACGTGCAAGGTGGTTCCGGGCTACGCCTGCGACGCCACGGCTTGTCACCTCACGGTCTGCGGCGACAAGGTCGCGGAAGGCTTGGAAGGCTGCGACGACGGCAACGACAACTGGGGCGACGGGTGCACGCCGGACTGCAAGCGCGAGCCCGACTGCAGCGGCGCATCGTGCGTGACGACCTGCGGCGACGGTCTGCTCTTGCCGGGAAATACGACGGAGGCGTGCGACGACGGCAACGAGGCGGGAAGCGACGGCTGCTCTGCCGAGTGCGTGGTCGAGCCCGGCTACGTTTGCATGCCGGCAGGCCAGGCGGCGACGGGTGAGCTCGTCTTGCCGGTCGTGTATCGCGACATGATCCAGCGCATGGATCCGGGCGGGCACCCGAACTTCGAGGTCATGCCGACGCGGCCCATGCTGTTCCAAGGCATCGTCGGTCCGCTCGGCACGCCGCTCGACATGGACGGCAAGCCCGCGTACGCCACGACGCCCGAGACCGACACGACCAACGCGACGAACGGCTGGACGACGAACGCGACCGACTTTTCGACCTGGTTCCGCGACTCGGACTACAGCAAGACCGTGCTCAGCTCGCTCACGCTGACGGAAACGCCGGCCGGGAGCGGGACGTTCGTGTTTGCCGAGACGCAGTTCTTCCCGCTCGACGGCCTGGGCTGGAACGACGTGCCGATCGACGGCAGCGCCCACAATTACTCGTTCACGAGCGAGCTGCACTACTGGTTCCAATGGTCCGGCGGCGAGGTGCTCACGTTCTTCGGCGACGACGATGTCTTCGTGTACGTGAACAAGAAGCTCGCGGTGGACATCGGCGGGATTCATGGGCCGATCACGGACGCCGTGACGCTCGACGATGCGACGAATACCGCGCTCGGCCTCGGGCTCGTGCAGGGCCTCGTGTACGAGATCGCCGTCTTTCAGGCTGAACGGCACGTCACCGGCTCGCAATACGAGCTCACGCTCGAGGGCTTCAACGTCGGCCGTTCCGAATGCATGAGCGTGTGCGGCGACGGCATCGTGACGCCCGACGAGCTCTGCGACGAGGGTGCCGACATGAACACCGGCGGCTACGGCCACTGCTCGGCTGATTGCAAGACGCGTGGCGGCTTCTGCGGCGACCACATCATCCAAGCCGAGGGCCACGAGGAGTGCGACGACGGCAACACCACCAACGGCGACGGCTGCGACGCGACGTGCAAGAAGGAACGCGTTCGCTGACCCGCGGGGTCGAGCCGTAGCGCGGGCTACATCGGCTCGACGAGCGGTGGCGGCGAAAGTCGCTCGGCTTGGTAAGTGCCGGTGCCGCTCGGCAGCGTGAGCTGCCAGACCACCGCGCCGTCCGACGGCCGAACCTCGAACACGTGCGTCTGCCCGGTGCTGCTGCGTAGACCCGCGCACACGAGGACGTTGCCATTCGCCAGACGATCGGCGTCGCCCCAGTACGGCGTGAGCCACGAGGTTTTGTACCAGTCGTCGACGTTTTCGTAGCTGCCGGGGAACTCGAACGTCGGGGTGGCCACCATGGCGGACTCATCGAGCTTGAGCTCGATCGCGCGCGACGTCGTGCCTTCGGGCGGGTACTCGTACCCGTAGTGGTTGTCGAAAACCAAAACGGTGCCGTCGGCGTGGATCTCGGGATCGTGCTGGTCGAACACCGCGGCCTCCGGAGGCTCGAAGGCGAAGTCTCCGCCGTGCTCGCCGCCGAGCTGCCAGAGCACGGCCTGATCGCCGGAGCGCCTGGCCTTGATGACGCCTTGGTGGCGACAGCTCAGGTAGAAGACGTCGTTTGCGAGATCGACCGTCACCGAGTTGGGGTGGCACCAGTCCTTGTGCGCGTCCGAGGGAGGCTGTTTGTGATCGAACAGGTTCCACGACCACACGACGTCGTTTGCGGGTGAGAGCTCCTGGACGAGCGCCCCGCTGATGCCGTCGCTGTTGGTGAGCTCGCGAAACACGACGTAATTGCCGTTTTCGAGCTTGTCGGCGTAGTGGGACAGCGGCGCGGTCGCCGGATCCTCGGACGAGCCGTCCGGTGTGGACGGCGGGCTCTGCCAGAGCACGTTGCCGGCCAGATCGAGCTCCTTGGCGGGCTCGCCCGACGAAGGACCGAGCATGATGTCGTGGTTCGCGAGCACCCGCACCGACACATCGCCGCGTTCGTCGACCGTCGTTCCGTTGACGAAATACCAGACCGGCAGACCTTGCATGTCGTACATCGCCATGATGCCCGGCTCCGTTCCGACGGGGCCCCGGGAGCTGCCTTCCGGCATGATGTTGAGCAACGTCCATCCGTTCTGAGCGCCGCTCGTGTCGGCGGCGGTCTGGGTGGCGACCGGCAAACCCACTGGCAACGCGCCCGTCGTGAACGTTCCCTCGGCGTCGGCTGCTCCGGCTGCGTTGGTCGACACCGCCTTGAGCAGATAGTCGGTCTGCGCGTGCATGCCGATGACGAGCACCCGGTGCGCGGTGACCGACTCGGTGTGAACGATCCGGAACTGATAGCCGTCGACGCCGAACTCTACCTCGGAGCTTGCGGCCACGTCCGTGGTCCAGCTGACGAAGCACGACAGCACGTTGTTCGGATTGGGCTCGATGAGCAGTCCCGACACGACAGGAGCTTTGACGGGGTCCGGTGACGTGCCGAGGCCGGCGCCGCCGGCCATGGGTGCGCCTTGTCCGCCGCTCGCGCTCGCGCCGCCGCTCGCGCTCGAACCGCCGCTCGCGCTCAATCCTCCACTCGCGTTCATCGAGTTGCTGACGGTGCCAGCGCCGCCGGTTCCGGCGCCAGCACCCGGCGACGCACCGCCGCGTTGCTCGCCGCCCCCGGAGCCGCCCGTCGAGCTCGAAGAAGACGTCGACCCGCAGCCCGCCGCTCCCCAACCAGCGCCACCGATCAGGACCGCGCACAAGACCGTCGCGTCGCGCCTTGCTCCACGGCGCTTCGAAAAGACAAGCATCGGGAAACTCTAGAACAAGACGCGCGTTCGACCTATCGCCTCGCGCACGTTCGTGCGCTCGCGGGCCACGCACACATCCACGCACGCACGCATCCACGCTCGCACGGTCGCTCGCGTGCTTCGGACGGCGAGCCTCATCTCACGCCGCGTCCTTCACGACGCCGCGCCCTGCTGCCTGGTCCTCACACCGATCGGCTACTGCACCTTGTCTCGGCGTGGCGTTGCCGTACTGCGTCAGGTTGCCTGATTAAGCCCCGCTAGTGGTACTAGTTCCACACTGAGAAAAGCTCGGCCTACCGCTCACCCTGGAGATTTGCTCATGACGACGACTCGCGACCTGTGTCGGGCCTGGCCCTTCTTGCTCATCGCCTCGGTGGCTTCGTGCGGCGGAACGGAGCCGCCCGGCGGCTCGACGGGCGGATCGGGGCAAGGCGCTGCAGCAGGTGCAGGCGCGACGGGTGCTACGAGCGGCACGGGCGGCACCGGCGGCACCGGCGGCACCGGCGGAGGCGGCACGGGCGGAGCGAGCGGCACTTCCACGACCGGCGGCAGCTCCGGCAGGGGTGGCGGCGCGGGCGCGACGTCGGGCGCCGCGGGTGCGGCCGCGGGTGCCGTTGCAACGGGCGGCAGCAGTGGGTCCGGCCAAGCGGGCAGCGGAGCAGGCCGGAGTAGCGGCGGTCGCGCCATGGGCGGCGCCGCGGGAACTACCGGCGGCGGCACCGCGGGCAGTGGTACCGCGGGCAGTGGCACCGCGGGCACTGGTACTGCGGGAGCGGGCGGCGGCGGCGCAGGGCAGTCCGCGGGTTGCGGCACTGCGACCACGCTCACGAGCGCTCGCGCGAGCATCGACGTCGGCGGCACCATGCGCGAGTACGTGCTCAAGATCCCGGACGGCTACGATCCGAGCAAGCCCTACAAGCTCATTTTCGGCTGGCATTGGCGCGGTGGTGTCGCGAACGACGTCGTGAGCGGACAAATCATCGGCGGCCCGTACTACGGCCTCGAATCACGCGCGAACGGCTCGGCCATCTTCGTTGCGCCGGAAGGCATCGACATGGGCTGGGCCAACACGGGCGGTCGTGACATCGCCTTCCTGAAAGCGATGCTCGCGCTCTTCAATGCGAACCTTTGCATCGATCAGGGGCGCATCTTCTCCACCGGCTTCAGCTTCGGCGGCATGATGTCCGACTCGATCGGTTGCGAGATGGCGGACGTCTTCCGCGCCATCGCGCCGATGTCCGGCGCCTTCTACAGCGGCTGCACGGAGCCCAACATGCACCCCATCGCGCTGTGGCTCGCGCATGGCAACAACGACACCGTCGTCCCCCTCGCCGACGGCCAGGCAGCGCGCGACAAGTTCCTGGCCCGCAACGGCTGCGGCACGACCACGACCGCGACGGATCCGAGCCCGTGCGTCTCCTACGAAGGCTGCATGGAGGGTTACCCCGTCACCTACTGCGAGTTCGACGGCGGCCACATGCCCGCGAGCTTCGGACCGGGCGCGATCTGGAACTTCTTCAATCAGTTCTGATTCAGGCGCTCGGGTAGCGAGCGCCCGCGCAGATCGACCGCCATCGTGGCCGGCGAGCGCGGCGTCGCGGCTGGACCGCTTGCGGTGCCGTCTGCCTTTTGCTTGCGCCACCAGGCCATGGCCGCGGCCCGGTCGTAGCGTGACGCGTCCGCGCAGGCGAGCAGCGCGTCGCGCAAGGCGGTGGCGGACGGGGGGCGCTCGGCGGGCTCCTTGGCCAGGCACTGGAGCACGAGCGCTTCGAGGTCCGGGGAAAGCGGTGTTGCGAGGTGCACCGATGGCCGCTCGGGCGCTTGATGCATGTGCTGGCTCAGCACCTCGACCACGGTGGCTCCGCTGAACACGTCGCGCCCGACGAGCAAGAAATAGGCGACCGCGCCGAGCGCATAAATGTCGGTGCGCTCGTCCACCGCGTCCGGCCGCGTGATGGCCTCCGGCGACAGGTACATGGGTGTTCCGGTGATCGCGTCGTGGCGTGATTCCGTCGTGTCCGTGGCCAGCGTTCTCACCAAGCCGAAATCGACCACTTTGACGACGTCCGGCTCGTCGATGCGGTGGGTGAGCACGATGTTCGCGGGCTTGATGTCGCGATGAATCAGATGGAAGGCGTGCGCCTCCGCGAGCGCCCCGCAGACCTGCGCCAGAATGTGAATGGCCCGAGCCGGCTCGACCGGGCCGTGGTCCTTGACCAGCCGGTCGAGGTCGAGGCCGTTCAAATACTCCATGACGTAATAGAAGACGCCGTCCGCCGTCCTTCCGTAGTCGAAGATGGCGATCGTGTTCGGGTGGGTCAGGGTGCTCGTGAGCTGGACCTCGCGCTCGAAGCGCGCTTGATCCTTTTCGCTCGCGCGATCCTTCGCGAGCAGCTTGATGGCCGCGGCGCGCCGGAGCATCGCGTGCGTCGCTCGATACACGGTCCCCATGCCGCCCTCGCCAATCTTCTCTTCGAGCGTGTATTGGCCGAGCTTGCCGATTTCGCGGATGCGGGCGCGCAGTCCGTAGAGCTGACGTGAATTGGCCGCGGCGGCGATGACCGCGAAGCCACACCACAGCGTTCCGAACAGCACGAAGATCCGACCGCCTTCGGGCGACTGCTTGAAGATCGCGGACACGCCTTCCGTCTTGAAGTAAACGATCATCGGCAGAGCGCCCGCTGCGCTCACCAGAAACGTCCGCCGAAAGCTGCTCGGCACGACGATGGAACGCCCGAGCAAGGTGTAGGTCATCGCGAGCGGCACCGAGAAAGCCACGGAAAGGCTGGTCGGTGCGCTCATGCCGAGCAGCGCATAGAAGACGCACGCGGCTATCGTCAGCGCGGCCTCGATGAGCTCCACCACGACGGTGCGCATCAGCGTGCCCCGGCAGCGCAGCCAAATCGCTAGCGGCGGCAGCACCGAGCCGGCGTGCACGAGCTCGTGCGCCAGCCCTCCGCTTTCCGTTGCGTGGCTGTGCGTGGTCGCATGGCTCACGACGGACGCGACGCCCATGACGAGGGCCATGACGAACACGGCGGCCCCCAAACGAGCCACCCGATCCTGAAGGTCGCGCGCGGCTTCAGCCGTATCGGCCGGTGCACGCGTTTCGCCGCTCATTTTGGCCTAAGTAACACGGATGGTCGTGGCGACGGCTGCGGGCGCCGGCGTCTCGCCCTCACGCTCGCGGCGTTCGCCCGTACCACTCGACGACTTTGGGGTGTGCCGCCACGCTTTCGAAGACGCCTTGGAGCTTCGGGAAAGAGTCGAGCACGTCCGCCGGAATGTGGTCGAGCACACCCTTTTTGAGCCACCCCACCATCACGAAAAGCTTGATGTCCGCGATGCTGATCGCCGCGCCACCCGCGAAAGGACCCTTGATCTGCCGGTCCATGTTGGCGCCGAACTGGCGGATCGGTCCGTCAGCGAGCGCTGCGCGCCGGCGCTGGAGCTCCGCGGCATCGGCGATGCCGAACGTGGCCGTGATCGTCATGCGCAGATCTTCCGCCGCGTCGACCAGCGACTCGAGCCGGAAAGCTTCCCACTCGTCGGCAGGGAGCAGGCCGTAGCGGCGGCCGACGTAGCCGAGGATGGCGTTGGCCTGGCTGACCGGCGGCTTACCCTCCACCTCGAGCACCGGCACGCCGCCGAACGGCGTCGTCGGCTTGAGCGCGGGCCACGCGGCGCGCGGGATGCGATTGTCCTCGAAATCCACCCCGGCAACGAACAGAGCGAGGCGGCATTCTTCACCGCGGCTCGTGGGGGCGTCGAAATAGCTGAGTTTCGGCTTGGTCATGGGTGCAAGCCTAGGGCGCTCGCCCCCGGCTGTCACCGGGCGAGCACCGTGCCCTCGCCCGGCTGTAGAGCCACCAAAGGGGCGCGGCCAGGATGAGCGTCGCCACGCCCCGGATGAGGAGGTTTCCGTCCTCGAACAGCAGCCGAAAGAAAGCGTTGAAGAAAAGGATGGCGAGGGCGAGGCACCACGCGGCAAAAACTGCGATGCGGTCCGAAAGTGAGCTCTGCCCGTCTCCGAAGAAGCAGAAGCGGAGAATCTTGCGTGTGCGGGGCGCCATCAGCATGCGCTACCAAGCCCCGCACCCTCGAGCAACTACTCGAGCTCCACCGTCTGACCTCGGACGGGAACGTCGACGCGGAGTCCAGCTTGGCTGAGCGCTGCACGCAGCGGCTCTTGCTGGTCGGGCTCGCCGTGCACGAGGAACAGTCGCCGCGGCGTGCCGCACGCGCGCGCGAAATTCGTGAGGTCGTTCTTGTCGGCGTGGGCGCTGAACGAGCTCAAGACCTCGACGCGCGCACGCAGGTCGCGCTCGACCCCCCAAATCCTCACGCGTGGTCGCTGTTCCTGCAGCCGACGCCCGAGGGTGTGTTGCGCCATGAACCCGACGACTAGGATGGTGTTTCGCGGATCCTCCACGTGATTGCGAAGGTGGTGCAGGACCCTTCCCGCCTCGGCCATGCCGGCGGCCGAAATGATGACCGCCGGACCTTCGAGGTGGTTCAACGCAATCGACTCGGCGCGCGAGCTCACGAAACGAACGATCTTGGACGCGAAAACGTCGCCGTTCGCGTCGAGCGATGCTCGAGTCTCGGCGTCGAAGCATTCAGGGTGAAGCTTGAAGACTTCGGTGGCGTTCAGAGCGAGGGGCGAATCGATGAATACGGGCACCTGAGGCAGCCGTCCTTCGCGCGCCAGGATGCCGAGCGAGTGCAATAGCTCCTGGGTTCGACCGACGGCGAACGCGGGCACGATGACTTTGCCGCCACGCGCGACCGTTTCGGCGATGACGCGCGCGAGCTCCCCCCTCATCTCCTGCACGTTCGCGTGGACGCGGTCCCCGTACGTGCTCTCCATGACGACGTAGTCGATCGGACCCTCGGGTATTTCCGGATCGCGGATGATCGGCAAGCCTTTGCGGCCGAGATCGCCCGAGAAGACGAGACGCCGCCGCCCGCCTTCGACGCTCACGTCGAGGACAATCTCCGCGGAACCGAGGATATGCCCCGCGTCGAGGAACGTGGCGGTGACGCCCGGCAGCGGCTGGAACGAATGATGGTAAGGCACACCGACGAAGCGCCCGAGCGTCGAAACCACGTCCTCCTCGTCGTAGAGCGGCTGGACCTTCACGAAGTCCGGGTCTTCGGCGAACTTGCCGTTCAGGTACGCCGCGTCCGCTTCCTGGATGCGGGCCGAGTCGCGGAGCAGGTAGGCGCAGAGATCGCGCGTCGCTGGCGTCGTGTAGACCGAGCCGCGAAAGCCCGCCTTGACGAGCGTCGGAAAGCTGCCGGAGTGGTCGATGTGCGCGTGCGTCAGGATAGCCGTGTCGGCTTGGACGGCCTGCGCGGGGAGGGCGCGGTTGCGTTTCCGTGATTCTTCGCGCCGTCCCTGAAAGAAGCCGCAGTCCACGAGGATGGAACCCGATTCCACCTCGAGCAGGAACATCGAGCCGGTAACTTCTTGCGCCGCTCCCAAAAATGTCAGCCGCACGACTTGATCCTTACGCCTTCTACGGTCAGCGCGCTCGAGGTCTGCTTTCCAAGTCCGCGACGACGCTTTCGAGCAGGGCGAGCCCCGTCGTGATCTTGTGCAGGAACGAGCCCGTATGGGGAACCAACATGAAGCGCGGATGACGGGACCAGAGCTCCCGGAGGCGTCGATCGAGCTCCACGGCCTCGGTTAACGACTCGTTGCGTACCGGGTTGCCGCCCTCGATGGAGGCGCCCGCAACCGCCGCCGTCTCGAAGAAGATCACCGCGTCGTATCGAGCGAGCTCCGCGTCGAACGTGGTTCCCATGGCGTCGAAGTAGTCCCGATCACCGTTCGGCCAGTAGGCGGCGCCGTCGATGGTTCCTCGATCGCAGAGCAAGATGCGGTCGGGAAACTGGGCCGACTGCACATCTTCGATGTTGCGCTGAACGTGGAAGATCGCCCGCTGGACCGCGCGGCCCGCGTCCGCCTCTCGGGAGCGCGGAAAGCCGCCGGCGAACAAGATCGTCGCCGATTCCGGCACGACGACGACCCGCTCGCCGAGCTCGCGGCGGAAGAGATCGGCTGCCGTCGTCTTGCCCCCGCCGGGGCCTCCGCTCAAAACCAGGCGGCACCGCGTGTGCGCCGTCGACGCGGATTCCGTTTTCGTACCTATCATTCGAACATCACCCGAGATTGATGAATGGACGTTGGCCGATGCTATGCTGGCTGCATGCGATGGTGGGTATGGAGTCTTGCAGGATTCCTGCTGTCCTGCGCGAAGAGCAGCTCGTCGTCCGACGGATCGGGCGGAAGTGGGGCTGGAGCAGGTGGCGTAGGAGGCGTCGAGCCGGCCGGCGCGGGCGGAGCTCCCCGCATGGACGCGGGAAACGGGGGGAGCGGAGCGCACGCAGGGACGATCGCAGGTGGAGGCTCTGCGGCGGGGGGCGCCACGAGCGCGGGTGCCGCCGGGCTCGGCCCGCCGAGCGCCGGTGGGGGAGGAGCCCCGAGCGCGGGGTCGAGCGGGGGTGACCCGCCGGGCGGTGCGTCAGGAAATGCGGGGCAGGGTGAGGCAGGTGCCGGCAACGCGCCCGGGCTCGAGTGCGACGGAAAGTACGTCGAGTGCGGCTGCGGTTGTTGCGGCACCGAGCCGCCCACCGGGCCCGGATCCGCTTCCTGCTACTACCCCGAGCTCGGCGAAAATCTCGCGGCGATTGAGGCCGCGGACCAGGCGGCCGCGATGGACTCGTCCTGCGCCAACGCGGGTTGTTCCCGCGGAGTCGAGCGCCTGTGCTGCATCGCGCCCGCGGACGCCGGCCCCGCCGTCTACGAGGCAACCGGCTACAGCGGAGAC
>Ga0070682_100001170_pt1 | contig 14969 bp, 2 predicted proteins | sample KBSC63LmetaG_FD_64668 | JGI IMG/M metagenome (GOLD analysis project Ga0070682, IMG submission 64668) | Corn rhizosphere microbial communities from Kellogg Biological Station, Michigan, USA - KBS C6-3L metaG | ecosystem: Host-associated > Plants > Roots > Rhizosphere | place: USA: Michigan... | reverse complement strand
AGATCGAGTAATGGCCAAGGCAGTTCTGACGTTCGCGATTTATCAGGGTGATGCGTTCCAGCGGCACGAGACGGTGACGCAGGACATCGTCAAGGTCGGCAAGGATCCGAAGAGCCACCTTCGGGTCGACGACGAGTTCGCTTCCCGCATGCACGCGGTGATCGAAGTCGCCGGGCCCGATGACATCACGCTGATCGACCTGGGCAACGAGCCGGGGACGCTGGTGAACGGCGCGCGCGTCAATAAGTGCAAGCTGCACGTTGGCGACCAGATTCGCGTCGGCGGCGCGACCATCGTGCTCGAGGCCGCGGACCCCGCAGACGCGCACGCCGCGGCGGCGGCGGCACCTGCCGGTTTTGCGGCGGCTGCAGCGCCGAACCCGTTCGCCGGTGCGACGAATCCGTTCGGTAGCGCGGCCCCGCAGGCGAATCCCTTCGAGATGGCGAGCGCGAACCCGTTTGCTGCCGGCGCTGCGGCGCAGGCGCAAGCGGCGGCGATGCACGTCCCCGACGATGCTCCGGAGGGCACGTACACGTACCAGATGCTGCAGAGCGGGCCGTCCGTGAGCGCCGACGAAGTCGAGCTGCCGCACGTGCAGGCCGTCGAAGTGATGGTGCTCTGGGGGCAGAACGTGCTCCACGTTTCCCACCTCACGCCTCCGCGCAATTTCTACGTCGGAGAAGAGCTCGGCAAGGGCCTGGCCTGTGACTTCTTCATTCCGAGCGAGAAGCTCGGCACGACGCGGCTTCCGATCGTCACGGGCGACCGCGCTTCGGTGAACCTCGTGATCCCGCCGAACGCGCACGGCTACGTGGATCTGCCGGGCCAGGGCCGTCTCTCGCTCGACGACATTCGTCCGCGCGCCCAACCGAGCGCGGAGATGAGCGGCGGTCACCAGCTGGCGCTGCCGGGTGGCGCGCGCGCTCACGTCGAGGTCAACGACTTCGTGTTCGAGGTGGCCGCGGTGAACGCGGGCCGGCCGATCAAGCACGGTGTGGCCACGGGCTGGGACTGGCAGGTAGCCATGTACTTCGGCCTGTCGTTCCTCGCGCACGCGGGGCTCATCGCGGCGATGGCGTTCTTCGTCCCGCCGCTCGGTCTCACCGACGACGAGGAGCTCGACAAGGACGCGCTGTTCTTGATGCAGCAGTACCTGAAGGCTGCTGCCGAGCGCGAGCAGGAAGAAAAAGAGCCCGAGGTCGTCCAGGACAACTCCGACAACAAGGAGGGTGGCACCGGGACGCGCGCCAAGGGCGAAGAAGGGTCGATGGGTAACCCCACGACCAAGGCGACCAACAAGCGCTACGCCGTGCAGGGTCCGAAGGACAACGCGGATCCGCACATCGCGCGCCAGGCCGCCCTGCGCGAGGCGATGGAGTTCGGCATGATCGGTCTGCTCAATACGGGCGCGGCCGGCGATCCGAACGCTCCGACGGCGCCGTGGGGACGTGACACGTCTTCTGGTACCGACGAGATCAGCGCTCGCGGCAACATGTGGGGCGACGAGATCGGCGACGCGTTCGGCGCCGGTGGTCTCGGTCTGTCCGGCATCGGTGAAGGTGGCGGCGGTCGCGGCGAAGGCATCGGCCTCGGCAACATCGGCACGCTCGGCCACGGCGCCGGCACGGGTACGGGTCAAGGCTTCGGCGCCGGTCACGGTCGCCTGGGCGGCTCGCACAAGACGGCCGCTCCGAAGGTCCGCATGGGTGCCACGACCGTCAGCGGTCGCCTCCCGCCGGAAGTCATTCAGCGCATCGTGCGCCAGAACTACGGTCGTTTCCGAATGTGTTACGAGCAGGGTCTCGGGCGCAACCCGAACCTGCAGGGGCGCGTTTCGGCGCGCTTCGTGATCGGACGCGACGGCTCGGTGTCCAACGTCGGCAACGGCGGGTCCGACCTGCCCGACAGCGGCGTGGTGAGCTGCGTGCTCTCGGCCTTCTATGGCTTGAGCTTCCCGCAGCCCGAAGGCGGCATCGTCACGGTCGTTTACCCGATCATGCTCGAGCCGGGCTGAGCTCGCGCTCGCACGTTTCGGCAAGCGTGAGGTGGCGGGCTGCGTGGCAGCCCGCTTCAGACCTTCCGGCCGAAAAAAACGGGCGTTCGAGCCCAACGGTACGGCGGATTGCGGCTTTACTTCACGGGTGCCGTGCGCCTATGCTCAAGGCCCTTCTTGCTCGCGCGTAAAGGCTTTTCGAGCCGAGCCGGCAGCGGTTTGGCACTCAGCCTCAGCGGGCTCCTTTTGCTCGTAAACTTCTCAAATCGACGACACTCGGGTTTGGGCTGGAGGTTCCCCTTGCGGTTCACCTCTTGCACCCGGCAAGCCACGGATACCTCCCCATGAAACTCGCTCGATGCGCAAAGGTCACTGCTCTGGCCCTGGCTCTCGTCTTCTCGGCTGGTTGCAGCCGTAACGGGATCGAGGCGATCAATCTCGCGAACGAGGGCGATCAGTCCGTCAAGGTCAACGTCGAGAACGCCATTCAGAAGTACGAGCAAGCCGTCCAGCTCGACCCGACGAATCATCGGATCCTCTGGAAGCTGGCGACGGCCTACGAGAAGAAGGAAGACTGGGACAAGATGGCGTCGACCCTTTCACGGGCGACGTCGATGGCTCCGGACTTCGCGACGTATTGGTACAAGCGCGGTTCGGCCCTCGTGAGCCAGGCGGAAGCCGGCAACAAGGACGCTTACGAGCAGGCGAAGGAGCCGCTCAAGAAGTGTATCGAGAAGGATCCGAATCTCGCGGAGTGCTACTTCCTGATGGGCATGTGCCTGCAGTGGACGGACGACGAGCAAGGCGCCGTGGACCAGTACACGAAGGCCATCCAGCACGATCCGACCAAGGGCTTCTTCTACCCGAACCTCGCGGATCTCTACCTGCTGTTCAAGCTCGACAAGGAAGCCGAGCAGGTGATCAACGAGGGCACGAAGCTCGTTCAGCCGGACGAGAAGAACCTGCCCAAGATCTACAACATGTTCATCTTGCTCGCGAACGCCGCGCAGATGCGTGGCGACAAGGCTGCGCAGCTAGCGGCGGTCGAGAAGGCAGAGAAGTTCGCGGGGGAAGCGCACCCCGAATTCTCGTTCGACCTCGGCAGCACGTACGCGACGATGGATCCGCCGCAGAAGGAAAAGGCGGTCCGCCTGCTCAATACGTTCACCAAGCGTGTCTGCAAGGGCGCGAACGCGAAGAAGTTCGAGGAGCAGTGCCAGTCCGCGCAGTCGTTGCTCCAGAAGCTCGGTCAGTGACCGAGCGTCTTCTCCGCGAACCTTCGGTGAGCGGCGGAGCGAGTGTGCAAAAACCACCCCGGACGACGGCGTCTACGTCGATCCGGGGCGGTAGTGCGGCGTTTTGTGGGGGGCGGCAGTTGACCGAGGCAGCATGGATCTAGACCAGCGTCTAAAGCAGCTTACGAGCTTTCACGACTTTCAAGGGGTCGTGGAAGCGTTGGAACAAGGTATCGCCGCGGCGAGCGATGCGAGCGCCAAAGCGGACCTTCACCTGCAGCTCGGGCGAATCCTGCGCAGGCGCTTCCTTCAGGGGGTGCGCGCGCTCAAGCACTTCCAAGATGCTTACAAGCTGAACCCGGCGCTGGTCGAGGCGCTCGCCGAAGCGCGCGGCATCTACTGGGATCTCGGCAAGCTGAACATGGTGCAGAAGCTCCTCGAGCTGCAGCTCAAGGCGGCGCCGGACAGTCCGGATCGAAGCGCGCTCCATCGCCAGCTCGGCGACGTGCTGTGCGATCTCGGTGACTACGAGCGCGCGACGGAAGCTTACGCGAAGGCGCTGCAAAGCTCGAACGGGCAGCCCGGCGACATCCCGGAGCTGCTCCAAGACGTGCAGGCCGGCGCGCAGGAGTGGCAGGCGCGGATGGAAGGGATCCTCGCGGACGCCGTGTCTGCGGAGGATTCGGCGGTGCAGGCGGCCACGTTCTTGCGCGCCGCACGTCTCGCGCGACGCTTCGCTCCGGGCGAAGTCGAGGGCATTCTCGCGCAGGCTTACACTGCAGATCCGACCGACCACCACGTGGCGGCGACGTACGAGGGGCTGCTCGTCGACGCGCAGCGCACCGACGCCATTCTCGAGACGCAGCAGGCGACGCTGGCGAAGCAGACGGACGTGGGGCTCAAGGCGAGTGCCGCGTACGCTTTCGGCACGCGCTGGGCATTGCGGCACACGAATCTCGAGCTCGGCGCCAAGTTCGTCGAGGAAGCGCTGCGGCTCGATCCCACGCGCGAAGAGGCGTTCTCGTTCTTGCGCGACGTCTACGGGACCAAGGGCGGCGATTGGGATCGTCTGGTCACGCTCGCCGACGAGCTCACGGATCGCTCGGCGCTCGGCGAGCGGGGCGCGTACTTGCTCGCGCAGTCGGGCCTCATCTTGTGGAAGGAGCGGCACGACCTGATCAAGGCGCGGCGCTCGTTCGAACGGCTTGCCCGCGTCGAGGCGGAGCATCCTGCGCTGCGCGCCTTCGAGGCGCAGATCGGCGAAACGCTGCGCGGCGAAGCGGAGGGTGAGCCCGCACCGCGCGCGAAGAAGTCGAAGCGGCCGAAGGGCGAGGCCAAGTCGGATCCGGCGCCTGCGGACGTGCCGGTGCTCGACGCGCCGACCAATCCACCGCCCCCCGAAGCGCCGACGGCTCCTCCGGTCGCCGTCGTGGCTGCCCCCGAGCCCGTCGCGGAGCCGACGCCGGCGCCCGCCCCCGTTGCCGCCCCGGCCGCGCCCGCGCCCGCCCCCGCCCCCGCGCGGAACGAGAACGCGGCGGTCGTGGCCGACCTGCGCGAAAAGCTCGCGCAGCAGGCTGCCGCCAAGCGCCACCACGAGTACGTGAAGACGCTGATCGCCCTCGGCGATGCGCTCGCCGATCCCGCCGAGCGTGTGCAGCAGTACCTCGAAGCCGGCGAGCTCTACGCCACCAAGTTCGCGAATCAGGCGGAAGCGGCGCGTGCGTACGAGCGCGTGCTCGAGCTCGACGCTTCCCAGGAGAAGGCCGTCGCCTACCTGCGCGACGCGTACGAGAAGCGGCGCGACTGGGAGAAGCTCATCGCGCTCATGGTGCGCGAGGCGGAAGGCCTCTCCGAAGGGAGCGAGCGCGCCGCGAAGTTCAAGCAGGTCGCGGTGCTCGCGACCGACAAGGTGAAGAAGCCCGAGGTCTGCATCGATCTGTGGGCCGTCGTGCTGCAGAACGACAGCGAGGACACCGACGCGCTCAACGCGCTCGCGGGGCTGTACGAGCGTTCGCGCGAGTACGAGAAGCTCGCCGACGTGCTCGCGAAGCTCGCGGAGCTCACCTACGACACGCCCGCGAAGATCGAACTCTTGAACAAGCTCGGGCAGGTCGCTGGTGATCGCCTCAAGGACGATGAGCGCGCCGTCGATGCGTACCGCATGCTGCTCACGCTGCAGCCCGACGATCGCCGTGCGCAGGAGCAGCTCAAGAAGCGCTACGTGACGCTCGGTCGCTGGGACGACCTCGAGGTGTTCTACGCCGAGAGCGGCAAGTGGGACGAGTTCATCCGCGTGCTCGAGAGCAACGAGTCGCGTGCGACGGACGACGCCCAGCGCGTCGGCATGTTGATGAAGATTGCGGAGCTTTGGCTCACGCAGAAGGGCAAGCTCGACCGCGCTGCCCGTGCGTACGAGAAGGTGCTGAGCTTCGACGCAACGAACCTGCAGGCCGCCGAGCGCCTCGTTCCCATCTACCAGGGTGCCAACAACCCGAAGGGCCTGAGCCAAGCCATCGAGGTGAAGCTCGGCCACGTCACGGATCTGGGTGACCGGCTCGGCCTGCTGCGCGAGGTCGCCGCGCTCTACGAGACGCGCCTGAACGAGAAGCCCAAGGCGTTCGAGCGCTACCTGAGCGCCTTCGAGATCGCACCGAGCGACGCCCAGACCCAGGCCGACGTCGAGCGCGTGGCCAAGGTCACCGGTGGGTGGGACGCCGTGGTCTCCGCTTACCGCGCGGCGATCGACGGCTCGAACGACAGCACCGAGCAAAACATGCTGCGGCTGCGACTCGGGCGCGTCCTGGTCGAAGAGGTTCAGCGTGTCGATGACGCGCTCGTCGAATACCGCGCCGTCTACGAGAGCGAGCCCGAGAACGAGGTCGCGCTCGGCGCGCTCGAGTCGCTCTACCAGCGTGCCGAACGCTGGCGCGATCTCTTGCAGGTCCAGCACCAAAAGCGCGATCTCGCTCGCGACGCCGTCGAGCGCAAACGCATCCTCTACGACATTGCGGAGCTCCACGAGACCCGCCTCGGTGACATGGCCGCGGCCGTCGAGACGCACCAGTCGGTGCTCGAAGACGACCCGGCGGACGAGACCGCCCTCGCCGCGCTCGACGGCCTCTACCAGCGCTCCAAGCAGTGGGAGCCGTACGTCGACGTCCTGCGCAAACGCATCGAGCTCTCGTCCGACGACAAACTGCTCGTCGACCTGAAGTTCCGGCTCGCGGGCGCCCTGCACGATCACCTCGACGACGCCGCGGGCGCGCTCGAGAACTTCCGCGAGATCCTGTTCCTGGACGCCGAGCACGAAGGTGCGCGCGTCGCGCTCGAGGGCATGCTCACCGAGCGCGCGCTGAGCGGCGATGCCGCCGCGATCCTCGAGGGCATCTACGAGGCGCGCGCCGACTGGGACAAGCTGATCGGCGCCCTCGAAATCCTGGCGAAATCGAGCGACGACGTCGAGCGCAGGGTCGGCCTGCTCCGCAAGATCGGCGCGACGGCGGCCACGCAGCTCGGTCAGCTCGACCGTGCCATCGACGCGCTCGCCCGTGCCGTGCGTGAAGACCCGGCGAACGCCGATTCGCGGCGTGAGCTCGAGGTCTTGGCCGGACACGCCGGCGCCTGGGATCGCCTGATCCAGATCTACGCGAGCGTGGCGGCGGATCTTTCGGATCCGGCGCTCGCGCGCGAGTACTGGATGCGCCTCGCGGCGATCCAGGAGCAGCTCGACAAGATCCCCGACGCCGCGAAGAGCTACGAGCGCGTCCTTGCGCTCGACCCGAGCGACGGCGACGCGTTGCAAGCGATCGATTCGCTCTACCGTCGAACGGGCCGCTGGGAAGATCTCGTCGGTGTGTTCCGGCGTCGCATCGAGCTCGTCGAGGACGTGGGCGAGCGCGAGGGCCTCTACGCGCAGATGGCTGCCGTCTTCGAAGAGAAGCTGGGCAAGCCGGACGACGCGATTCAGGCGTACCGCGAGGTGCTGGCGCTCGACCCGACGAGCCGCGTTGCGCTCGATGCGCTCGACGCGCTCTTCACGCGCCGGGCCATGTGGGCGGAGCTCGCCGAGAACCTCGAGGTTCAGCTCGGCCTCGCCGACACCGACGAAGGCCAGCTGCGGCTCATGCTGCGGCTCGCTGCCTTGCGCGAGCGCGAGATGGGCGAGGTCGAGGCCTCGATCGAAGGATACCGGCAGGTGCTCGAGCGGGACCCGACCAACGCCGAGGCACTCAATGCCCTCGAGCGTCTCGGCCGCGACGAGCAGCACGGACTCTCGATCGCGGAAATCCTGGAGCCGCTCTACCGCTCACACGGCGAGCACCAGAAGCTCATCGGCGTGCACGAGGTGCAGGTCGCCCAGACCGACAGCCCCGAGCGCAAGGTCGAGCTGCTGACGCAGATCGCCATGTTGCACGAGGATTCGGGCGGCGACGCGAACTCGGCGTTCGACACCCTGGCGCGCGCCATGGCCGTCGACCCCGACCACGCCGACACGCGCCAGAGCATCGATCGCCTGGCTCGCGTCACGGGTCGCCTGCTCGATCTCGCGAAGGTGTACGAGGATCTTGCTGCGCGCCAGAAGGATCCCGAAATCGGCAGCCAGCTCTACGCCGCGGCAGCGCGCGTGTTCGAGCACGACGTGCCGAACGTGGAGCGCGCCATCGAGCTCTACCAGCGCGTGCTCACGATCGATCCGAGCAACCTCGAGGCGGCCGAAGCGTTGCAGGGGCTCTTCCAGGGCTCCGAGCGCTACGCGGAGATGTCGCAGATCCTGCAGCGCAAGGCGCTCGTGCTCGAGGACGTCGACGCCCAGAAGGGCGCGCTCTACCAGGCCGCCTTGCTCGAGGAAGAAGTCCTCGAACGTCCCCGCGAAGCGATCGCCGTGTACCAGAAGGTGCTCGACATCGACGGCGAGGATGTCCGCAGCATCGACGCGCTGATCAAGCTCTACCTCGCGCTGCCCGCGTGGGAAGAGCTGCTCGCGATCTACGCCAAGAAGGTCGACCTGCTGCTCGACCCGTCGGAGAAGAAGCTCGTCCTCTATCAGGTGGGTGCCGTCTTCGAGCGTGAGCTCAGCGACGTGAAGCGCGCGATCGACACCTACCAGCGCATCCTCGAGCTCGACCCGGATGACCTGACGGCGCTCGGCCGTCTCGACGTGCTGTACCAGACGGCCGGCAACTGGGCCGAGCTGCTCGGCGTGCTGACGCACGAGGCGAGCCTCACGCAAGACCCGGTCGAATCGGTGAGCTACCAGTACCGGATCGCGGAGCTTTACGAGCGCCACCTGGGCGACGTCGAGCGTGCCGTCGAGCTCTACCGGGACATCCTCAACATCGTTCCCGATCACGCGCCGACCCTGCAGGCCCTCGAAGGCATCAAGGGTGGAACGCGCGCCCCGCTCGCGGCGGCATCGGTCCTCGAGCCCGTCTACGAGTCGATGGGGGAGTGGTCGAAGCTCATCAGCGTGCTCGAGGTTCAGGTCGCGTCGAGCGAAGATCCCTTCGCGCGCGTCGATCTCCTCCACCGTGTCGCGCGGCTGTACGAAGAGAGCCTTTCCGATCACGCGCACGCCTTCGACACCTACGCGCGCGCCATCGCGGTCGACAGCCAGAACGAGGAATCGCTCGGCGCCGTCGAGCGTCTGGCCACGCTGATCGAGCGCTGGCCCGCCGTCGCCACGCTGTACGACTCCGAGCTCGACAAGCTCGCGGACCAGCCGGAGCGCTTCGTCGAGCTCGGCCTGCGTGTCGCGCAGGTTTACGAGGTGCAGCTCGAGAACGTGGAAGCGGCCGTTTTGCGCTACCGCCGCGTGCTCGACGCCGACAGCGAGAACCAGGGCGCCGTGCGCTCACTCGACCGCCTGTTCACGCAGACCGAGCGCTGGAGCGACCTCGCGGAAATCCTCGCGCGCGAAGCCGACATCGGTCAGAGCCCCGAGGAGATCCTCGAATTCAAGTTCCGCCTGGGCCAGGTCTACCAGACGCGGCTCAACGATCTCGATCGCGCGATCGCGGCGTACCGCGAGGTGATCAACGCGGCTCCGGAGCACCAAGACACCGTGCGCGCGCTCGAGGCCCTCTTCGAGAGCGGCGTGAAGCGCGGCGAGATCGGCCTGATCCTCGAGCCGCTCTACCAGTCGGGCTCGGAGTGGGAGAAGCTGATTCGCGTTCGCGAGGCGGAGCTCGCCCAGACGACGGATCTGGAGGAGCGAGTCACGCTCTATCACCGCATCGCGGAAGATGCCGAAGAGCGCCTGCTCGATCCGGTACTGGCGTTCAACGTCCACGTTCGCGCCATCAAGGAAGCCCCGCTCGACGAGCGCACCAGCGCCGAGATCGAGCGCCTCGCGAGCATGCTCGACGGCGGCTGGGAGCCGCTCGCGAACGCCTACGCCGACGTGCTTGGAATCGAAGGCATCGAGCCTTCCTCGCAGGCCGTCGTCGGCAAGCGGCTCGCGCGTGTGTTCGAGGAAGAGCTCGCCGACGTGGCCAAGGCGGAGGAGACGTACCGGTACGTGCTCACCGTCGCGCCGCAGGAAGCGGAAGCGCTCGGTCACCTCGATCGCATCTACACCTCGCTCGAGCAGTGGCCGGAGCTGGCCGGCGTGCTCGAGCAGCGCGTGATCGTGGCTGCCGACACCGTCGAGAAGGTCGACATGTCGACGCGCCTCGGCCAAGTCTACGAGGAGCGACTCGGCCAGGTGGGTGACGCCGTGCGGGCGTACCGCCGCATCTTCGACGAGCTCGAGCCGGCGAACGAACCGGCGCTCGAGGCGCTCTCGCGCATTTACCAGCAGACGGAGAACTGGACCGACCTGCAGAAGGTGTACGAGCGTGAGCTCGAGAACGCCGCGGGCGACGTGCAGGAGGCCGAGATCCGCGCGCGAATGGCGCACCTGGCCGCGGACCGGCTCGGCAACAAGCCGGCCGCCGTCGAAGGCTGGAAGCGCGTGCTCGACCTGCGCGGCGAGGACCCGGAGGCGCTCCGTGCCTTGGCTGGCCTCTACGAGGAGCAGGGGAGCTGGGCCGAGCTCACCGACGTGCTCGAGCGGCATTTCGACATCGCCGAGAGCGACGAGGATCGCGTGGCCGTGCTCGTGCGCCGTGCTCGCCTGTTCGCGGAGCAGCTGAACCGCGACGACGAAGCGCTCGAGACGTGGCAGCGCGTGCTCGACATCGATTTCTCGAACGTGGCGGCGCTGCGCGCCGTCGCGAACGTGTGGCGCACCCGCAAGGATCCGCAAGAGCTCGTCGGGGCGTTGCACGCCACGATCGATCGCGCCGCAGCCTTGCTCGAGCCCACGGAGCTCAAGGAAGTTTACCGCGAGCTCGGGCAGACCTACGGGCGCGTGCTCGAGCAGCCCTTCGAGGCTGCCGAGGCGTGGCGCCACCTGCTCGACGTCGATCCGAGCGACTTCGAGGCGATGGGCGAGCTCGAGAAGATCTACCGCGGCGATCACCGTTGGCCCGAGGTGGTCGGCGTGAAGATGCAGCGCGCGGAAGCGCTCGAAGATCCGGCGGAAAAGATTCGCGAGCTGCTCGAGGTCGGCGAGATCTGGAAGACCGAGGTCAACGACTACGACCAGGCGACGCCTGCGTTCGAGAAGATCCTGAGCGTCGACCCGGCGCATCAGGACGCGTTCGTGGCGCTCGAGCGCCTGCACACCGCGGCTGGGCGCTGGGAGCCCTTGATCGAGCTCTACCTGGCGCGGCTCGACAGCCGGGAGACGCCCGCCGAGCGGAGCGACCTCCTGCGTCGCATCGGTCACGTCTTCGAGGACAAGCTCGACGACAAGAATCAGGCGTTCGACGCCGTCGTGAACGCGTTCAGCGAGGACTTCGGCGACGACGAGACGGCGCGCTTCCTCGAGCACCTGGCGCAGGTCACGAACCGCTGGACCGAGCTCATCAACACGGCGAACAGCTGGCTCCAGGAGCAGACCGAGGGCAAGAAGCGCATCCAGATCTGCCTCCGACTCGGCAAGTGGTACGGCGAGGACCTGGGTCACCCGGAGTACGCGCAGCCGTACTACCAGCAGATCGTCGCGCTCGACCCGAACAACGTGCAGGTTCTGCGGCAAATGGCGGCCATTCACCGCCAGAGCGGGCAGTGGCAGCGCGTCGGCGAGACGTTGCAGCGCGCGCTCGACGTGGCCGTCGCCAACGAGGATCGCAAGATGATCCTCGTCGATCTCGGCGAGCTCATCGACCGCAACATGGGTCAGCTCGAGCAAGGCATCGCCTACTACAAGCGCGCGCTCGAGATCGATGCGCTGTTCTTGCCCGCGCTTTCGGCACTCGAGCGCATCTACGACGAGCGCCAGTCCCACCAGGATTTGGTCGGCGTGCTCGCGAGTAAGGTGCAGGCGCTGACCGACATCGAGCAGGTGACGGCGACGCGCCTGCGCATGGCTTCGCTCTACGAGCAATCGCTCGGCGAATCCGAGAAGGCCGGCAAGGTCTACCGCGACGTGCTGGACGCCGACGGCGGCAACCTGACGGCGCTGCGCGGTCTCGAGCGCGTGAGCGAGAAGCTCGCGGATTGGCCCGAGCTCGTGCGTATCCTCGAGCGACAGCTCGACGTCGTCGAGACCGAGCGCGAGCGCGTCGAGGTCTTGCTCAAGCTGGCCCAGAACCTCGAGGAGCATTTCCTCAAGTTCGACCAGGCGGCTCAGCGCCTCGAGCAGGCGCTCGAGATCTCGCCGGCCGAAGAGCGCGCCTACGTGGCGCTCGCCCGTTGCTACCGCCGCCTCAAGCAGTGGCTCGACCTCATCAACGCCTACGAGCGGCACATCGCCGAGGCGGCGAGCTCGGCCACCAAGGTCGAGGTTTATGGCCAAATTGCGCAGGTTTACAGCGAGGAGGTCGGCGACGTCGACCGCGCCATCGACGCCTACCGCAACATCGTCGATCTCGACCAGACCAACGTCGCCGCGCTCGATGCCCTGAGCAAGCTGTACGAGAAGCAGGGGGACGCGGCGCAAGCCATCGACGCGATGACGCGCGTCGCCGATCTCACGACCGACGGCGTTCAGCGCGTCGACATGTACTACCGGATCGGCAAGGCGCTCGACGACAAGCTCGCCGATCGCGTGCAAGCGCGTGACCGCTTCGAGATGGCGCTCGACCTCGATCCGACGCACCTGCCGACCCTCGCGGCGCTTCGCACGATCGCCATCGACGAGTCGGATTGGGATCGCGCGGCTCGGTACCTCGAGCAAGAGCAGAGCAACACGCCTTCGGCGCGTGCGCGCGCGAAGCTGCTCGTCGAGCTCGGCAAGCTGCGCGACGAGATGCTGGGCGAGCACGATTCGGCCGTGCAGGCCTGGGAGCTCGCGATCCAGGCGGATCCGGATTCCGAAGACGCCGCGATGCCTCTCGTTCAGGAGTACGTGCGGGTCGAGAAGTGGCCCGCGGCCGAGCCGCTCGCCGAGATGCTCGTCAAGAAGAGCAAGGGCAAGGATCGGCAGGAGCAGCACACGCTGCAGAAGCTGCTCGGCAAGATCCACTCGGCGCTCGGCAACTTCGAGAAGGCGCTCAAGGCGTATCAGACGGCGAATCAGCTCGACGTCACGGATCAAGAGACGATTCGCGGCATCGCCGACGTCGCCTACGAGCTCAAGGACTGGCCGAGCGCGCTCACCAACTACCAGAAGGTGCTGACCGCGCTCAGCGAGGACGACGTCGAGCACCGCACGGACGTCTACTTCCGGCTGGGCAACATCAAGCGCGAGCAGAACCAGGCGCGTCAGGCCATCAACAACTACGAGAAGGCCCTCGCCCTCAACGCCGATCACCGTCCGACGCTCGAGGCGTTGGTCGACGTGTACGCCAAGGCCAGCGATTGGAAGCAGGTCGCGGCCTACCGTCGCCAGGTCCTCGACACCGTGATGGACGGCAACGAGCGCTTCGACATCCTCAACTCGATCGGCGACATCTGGGCGGAAAAAGAGAAGAACCCGCACAAGGCGATCGAGGCCCTCGAGGAAGCGCGCGACCTACGTCCGAACGATCACGTCCTGCTGCACAAGCTGCTGCAGCTCTACCAAGCGGCGGCCGAGTGGCAGCGCATGATCGACACCCTGCAGTCGATCGCCGAGCTCGAGGAGCGGCCCGAGATCAAGTCGCGCTACGTGTTCACGCAGGCGCAGATTTGCCGCGACAAGCTCGAGGATCAAGACCGCGCGGTCGAGCTCTTCAACGACGCCCTCGATCTGAACCCGAGCTACCTCGAGGCCTTCGAGCGCATCAACAAGATCCTCACCAACCAGAAGGCGTGGAAGCAGCTCGAACGCTCGTACCGGAAGATGATTCATCGCATCGCCGGCAAGGGCAACAACGACCTCGAGCACACGCTCTGGCATCAGCTCGGCCTCATCTACCGCGATCGCTTGCAGCAGCCGGAGACCGCCATCGAGGCGTTCAAGATGGCGAGCGTCACCAAGCCCGAGGCGATGGTCATCCACCAGATCCTCGCCGAGCTGTACGAGGTGAACGAGCGCTGGGACGACGGCATCGTGGAGCAGCGTGTCCTGCTCGCGGGCGATCCGCTCGCGATCGAGCCGTACCGCGCGCTCTACCGCCTGTATCTCCACAAACAGTCGTACGACGAGGCCTGGTGCCAGGCGGCAGCCATGTCCTTCCTGCGCAAGGCGGACGAGGAAGAGAAGCGCTTCTTCGACGACTACCGACCGCAGGGCATCCTGGCCGTGAAGGGCCGTCTCTCGAACGAGCTCTGGCAGAGCGCGGTGTTTCACGCGGACGAGAACCTCTACATCTCGAAGATTTTCGAGATGATCGCTCCGGCGGCCCTGCACGCGAAGGTCGCGCAGCTGCAGTCGCAAGGGAAGCTGCCGGTGCTCGACAAGCGCTTCCGTCAGGACCCCGCGACCTCGACGGTCACGTTTGCGAAGACCTTCGGCTGGGCCGCGCAGGTGCTCGGGATCCAGTCGCCGGATCTCTACGTCCGCAACGACGTGCCGGGCGCGATCGTGGCCGTGCCTGCGTCGCCGCCGGCGTCGGTCGCCGGTCAGACGGTGCTCACGGGCTTCCAGCCGCAAGAGCTCACGTTCATGTGCGGCAAGCACCTGTCGCACTACCGCGGCGAGCACTACATCCGCACGCTGTTCCCCACGCAGGCCGAGCTCACGATCGTGCTGTTTGCAGGCGTGATGATTGCGGCACCGAGCACGCCGATGCCGCAGGACATGGCGGCGCAGATCCGCGCGACCGCGCAGGAGCTGGCCAAGTACATCCAGCCGGTGCAGCTCGAAGGTCTGCGCATGGTCGTGAAGCGCTTCATCGAGGAAGGCGCGAAGGCGAACATCAAGCGCTGGAACCAGGCGGTCGAGCTCACGGCTTGCCGAGCGGGCCTGATCGTCTCCGGCGATCTCGAGGTCGCGAAGAAGATCCTGAGCGCGGAGCAGCAGCTGCCGGGGGACATGTCGCCGGCCGACAAGATGAAGGAGCTCCTGCTTTACTCGGTGAGCGAAGAGTACTCGCGAGTGCGGCAAGCGCTCGGCATCGCCGTCGCTGCGTGACGCGGAACGGGGTCCCGCGGGGGGCCCCGCTTCGGGCGGCGGCGCGCCTGTGAGGGCGCCGGGTGCCGGCTTATTTGCCCGGAATGTCGAGCACGAGGCGCAGGCCGAAGACGAGCTCGGTGTGCCACGCCGTCTTCACGCGCTCGGTACCGACGCGCGGAGTCGGGCGCTTGGCGAACACGCCGCCGTCGAGCCCGAC
>Ga0070682_100001169_pt1 | contig 14977 bp, 17 predicted proteins | sample KBSC63LmetaG_FD_64668 | JGI IMG/M metagenome (GOLD analysis project Ga0070682, IMG submission 64668) | Corn rhizosphere microbial communities from Kellogg Biological Station, Michigan, USA - KBS C6-3L metaG | ecosystem: Host-associated > Plants > Roots > Rhizosphere | place: USA: Michigan... | reverse complement strand
TAATTTTAAAGTTATTATTATAAAATATAAGGTTCTATCGTTGATCCATTAAGGAATAATTAATTTAGTATGAATAGTAAATACAGCTCCGTTTTGAATTATTACAATTCACTTGGCTTGACTCACTATTTTTCAAAGTTCTTAATGGTTTATAAATTTTTCTACTTCTCTGACCGTAAAGTCTATTAAGTTTACATCAATACTTCCGTCAAAGTCAGGCATCATATAAACACCATGAGTTGCGGGAAGTATCATTAACCGGGAGCCTTTTACCAGACGCCACATTGCTGCAGCATGCTCCGGTTTCATGACGTCCTGGTCACCGCTGATGAATAATGTAGGTGACTTGATAGAAGTGAGCACCTCATCATCCCAGTCTTGAAATGTCTGCATCCTTGTGCAGTCTTTCTCAAAAAGATTTTCCAGTTTTGAGAAATCCGGATTGAGATTTAAAAAATTAATTTTGAAAGGTTCCGGCATAGAATCAAAGGTAGCTTCCTGCATTCCTTCAAAAAAACCGTCTATCATTCCGCTTCTTTTATAAAAAGCTGAAGCAACTATCAGTTTTTCAACGATTCCTGGATGACGGTGGCCAATTTGCATTACCGTACTTCCACCATTGCTAAATCCCCAAAAGGAAGCTTTTCCAATGTTTAATTCGGCTAAAAGTCCGGCAACATCATCAGCATCCTGTTCAAATGTTTCAGGAATATCACGATGTTCACTTCGTCCGTGGTTTTGCAGATCGATTCCTATGAGCTGGAACTTGTCTTCCAGCCTGGCAATGACTTCTTTAAAATCGTACAGAATGGAAGAACCTCCTCCATGAATCAGAACCAATGGTTTTCCGGATCCATAGATCTCATAATACAATTGGATTCCGTTGACTTTTTTATAGCCTTTTTCTACCGGATTCATGATTAGTATTTAAGATTTTCGTCTACATCATACTTCATTCCGGGATAATCCAGAATTCTGCGCATCAAGCCTATCTGCCCGCAGAGATAATCTTCACGGCCAATGCACATTCCTACAAAATTGAGTTTCGTTTCTTTAATAAAAGGAATATTCATTCCTATCTCAAATATCTCATCCAGTTCTTCATCAGTTACTTCATGAAGTCTTTGGAATACTTTAGAGGAAATTTTATGAAAGTTCTCTTTTAATTCAGCTAAAGTTGGATATTTAAAGCTTTCATCCAATGCTTTTCCCTGGAAAAACAAGTCACTGTAAGGGTCTTCTTCCTGTATCCCAAGCACCCAGCCCAAGCCGTAGCGCATGTTGACAAAATTCCCTGCCATCCATACGATATGGTTGGTTTTATTTTCAATTCTTTTCAATGCATCTTCTTCCGAAATGCCTTCCAAAACATTCATAAAGCTTTGGGAATGCATTCTGTAAGCCGGAATAACGAGTTCCATTTTTTTTGATTTTGGTGTGTCCATTTTTAATTAGAGATTAGAAGTTAGAATGTTGGAAAAAACGCAAAGTCGCTAAGTATTTTACAAACTTTATGTTTTTAAGGCGCAAGGATTTTATCTTCGATAAAATTGTACTCTTTTAAAAATAATATGGAAGATTTCAACAGCTAGTTTGTCATTCCGAGCAAAGCACGGAATCTAAACTTTATATTAGAGATAATTCTCTTAGATTTTGCGCCTGATTATGTTATATGATCTGCAAAATTGTGTTAAAAACCGTCATTATTTTATAACGCCCGGTTTTCCTAAAATTCTGCGGAGATAGCCCAGCTGTCCGCTGTGGTAAATTTCATGAAGACTTAGTGTTGAAATATCTTTAACCATTTCAGATTTAAAACTGTTTACGGTATTAAGTTTCGCTTCCAGCCCGTCCTGAGATTGTTTCAAATAGGATTTTAAATCTTCAAAATTTACAAACTCATCTTTCCGGTTCAAAGGAATTTCACCTCTGTTGTAGCAGAAAAACTTTTCACTGTCCCACACGGATTCTTCGCCTAAAATATTCAGAAAGGGATTCCTGATATGGATTAAATGTCCAAGAATCCAATTCATACAGTTAGCTTCACCATTAGGAAAAATCATTGATTCTTCATGGGTAATACCCTCAATATTCAAAGAAATCACCTGATAGTTGCTGACAACCTGATTCTTTATTAATTCTATATCGTTTGATGTTGCTTCCATTGGATAAGTATTTAATAAGTGAATGATAATATTATTCTGCAGGCATCTGGGATACATCTCCATGCATCACTTCCCACTGATGGCCATTGATATCAGAAAAACTGCTTTGATACATCCATCCGTAATCTACAGGCTCGCCATATTTTGAACCTCCGTTTCCGATGGCTGTTTTTACCATCTGATCTACTTCTTCGCGGCTGTTTACCCCAATGGCAAGAAGCACCTGTGTGGTATCTCCTTTAGCAAAAGGTCTGTTGGTAAAGGTCTGGAAGAACTCTTCTTTTAGGAACATGGTGTAAATATGATTTTCCTTCATGACCACACATATTGCCTTATCGTTTGAAAACTGTTCATTGATAGAAAAGCCTAACTCTGTCCAGAATTCTCTGGTTTTTTGTACGTCTTTTACGGGTAGGTTGACGTATATATCATTAATATTCATTTTGTAAATTTTAGTGGTGAATTTTATCCAAAATTACCAAGGTATGGTAAGAATGTGCTTGTCATAAGACAAGATTTAATTTTATTTGGATATCAATTATTCTGCAGGCATTTGCGACATATCTGCAAATGTCATGTTCCAGCCATGTCCGTCAAGATCCCAGAAAGAGTTCTGATACATCCATCCGTAATCCTGAGGTTCTTCATGTTGCCATGCACCGTTTTCTACAGCAGTATTCACTATTGTATCTACTTCTTCACGACTGTTTAATCCCACCGCCACAAGAACCTGACTGGTATTTTCTTTAGCAACAGGCTTATTGGTAAAGGTCATAAAGTAATCTTCCTGCAGAAACATGATATAGATGGTATCATTCAAAGCAACGCAAGCTGCTTTATCATCTGAGAACTGTTCATTAATCGAAAAACCAACCTTGGTCCAGAATTCTTTTGTTTTCTGTACATCTTTTACCGGAAGGTTCACATAAATTTGATTGACTTTCATTTTTGTAATTTTAGTGTTAATCTGTTATCCAAAATTACCAAGGTGCAATGAAAATCAACTTGTCATAGGGCAAGATTTAATTTTTCTTAGGATGGGAAACTATTTCCTTACGGATACGGCTCAAAGAAGTGTCTGTAACTCCCAGATAGGAAGCAATTTGTTTCAATGGTGCAAATTGTATGACTTTAGCTTTCTGCTCCAGCAGATTAAGATATCTTCTGGTTGCTGAAAGGGTGAACATTTCTACAGATCTCTGTTTGTAGGCAAAAAGTTCCTGAGACATCCATGATCTTCCCCATTCTCTGAGGTTTGGGATTTTATGGAACAACTCTTGGAAAGTATCATAATCCATCCTCCAGCATTCACAGTCTGTAATACAAACGATATTTTCCTGAGAGGGTACCCGCTGAAACATTGACAAAACCTCAATAATGACTTCATTTTCTACGAAAAAGTGAGTGGTTACTTCATTTCCGTTAAAATCATTGACATAGGAACGCGCCAATCCGCTTTCAAGAATATAATATTCATTGGCCGTTTTTCCTTCCTCAAGGATGAAATCACCTTTCTGAAAAGATGTTTTCTCATGAGCCTGAAATATCTCAGCAAGCTCTTCGGGAAAAAAGAAAGGAAAATCATAGCAGATTTCTAAAGCTTGATTGGTCATTGGTGTCAATTTTTTTAGTCTTTAAAAATAAAATTTTTAATTGAATTAAGAGCAAAAAACATTAAACAAAGAATTGAATGTTTTCATCAAAAGCACATATTCTATTGAAATTAAAGATATTTCAAAGCTTATTAATTTTAAACAGTTATTTGAAACATGCTATCTCTAACCACCCCGTCAAAAATTCTTTGAATTTTTGCCATCCCTCCGGAGGGGTGGGAATGACTATCTGCCGATGATAGTAATTGTAAGCTTTTGCAGGAAATTTTTTTTTAAAACAGGGAAAGTTGTATTGATTTCGGAGTACCGGGTTTCTGGGCATCACCAAAGACGGTCTTGCCACCAAAACGCCAGGAATTTTGTCTTTCTTCTTCAATCACCTGCTGAATATCAAAATCCGGAGTAAAGTCTTTTTCGGCATTAGCAACGATCTGGTGAAGTTTATTTAATGAATTTAATTTATCAGAATTTCCAAGTTTTGACTTTTCAATCCCTTTTCTGAGAATACTGATACTTTCGTCATATGTATTGACAGGGACAGGGAAAGGATGTCCGTCTTTACCTCCATGAGCAAAGGAAAACCTTGCCGGATCGGCAAATCTTGATGGCGCTCCGTGAATGACTTCACTTACCAAAGCCAATGACTGCATGGTTCTTGGTCCTACTCCTTCCAGCATCAGTAAATCTTCAAAATTCTGAGGCTGCTGCTCTCTGGTAACATACAGAAGTGCTCCCAAACGCTTCAGATCTACATCGGAAGCCTGAACGTCATGGTGGGCAGGAAGAATCAATGTTGCAAAATCCTTCATTACTTCTGCTGAATCGGTATGGGAAATATCTAAAATTCCCTTTCTGTTCTCTGAAGCTTCGGCATCGGTAAGGTTAAGTATCTTTCCCCTTGAAATTCCGTTGATCCCCGTATGAGGCTGCTCTACAAAGGATTTGATATTTTCGGAATGCCAGTGATACCGCCTTGCTGTTCCATCCGATTCATGCATCCCCTGCTGAATAACGCTCCAGTTTCCATTGTCTGAAAGGATGAAATTATGCAGATACAGTTGATAGCCGTCCTGAATTGCCGTATTATCCACTTTTGCCGAAAGCTTGCTGGCCCTCACCAAATCTGTTCCGTTGAGACCTGTTTTATCAGCTATTTTTATTAATTCTGATGGAGTTTCACGGGAAAACTTTCCTTTTCCGCCACAGATATAAAGTCCCAGAGATTGTGAATTGGGATTAATGGAACGTTTCAGTGCTCCCATCACAGAAGTGGTAATTCCTGAAGAATGCCAGTCCATTCCCATTACAGCTCCAAAACTCTGAAACCAGAACGGATCTGCCAATCGGCGCAATACCTCATCTTTACCATAATCCATGAGAATTACTTCAATAATGGAAAGTCCAAGCACAGACATACGTTCATACAGCCATGGTGGTACTTTGCCATAGTGAAGGGGTAAATCTGCTGTTCCTGAACGTTTCATTGTTTTAAAAATGTAAAGTTAAGTTTTATTACTCTTACTATTTAATGATCCGGATCATTATTCTATTATTATGGTTATCGGATAAAGCTTGTAAAAGAGAAGCCGGGATCACGCATTTCCAATTCATTTTTACCGGATTCCAGTTGTGCTTCTTTGGCGTAGATAAACATTTTCTGTTCATAGGCATCAATAGCTTCATTTATGCTTTGATATTTTTCTTCTGTCAGATTTTCTGATAAAATTAAAGCATCCATCAGCCCGCTATTGACTCCCTGTCCAGCAAAAGGCGGCATCAGATGAGCGGCATCTCCAATAAGTGTTACAGGTAAAGAGCGGTTGTCTTTCCAGGGTTTGTCTAATGGAATTGTCCTTGTTGGCAATCCTACAAAAAAGGAAGTTGATAGGAATAACTGCTGATACAGCTCGTTCCATGCAGAAAATCTTCGGACAAGAAACTGACGAACCTGTTCTGTATTTTGAAAATCCAAACCAGGGCCATCTTTCCATTCATCAGGCTTTTTGAATATGACTCCATACGTCAAAGCTCCGTTATTATAAGGATTGGCGACCAATAGATTACCTTCAAAAGCGGCCATTGGTCTTTTCCCGTCGCACCATTCAAAAAATTCGGGACACGCTTTCTCAGGCTGTGGAATATCTCCCTGAATGATAAATGTTCCGGTTTCTTCCACCTCAGCATCTGTCATATATCTTCTTACTTTAGACATCCCGCCATTAGCGCCTATGACCAGATCTGCATTTATATCAGGTTTGTCTTTAAAGTGGAGTAGCCATTTCCCGTCATTTTCTTCCATTCCGTTAAAGTTCATATCCCAGATTACCGTATTATCTGAAAGGCTGCCCATCAACATTTCTCTCAAATGATTTCTGTTGATTTCAGGATTGTCATATTGATTTTCAGGAGTGATTTCTTTCGTAAAAAGTATATTGCCATGTTCATCAGCAATTTTGATTCCCATAGGCAAGGCAATATCATAATATTTATCTAGCAATCCGGCCTTTTTCATCGCTTTCTGTCCTGATTCCCGATGAAGATCTAAAGTTCCGCCCCAAACTCTTGTCTGTGCATTCTTATCTCTTTCATAAACATTTACTTCAACGCCTTTCTGCTGTAGTAAAATTGCCATTGTTAATCCAACCGGGCCTGCACCAATGATGGCTACTTTTTTATGTTTCAATACCATAATTTTTAATGTATTTATTATGGTACAAAATTCCGGAATGCTATTGTATCATGCTTGTACAAATGCGACAAAATCATTGCTTAAGACTTGTTTCCTTTTTTTGGCTTCTCTTGCAAAAACAGCGGGTGTTGTGCCGCTATACCGTTTAAATTCTCTGCTTAAATGAGATTGATCTGTATATCCAAATTCCTGTGCGAGGGCTGCAATAGAAGTTTCAGGAGCATGCCATAAACGATTTCTTATCTGTTCAAAACGCATCACACCGGATACATCTTTTACGGTGTGGCCAGAGGACTGTTTAAACTTCCTTTCTAATGTCCGGACAGTTGTATGAACTGAATCAGCCACCTGATTGACAGGAATAGTTCCATTATTTTTTCTCATGGCAGCTCCGGCTTTGAAAAGGAGACTGTCTGCTGTAATAAGTGAATGTAATTTCAGAAAATATTGTTCTACTTCAGAAACCACTGCTTCTATTTTCCCTTGTGTAATGAGATCATTCAATATAGTTTGAAGCGTTGCAACGGGATGTTCAAATGTATGAACTCCATTTTCTGTTTTTTCTGACGAAAGCCCTAGCAGGTCAAAAACAGCCCATGGGAAACATCTTATTCCAATAATTTCCAATTGATTTTGAGCATAAAAAAGAGCGGGCTGATTGAGTAATCCCATGATAAACGGAGAAGGTAAAGCCTGTAAAGTTCCGTGATGAGAAATACTGCAGCCACTTCCAAAATGGAAAATAATTTCAGCATAGCCATCCGGCATCACCGTAAATCCGGACTGTTGTTCACCATAGTTTCTTTTGTTATACCAAAAACATTTTATGGTATCTTTAAGTTCTTCCGGAACCTCAAACTCCTGATGTATATTTGAAAACATGACAATAAGCTATGCAGTTTGTGTAGGATTAATCGTGGGAATAGAATTCAAGATCTTTATGTTTTTCTTCATTATATTCTTCTTCAAATGTAATCTTATTCCCGAAAGGATCAATTACGGTAAAAGATACAGCACCGTAAAACGTTTTTTCAAGTCCCGGACGACTGTATTTGTATTTTTTGTCAATCAATTCTTTATGATATTGGGGAACGCCTTCTCCCCAGACAGCAACTCTTGTTCCAGGTGTTCCGTCTCCATGGTGTTCACTTAAATGGAAAATGATATTTTCTCTTTTCACTTCCATATAAACGGGAGTATTTTCATCAAAATAATGTTCCCATACAATCTCAAATCCCAGCCAGTCTACATAGAATTCTTTTGTTTTCTGATAATCAAAAATTCTTAAAACAGGAATAATACGTTCTGCTTTCATTGTCAGGTAGTTTATTGGTGAGACAGTATATTGATCAGTTTTTGAAATGGATCTTTAACAAAAAATCGGCGAACTCCCCATTCTTCATTGGTCAAATCATAAGTGATTTCAAAGCCTGCATTTTTCATTTTCTCATAAATTTCATCTACATTATCTACTTCAATGGAAAGGTCCGGAACTTCAGTATCATTTCCTCCCTGTTCGGCAAAACTGATCTGAATTTTTGCTTCTTCATCATTCCCTAATGTTTTAATCCAGCCATGATCCATCAAAACATCCAGTTCCAGAATGTCCTGATAAAACTGATTGGTTCTGGAAAGATCATCCGTTTTGATATTGGCCACAATTCTTTTTACCATTTTGCAGTAATTTTTTCATTAAAAAAGCCTTGTGAAATTACATAAAATTTCACAAGGCTTAATAAATTATTGTATTATATCTTGTATTAAACGGAAGCTGCAGCTTCTAAAATCAGCTGAGTAACTTCTTCAGGATGTGACGCTAATGAAGCGTGTCCCGCGTCTAAAGAGATTATTTTCTTAGGCTCAAGACGCTCTGCCATTTCTTTTTCTGTTTCTGCAGGGATCATGCGGTCCTGCAATGAGATCTGATACCAACTTGGGAGTTTTTTCCATGCCGGTTCACCCGCTACGTCACCAAAACACTGACCGTGAATAGGTTTTTGTGACAATGACATTACCAACGCTTTTTCATCATCCAAATCCTGACAGAAAGCAGATTTAAATTCATCATATTTGATCCATAAAAAGCCTTTATCATCCGGATAAATGCTTGCTCCACCCGGCGATTCACGTCTTCCCAAAAGCGATCCCAGACTGTCTCCGGCATCAGGGGCAAATGCAGCAATATAAACGAGTCCGGCTACTTTATCATGATTTCCGGCTCCTGAAATAACGGCACCTCCATAGGAATGCCCTACTAAAAGTACTTTCCCATCCTGTGCATCAATAAGATCTTTTGTCTTATTAATATCATCCTGCAGCGAAGTTAATGGGTTCTGAACACTTCTTACTTTATATCCTGCTTTTGTCAATGAAGGGATAACGTACTGCCAGTGTGACCCGTCTCCCCATGCTCCGTGTACCAAAATAATGGTTAAATCTTTTTGTTCCATAATGATTGTGTTAAAATTTGATAATGGTAAAGCTACGGTATAAAATTATCTGCAGACGTTAACTTAAGTTAATTAACAATCCGGCTTCTTATCCGGCTGAGTGACTGCTCTGTTACGCCCAAATAACTGGCAATATGTTTCTGAGCTATTTTCTGAAAGAGTGCGGGTTGTTTTTTGACAAGATTGAGATATCGGTTTTCGGGGGAATAGCACAGCAGGTCATCAATCCTTTTTTTTGCATCCAGATAAATTTTTTCACTCATCACTCTTCCAAACTGCTGCCAGTAAGCCTCTTTTTTGTATAAAGCCCGCAGATGGTCTTTACTCAGCAGTAAAATCTCACAGTTTTCCAGAGCCTGAATGTTCATGTTGGAAACGGTATCACAAAGTATGCTTTCATAGTCGGTAAAAAATTCATTTTCAAAGTAAAACCCAAAATTGATTTCGCGACCTTGGTCATTGATATAAAAACATCTGATAGTCCCTTTTTTAATAAAGCCAAGATATTTGCATTTTTCTCCCTGCTTCAGAAAAAAATCAGATTTTAAAAGTACCGTATCATTCAGAAGCGCATAAAATTCATCAAAGTGTTCTGCGTCTACCTGAAAAAGTTCTCCGTATTTCTTATAATTATTTGACATCATTTGGTGTGATTTGATTAGATTTTATATTCAAAAAAAGCCTTGCAAAAATTACATTCACAAGGCTTTTCTACAAAAATTATTTTTATTATTTCAATGCGGCAAGAGCGGCATCGTAATTAGGTTCGTTTGCTATTTCAGGAACCTGCTCAGTATAAATTACTTTGTTGTTTTCGTCTGTAACGATCACGGCACGGCTCAATAAACCTTTTAAAGGTGAATCTGCGATTGTCACTTCGTAATCGTCTCCAAAGCTGCTTCTGAAATCTGAAAGTGTTTCCACATTATTCAACCCTTCAGCGGCACAGAATCTTCCCAGAGCAAACGGAAGGTCTTTTGAAACATTGATGATTACTGTATTGTCAAGTTTTGAAGCCTCTTCATTGAATTTTCTGGAAGAAGCGGCACAAGTAGGGGTATCAATGCTTGGGAAAATATTGAATACTTTTTTCTTTCCTGCAAAAGTTTCAAGAGTTTTTACCGCTAATCCTGAATCTACCAGTGCAAAATCTTTTACAGTGGTTCCTACAGATGGTAATGCTCCTATTGTGTGTACTTCGTTTCCTTTTAAAGTGATTGTCGTGGACATAATTTTATTTTTTAGTTTTTCAAATTTAATCAAAAAAGAAAATTTTTCCCGACTTATTATGGTTAAATTAATCTTAAAGTGAAAATAAAACGTTTTCACCTGCTCATCAGTTTTTCAAACAAAATTACCTGCATGCCCATGACTTAAAAAAAACAAGCTTTAGACGGCAAAAGTTTAATATCTGAAATTATCCAATTATTTTTAGAATTAATGACAGCATATCCGGAAGCAATACAATTACAACGATATAAAATTAAAGATACAAAAGCCACTTTTTTATGGAAATATCTCAAATAAAACAATGATATTTACTAAATTTGTGGGACTTAAAATTTCAAATAAAAAATAACAGTATAATGTCAGAAAAATCAAAAATCTATTACACTCTTACTGATGAAGCTCCAATGCTGGCTACTCACTCGTTTTTACCTATTGTAAAAGCTTTCACAAAATCAGCAGATATCGAAATCGCGGTTCCAGATATTTCTTTGTCAGGAAGAATTCTTGCAAATTTTCCTGAGTTTTTAAAAGACGATCAGAAAATAAGCGATGCTTTATCAGAACTTGGCCAACTGGCTACTCAACCTGACGCTAATATCATTAAGTTACCTAACATTTCTGCTTCTGTACCTCAGTTGGACGCAGCAATCGCTGAATTACAAGGTAAAGGTTTCGCTGTTCCAAATTATCCTGCAGAGCCTAAAAATGATGAAGAAAAAGCAATCAAAGCTAAGTACGCTAAAGTATTAGGAAGTGCTGTAAACCCTGTTTTAAGAGAAGGAAACTCTGACAGACGTGCTCCAAAAGCTGTTAAAAACTATGCAAAAGCAAACCCACACAGAATGGGTAACTGGGCTTCTGACAGCAAAACTGACGTAGCACACATGAACAATGGTGATTTCTACGGTACAGAAACTTCTACAACATTAGAAAATGCTACAAAATACAGAATCGTATTCAAAGGAAACGACGGTTCTGAATCTGTATTAAAAGACTTCGCAGGTCTTCAGGCTGGTGAAGTAATTGATTCTTCTGTAATGAACTTAAATGCATTGAAAGCATTTGTTCAGGAAGCAATTGAGGAAGCTAAGAACAGAAATGTACTTCTTTCTGCTCACCTTAAAGCTACGATGATGAAAATCTCTGACCCAATTATTTTCGGGGCTATCGTTGAGACTTTCTTCAAAGAAGTATTTACTAAATATGCTGAGACTTTCAAATCTTTAGACATCAATCCAAATAACGGTCTTGCTGATCTTTTTGAAAAAATCAAAGGAAATGCTCAGGAAGCTGACATCAAAGCTGACATTGAAGCTGCTTTGGCAAACGGACCTAGAGTGGCAATGGTAAATTCTGATAAAGGAATTACTAACTTCCACGTACCTTCTGATATCATCGTTGATGCATCTATGGCTGCTCTTGTAAGAGGAGGAGGTAAGATGTGGAACAAAGACGGAAACGAAGAAGATACCGTTTGTATAATTCCAGACCGTTCTTATGCAGGTTTCTATCAGTCTGTAATTGACGATATGAAAGCGCACGGAAAATTAGACCCTACAACAATGGGATCTGTTCCAAACGTAGGTTTGATGGCTCAGAAAGCTGAAGAATATGGTTCTCATGATAAAACCTTCCAATTAGCAGCTGACGGAACTGTAGAAGTTCAGGACGAGGCTGGAAATATCCTTCTTTCTCAGAAAGTAGAAAAAGATGATATCTTCAGAATGTGTCAGACAAAAGATGCTCCTATCCAGGACTGGGTAAAATTAGCGGTAAACAGATCAAGATTATCTGATACTCCTGCCATCTTCTGGTTAGACAAAGGAAGAGCTCATGACAGAGAAATCATCAAAAAAGTAGAAAAATATCTTGCTGACCACGATACAACAGGTCTTGACATCAGAATTCTTGATGTAAAAGATGCTATGACTGAAACTCTGAAAAGAGCTAGAGAAGGTAAAGACACGATCTCTGTTTCCGGAAACGTATTGAGAGATTATTTAACTGACCTTTTCCCAATCCTTGAGCTTGGTACTTCTGCAAAAATGCTTTCTATTGTTCCATTGATGAACGGTGGTGGTTTATTTGAAACAGGTGCCGGAGGTTCTGCTCCTAAACACGTTGAGCAGTTCCTGGAAGAAGGATATTTAAGATGGGATTCTCTAGGTGAATTCTTAGCACTTCAGGCTTCTTTAGAGCATTTGGCACAAACTCAAGGGAATACAAAATCTCAGGTTTTAGCTGATGCATTGGATGAAGCTAATGCTAAATTCTTAGCTACAGATAAATCTCCTGCAAGAAAAGTAGGTCAGATCGACAACAGAGGTTCTCACTTCTATTTGGCAATGTACTGGGCTGAAGCACTGGCTAACCAGACTGCTGATGCTGAATTGGCTAAACAATTTGCGCCGATTGCACAGGCAATGCAGGAAAATGAAGAAGTAATCAATGCAGAATTAATTGGTGCTCAGGGTAAACCTCAAAACATTGAAGGATACTACAAAACTGATACATATAAAACGTATGCAGCCATGAGACCTAGCACTGTTTTAAATGAAATTATTGACGGAATCTAAGAGTTTATGAAAAAAACTATAACCTTATTATTTGCTTATTTATCAATATTTTCATGCAGCAGTTCAAACGATGATATTACGGAGGTGGTAACAGTAACACCTCCTGTTATTGAAAATAAGATCAATTTAACATCAAATTACAGTGATACCACTGAAACGGTAAGCTTAAAATGGACGCTCAGTGGAGAGGCCACTTATAATCATTATAAAATTGTAAGAAGTGATTCTCAAAACGGGATACAATCCGAAATTGGTAATAGCTATCCGAATCAGTTTACATTTACTTCAGCCGTACCATTTAACCCTTATGTAGAATATCAGGTTATTGGTATTAAGGCTAATGGTGAAGAGGTTAAAAGTAACATTATAAAAATTGAAAGACCTGAGATTAAATTGATTAATCTTAAAACTTTTGATGCCCAATTTGATAAAAACTCCGGAAAGCTATATCTGTTAGATACGGATGGGAAAATTGCCATTTATGATGTGAATACAAACTCTGTTACCCATCAGATCAGCACAAATGCAACTTTAGGCTACTCTGATATTGGAACCTATAATGGAAGTGTGGAACTATATGTTCCCCGAAATGATGGCTGGGTAGATATTTATGATGGGAATGACCTGACATTGAAAGCTCAGGTGAGTTTCGGAATGCCGCTCATCAGTACTGTTTATCATAATGCCATACTTTACGGTTCTTCAAATAATAATAGTAGTTACAGCGTGATTAAATCAGCAAGTAGAGCTACAAAAGCTATAATTTCTCAATCGCCACAGCTTTATTATAATAGTGGAAGGATGAGAAAAGCTGTAGGGACTTCGGTACAATTATATACCATAACACAGAATATAACACCTGTAGATATGGATCTTTATAATTTTGATCTTAATGGTAATTACATTAGTCACCAGGACGATACTTATCATGGAGATCATCCTCTTAATCACAGGATATTTGAAGCATTTCCTGATGGAAGAATCATTACGGCAAGTTCAGGTTCTGTATATAATTCGCAAATGATTTATCAGCATGATCTACCTTCCGGAAATTCCAAGCTTTCAAGTTTTGATTTTGATAGTAATAGTATTATTGCGGGAACTACAAGTAAGACCATTGAGCTTTATAACATCAATTCTTACACAAAAACCAAGACAATCAATACAAAGAGATTTCCTTATAAAGTATTCAGCTACAACAATAAGGTAGTCTGTGTAAGTTCAGTTACTCAACTCAACGTTCAGTCTTATGATTATTCGGGAATCATTCCTGACAATATAATGATCGAAATTTTTGACAAATAGTTATAAACCTCTCCTTAGTGAGAGGTTTTTTATTTATTATTTTCCATCCTGCACAATTACTCTTCTATGCTCCCTACCCCATTTAATCATTTCCATAATAATGTTTCCAAAGGTTCTGCAGTATTCCGTGGGTTCATATTCTATTAAAACAGGAGTTTCCGGGTAAACGGTGCGTTTTAGCAGTTTATTAAGTTCCATATCTTTCAGTTCTTTTGAAAGCATTCTGGTGGTAATTCCGGGAATACTCCGTTCAATTTCCCTGAACCGTCTGTTCCCGTTACAAAGCGAATTGATCACAGGAATTCTCCATTTTCCTCCGATAAAGTAAAGGGTATCCTGTAAAGCTCTAAGTTCTTCTGTCTGATCTCTTTCCATAATTGCAAAGTTAAGTGATATCACGAATGATACTGGTATACTCTGTGATACTGGTTACAAAAGTATACCATTTTGAAATAACTTTGTCAAAAATTTTACAATGAAAAAATTCAGTAACAAACTGGCTATCGTGACAGGAGGAAACAGCGGAATAGGATTCGCTGCAGCAAAAGAACTTATTTCAGAAGGCGCAACGGTTATCATCACCGGAAGACGAAAAGAAGCTGTAGAAAAAGCAGCTCAGGAGCTTGGAGCAATCCCGTTCACCGCAGACCAGGCAAACCTTAATGATATTGATCTTTTAAAAGAAGAAGTAGAGAAACAGTTTGGAAAAATAGATATCCTGTTTATCAATGCAGGAATTACAGGAACCCTGACCTCCATTGAGAATATGGATGTCGAAAATTTTGACCAGGTGATGAACATCAATTTCAGAGGTGCATATTTTACATTAAGCAAATTAATTCCATTATTAAATGATGGTGCTTCTGTCATCTTTTTATCATCCATTGTGGCTTCTACCTATAAACCTAGCAGTTCTGCTTATCAGGCAAGCAAAGCTGCGTTGAACTCC
>Ga0070682_100001168_pt1 | contig 14979 bp, 14 predicted proteins | sample KBSC63LmetaG_FD_64668 | JGI IMG/M metagenome (GOLD analysis project Ga0070682, IMG submission 64668) | Corn rhizosphere microbial communities from Kellogg Biological Station, Michigan, USA - KBS C6-3L metaG | ecosystem: Host-associated > Plants > Roots > Rhizosphere | place: USA: Michigan... | reverse complement strand
GACAAGTGACTGGTTGTTCGTCGGTGCAATTATGCTCGGACTCGCAGCCCTTGCTATTGGAGCCGCTGCCCTAAGCGTCTACATATTGCTGCTAGTCGTTCGCCAACTTTCACAACTATCGGGAACTTGAACGCTTAGGCTTGCGTCACCACTTCCGCGCTTTTGTTATGCGCAGCAAGCACGCGATCTAGGTTTGACTTCAACAGATCCAACCCACGTTCTCCCGCCGCAAAGCTTCTCAGCTTGCCTTCAGCGTCAAACAAATAGTAAGCCGGAACGTACCCCTGATCATTTTGAAACGCGTCTTTGAGTTTGTGTTCGTTATCCACTGCGCATGGTTCGGTGATTGAGTAGGTCGCAATAGCATCTCGCACCAGCTCGACGTTCGTATCCGCTTCGTAACGCGGCAGGTGCACGGCAATCACGCGCAGGCCACGCTCTTTCAAACTATCCCGCCATTCGGCGACGCGCGGCATGTTGTCTTTGCAAATTCCGCAACTCACCGACCAGAAGTGAACCAGCGTCGGCTGTCCCTTCAACTCAGCTTCGGCGTGGGCCTGGGTGCCGCCAAACCATTCGGTTGCGCCATCGAGACGCGGTATCTCTGTTCCAATTCTCATTCCCATATTCTTGTGTGACCGATGACGGCCGACCGCTGACCGACGGAGTATCCACCGCCGGTCACCGGTCTGCAGTCGTTCGTCGTCCTTATGCGTTCAGCGTTTTCTGGCCGGGCTTCCATTCCGCCTGGCAAAGTCCGCCGGTCTGTAGCGCCTGGATCACACGCAGTGTTTCCTCGGCTGAGCGTCCGATGTTCAAGTCGTGAACAACTTTGTAACGCAGCGTGCCTTCGGGGTCGATGATGAAGAGTCCCCGCAGGGCAATGCCACGATCTTCGATCAACACGCCATAATCACGCGAAACATTCTTCGTGGCATCCGCCGCGAGCGGATATACCAATCCCTCGACGCCGCCTTTGTCGCGCGGAGTCTTGATCCAGGCGCGGTGCGAAAATACGGAGTCGGTGGAAACGCCGATGATATCGGCGCCGATGCCCTGAAACTCTTCGTAGCGATCGCTGAAGGCCGTCAATTCGGTCGGGCAAACGAAAGTAAAGTCTAACGGGTAAAACAAGAGCACGAGCCAGCGTCCCTTGTAGTCGGCAAGTTTGACGCTTTGATCGAGCTTTTCAAGGTTCCTGGTTGAGGCCATATCAAAATCCGGAGCCGGCTGACCTACCATCGCCTTCTCTGTTGCGGTTGCTGTAGCTGCTGTCATGAATCCTCCAATTAGTTTTAGTATTTCAATTACGTCCGAAAGCCTTTATTTGCGGCAATCGGGACAAATTCCTCTGAGCGTCAAATGAACTGACGCTGCCTGAAACTTCGACTTGCGCGCGGCAGCCTGAATCAATTGGGCCGCTTGCGGCAGGTCGAAATCAACTAGTTTTCCACACTCGTTGCAGATCGCATGGTCATGACGATCGGTTTCGCGATCGTATCGACTGGCGCCATCGCCAAACTTGATTTCGTGCACCAACCCGGCTTCCTTCAGAAATCTGAGGGAGTTGTAAACGGTGGCATAGCTAATGGTGGGCAATTGCTCGCGTGCCGCCTGAAAAATCTCATTGGCAGTCGGATGGTCTTCCCGCGAACGAATGACCTGCAGCACCGCATCGCGCTGGCGCGTCAACTTTTCGTCCTTCTTATAATTTCCCGCTGCCTGCATACCTAGATATTTAGACTAATTCTAAATCAATGTCAAATGGCGGAACGAATCGGCCGGTCGCTACCGCTCCCGGTTCTGATTTTGGCTCTCATCGTCAGCGACAAAAAACCAAAATGAGCCACGACTAACGCGGCAGTGCCTAATCCGTAACGCAAACTGTTAGTTTGCGAAGTTGCGCTGCCATCCGCGCGCAACTAACAGTTTGCGAGACGCTAAGGCAGCACGGGATGACGAGTGACGAAATCAACAACCGTATCAACGTAGCCTTGAAACGGCGGGCACCGAATACCATGAGGCTCGAGTAATGCCGTCGCTTGCGTCGTGTCGTAGTTCTGTTTCAGGAAGAAATAAGGCACGGCAGAGTGTGGTAAATCGGAGATTTTTGGGGCCAGCGGAAGCATAAGCGACCGATGCACCAGCGACGCGGGGATCGTCATGCGCGATCGCCGGCCGCCAATGGCGTGGGCAATCTTATCGAAAAGTTCTCGGGTCGAGAGTGGCGCGGGATCCGCAAGCTGCACCGTCTTCCCTTCCGCAAGCGGTTCGCCGGCAAGGGTCGCCATCGCGTCTACTACAAAATCCACCGGCACGAGGTTCAAAGCGACATCGCGATTGCCGATGTTGAAAGTCGATAGCACCGACGGCCACTTAAGCAAATAATGAATCAGATAATAGATGCCGTCGTACTTTGCGGTCTCGCCCGTTCGCGAATCGCCGCAAACAACTGAAGGCCTATGAATCGTCACCGGGAGTTCGCCCTGCAAAGCTTGTACTTCCAGCTCCGCCAGGTATTTGGTCTCTTCGTAATAGTTGCGAAAGCCCGCGTTGTGCTGCAATTCGGTTTCAAGAATTCGCCCGGTGCGCTTGCCCGCCACGTAGCAGGTGGAAACGTAATGATACTGGCGGAGTTTGCGAACCCGGCGGGCAAAATCATTTACGTTACGCGTGCCGTCTACATTCACACGTAATGCAAGTTCGCGAGCAACGGCCAGATCGTAAACTGCCGCGAGGTGAAAAATTATCGTTGTCTCGGACTGGAGGCGGTCCAGATCCGCAGTAGTAAGTCCAAAACCAGGTTCGGTGATATCGCCCTGCAAAAGCGAGAAATCGGAAACTGGACGGCCCGTTTCAAGGGCGATTTGCTTTACTGCGAGCAGTGCGCGGTCGGCGAATGCAGGCTGCACCAGCAACAGCAGCTGGCCGGCATCGGCCGCTAGCTGCCGGACCAGTCGGGTGGCGATGAATCCCGGAAAGCCGGTCAAGAAAATGGTTTCTGCCTTCAACATTCGAGGTTTACAGATCAAGCTGTTTAGCTTCGCCTTAGTCGCCCGAGTATAATTCAGCCTTTCCCAAAACGAATGAATTTCAAAAAGTTTTTAATTCGATCACAACCCCAGTCACCGGAGATACTGTGATGCACTCTAAGACGCCACGGTCGCGCAAGGTCACGTTAACCTTATTCATTCTTTTCGCTGCGATTATCTCCTCGTCAGCGCAGCAAAAGCCTGACTGCACAGTGCGCGTCACCCTATTGCAGGTTAACGACGTCTATCAATTCGCACCGGTGGATGGTGGCAAGCGCGGCGGCTTAGCTCGCGTGCTGACTTTGAAAAAGCAGGTCGAGAAAGAATCTCCAAACACGCTTTTCCTCTTGTCGGGCGATACGATTTCACCTTCAGTGGAATCGATTACCTACAAAGGAGCCCAGATGATCGACGCCTGGAACATTCTCGGGCTGGACTATTCGACTATCGGCAATCACGAATTCGATTTCGGGCCTGACGTGCTGCGTCAGCGCATGAAGGAATCAAAATTCAAGTGGGTCGCAGCAAACGTTATCGACAAGAAAACCGGGCAGCCCTTCGGCGACGCTCCACCCTATGTGGTGCGAGAATTCGATGGCGTGAAGGTTGGATTGTTCGGGCTGACTTTGGAAGAAACGAAAGTGTCGTCGCGTCCAGGCCCGGACGTCGAGTTTCTTAATCCCTGCGAAACTGCTCGGCGGATGGTGTCAGAGATTCACGGTCGTGGGATCAAGACCGTGATTGCGCTCACGCATCTTTCCATGAACGAAGACAAAGAAGTCGCGCGTTGCGCGGACGTTGACGCGATCATTGGCGGACACGAGCACTCCTTGCTCGAATCGATGTCGGGCGGCGCCCCGATCTTTAAAATGACTTCCGACGCGCGCGAGCTGGGCCAGATCGATCTGAATATCTCGAAAAACACGGGCGCGGTCGAGAGCATCGACTGGAAGATCATTCCGGTCACCGACGAAATCGCCGAAGACCCGCAATTTGCAACACTGACTCGCAAATATGGAGGGCTTTTGAAAGAGTTGGCGCGTGTTGTCGGGCGCAGCAGCGTCGAACTCGAAGCGCGCGGCGCAGTGGGACGGGTACGAGAAACGAATGTTGGCGACTTTATCGCCGACGCTTTCCGCTTCGCCACGGCTTCCGACATTGGATTCATGAACAGCGGCTCGATTCGAGCGGACGAAGTGATTCGTGCGGGGACACTGACGCGCCGCGATGTGCTTTCGATGCTGCCATTCAAAAACAGGGTGGTAAAATTAGAATTGAGCGGCGCTCTGTTGAGGCAGATGCTGGAACACGGCGTTGCACGCAGCGCCGAAGATACCGAGCCGGGTCGTTTTCCACAGGTGTCGGGCGTGCGGTTCACTTTTGACGCCCGCAGACCGGCAGGTTCCCGCATTACTGAAATAACGGTCGGCGGTCGGCCACTTGATGCGCGGAAACTCTACACACTCGCCGCGAGCGATTACATCGCCATTGATCTTGGGGACGGTTATGACATGTTGAAATCCGCACGGGTGCTGATTCCGCGAGACCGTGGCCAACTCGACTCAGATATTGTGCAGGCGGCGATCGTGGCCAAAAAGATTATCGCGCCAAAGATCGACGGTCGCATCAAGCGTCTTGATCAGAATCAAAAGCCGCAGGTTGACTGTAAATAGAGATCATGGAAGACGACACTTACGAAGATGACGCCTCGCCTGCCGCTAAGTATGAGGCGCGTCAACTTTTCCAGGAGGCCTATCAGGCCCAACAGGCTGAGAACTACGAGACTGCGATCGAGCTTTACAAGCGTTCGATTGAAACCTATCCCACCGCCGAAGCTCACACCTTTCTCGGCTGGGTTTATAGTTTTCAAAACCGCTATGACGAAGCGATCGCTGAGTGTCTGGAAGCTATTCGAGTCGACGAAACTCTCGGCAACCCCTACAACGACATCGGCAGTTATTTGTTAGCGAAGGGTGATCCTTACAGCAGCGTCCGCTGGTTCAAGCGCGCGCTTTATGCGCCGCGCTACGAATCGTACGCGTTCCCTCACTTCAACTTAGGCCGGATCTACGAAACGCGGAAGAGATATTTAGATGCCGCGCGGCACTATGGAAAAGCTCTGGAACAGCAGCCGGAATTTAGCGAAGCCGCGGCTGGACTACATCGCATGCAAGCCCTACTCAATTAGTGCCAGGTTTCAAGTTTCAAGTTCGGTCAGCTCCCTCTCCTTTTGGGAGGCTCACCGCGTGCGATATTGCCGAGCAAAAGTGTCAAGGTTCGCCAGACAAAATCAGAACTGGGAGCGGTAGCGACCAGCCCAAGACTCAACCTAAAACGCGTCACCAAAATAAATAATTCCTTTGCTTGATTGTTTGGCTGGTCGCTACCGCTCCCAGTTCTGATTTTGTGCAGCAGCGTTGCAGGGTTCCAACGTCACTTGCACTTGCGGTCAACGGGCGTCGGGCAGCGTGAACATATTACGTTTCAACTGAAAGCCAGGTCCGTCAACTATGCGATTCCCTTTGGAAGGGTATTCATATATCTGACTCACCTCGTGCGATATTGCCGAGCAAAAGTGTCAAGGTTCGCCAGACAAAATCAGAACTGGGAGCGGTAGCGACCAGCCCAAGGCTCAAATGCGTCGCTTTGGTTATGAACCAAAACAAACGCTTCCCTTTGCTTGATTGTTTGGCTGGTCGCTTCTGATTTTGTGCAGCAGCGTTGCAGGGTTCCAACGTCACTTGCACTTGCGGTCAACGGGCGTCGGGCAGCGTGATCTCCGGACTCGAAACTTACCTTCGTCTTATCTTCGTCTTCTGTCGCTTTTCATCAACCGCAACGTACACCACTTCCGCTTCAGTCACCCTGACAACTTCTGAACCCTTACTGACTCGCTCCGTTTCGACTACCACGCGGATCGTGATTGAAGTGTTCCCGATATTTACTGTCTCAGCATAAAAGCTGACCAGGTCGCCGACGAACACCGGCTTATGAAATATCACTTCACGCATCGCCACGGTGACGAAGCGATCCATTCCCGTGCGGCGGTGTGCTTCGATAGCTCCCGCCATATCGATGTAACTAAGGATGACACCGCCAAAAATCGTTCCCGCGGAATTGGTATCGCGCGGCAGCAGCGTAATTCTGATGGCCGGATCTCGAAATGAACTCATAATTTGACGTGTCCTTCTTATTCGTTAGGTCGCAGCTGCTTAATCATCGGATCAAATTCCGCATGCAAACTTGGATCGAGTTCGAACCCCTGGTTCAGAGCCTTCCAGGCTGCCGCATCCTGACCGCCACGCTTTAGCAGCAGGAGTCCGAGCAAAACGTACGCGCGTCCAAATCGCGCGTTCAGTTTTATTGCGGCTTCGTAGTCAGCGAGCGCAAGGTCGTCATGGTTGGTTCGCTGATAGCCCACGCCGCGGTTCGTGTAGCTTTCAGCCGACGGCTTGATTTTGATTGCGGCTGTGAAGTCGGCGATCGACTCTTCAATCTTTGCTTGAGAAAAAAGGATGCTGCCGCGATTGTTGTAGGCCGCATCTGACGGCGCGAGATCGATGCTACGGCTGAAGTCGGCGACCGCGGCCGCGTAATCCTGCTGACTCAGGTAGGCCACACCGCGGTTGTTGTAGGCGTCGGGATATTTCTTGTCGAGCTCGATGGCGCGTGTGTACGCAGCAATCGCGCCTGCGTTGTCGCCGGCCTGCTGACGTTTTACGCCCAAATTGTATTGTTCAAGCGCCTGGTTAGAAGTCTTATCACCAGTACGAAATTTTTGCTCCTGATAGACCGGTTCACTCGGCAACTCAAACGGCTTTAGGAAATTCCACGCCGTCTCATTAATTTTTGGCGCCAGATCGTAGTACCAGTGATTATGCCCGGAAATCTCTACCAACTGTACGCCGAAACCCTGTGCGTTTAGCGCGTCACGCGTTGATCTCACGACGCTCAGCGGAAAATATTCGTCAACAGTGCCGACCTGAATATGAATGGGAATTTTTCTTTTGGCAGTATCAACTGCCGGCATGGCGGCAGCGGTTAATGCGCCCGCATGAATTGCGGTGGCGGCAAAATATTCGGGTTCATAAACCGAAAGCAGAAGCGCGAAGATGGCGCCGCCCGAGTGACCGAAGAGATAAACCCTCTTTGAATTTATGGGATATTTTTTCTTTAGCGATTCCACCAAATCATAAATAAACGTTGGTCCGTCTTTAGGCACCGACCACTGCGCCGAGTCTATGGAATCAGGCGCCACAATGATCACGCCTTCCTTCTCAGCCAATTTATCCCACTTCTCCGCGAGGGAAAGGCCCACATGATTTGAGCCGTGCAGCAAAACAATCAGGGGCGCCGGCTCAGTACCGAGATTCTTCGGAACGTACAAGTAGTACGTTCGCTTCTTGCCCTCCGACATCATTGTCTCTTTGGTGATCTTTTGCCCCAACGCCCAGACAGGCGCAACGGCCAACAAAAAACTTAAAGCGATGAAGCTGCGTTTAAGACTTTCCATCAGTGTGATACCCAGTCGGTTATTGCCTGCTTCAGTTCGTCGAGATGTCCTTCGAAGAAATGCCCGGCATCGGACACTACCTTCAATTCCGCCCTCGCGTTGTGCACTTTGATCTGGCGCGCCAATTCTCGCAACTTTCCCACGTTGCCAAATTCGTCGTTCGTACCGTGCACAAACAAGATAGGCTTCCGACAAGCGGCGAGGAAACTGAAGTCGTACTTGTCGACGGGCGTGCCGAGGCTGATTAAATCCCGCACGCGGTCATCTGCGAGGCCGACCTCGAGACCCACACGTGCACCGAAGGAAAAACCACAAAGTGTAACGTTCTCGCCCGGATAGTGGGCCGTCAAATAATCGAGTCCGGCGCGGACGTCGTCCAGTTCGCCACGCCCTTCGTCGTGCATTCCGGTACTTTGGCCCACCCCGCGAAAGTTAAAGCGAAGGGTGATCAGACCCGCTTCATTGAGCGCAGCTGAAGCGCGAAAGACCACCTTGTTGTGCATGGTGCCGCCGCCGAGTGGGTGCGGATGAAGAACCAGCGCTACTCCCGCAGGCGAACTGCTGCGCGGTTCCTTAAGGATGGCTTCGAGCCGCCCGTGCGCAACTGGAACAAAGAGATTACCCGCTGGATACATAAGCGAAAGCGTCGGAGCCGGACTGATGTTTGACTTCGAAAGTATGAAAGTTTAGCTTACGGGCCTTGAACGACAAACTCGCAAATCTGCATTTGTCGCGTCAGTCGGTCTATCAAGTCGAACAATAAGGGGCGCTATGGCGGGCGACATTAAACCGGCTGACAATCCCTCTCCATCTTCCCTGGCTTACCAGGACGCGCTCGAAAATTCTCGCGTAATTACGGAGACGGCCTCCGATGCCGTCATCACCATCGACGAAAACAGTCGCATTCTTTTCGTGAATCGGGGCGCAGAGAACATTTTCGGCTACACCGCCGAAGAAATGTTAGCCGGCGAACTAACAATGTTAATGCCCGAATACTATCGCCACCTTCATCGCGCCGGGCTCAAGAATTATCTCGAACATGGTAAGAAGCACATTTCCTGGGAAGCCGTCGAGCTTCCCGGTCTTCACAAAAGTGGCAGGGAGATCTGGCTGGAGTTGTCGTTTGCCGAGTTTCAAAAACATGGGCAACGATTCTTTACGGGCATAGCGCGCGACATCACGCGCCGCAAAGAAACGGAGCAGCGACTCTCCGCGCTGCAGAAAATTACCGACTCAACGCTCGCGCATCTGACGCTCGAACAATTGCTACCCGAAACGCTGAATCGCATTCGTGAAGCACTTAATGTCGATACCGTTGCGATTCTCTTGTTACGGAAGGAAGGTGATGAGCTCATTGCCTGGGCCGCCAAAGGCTTGGAGGAAGAGGTCGAACTTGGCGTGCGGATTCCGGTAGGTGAAGGGTTCGCGGGGCGCATTGTCGCGCAATGCAAACCCATGATCATTGACGACGTGACCACGGCCGATATTTTCAATCCGCTATTGCGGGAGAAGGGTTTGAAGTCTCTGCTGGGCGTGCCCCTCCTGGCGGAAGGACGGCCGATTGGCGTGCTCCACGTCGGCACTTTGAAATCCACGAAGTTTACTCAGGAGGACCAGGACCTCTTACAACTTGCCGCCGACCGCGTCAGTCTCGCAATCGAAAATGCCCGCCTTTACGAAGTTGAAAAAACTGCACGCACACTCGCCGAAAATGCCAACCGTTCCAAGGATGAGTTTCTCACGATCCTCTCGCATGAACTTCGTACTCCGCTAACTCCGATCATCGGTTGGGTACACATGATGGAACAGGGAATCCTTCCAGTGAGCGAATTCGATAAAGCCCTCGCCGTCATCCATCGCAACGCAAACGGATTGAAGCGACTGATTAATGATCTGCTGGATATGTCCGCCATCATAAATGGGAAGATGCGTTTTGAAGAGTCAATGCTTTCGCTGTCGGACGTCCTGGCCGAAGCGGTGGAAACGATGCGAGCTTACGCAAGCGAACGCGGCGTGGAAATTCAGTTTGACGCACTGAGCGGCGACTCGGTGTTTATGATCAAAGGCGACCGCACACGGCTGAATCAAAGTTTCTGCAACATCCTGCACAACGCAGTCAAATTTTCGCGGCCCCACGGTGTGATACGGGTCAATTGGAGGTCCGAAGAAGCTAAAGCAACAATTACGATTGCCGATGACGGACAGGGCATTCCGAAAGATTTTTTGCCTTACGTCTTTGAACGCTTTCGCCAGGCCGACTCGTCGCGCACGCGTAGTTATGGCGGCCTGGGACTCGGACTCGCTTTGGCGAAGAACTTCATTACAGCTCAGGGTGGAACTGTTAGTGCCACGAGTGAAGGCGAAAGCAAAGGCAGCACTTTCGTCATAACCCTCCCCCGCGCAGTGTCAGCCGAGGGAGACGCCGAAAGCGCGCACCAGATCGTGGATGACGAGAAGAAATCTCCGGGACTGCGCGTCCTGATTGTTGAAGATGAACCGGACACGCTTTACCTGTTGTCCGAACATTTCAAGCGGATGGGATATGAACCCGTGCCTTTCGCGTCGGCAACTGAAGCGCTGGAGACCGCGAATCGCGAACACTTCGATCTACTGGTTTCAGATCTCGCGATGCCGGAAATCGATGGGTTGGAACTAATCAGAAATTTGCGGACGACTGGAGTGAACCGTGAAATTCCCGCGATCGCATTGACGGGTTACGCGTCTGCTAAAGATGCGGCAGCGGCATTAGGCGCCGGCTTCAATTTACACCTCGCCAAGCCCTTCGATCCTCTGGAACTTACCGAGATTATTCGCGAGTTGCTCAACAGACGCGAGACCTAAAGAAATTCCGGGAGGCAATGAGGTCAGTACCACCACGCGGTAGCGGGTGGGTCTCTCGATTGCCAACCGAATCGATGAGTCTGGACACAGAATCTTCTTTCGGCTACATTGATTGCCCCCCCGCCGATCATTTGAATACCGGAAGGTCCCGATGATTGTTTCAAACCCTGTCGCGTCTACCTCCTCGAATTTTTGGCAATCCGTCCAGGTTTCAAGTCAGTTATTACCTTTCCGCGGCGGCGAATCGGAGTTGCCCTTCACGCGCAAGGATGCGTCGCAAACAAAGTCGGAAGTTCAACGTCGGGCGTTGGTTGTTGACGACGTTTCTGATGTCACCGACATGCTCTCAATGTTGATGACCCACGCGGGCTACGACGTGTCAACCGCTTCGTCAGCGCCGGCGGCCATTGAGTTAGCGCGTAAACATCAGTTTGACATTGTGATTTCCGACATCGGCATGCCTGAAATGAACGGCTATCAACTGGCGCGGGCGCTGCGAGCTTTGCCCGCCTATCAAACTGTGCCCCTCGTCGCCGTAACTGGTTATTCGATGTTTGACGATCGCACCCGGTCCCTCGATTCTGGCTTTAATGAACATGTGACTAAGCCGATCGATCCGCGCGCATTTCTCGAACTGATTGAAAAATTGTGAACGCAGCTCAATCCCGCCGCTTCTGCTTCGGCAGTAAATGAAACGCTCACTTCATCTCGCTGAAGTGGTTCGCTCTGACTCTGCTTATCGAGCAGCTCAACTACTCATCGGCGCGCTAATTATCGGAATAATTTTTTGGAAGCTTCAGTTCTCAACCACGGCGATCTGTTGCGGAGATTTTGACGGCTACTATCACATCAAGTGGAGTCGCTTGTTGTGGGAGTCGCTGCGCAACCACACTTTCCCGCCGCAGTTCACCTGGCTGCCCTTCACTACATTGGATCCACGCCATTATGTGGATCACCACCTGCTGTTTCACTTTTTCCAGATACCGTTCACCTGGTTTGGCGATCTGCGTTTCGGCGCAAAAGTTTCAGCGACAATCTTTGCCAGCCTGGCAGTGTTTCTTTGTTACTGGATGCTGGTGCGTTATCGCATTCGTTATTCGACGCTCTGGCTGCTCGCTCTACTTGCCTGCTCGGCGCCCTTTCTTTACCGGCTGAACATGGCTAAGGCGCCCCCCTTCGCCATTATTTTTCTGATTGCCGGAATTCATCTGTTGTTCTCGAAACGATATTGGCCGCTGTTCCCGCTGAGTTTCATCTTCGCCTTAACTTACGACATGTTCGTCTTGCTGCTGCTGGCCGCGGTGATCTGGACGGCAGTAATCGGCTGGACCGAACGACGCGTCGCATGGCAACCAATCTTTTGGGCGGTGCTTGGCTGCGCGGCGGGTCTAATTATCAATCCCTACTTCCCTACTAATTTCCTACTGCTTTATGAACACCTGAAGATCAAAATCACGCCTTCGGACTTTACAACGAAGGTCGGCGGCGAGTGGTATCCGTACGACACCTGGGAATTTTTCCTTAACTCTGTCGTCGCCTGTCTGGCGATGGTGGTTGGTTACCTGGCGTTCGAGCCGGCGGATCGCCAACGTAGTCATCATTCCTTGTTTTTTCTTATCTTCGCCAGCGCGCTCATGATCATGACCGCGCGCTGGCGCCGTATCGCGGAATACTGGCCCCCGTTTGCGGTGATGTTTGCTGCGTTTGCCTTGCAGCCCTGGCTCGAGGGCGCGCGCTCGACACTGACGCGCCTACCTGATGACATGCTCGATGAGTTGCAGCCGTTCCTCGATAGGCCGGCGAGCCAGGCAGCGGCTGAACTCGACACGCGAATGATCTGGCAGGTAATCGCCATCGGCGTCATCACCATCGCGCTCGGCACGGTGCTATTTTTCAACTTACGTCAAACGGTGAGAGACATTGCCGGCAGCGATCCGCACGAGCAGTACCGGGCGGGCGCTGAATGGATGCGTGCGAACATCACACCGCGTCAATTGATATTCAACACGGATTGGGACGACTTTCCGCGTCTCTTTTATTACGACCCGGACCACGCATACATAACCGGACTCGATCCGACTTATCTCTACGACAAAAACCGCGCCTTGTCGCAACTCTATGATCGCATCACGCTCGGAGAGGAAGAAGACCCGGGCCCACTAATTCGCGATCGCTTCGGCGCGCGCTATGTATTCACGGATAACGGCCATCACGATTTTTTTGATAATGCGCAGGAGAGCGGCTGGTTCGAAATAGTTTATGAAGACAGTCAGTGCACCATCCTGCATATTCGCGATCGTCGCGTCGAGCCGGAACCGGAAAGCGACAGTGGGGACGAGGAAGTTGCAGAGCCGCCGGCGAACCCGTGACATCGGGTATATGGTCAGTTTGATGTCGGATAAGCTTTAGGAATCTCCTTTGGCTTGTCGTGTCGCTGCGACAAACTGAAGTTTGTCGGACATTTTTTTGAAAGTGACGCACTGCTCGTGACGCCCGGTATGTGGTCAAACTTCGATTCTTTGCCTTAATATCTGGGACACGATGTCATACCAACTCTTTACTCGAGCTCTGCTAGTCGCGATGGCTTCTTCGTTGCTCGCTTTCGCTGCCTGCAGTAACGCGAATAACACCGCGCCAAATAACTCTGCAACTTCCCAGTCGACACCTGTTCCGTCACCCAAAACCGGGTTCGAAGCCGATCTGGAATATGTGAAGAAAGGTCAGTACACCTACGTCTGGGTGTTTTCGCGCAAAGACGAAAAGCCGCTGGACAAAGATGACGGCGATTACTTGAGGAAGAATGCGCCGCAAGTGGTGGACTGGGTGACGACCGACGAAGGCAAGCGAGTGATCGCCGGCACTAACTTCGATTTGGCGCAGGGAAATCTTGGCTTACTGCAGAAACGCTTCAAGGCCGAGGACTACAGCGGCAAGTGACAGTTCAACAGGCTTCGTTTCGAGTTCCGCCTTTAGGCGGGTTGTTGTTTTTCCGATCCGCTAAGATTCCTGAAAACCCCACCTAAAGGCGAAACTCCAAACTCACTCACGGGACCAGAACTAACTTCCCAAACTGTGAACAATCCTGCATGAGCTCGTGAGCTTGTCTCGCTTCGGCCAGCGGCAACGTTCGATCAACTACCGCGCGAATCTTTCCGGTCTCAACGAACTTCATCGCCGCCAGCAGTTCAGCCTTCGAGCCCATGAACGATCCGAGAATCGTCAGGTGACGATAAAACACCTGCCGTAGATCAGTCTGGGCAGCGAACCCGCTGGTCGCTCCACACGTCACCAAACGCCCGCCCGTCTTCAGTGAACTAATCGAGCCGGTCCAGGTAGCGGCTCCGGTGTGTTCAAACACAACGTCGACTCCCTTTTTGTTGGTTAGTCGCCTCACTTCTTTCGGCCAATCGTCGTTGCTGTAATTCACGACATCGTCAGCGCCGAGCTCGGCCGCCTTTGCCAGCTTTTCGTCGGAACTCGCGGTTGCGATCACACGCGCGCCACGCAATTTTGCGATCTGAATCGCCATCGATCCCACCCCACTACCGGCTGCGTGGACCAGCACGACTTCACCCGGCTGCACCGAAGCGCGCGTCACCAGCATGTGCCACGCAGTTACGGTCACCAGCGGCAACGCCGCTGCTTCTTCCCAGTTCAGAATTGCGGGTTTCGGAATTACGTTCACGGCAGGCACAGCGACAAGTTCGGCATAGCCACCGTCGAGGCCGTAGCCAAGGATGTCGTAAGCGCTGCACAGATTGTCCTGGCCGCTGAGACACTGTTCGCAGTGCCCGCACGAAACACCGGGATGCAGCATGACTTCGTCGCCCACGCGCACCCAGGAAACGAGCTCGCCGACTTCACGAACGACACCGGCAATGTCGTTGCCAAGTATGTGTGGCAGCGGAATCTTGATGCCTGGCAACCCGGCGCGCGTCCAAACATCGAGATGATTCAGCGCACACGCTTTGACCTGGACCAGAACTTCGGTTGCCTTAATGACTGGATCGCGGACCTCGGCGTGTTCTAACACTTCCGGTCCGCCATGCTGTTTGAAAATGACCGCTTTCATGAGTTCGCGATCATAAGTGATGGTGGAATGATTACAAAACTTATTCCCTCGTTCCACGCTGCCCGACGCCGGTTGACCGCACGTGCAAGTGGCGTTGGAACCCTTCAACGCTGCTGCACAAAATCAGAACTGGGAGCGGTAGCGACCAGCCAAACAATCAAGCAAAGGGAAACATTTGTTTTGGTTCGACGCGTTTTAGGTTGAGTCTTGGGCTGGTCGCTACCGCTCCCAGTTCTGATTTTGTCTGGCGAACCTTGTCACTTTTGCTCGGCAATATCGCACGACGTGAGTCAGATATTTGAATACCACTGGAAGAGGGTTACGGTGAGGGCCTACTCGCTGCCTATGTTCACGCTGCCCAACGCCCGTTGACCGCAAGTGCAAGTGGCGTTGGAACCCTTCAACGCTGCTGCACAAAATCAGAACTGGGAGCGGTAGCGACCAGCCAAACAATCAAGCAAAGGGAAACATTTATTTTGGCTCACAACCAAAGCGACGCGTTTTAGGTTGAGTCCTGGGCT
>Ga0070682_100001166_pt1 | contig 14994 bp, 13 predicted proteins | sample KBSC63LmetaG_FD_64668 | JGI IMG/M metagenome (GOLD analysis project Ga0070682, IMG submission 64668) | Corn rhizosphere microbial communities from Kellogg Biological Station, Michigan, USA - KBS C6-3L metaG | ecosystem: Host-associated > Plants > Roots > Rhizosphere | place: USA: Michigan... | reverse complement strand
CCAAATTCATTAATTCTGATCAACCAGATATCAGAACCACCTTTAGAATCGTCTTTTTTATCCAGTCCTTTTCCTGAATAAGATGTTCCGGCTAAAAGAAATCCACCATCTTGTGTGGTAACGGTTGCTGATAAATAATCATGATTTGCTCCTGAGAAGTATTTTTCCCAGGCTTCTTCTCCCTGTTGGTTCAATTTTACAAGGTGAAAATCATAGCCGTTGTTTTGCTTATTTCCTGGTGTTTGCTGCTTATTGCTTTGAATAGAGCTTCCCGTAATAAGATACTGTTGATCGATTGTTGTAGTGACTTGGCTAAGAAAATCCTGGGTAGAGGATTTGATGTCTTTCTGCCACACCACTTCCTGAGCAGATACGCCCAAGGCTGTGCATAAAGTAAATGCACCGAGATAGAATTTTTTCATTCTATGTTTTTTTGAGTTAGTAATTAGTTTTATTAAAACGCAGCGAATTTAATACTTTTTAAGACACAAAAATCACAAAGTTGCGATTTAACATATATCTTACTTATTAAATTATTATCATAAAGGTTTTTAATTGGTTTTATTCTGATGTAAAATTATCTACACAGGGCGACAAAACGTGACGTATTAAAATCTATATTTATCCGAAAAATTAAGTTCCGGAAATAATATAGATCTATTTCAATTTATAGCAAACGAAAAAACCACCCTTCCGGGTGGCTTCTTATTTTTGGTGAATTTTATTTTACTGATAGATTATCTCATCATTCTTCTTAATCTGGTAACTTTTTTTATAAGGAGTCAAAACATAGCTGTCTTTAATATAAGTTCCGCTTTTCCAGATCTTCCCTTTTCCTTCTTTATTCAGGATAATGCTTTTCGCAGCTCCGTCCGGAATAAAAACTTCAGCTTTTTTCATGTCTTTAGTAAAAATTATTGCTGTCATTGAGATATAACTTTTATCTGAGTTTACTTCTTTCAGCTTTATTTTCTGATTGAAAGTCTGTATACAATTATTTTTTAATTGTGAATAGGTGTATCCTGCAGAACCAATACAACCGTGAACATCTCTGTCACCTCCTAAAACAGGAGCTTGTTTTTGTGCAAAAATTAAGGATCCAAGGAACATTGCGCTGAATAAAATTGTTTTTTTCATATGTAAAATTTTTGTTTTCTGGCTGGTAGAACTAAACCCGAAACAGGGTATTAGTTAATTCCTCTAAGGTACAAAAAAAACCACTCTTCCGAGTGGTTTTTTACTTTGAAATCTGATCTTACTGATAGATTACAATATTATCCTTTTTAAGCTGATATCCGCTTTTTTTGTAAGGAACCAATACATATCCATCCTTTTTCCATGCTTTGGCTTTACCGCCTGCTCTGGTAAGAATAATACTTCCTGTATCAGCATCTTTAATGAAAACCTCAGCTTTTTTCATGTCTTTACTGAAAATAACGGCAGCTATTGAAGTATAACTTTCTTTTGGGGCTACCTCAGTCAGCTTAATTTTCTGTTCAAAAGTTCTTACACAGTCTTTCTTGATTTGAGAATAAGTATATCCTGCCGAACCAATACAACCGTGTGCATCCCTGTCACCACCTTTTATTTGAGTTGTTTGCGCGAATGCTAAAGAACCCAGAAATATTGTGCTTAATAAAATTGTTTTTTTCATGTCGATTTGCATATAATAGTAATTACCGAGGTATTATTAAAAATCATGCCAAAAAAGACATAATACACATTTCTGTGAAAACTTTTTTCTTTATTATTTCGTCCAATTGATTTTTGAGTGTTTCACCTCAGCTGAGCTGGTTCCGATCATAATATCAAAATCGCCTGATTCCCAGTCATATTTCAAATCTCCGTTGTAGAATTTCAAATTTTCAGGAGTGATATCGAAAGTTACTTTTCTGGATTCTCCTTTTTTCAAAAATACTTTCTGGAAGCCTTTCAATTCTTTTACAGGTCTTGTAATACTTCCTACCATATCTCTGATATACAGCTGAACCACCTCGGCACCATCATAATTTCCATTATTGGTTACTGTAACGGATGCCTGAATAGCCTGGTCTCCTTTCGGATTGGTATTGGATACTGCAATATCAGAATAATTGAACTTTGTATAGCTTAGTCCATATCCAAAAGAATACAACGGCGTATTACACTCATCCATATAGTTGGAACGGAATCTTTCGTAAGTACATTTATCTACTTTATCCTGGCTCAGCGGGCGGCCCGTATTTTTAGCATTATAATAAATTGGAACCTGACCAAGGCTTCTTGGGAAAGTCATTGGAAGTTTTCCTGATGGATTTACTTTTCCGAACAGAACATCTGCAATTGCATTTCCTGCTTCAGATCCTGCAAACCATGCATTCAAAATAGAATCCGGAGTATCTTTTACATTGGTTAAAGCTAATGGACGACCTGTGAAAAGAACCATTGCAATAGGTTTTCCGGTTTTCTTTAGTTCATTTAATAAATCAACCTGAGACTGAGGAATGGTAATTTCTGTTCTTGAAGAAGATTCTCCGCTCATTTCTGCAGATTCTCCAATTGCCAGAACAATAACGTCAGCTTTGCTGGCAACATCCACAGCTTCTTTTAAAAGTTCTTCTTTGGAACGGTTGTCTCGGTCTGTTTTCTTCCCGTGAGCTGCATAGATTTCTTCTAATTTAGCATCATAATCTATGTTTGCTCCTTTCGCTGATAAAAACTTAACTTCTTTTCCGTAGTTTGATTGCAATCCCTGCATTAAAGAAACTGAAGAGGCATGTTTTGTAGCAACACTCCATGTTCCGGCCATATTCATAGAATTATTTACCAATGGCCCGATTACCGCTACCGTTCCTGATTTTTTTAAAGGTAATACCTGATTTTCATTTTTCAATAACACCATTGATTGAGCAGCAGCACTTCTTGCTATATTACGGTTTTCCATATTATAAACTTCTTTTGCTGCTAATTTGGCATCTCCATGTTTGTATGGATTATCAAATAAACCAAGGTCATATTTTGCTTCAAGAATTCTTCTTGCCGCCATATCAATTTCAGCCTGTGTAACTTTTCCTTCTGCCAGAGATTTTTTTAATGTTGTTAAAAAACCTTCTCCAACCATATCCATGTCAACGCCTGCTTTTAAAGCTAAAGCGGAAACCTGCTGAAGATCTCCCATCCCATGATCTACCATTTCATTGATACCGGTATAGTCTGTTACTACAAAGCCTTTAAATTTCCATAGATTTCTCAATACTTCAGTCTGAAGCCATCTGTTTCCTGTTGCAGGAACGCCATCCACCTCATTGAAAGAAGCCATAACAGAAGCTACTCCTGCGTCTACTGCAGCTTTGTAAGGAGGAAAATATTCGTTGAACATTCTTACATGGCTCATATCAACTGTATTGTAATCTCTTCCCGCTTCTCCGGCTCCGTATAGTGCAAAGTGTTTTACACATGCTAAGATATTGGTTCCATTGGCAAGATCTTTCCCCTGGTAGCCATATACCATATTTTTAGAAATTTCACTTCCTAAATATGGATCTTCACCGGAACCTTCCGATACTCTACCCCATCTTGGTTCACGGGAAATATCTACCATTGGAGAGAATGTCCAATTGATTCCGTCTGAAGCAGCTTCTCTGGCGGCTACTTTGGCAGACTGCTGTACAAGATTCATATCCCATGAAGCAGCTAATCCTAAAGGAATAGGGAAAGTCGTTTCATAACCGTGAATAACATCCATTCCGAAAATCATAGGAATTTTCAAACGGCTTTTTTCTACAGCTACTTTCTGAACAGCTTTTATTTTATCTGCCCCTTTTATATTAAATAGACCTCCTACCAGTCCCTGCTCTACTTTCTTTCCGATATCAGAACTTTGCGCCTGTCCTGTAGTAAAATCTCCGGAAGTCGGCAGGTTCATCTGACCAATTTTTTCGTCTAATGTCATTTTAGCTAAAAGATTGTCTACAAAAGCTTTCTTTTTAGCCTGATATTGAGCCGTCTGATAAGACTGAACGGGCTTCGTTACCATTTCCTGCGCGGAAAATACAGGTGCCAATGCTAAGGTGGCGATTACAATTAACTTTTTCATAAATCTATCTTCTTAAATTATTGTTTATATTTTTTTGCTTTAATTCGATGGGTTTATCTTTCGATCATTGTGTGTCAGATTATTTTTCTTTCTTTTTCGACAGCATCCATTCATAGAGCTGTGGGTTTGAATAGGCCGAATCCCAAGAATTGTGATTGTCATTCGGGAAAATAACCAATTCTGCGGTCGGATTTACCGGATGCAGTTTTTGATAAAAATTAAAGGCATTAGCAGGTAATACGATATCGTCCATACCACCATGAAATATTTTCATATTCAAATCTTTAAATTGATGAATATTAGCGGTCATTACCTGATCTGTAGGAGCACAAACTGAAGCTACTGCTGCAAACATTTCCGGATGCTCCATTGCCAGTTTTAATGTTCCCCATCCTCCCATAGAAAGTCCTGTAAGATAAATTCGGGAAGCATCAATTTTATATTTTTTCTGAATTTCTTTGATCAGATTATACACGGTAACCGTATCCCACCACGTTCCTTCCGGACATTGAGGTGCAAGAATAGCCACCGGTTCTTTGATCAGGTTTTTGTAGGTAAATGGACTGTGAGCTTTGACTAAATCAAGATTAGTTCCGCGTTCTCCTGAACCGTGAAGAAAGACTATTAATGGTACATTTCCTTTTGTATTCTGAGGATAATCCAGAATATAGGATATTTTTTCCTGTCTTTTAATTTCTTTATTGAGTTCTGCTTTTATCTCCTGTGCATTCACCTGTAATGAAAGTGGGAGCAGTAAAAGTGGGAGATGTTTCAGTTTTAATTTCATATTATTAGGTTTTGGCTAAAGCCATGGATTTGAATCTTTTTATTTTTAAACGGGCTAAAGCCCGACTCAATTGAATTTACTTTATCCCATATTTGGCTGACTGGAAGCTTAGTTTTTTTAATCCCTGCTGAATTTCAGGAGCATTCATAAACAATTTCCAAAGGAATCCTGATCTGTAATTTTCAATCATTGGTGCTATTGTTCCCTGATCTATCGCCAGATATCTTGGGGTAAACCAATTGTTGTAATTGATAGAGGTAGCATCATAAGGGCCTGCGGATCCTATAAATTCAGGCTTTTGAGTATAAATGAATCTCAGGAAAGCCATTGATTCTTTCGGGGTATAAGGGAAACTGCTCAATGCAGCTGTAGGAGTTATCACTCCGTTATCATTTGTAGGCATGTGAGCCGTGTATCCTGTGCTTCCATCCTCATTTCTGGTATAACCGGCTGTCAATCCCCAATAGTTAGGTCCGTAACCTTTCCATTGTTTTGGGTTTTCAACACAGTATTTATAGTCGATAAGGGTTTGATTTTTATTGATATCAAAATAGTTTTTGACAAGCTTATCAGACAATCCTGTAGGGTCTAGTCCGATGTATGAATATTGTGCCCAGAAAAGCGGTCCGCCGTATTCTTCAGCGTAATTATGTTTTACATACAGAGGTAATCCATATTTTGTTTTGTCTGTAAGGTAAGTTCCGTTTCTCGTCCAGCCTTTATAATAGGTCTCTGCATCAATGGAATAAGTAGGTGAAGATGCGGCCAAAATATAAGTGATCAGACATTCATTATATCCTTCCAGAGGAAAGTTCATTTCCCATTGGTATTCCGGTGACCAGTGCCAATAGAGAACTTTTTCGCCTCCTTTTGTATACCAGCTCCATTGAATTCCTTTCCATAGTTCATCACATTTTGCAGCGAGTGCTTTTTCTTCTGCGTTTCCGTTTTTAAAGTATTCACGGACCATCAGTATTCCCGAAGTAAGGAATGCGGTTTCCACAAGATCCCCCCCATTATCTTTTTTGCCAAAAGGAACCGTTTTTCCGGTTTCCCCATTGATCCAGTGTGACCATGCACCTTTATGGCGATCTGCCTTAGCCAGGAAATCCATGATATGAGTAAGTCTTTTTACGGCTTCTTTTCTCGGAACAAATCCTCTTTCTGTACCCACAAGAATGGTTGCCAGCCCAAAGCCTGAACCTCCTGTAGTAATAACATGTTTATCATTATCCGGATAAATATTATCTTCGTGATAACGCTCTCTTCCTAACATTGAATTAGGTTCTGCATAATCCCAGAAATACTTCAAAGCATCTTTCTGTACTCTATCCATAAGTTGTTCATCAGTAATAGTACTTTTTACAGCTTCGATTTTTCCAACTTCCTGTTTTGATACAGGAGCATTTTTGCAGGAATACACAAAAAATAAAGAGGTGATAGCCATTGATAATACGTTCCTTTTCATGAGATCTCTTTTTATAGGGTTTCTAACTAAAAGAAGAGGAGAACTTTCATTCTCCTCTAATGTTTATGGTTTATTTTAATAGCCAGGATTTTGAGCAGACAATCCACCAGCTTCCATTATGAAGTCTTGTGGAAGTGGGAATACTTCATGTTTTCCAACGATGAATTTTTTACCACCATCAGCTGCCATTGCTGTTTGTGCTTGTCCGGTTCTTACAAGGTCGAACCATCTATCATGCTCAAAAGCAAGCTCCAATCTTCTTTGTTTCCAGATATCTGATCTTACATCTGCCTGAGATGATACAGGAGTATTTCCAATATTAGCTCTGTTTCTTACCTGATTCAGGAAAGGAATAGCAGCTGAAGTTTGTCCTAATTCGTTCATTGCTTCAGCTTTAATTAATAATACCTCAGCATATCTCAAATAACGAATATTTACATCAGTTGAAGCCTGATCTCTATAATTTGAAGAATAAGCTTTATAATTATAGAATTTATTTTCAGTATTTGGACCTACATAATACCCATCATATAATGTCATATCTCTGTGGATAATCGTTGCATCTCTTCTTGAATCTGTTGCAGAGTAAGCATCGTACAGACCTTGGGTAGGTGTAGCAAATCCCCAGCCCCAGCCTGTAGTACCTCTTGCTCCCTGAACCTGACTATACTGTTGAATTGCTCTTCCTGCTGTTCCTCCACTACCATTAATTTCAAAGATAGATTCAGCATTGTTTTCTCCTGAAACTTTATAAATCTCCTGGAAGTTAGGGGTCAATGAATAACCTGTAACCAAATTAGTCTCATCCACAGCCAACTGCCATTTCTTCTGATATAAATAAACCTTAGCTAAAAGTGCATGAGCAGCACCTTTTGTAGCTCTTTGTCCTCCGGTTCCGGAAGGCAAAACTGCTGCGGCGTCTTTAAGGTCTTTTTCTATAAATGCATAAATTTCTTCTTTACTTTTTCTTGTAAGTGTCATCAATTTATCTGCTTCAACCCCAGTTACAGGAACGTGGTCCACCAATGGAACCCCTCCAAAAGATTTTACTAAAGTAAAATACATAAATGCTCTTAAAAATTTAGCTTCCCCAGCTAACCTTTCACGTAATTGCGGATCAGCTTTATCTAATTGAGGAAGATATTTCAATGCCTGGTTGCATCTGTTAATTCCCTGATAATTCGATGCAAACAATTCTTTAAATGATGGAGTTGAGGGTGTAAATGTCAAAGCATCCAAAATATCTTTATCCGAGCCTGAATCACTTGCACTTGAACCTTTATCTGCATCATCAGAAACAATTGATGTAACCCCAATCCAAGCAAACGTACTCATGTTCCAATCTAAAAATTTAGCATAAATAGCCGTAACTAAACTATTTGCCCCTGCATCATTATTATATATTTCACCCAATGCAGACTCAGGAATTGCTTCTGTAGGTGATACATCTATAAAGTCATTACTACAACTTTGGTTAACAGCTCCTAAAATTAAAAACGCAGCTGCTATGATATATTTCTTGTTCATTTTTTAAAAATTTAGGTTAACACCAAATACAAAAGATCTCAATGTAGGATAAGCATCCAATTCTACTCCTGCACGTTTATATGGATCTCCTTCTGCAGTAGGATCAGCAGGATTGTATCCAGATAATTCTGAAGAATATCCTGAATATTTCTGGAACACAAAAGGATTAATTGCACTTACATAAAGCTTAATTGATTTTACATAATCAGTTAAGTTCTTAAATGTATATCCTACTGAAATATTATTGATTCTGAAATAATCTCCACTTTCTAAATAGAATGTTGAGGCAATTGGAATATTTGCAGGATTTACAGGATTCGCAGCGTTAGTATTTGTTGGTGTCCAGAAATTATTCGCTACAGAAGCTTCAACATTTTCACCACCATTTCTTTGTGCTTTTTTACCATTGTATACTTTAAATCCAAAAGCTCCATAACCACTCAAGGCAAAGTCCCAATTTTTATAAGACATTGAGATATTTACACCTAACGTTGATTTTGGAATGTAAGAATCAAAGAAACGTCTGTCTCCTGGGTCTGCACTTCCTGTAACTCCGTTACCATTCAAGTCTTTAAACTTCAGGTTACCATTTGCATCATAACCATCAGCTTCCCATAAATAGAAACTTCCTAATGCATAACCAACTGCATTAGCGTTAAAAAGTTTTGTATCTTGTCCATTTCCAAGATTTCCTCCCACAATTTGAGAAACCGGCTTAGAAAGATCAATGCTGGCAAGCTTGTTCTTATTATAAGAATAATTGGCACCAATTGAATAGGTAAAATCCTCACCTACTTTATCAGCCCAATTTAGGCTTACCTCAGCACCTTTATTAACAACACTTCCCATATGTGAATAATTCAAATCAGAAATTCCGGTTGCCATATAGGGAACAACACCCAGAATAAGATTTTTGGTTTTTCTGTTATAGATATCAAAAGTACCTGTCAATCTTCTATCTAAGATACCAAAATCTAATCCTAAAGAAGATTCTTCTGTAACTTCCCATCCCAAATCCGGGTCGTAACCTTTATTGACAGTAACTCCATTACTTACTGGTGAATTTCCAAACGCATAATTATAAGTTGCTCCCATTGAAAGTGGTAAATAATTCAAAGGAACATTTTGGTTACCAATTTTACCCCATCCTCCTCTAAGTTTCAACAAATCAAAGAACCCATCTTTCATAAAGTTTTCTTCAGAGATAATCCAACCTGCACCAAATGATGGGAACGTTCCCCATTTATTACCAGCAGCAAATTGAGAAGAACCATCCCTTCTGATTGTTCCACTTAATAAATAACGATTCATAAATTTATATTGGAATCTTCCGAAATAGGAAATTGTCGTATTCCTGTTTCCTTTTATAGATTCAAGAGCTTTAGTATCGCTATCACTATACAGATTACCATAATAATCAACGCCGCTAAGGTTCCAGTAATCTTTTGAAACAGGAACATCTTTTCTGTTAATAATTAAAGTCTCAAGCCCATTCTTTACTGAAGCTTCTGTACCTACAACAACTTCAATATCATGGTTTTCAATTTTCTTTGTATATGTTAAATAATTATTAAGTAACCAGTTGAAATAGTTCTGACTTTTATTGGTCAATCTGGTAAGTGGTGATGTAGTTGAATATTGATTATCCGTTCTCATCGGATCACTATCTAACCAGAACGATTTAGAATTTACGAAATTATAATATTTATAATTACCATACTCTCCACTAAACTGAGAGGTAAACTTTAAATCTTTATAGATATCTACATCCAATTTTAATCCACCTTGCAATAAGAAATTTCTACCTCTTTGATTATCGTAAGCCAGCTGCATTACAGGATTACCTACGTTATTAAATCTCCCACCTTCGTAATCGATATTTCCAGTAGTCTTATTATAAATAGGCTGACCGTATTTTCCATTCGGATAATATACAGGAACTAATGGCGATTGTTTGTAAGCATTCGTAAAAGCGCCATATGATTTAGGAGTATCATTCGTAAAAGTAGCACTTAAGGTCTGAGCTAACCTGATACCTTTAGTAATTCTGAACTCGTTATTCGTTCTTACTGTGGTTCTATTGTAATTGGTTCCTTTAAGGATAGATTGTTCATCGTAATTACTTAAACTTAAAAAGTATTTAGCAACTTCTGAAGATCCTGAAATTGATAAGTTATGCTGGTTATAGATACCCGTTCTTGTAATTTCCTTAAACCAATCTGTATTGTATGGTTGATTTGGATTCAAATAATTACTTGCTTTACCCGCGTTATTATAATTCGCAAATTCAGACCCGTTAGCCATTTTGATGGTTTTCAAAGGGGTTCTAAATCCAACCAGTCCATCATAAGAAACGCTTAGCTTTCCTCTACCTGATTTTGTAGTAATAATGATTACCCCATTAGCAGCTCTATTACCATAGATTGCCAATGCTGCTGCATCTTTCAATACATCATATGTCAAAATATCATTAGAGTTGATATTATTAATGTTATCAGTAAACATTCCATCAACTACATATAAAGGAGTTCTTCCCCCCAGTACTGTACCAAGTCCTCTGATCATAACTGTCGGGGTAGATCCCGGTGCATCGGAAGCAATTACCTGTACCCCGGCTGCTTTACCCTGGATAGCTTGTGATGCATTCAATACTTTGGTTTTCGTTACTTCTTCTGCGCTGATAGAACTAATAGAAGTAGTATTATCTACTTTTTTACGGCTACCATATCCAATCATAACGACTTCATCGATTTTCTGGACTTTAGCAGAATCCTGTGTAACCTGTGCATTCACGTTCATACCGAAGTACAAAGCAGCAATGAGACATGAATACTTTAAATTACTTTGTTTCATATAGTTTCAATTTTATTCAAATAAATTCAAATTTGTACCTGTGTCTAAATAGTGGAGTTATTTAAAATCTCAAAAAAAGACATTAGCCAAAAATAGAAAAAATATTGAACAATGTTAAACTATCTTAAATATTTAAACATTATTTCTTTTTATTATGTAAAAAATAGCAACCAATCAAATTTTATAATTTTATACTTAAAATAATTATCAATTAAATATCATATTATTAATGATAAATTAACGTTTTTAACTCAGAAATTCACCAAATATTCATGTGAACTTAATATTTTGTTAAATAGAGAATAGTAATTACCTTTGGTGCAGTTTTTGACAAAAAAGCATTTAGGAATAAATTATAAAAATCAATGAAAAAATATATCATTGCAGCCGCTCTTATTATAGGAACCGGTGCTGTTATTACCACCAGTGTGCAATCATGTACAACATTGGCCACATCAGACCTGGGGCTTTCTATTATTAAAAAAATTCTGCTTAATGGTATAGATAAAGGAATGGGAATCTACGGAAACAAGGAAGCCTTTCTGCAGAATAATATGGTAGACAAAGCACTCCCAAAAGAGTTGAGAGACATCAATTCTACGCTGGAAAAGATATCTCCGTCATTGGTTGCTAAAGAAAGAGATTTTATTGCACAGGCTGCAGCTTATACGGTAAATACTTCAAAACCTATTCTGGAAGGTGCCGTTAATAGTCTGAACGCTCAGGATGTAACGAGAATCATGCAGGGAACCACTGCAACACAGGTTCTGAAAGAGAAAACATCCCAACAGCTTATTGCAGCAATCGCTCCCAAAGTTGATGAGAAACTGAATGAATATGGAATTGTAAAAACCATCAATACAGCGTTATCAGGAAGCAATTTCTTGGGTAGTCTTTTAGGAGGAAATAAAAACACGGTCAATTCAGGTGGATTGAGTCAGCTGGCCTCTGAACAACTGGTGAATGGGTTATTCAATATCATTGAAGATTATGAGCATCAGAACTCTAAATCTCTCCTGGGACCATTTGGAAAATAGGAGAAATTTCGTTATATTTATATTATATTAATAATTGCAGATGGATATATTACAAGGAAATCAACACGCAAATCCTGAAGATTTTTACAAGTCTTTAAAGGATAAACTGGAGGATCATCATGATTTTCCGGAAGATTATTTATTTAAATTTATTATTCCTACAGATCAGTCAAAGCTTACTGAGATATACAGAGTTTTTGACGGCATTAAATTTACACTGGGAAACCGCGAAAGTAAAAATGGAAAATACACGGCCTGCAATATCAATGCATTTGTTTTGGATGCAGATCAGGTTGTGAATATTTATAAAGAAGTAGCAAAAATAGAAGGCGTTATTCTATTGTAAAAGCAGAAACCGTTTCATAGTAATGAAGCGGTTTTTTACTATTTAAAAACATAAAAAAACACTATGAACATCCAATTGATCCTATTTAATATCCTTTTAATCACATCCGCAACAAGCTGTGTTCACAAAACCAACAGTGAAAACAATACGACAGTCACCACTGCAGTGCAGCAGCAAAAGATTGAACAAATCCAGTTAGCGGAAAGAACAAGAGGGTTTAGTAAAAGTATTGTTTTTACATCTTCATTAAAAACAACAAATAACAACGAAGATATCGTTAATACTAAGGTATCTCCTGCTGAATGGCAAGCAGTTTCAAAACTGGCTGAAAATCTTGATTTATCTAAGATATCAGATCTTCAATCTCCTACGACAGGCAGACATTCCGACCGTGCTATGGCTGCTTCCATTATTATTACTTCCAATGGGAAAGAATATACTTCTTCAAGTTTTGATGCCGGCCATCCCCCAAAAGAACTGGAAGCATTATACAATGCGATCAACGGAACTGAGAAAACGAAATAAAATAAAAAAATCCGCTCTTTTACAGAACGGATTTTTTTATGATGTATTTATTATTTTTCAATAAAGAATTTTACATTTTCAATGGGTCTTCCCAACATGGCCACTGAGCCTTTTACCAGAATTGGCCTTTGTATCAGAGAAGGATTTTCGGAAAGAATTTTCAGCCATTCTTCTTCTGAATAATTTTTATCTGCATAATTCTCAATATACAGCTTATCCATTTTACGGATAATATGAAAAACACTTTGGTTAAGCTTTTTCAACACAGTTCTGATCTCAAGGATGCTTAGCGGATCTTCAATGATATTAATGATCTCAAAAGGCACTCCGTTCTCGTCAAGATACTCCAGTACGGCATTTGACTTTGAACAGTTTCCATTATGTAAAACTTTAACTACCATGATATAATTATTCAAAAAAATTAAATTCTCTTTACCAAATTTAGGAAGAATCTCACTGAATATATCTTAATATTCTAATAAAAGTATGTTAAAACAATCCGTGAAGTTCTGCTTCAATTTTCTCCAGAATAAACCCGAAATCTTCCGGTTTTTCAACAAAATCAAGATCATCTACTTCCACGATCAGAAGTTTTCCTTCGGTATAGTTGGAGATCCATTTTTCATATTTCTGATTCAGTTTTGAAAGGTATTCAATACTGATAGAAGCTTCGTATTCACGACCTCTTTTATAGATTTTTTTAACCAGATTGGGGACATCTGATTTCAGGTAAATCAGTAAGTCCGGAGCCGATACAAAAGACTTCATCAGATCAAAAACCGATGAATAATTATTGAAATCCCTGTCCGAAAGAAGATTCATATCATTTAAGTTTTCTGCAAAAATATGAGCATCTTCATAAATAGTACGATCCTGAATGATGTTTTTACCGCTTTCTCTGATCTCCTTTACCTGACGGAATCTGCTTCCCAGGAAATAAACCTGCAGCGCAAAACTCCACTTGCTCATATCTGAATAAAAATCCTCCAGATAAGGATTATGATCTACGTCTTCAAATTGTGCATCCCATCCGTAATGCTTGGAAAGCATTGTCGTCAAAGTTGTTTTTCCTGCTCCAATGTTTCCTGTAACCGCAATATGCATATTCTTTTTCCTTGTATTTACTGATTAATTGATAAGCTTTTCGATTCCCTCAGTCTGAACTTTGGAAGTGTCTTCAAGCAATTTCTGCAGTGTATTGTCTGAAGGCTTCTCCTCTTTATTCTCAACGGGTTTTTCTTCAGTTTTTTCTACGGGCTTTTCTGTAGATTGCTGTAGAGATTCCGGCTGAGCGTCAAGTAGTTTTTGCTGTTTGGCTTTCTTTACTTTTTCAAGGCTGTAAAGATAGAGTTTGTTCCCCTTGATTTCAAAATAAGAAAGGATGTTTTTATCCACAATTTGTGCGTCCGGATCTTCAAAAACCGTCACCATTCCTTTTTCAGGAACGTATTGTGAAATAAAATTACTGGCCACAACCAGAATTGCATCATTTTCTCTTCTAAAGCGTTTGCCATTTTCTAAAGGGGCTTCAAAAAGTTTTTCAAATTTCAGGCTGTAAATCCTGATATGTTTTCTTGTTAAAATATAAACCTTGTTTTCGTAGACCAGCATATCCATCAGATCTTCAAAACTGATATCAAATGGATAGGAATTGATCGTAGTATCATTTCTGAAATTGTACTGTATCAACCGTTTTGTACTGTCATCCAGAAGCCATAGCTGCTGCAGATCTTCGGCATAGGCCATTCTGATAAAACCAAACTTCTGCTTAAAATCAAGCCTTTGAATTTCATTCATATTCTGATCTACAAACTTCATTTCCTGAGCATTTTCAGAGAATAAAGGTACATTCAGTGGATTTTGTACATTCTGCACTTTGTAAGGAACAGTAAGCATCATTTTTCCAATCTGCTTTCCTAAAGAATCATATTTGGTAAAACTAAAATCTTTGTTTTTATAGATATACAAACTTCCGTAGTCATCGGCAAGCATATCTTTAGCTTCCTTCAATTTTAAAGTATCTAAAGGGAGAATATTCTGCGCAGAAAATGTGCAGAAAGCAAAAGTCAATATCAGATATACTAATCTCAAAATTCTTTTTTACTAAAGATAGCGCTCCTCATGGAACGCTACCAATTTACATACTTTATTTTATTCCGATAGAAATTGTTATTAAACTTTTATTATTTAATTACAACTTCATAAATCTTCGGCCAGTTCTTCCCTGTTACCAACATGTTTTCGCCTTTGAAAGCAATTCCGTTCAATACGTCATCACTTCCTTTGGTATTCTGTTTGGCAATTTCTGTGAAATCAAAAGTTCCCACAACTTCACCGTTGGCCGGATTAATTTTTAAAATAATTGGTTTCTGCCAT